>Ga0189276_10071_pt1 | contig 161246 bp, 136 predicted proteins | sample N26A31minimetaG_FD_130321 | JGI IMG/M metagenome (GOLD analysis project Ga0189276, IMG submission 130321) | Marine microbial communities from the Costa Rica Dome - N26 A3-1 mini metaG | ecosystem: Environmental > Aquatic > Marine > Oceanic > Photic zone | place: Costa Rica: the Eastern Pacific... | reverse complement strand
TCAAACTCTTCATTGTATTTCCTTGAATGTCTGTCCGACACCCGGAAACCAGAGTCCCCGCATCAAAATGGTTCTTATTCTCTTTACGCTGTCGTTACAATATGTATATGAACTTCTTTATTCTTTTTCCCCGGGAAAAACACCTCTCGGCCCTCCCGAAGCGCCTTGCCTTATCAGCTAAGCGGGTGCAAATATAAGAAGGTTATTTCTTCTCCACAAAATGTTTTGCTGTATTTTTTTTCAAAAAAATGCGTTAAAAATGTAAGCTGCTGTTTTTCAGAGACCCTCTCTGAAAATTATTTTTTCTTTTAAGAAAAGAAGTTCCAAACCAATCCAAAACGGATAACAAAGTCTCGGTATGGATAGTTAGGCGCCGAATAATAATTGGGCTCTGAAAAGATGGAATTAAGGTGCTCCGCCTTTAAATATATTCGTGTTTGCCTGACCTTGGCATTAATAAATAGATCAAGCAACGGATATCCTCCCAATTCTTCATTGTTCTGAATGTAAAATTCACCCAGCAATGGGTTGTATGCATTCATATTATAAGAAGTAAAGTACTTAAAGGTTACCCCGGTCTGTAAAAACATGGCTTTTTTAAATACATTACTCGAAAAATACAAGGAATTTCTAGTGACCAATTGGGGAAGATTAAGTACTTGATTGTCTTGTGTGACCTCTTGGTATAACACCGTATTGGCCAATGCCCATTTCCTCCATTTAAACTCCTTGGTGTACTTTGCCCTTAAATGGTTTATGGTTGAGGACTCTTGAAAGGGTTTCACAAAAGCAGTTCCCTGACCATTATCAATCTGTTCTTGCGTAGCGGTAGATGCAAAGTAGGTATAGTTGTCCATCATACTGTACTCCCCTTCCAGTCTACCCAATAGTTTTGAATTGAAACCTGCCTTTATGCTTTTCACTTGTTGCTTTTCAAAAGTATCTGTATTCTGCCAATTGTAGTTTCTGTAATCACTTTGGTACAACAGATAATTAAAATCTGGCATTCGGGATGAAATATGGATGCCTCCCATAATTGAAGTGCTCTCGTTCAATTTATAATCCACCATGGCATTCAATCTGTTGCCTGTAAGATCGCCTGCTACAGTATAATCCAACTCTCCTTTTAACGACAGTGGTCCAATTCTTTTGGAATACGCTCCTCCAACCGTTATTTCTTGTCCGTCCAGTTTATTCTGAATGGTTCCTTCTTCCGTTATTAAAATACTATTGAAGTAATAGTTGTAGTTATATAGACTTGCGCTTCCTGTAAGTTTTCCCAAAGTTCTATTGGAGAATTCCACACTACCTTTATTGAACATGGTCTTCAACCTGGCCCTGTCCTCTATAGGCACTAAAAATGGGTCATCCCCAAAGGCATCATTCTGGGCCGATTGGTTAAAGTCGAACAATTTTGTTTCGTATGTAAATTCATGGCCAATGGTAAGTGTTGTTGGGTCCTTGTCAAGAGAATCCTTTGGACTGTTCACCAATTTGTACCTATGGTCAAAGAAATACCGTTTCCCTAAAATCCTATTACCTGCATTCGTGTACCTGACATCTATTTTTGACCTATCCTGAAAATCGTCCAGTTCCCCTTCAAACTGTTCCCTGTTCAATAGGCCTCCATTTTCATCCGCCTCTATTTCCTGCGCTGCAATATGACCTCGCAACCCATATCTACCATTTTGGGTTGAATAATTAAAGGTAGCCCTGAAATTTCCTGATTGGGCCTGATCAAATCTATACTTCCCTAGAGACCTAAATCCATTATAGGCCAAGGATGCATTAAACCTCTTGGACAGATTGAATGTTAGCAAGGCGTCTAAAAATTGTCCCTGCTCCATGGAGGTTTTAAACATCAGTTCTGTCATTGGGGTAGGAACATGGTAATACATAATGTCCTCTACCTCAAAGTACCGGGCGTGTTTGGCCGTTGCTCCCAAACGGGGATAATATGGGTTTTCCGTAAAAGTTCTGCCTAGTACATTATAGGGTTGTCCCATATTGGAAAAGGGCATCAACTCAAAATCGTCTTGGCGGATATAATTGTATTTGTACTCCTTATTTATGGTAAGTGTAGTATCTAAAAAGGTAGTATCCCTTAGATAAGATATAATTTTATAGTCTTCAATGAAAACCGAATCTTCCTCTTCAATCTTCTTTTGCATCCTAACAAACCTCTCCCGCTTATCAATTCCTGATGGCTTTATCGAATCTTTTGGTTTTATCTTTAGGGAATCCATTTCCGTTACCTTCAACGAATCCACTTTTTGTAGTTCCAAAGAATCTTTCTTGACAATCCTCAAGGAATCTGCTTCTTTTTGTGGAGGCAATGAGTCCTGTTGTGCAAAGAGAGCTTGTCCCAAAAAAAAGAGCAGTGCAAAAAATAGAAATCTCATTCCATGGTTTTGGTCTGGCAAAGGTATACGTTTTGTTTCTAAAGAAATGTGAAAAGTTTGGTTGTGGCAGATGCTGGAGAGTGGGTTAACAGCCAAAATTTGGCATTACCCTCCCAAGCTATTATCTTTCCCATATATTGAGTAACATGCTTAAAACCCTATATAAGTATCCCAATGAAGCTGGAACCGATGAGGCAGGACGAGGCTGCTTGGCTGGACCGGTAACCGCAGCCGCCATTATTCTACCTGATGATTTTAAGAATACCCTCCTGAATGACTCCAAACAGCTCTCCGAGGCCAAAAGGGATATCCTAAGGCCCATTTTGGAAAAAGAAGCAGTATCTTTTTCTGTTTGCCATGTTTTTCAAGATGAGATTGATGAGATCAATATCCTCAACGCTTCTTTTTTGGCCATGCACCGAGCCTTGGATGATATGCACCACAAACCTGATTTTATTTTGGTGGATGGAAATCGTTTCAAACCCTACCCATCCATTTCACATGAGTGCATCATTAAAGGTGATGGAAAATTCATGAGCATTGCAGCTGCATCTATATTGGCCAAAACTTACAGGGATGCGTATATGGCCGCCATACATGAAGAATTCCCTATGTACAATTGGAAAAAGAACAAGGGCTATCCGACCAAGGAACATCGGGAAGCCATAAAAAAATATGGTTTGACAAAATATCACAGAAAAAGCTTCAGACAGCTTCCAGAACAATTAACGCTGGATATTTAAAAATCCTAACTTTGTTTTAAACTTCAAAAATGAGACTTAAGGTACTTATTTGCTTGCTCCCTTTTTTTATCCTATCCTGCAAAACCGAGGTGAAGACCAAAGAATCATTATTGGGCCACCTTCCTCCCAATCCAGCTTTAATTATTAAAGTCAGTAATCTTTCCAATTTTAAAAGCGAACTAAAGAACAATTCCTTTTTGGGAAAAACCAACGGATTCTCTGTTTATAAGGAACTCCTGGGCCAAATGGACGGGATGAAATATGTTTCCACGGACCAACCTTGTATTCTTGCATTTTATCAAGTGGGCAAGGATAATTATGATTTTGTGTTGTTTGCTGAAAACAACCCTAATTTCTTTAACGTGGATGAAGCGGCCAACAAGACTATTGAGACTCTATCCTATGAAGGCAAGGACATTACCAAATACAGCTTGGATGATTATGCAGTCTTTGCCATGGTCAGCGATGGCAAAATGGCTCTCTGCTCCTCGCAAATGCTTATGGAAAACATGGTGCGGGCCAAAAACGAAAATCCCGTAAACCCTACCCTTGAGAAATTGTATGCGACATCAGCGATCAATAAGTCGGCTACATTGTTCATAAATCTGGACGAAAACCCTTCGCTTTTGTCCCTAAAGAATGGAAACAAAGCTTCAAAGCCCTTTTCGGAATGGGTATCGCTCGACTTTACCGCCAACTCGGACGAGGTAAACCTTAATGGTATTGCCATGGCCCCCGATTCCACCAAAAATTTCATCAATTTATTTAAAGGAACAGCACCATTGGCCAATAAAACCCCTCTTTTTGCACCATTGAATGCGCAAGCCATACTGTCCTATACTTTTGATGACTATCAGGTTTTTGCCAAGAACCAGAATACCTATCTTGATAGAACAAAGCCCGTTGACTCTCTCTTTAACACCATTGAAGAAGTGGGCGTAATTTATTTGAACAATCAAAAGGTGGTGCTACTCAACTCCTTTGGCACCGAAAGTCTCACCGAGTTCTTGGAAAGGGACAAAGCTTCGGCACAAACCTATCAGGGCAGTGAAATCATCGAACTGCAAAATAAAAATCTTCTGTCCGAAGGGTTTGCTCCCTTGGTATCGGATTTTGATTCCAATTTTTACACCATTCTGGAAAATAGCTTTATTTTTTCCGAGGACAAAGAGGCATTGCAGACCATCATCAACAACCATAGCAGTGGCACATCGTTCAGCAACAGCCCTGTCTACCAAACCGCAAAGACACCATTGGCCAGTGAATCCAGTGTACTTTTTATTTCAGGTGGTGATGGAATCGATTTTTTTGCCGATAAGGAATTAGCGACCAAACTTTCCGATCCTATCCAAAAAACAGATTTAGACGAATTTACCTTTGCCACACAGCTAGTGGCGGACAGCGATTTTGCACATTTCAACATATTGATTTCCAAAGTAGGGAAAACCGTCACCAGCAATACAGTTACCCCTCTTTTTACACTTGAACTTGATACGGATCTTGCCATAGACCCCCAATTTGTGAAAAACCATAGGACCAATAAGCAGGAAATTGTGGTGCAGGACCAAAACAATGTGTTGTATCTGATTTCCACGGAAGGAAAAGTGCTTTGGACCAAACAGCTGGACAGTAGGATTCGCGGCCCTATTCAACAAGTGGATATTTACAAGAACGGTCGACTCCAATTGGCCTTTTGCACAAGCAACCAGTTTATGATCATTGATCGTAACGGTAAAGATGTACCTCCATTCAAAATAGATTTTGAAGGCGGCAACCTAAATCCCCTGGCCGTTTTCGATTATGATGGAAAAAAAGACTATCGGTTTGTGATCACCCAAGGAAGAAAAGTAAATATGTACAACAACAAGGCAAAAATTGTGGGTGGCTTTACCTTTACCGAAGCAACCAGTCCCATCATTACAACTCCAAAACATTTTAGGGTATCCAACAGAGATTACTTGGTATTTCAGTTAGAGGACCAAACCCTTAAAATTTTGCACCGTACCGGGAAAGACCGGATAAAAGTGGCCGAAAAGATAGATTTCTCCAACAATGAAGCATTCCTTTATAAGAACAAGATTTCCATGACCAACAAAAAAGGGGTGCTCCACCAAATAGACACCAATGGAAAGCTAACTGCCACCAATTTTAATCTGAACAAAGACCATGGCATGTACGCAACAAGCAACACTTTGGTGTTCATGGACGATAATGTACTCAGCATTAAAGGAAAAAAAGTGGAGCTGGATTTGGGGGTTTACTCCAGACCCAAAATTTTCTACATCCATGACAAAATCTATGTGAGTGTCACCGATATACAAAGCCAAAAAATATATTTATTTGACAGCCAAGCAAAACCCATTCCCAATTTCCCGGTCTTTGGCAACTCCCTCATTGACCTTACCGATATGGACAATGATAAAAAATTGGAATTGGTGGCCAAGGACCAAGAAAACTCACTCATTGTGTATAAAATGAATTAACAATAACTTCACTACGGCTTATACATTAGTTTAGACGAGTTACACATTTTCACCCTTCCGCAGAATGCTTTTTTAGTATCTTAGATAGCATTATTTTGCTCAAAAACCTTAACTAAAGTAAACCGTAATGAAAACCTCAAGCAAAACCATCTTCAGTTTGTTGATTGCACTGATGATTGGCTCCAGCATGAATGCCCAATTCTTGAAAAAATTGGGTAAGAAAGCTGAAAAAGCCGCTCAGCGTACCATTGAACGAAGGGTTGAAAAAGAAACAAGCGAAAAGACCGATCAAGCACTGGACAGTATTCTGGAACCAGGCTCTGGCGGAAATCAAGCACCCGGTAATCCTCAAACTGGAAACACTCCCTCGAGTACAGGCAACAATTCAGGAAACAATACCAATACTGGTTCATCAGACGTGCCACAGACCAAAAGCATCACCGTTTACAGTAAGTTCGATTTCGTACCAGGAGACAAACTCATGTTCTTTGATGACTATTCCAAGGATTTTATAGGTGACTTCCCTTCCAAATGGAACACCAATGGTAGCGGCGAAGTGGTTACCATAGACAATTCTCCACAACGCTGGATGGAACTCATTCCCGGATACGGCATTCACTATATTCCCAATATGCCCAACCTCCCCGAGGAATACACCATTGAGTTCGACTTGTTGACCCACGGTATGGACAACCAGACATCATCCACGGCAGGAATAGAGATTTCTTTGAGTGATGATGAAAATTTTAAGGCAGGCAACCATTATGTTGAGGCTTGGCTTCCTGTAGGCCAATATGCCGCTTTTGGAATACGAGCAAAAAACTATATCTACGGTGAGGGAACGGCAATCAATAGTGAGGTAAGGGCCGATATAAGACAGGCTGTACTCAACCAGCCCCATATTTCCATTGCGGTGAACAAGGCCCGTTTCCGACTTTGGGTAAACGAAGAAAAATATGTGGATATCCCCCGTTTGGTCCCAGAGAACAAGTTGACTACCCTTAAGTTCAATGTAAATGGGATAAAGGATGGAAAGGAAAAAATCTTTATTTCCAACCTTAAAGTGGCCGAAGGAGGGGTGGATCTTCGCAGAAAACTTCTTTCAGATGGCAAGGTTTCAACCAATGGCATCCTGTTTGATGTAGGGTCTTCAAACATTCAACCCCAATCCATGGGGATTATTCTACAAATATCCCAAGTATTGGCCCAAGAATCTTCCATGAAACTAAAAATTGTGGGACATACAGATTCTGATGGCACAGATGAAAGCAATTTAACACTATCCAAGAACAGGGCCGAAGCTGTAAGAAACACCCTGATATCTGTCTATGGGGTATCCGCAGACCGATTGACTTCGGAAGGAAAAGGGGAAAGTGAGCCCGTAGGAGATAACAACACTCCGGATGGGAAGGCGCAGAACAGAAGAGTTGAATTCATAAAACAATAAGAACATAACATCATGAAACACTATTTTTTTGCATTACTCACCGCAATGTTCTCCATGGGCATTGTATTGGGGCAATCCAACTGTAGCCATTATTACCCCTTGGTGGATGGAGCCAATTTCCAGTATACCAGTTATGACAAAAAAGGGAAGGAAGATGGCAAGATAAGTTACAAGGTCACGCAGGTAAATGGTTCCGGAGACAATATTAGCGCAACCATGGTGATGCAATTGGAGGACAAAAAAGGCAACACCTACGATTCTGAATACAATGTTACCTGTGATGGGGACAAAGTGAAAATTGACTTTAAGTCATTGATGAACGAACAAATGTTGAACCAATTCGGCGAAATGGAAGTGGAAGTCTCTGGAACAGATATAGAACTGCCCAGTAATCTTGGGGTGGGACAGGAACTTCCGGATGGTAATGTTACCGTACAGATGAAAATGGGCGGCGCCATGAACATGAACATGAATGTGGAGACCATCAACCGAAAAGTGGAAAAAATAGAAACAGTGACCACTCCGGCCGGCACATTTAAAAACTGTCTGGTCATCTACAGTGAGACACGTACCAAAATGATAATGGCCAACCAGACCATGCCCTCAAGGGTATGGATCGCCGAAGGCATAGGGATGGTAAAACAGGAATCCTATAATAAAAGTGGTAAATTAATGGCCAGTTCTGTACTTACAGCATACAGTTTATGACCAGCTTAAGCAGATGAGCACAAAACCGGGGTCATGCCTCGGTTTTTTCTTTTACCAGTTCCGCGTTAAAAAGGGTTACAAAATGATTAAGCAGTTTTTGTCTCACCTCTTCCATATCCACTTCCTTTTTACCCAATTCCACATTAAGGGAAGTTACAGCCTTGTCCTTTATCCCACAGGGAATCATAAGGTCAAAATAGCCCAAGTCCGTGTTGACGTTCAGGGCAAAGCCGTGCATGGTTACCCATCTACTGGCGCGTACGCCCATGGCACATATCTTTCGGGCAAAGGGAGTGCCCACATCCAACCAAACACCGGTTTCCCCTTCAGAGCGTTCGGCTTTTAGGCCATATTCGGCCAATGTCAAAATCACCATTTCTTCCAAAAACCGAAGGTATTTGTGGATGTCCGTAAAAAAATTGTCCAAATCCAGAATGGGGTAGCCCACTACTTGTCCAGGGCCGTGATAGGTAATATCTCCACCCCTATTGATCTTATAAAAAGTGGCCCCCTTTGTTTTCAGCACCTGTTCATCCACCAACAGATTGTCCATGTCCCCGCTTTTGCCCAAGGTATAGACATGGGGGTGTTCCACAAACAAAAAATGGTTGGGGGTATCCACGTCGGCACCTTCCCTTCTATTCTTGACCTTTAGGTCAACTATATCCTTGAAAAGTGTTTCTTGGTAATCCCACGTTTCCTTGTAATCCTTATGTCCAAGGTCCTGAACCTTTACTTTTTTGTTCATGCTGCAAAGATACAAAGGCTTGGGGTGGAAATCTATTTTTCCAGCTCTACCTGAAGGTCCAAAGCAGTCGGGTCCTTCATCAGGTCTAAAAACGACATTTCGTAGATGAGTGTTTTTCCATCGGCACTAAACGTAGCCTCTTCCAAATTGGTTGACTTTACTTTTTTGGGGAAATGATATTTAATTGTATAGGTAGACCCTGAAAGGAACATCTCGGCCCCAGTCAAACTATCCAAACTCTGTTGGAACAACTCTTCATCGATAATTGTTGCCTTACGGGAAAAGGTGTTTCCATTAAAGGTGTAATTGACTTCTGTGGCTTGGTCAGAACCTGCCATTGGAGCTTGTTCCTGACCCTTTCCGGCATTCATCATACCCGCTTCCCGAAAAGTATTGAAAGCGTCATTCACCTGACTTACATCTTTGAATTCACTGAAAAGGTCAAACTTCATAACTTTTTCCTCCGGGTTCATGACCATATGCAGGTTAAAGTGTTCCAAACGCCTTAGTTTGGCCTGCTCTTCCGGGGTAAGCTCAGCTATACTGTCGTGCTTTTCTTCCAATAATTCTTTGAACGAAATAATACTATCGACAGGTTTTTCATTGGTCTTCGCCATTTCATCCCCTGCCATTTGCATGAGTTCGGAACCGTCAAAGTTGATGGACATTTTTCCAGAACCATCCTCTTCAAAATGGATTTCTTCAGTAAAATTACAGGAATAGGCAACCAGAGCTGCCAGCGCGCAAATAAAAACTTTGATGTTTTTCATACTTTTCAGTTCGTATTGTTTAAAATGACAAGGGCTCCTATAACTCCGGGCACCCAGCCACAAAACGTCAAAAGTAGCACAATAAAAAAAGAGCCGCAACCTTTTCCGATTACCGAAAGGGGTGGAAAAAGAATGGCCAACAACACTCTCCAAAAACTCATGGTATAAATTTTGATTGATGATACTTATTAGTATACAAATCAAAACATTTGTTACATAAAAACCTGTATTTTTGAGATTTATGGATTTTAATATGCGATTTTTTGTCTTTTCCTTACTTCTGATGGGTTCCAATTTACTATTTGGACAGTACCACTTTTCGGGAAAAGTAGTGCAAGCCCAACCAGGACAGAACATATACCTATCCTTGGTGGAGGACTACAGAAAGGCATCCCGCATTTATATAAATCAGATTATAGCCAAAACCCAAGTGGACTCATTGGGCAATTTTCGGTTCAGCGGGAACCATCTTCCAGATAAAAACAGAATGTATAGAATTCATCTGGACAATTGCTCCAATGATGACGAAGCCCGTCATTTTCTGGGACAGTGCAGCAACAGTCAAAGTATAGTTTTTATAGGCCACAACAGGGATACGCTTTATTTTCCAACCTCATTTGATGACCAAGCACTCTGCTCGGTCACTTCCACCAATCCAAAATCGGGTCTGTTATTGCAAGTTAATGCCTTGAAAGAGGAAATGGCCTATAATTTTATGGAGTATCCCAGTGATGCCAATAGGGCCCTAAATGAAAAAAAATGGTTTTCTACCCTGCAAGATTTTGGACAAAATTCCGGAGAGCCTTTGGTGGAACTTTATATCTATGATTTTTTATCTGACAAAAGGAGTGAAACCTATCGCTATTATCTCAAAGACCTGCAGACCAATCCATATTACCAAGGCCTTTCCCACCGATTACAGTCTACCTATCCCAATACAAGCTTCACCGAGGAATTTCGTACAGAAATCGGGTTGGACCAACAATTGGCGAACACCGGTGCATCCAACTTTTGGCAGTGGAAATGGATTTTACAAATCCTATTGATCCTGTCCTTGTTGGCCAACATGTACTTTTTGGCCACCCGAAAGATTAAACTACAGGCCAATGTGCGCTCCAATCTACAGCAGCTTACCCCCCAAGAGCGGAATATTGTGGATTATATTCTACAAGATATGAGCAACAAGGAAATAGCAGCCGAACTATTCATTAGTTTAAGCACTGTAAAAACCCACATTAACAATCTCTACAAAAAGCTGGGAGTTTCTTCACGTGAAGAGATCGTATCACTTTACAAACAAAAAATCAACCGGGGGTCTAGTCCCTATTTCCAACCAAGAAAATCAGTTTAAAGCCCAGTTTTCATGCAATTTTCGATTCTAATCCAAACATCGAAAAATCATGAAATCCATCATTTTTACAGTCCTGCTGATGCTATGCACCGGTCGAGGCCTTTCACAGGCGTACCATCAAGAAATTATTTTGGAAAACGGCAACCGGTTTTTAATAGGAGAAATCAATTTAAAAAATCTGGAAGCTCTTCCCTACCAATCATGGTACCTGCAAGGATATCAAAACTACACCGTAGACCCTACCTTGGTACATCTCTTTAGAAAAAAATTGAAAGATTACAACGTTACATTGTTCCTTGGCACTTGGTGCGGCGATAGTAAAAGGGAGGTCCCTAGGTTCATAAAAATATTGGAAGCCGCCAAATTTCCCATGGACCAATTAAAGATCATTGCTTTGGACAGAAGGAAAGAGCACTACAAAAAAAGTCCAACGGGTGAGGAAAAGGGACTCAACATCATAAAGGTTCCCACCATGATCTTCTTTAAAAATGGGAAAGAGGTCAACCGCATTGTGGAAAGACCCATTGAAAACTTGGAAGAAGACATTGCCCAAATTGTCTTAAACAAGGCTTATATCCCCAATTATGCACATTAAGGCTAGGGCAAGGCCAAATATTAAAGCGCAAAAGTGTAATTTTGCGCTTTAATTTTTTATAGACTATGCAACTATCGGAACAAGAAATCGTTCGAAGGGAAAAATTGACCAAACTTAGGGAAATGGGAATCAACCCCTACCCTGCAGCATTGTATCCTGTTGATACGACTTCCAAGAGTATCAAGAACGATTTTGAAGAAGGAAAAAAAGTAGTGATTTCCGGTAGATTGATGTCGCGCAGAATCCAAGGAAAAGCCTCCTTTGCTGAACTTCAAGATAGTGAGGGTCGTATCCAAGTATACTTTAATAGGGATGAAATTTGTCCAGATGACGACAAGACTCTTTACAATGATGTCTATAAAAAACTTTTGGACATTGGGGATATCATTGGGGTTGAGGGTGAACTTTTTAAGACTCAAGTAGGCGAAAAAACCGTAATGGTGAAAAACTTCAGTTTGCTTAGTAAGGCGTTAAGACCATTGCCACTGCCAAAAGTGAACGAGGAAGGAAAAGTATATGACGCCTTTAACGACCCCGAACTACGCTACCGTCAACGGTATGTGGATTTAGTGGTGAATCCGCAGGTAAAGGACACGTTTATCAAGAGAACAAAGATTACGAACAGTATCCGTGAATTCTACAACGAACGTGGATATCTGGAGGTAGAAACCCCGATTCTTCAACCTATTCCAGGAGGAGCGGCAGCCCGTCCGTTCTTAACGCATCACAATGCATTGAACATACCTTTGTACCTACGGATTGCCAACGAGCTATATCTAAAAAGATTGATTGTTGGTGGGTTTGACGGTGTTTACGAATTTTCAAAAGACTTCCGTAACGAGGGAATGGACCGTACCCATAATCCAGAGTTTACCGTAATGGAGCTTTACGTGGCGTATAAGGACTATAACTGGATGATGGACACCACTGAAAAACTATTGGAAAAAGTGGCCGTTGATGCCACGGGAAGCTCCAAAGTAAAAGTAGGGAACCACGAAATAGAATTTAAGGCACCATATCCGCGGGTTCCCATTTTGGAGGCTATAAAAATCCATACGGGCTACGATGTGGCGGGCATGGGCGAGGATGAACTTCGTGAAGTGGCCAAAAAATTGGACATTGAAGTGGACGAGACCATGGGTGTGGGCAAACTCATTGATGAAATCTTCGGTGAAAAATGTGAGCACCATTACATACAACCCACCTTTATTACGGATTATCCAAAGGAAATGAGTCCCTTGACCAAAGAGCACCGAAACAACCCTGCGCTTACCGAGCGTTTTGAGTTGATGGTGAACGGAAAAGAATTGGCAAATGCTTACTCGGAACTTAACGACCCCATTGATCAACGGGAACGTTTTGAAGAACAGCTAAAACTTTCAGAAAAAGGGGATGATGAGGCCATGTTCATTGATCAAGATTTCTTGCGTGCCTTGGAATACGGTATGCCCCCAACCTCCGGAATTGGGATCGGGATAGACCGCTTGGTCATGCTGATGACCAACAATTCTTCTATCCAAGAAGTGCTGTTCTTCCCACAAATGCGACCCGAAAAGAAAAAAGTGGAACTTACCGAAGAGGAAAAAGCTATTTTGGACATTCTTAAACCACAAGGTGAAATGCCTTTGTCCGAACTTAAGGAGAAAGCTGGCCTTAGTGGAAAAAAATGGGACAAGAGCACCAAAAACCTGAGCAAACATGGGCTTTTAAAAGTTGAAAAAACGGAAGATTCCCTCTTGGCAAAATATACAGGTTAAGCTACTATCAAAATAGGTGTTTGGTATAAAGTAACTTTTCGAAAAGGACTTTTTCAGAGATGATTTTGAGAAATCCTTTTCTCAATTTTAAGGCCCTTTTGGGCCTTTCTTTTTGCATCAATACACTGATATTCAACCCCTGTTTGAAAAAAAACAGTTACCTTACTGGATAATTCCTTCAAAATTTTTAAGGAATTTCAGCAGCCCCCACAATAATATCTAACTAAAATCTACTAACATGAAAAAGTTACAACTAACCTTTTTCCTAGCCCTCTTGGCTACATTAACAACCATTGCCCAAGAGGTTACAGGAACCGTTTACGATGACCAAAACATTCCCTTGCCCGGGGTATCCATTTTATTGAAAGGAACCACCATCGGTACCATTACCGATTTTGATGGAAAATATACCATTGAGGCCAGTTCCGGTGATGTGTTGGTATTTTCCTATGTAGGTTTCAACACCCAAGAAAGAACAGTAAGTGGTACATTGCTAAATGTAACCCTACAAGCTGGATTGGAACTGGAAAACGTGGTAGTAGTTGGTTCTAGAAATGCCAACCGAACCGCAACCGATACGCCTGTCCCGGTAGATGTACTCGATGTTACCGAACTAGTACAATCTGCACCACAGGTAACCGTCACCGAAATCCTTAACTATGCCGCTCCCTCCTTCACCTCCAACCCACAAAGTATTTCGGATGGAACTGACCATATTGCCCCCGCAGCCCTTCGCGGACTTGGACCTGACCAGGTACTGGTGCTTATCAATGGAAAAAGAAGACATAAAACTGGATTGGTAAACGTAAATGGAACCTTTGGCCGTGGTAGTGTGGGAACCGATATGACCACAATCCCCTCGAACTCCATTTCCAGGATAGAAATTTTAAGGGACGGAGCCGCAGCCCAATACGGGTCAGATGCCATTGCCGGGGTTATCAATATCGTGCTCAAAAAAAGTGTGAACGAACTACAAGTAGATCTAACCACTGGTGCCAACTTCACGAGTGAGCATGGCCCAGACAAAAAAGTGGATGGGGAAAAGATAAACCTTGGACTTAACTATGGGCTACCCATTGGCGAGGAAGGCGGTTTCATCAATTTTACCGGTAATTTCAACTATCGGGGGTCCACCAACCGTATGCAAGAATGGGAAGGAACCATTTTTAATGCCTACAATAGCATAGAACGGGTGGCTCAAGCCGATAATTATGACATCTCCCTTCTGTTGGATGATGACCTTGCCGATATCTTTCAATATGCTGGATCAGCAGGAATTACACTAAACGGTGATGAGACCAAAGAAGAACTGCAAGGTATTTTAAGTGCAGACGCCACCGAATCAGAACTTTCCGCAAGAGGGCTTCAACGTAGCGATTTTAATATGCAAGTAGGGCAATCCGAAATACGCGGTGCCCAATTCTTCGCCAACCTTTCTATTCCGCTTGGAGAAAATCTGGAGCTTTATGGATTCGGCGGCCTTAGTTTCAAAACAGGGTCTGCCGCTGGGTTTTATCGTTTGCCCAACCAATCCAGAACCTATACACCTGCCTATCTGAATGGTTTTTTACCAGAAATCAATTCGAATATAACGGACCAATCAGCAGCTTTTGGCATCAAAGGCATGTTGGGAGATTGGAATGTGGATTTTAGCAATTCGTATGGCAAAAATGAGTTTTTGTACCGAATCACCAATTCCAATAATGCATCCTTGGCCAACTCCACCCCTTTTGAGGCAGATTCAGGTGGCTTTAACTATAGTGAGAATACCACCAATTTTGATATGAGTCAGTTTTTTGATGATATCCTGGCTGGACTCAATATTGCGTTCGGGGCGGAGTATCGGGTAGAAAATTATGCCATTGTTGCTGGGGAAGAGGCTTCGTATGCCCAATACAACACCCAAGGCAACGTTCATGACCCTCTTGACCCTGACTCTTCGGTACCCGCAGACTTTTTTGGAAGTTCAAGACCTGGTGGTATTCAAGTGTTTCCTGGATTTAAGCCAGACAATGAAGTAGATGCGTTTAGAAATACCATTGCTGGGTATTTTGATGTTGAGGCCGACTTCACCGAATCAATTTTGGTAAGTGGTGCTGTTCGGTATGAAAACTTTTCCGACTTTGGGGGAACCTTGAACTTTAAATTGGCTTCCAGAATCAAAGCTTCGGAGAATTTCAATATACGTGGTGGTCTTCAAACTGGTTTTAGAGCTCCCTCATTACATCAAATCCATTACAGTTCCACTTCCACCTTATTTGTTGACGGAATCCCCAACGAGGTAGGTATTTTCCCAAATACTTCCAGAGTGGCCCGCCTGTTGGGTATTGAGCCCCTCAAAGAAGAGACATCGTTTGGGGTAACTGCGGGTTTTACGGCCCGTATACCCACAGCCAACCTTAAAATCACCTTGGACGGGTATTTGATCAATATTGATGACAGGGTAATCCTAACCGGGCAATTTGATGACAATGGAAACGCCGAGCTGGCCAATTTGTTCCAACAAGCCAATGCCACGCAAGCGGCCTTCTTTGCCAACTCTGTGGACACCCAAACCAAAGGATTGGATTTGGTAGTTGACCATAAGGTAACCTTATCAGATGACATCTCTTTGACCAATACACTAGCCTTTACTTTTTCTGAAACCAGTGTAGAAAACATTAAGGTCCCCACGGCCATTGCCAACGCAGGGTTAAGTGACACCTATTTTGACCCCACCAGTAGAATTTATCTGGAAGGTGCTGTTCCAACCACAAAAGGGAACCTATCCCACAACCTTAAGGTTGGGGAAAACTGGAGCTTTTTCTTGCGAAATGGGTACTTTGGTGAAGTAGAGGAGGCCACCAACAATGATGACCCAACGGTTGATACAACCTTTGGTGGAAAGATCATTACCGACCTTACTGTAGGCTATGATTTTTCAAGTAACCTAAGACTTACCATTGGTGCCAATAACCTCCTAGATGTGTATCCCGATGAAAATGATCCGGCCTTTAGATCGGATGGTAGATTTATTTATTCCAGACGATCCGTGCAGTTTGGCACAAATGGCCGACATATTTTTGGAAGGCTCACATTCAAAATAAAATAGTTCATCGTTCACATAAAAGAAAGCCCCAAAACTTTTGGGGCTTTTTTATTGAATAAAAACTGATTTTTAAATTTTCACAAAAAAGCATAGCTTAGGACCTTAATGGAACTAAGCAAAAGATTGGGGCTTATTTTGGGGCCCGTCGCTTTTTTTATCTTAAACTATCTACCTGTAGTGCTCATCTCCGAAAAAGGGGATGCGGTTATTTCCGTTGCTGTATGGATGCTCATTTGGTGGATTACCGAAGCGGTTTCCATTTCCGTGACAGCATTATTGCCCTTGCTTCTCCTACCCATTCTAAAAATACTGCCCATTGCAGAGGTGGGCGCCAATTATGGAAGTCCCATTGTTTTTCTCTTTTTTGGTGGATTTGTGATGGCCCTTGCTTTGGAAAAGGTAAACCTGCACAGGCGCATTGCCCTGAACATCATTAAACTGACCGGAACCACGCCCAATAAGGTGATTTTGGGTTTTATGATCGCGACAGGCTCATTGAGTATGTGGATCAGCAATACGGCCAGTACGGTGGTAATGTTGCCCATTGCTTTGTCTGTTATCAATTTATTGATCAATGACGAGGATGGGTTTACCAAGAACGACCAAAATTTTGCCTTGAGCGTTATGCTGGGTATAGCTTTTTCGGCCAATGCTGGTGGAATTGCCACCGTAATCGGAACGCCACCCAATTCAGTCCTGATTGGACTCCTGGAGAACGAATACAATACTGAAATCTCTTTTCTTAAATGGATGACCATTGGCCTACCCTTTTCCATTGTAATGATTGGTATTTGCTACTTGGTTTTGGTGAAATGGATGTTTCCCAACAGGGATTTAAAGTTCAATGCCTCCAAAGAAGTGATACATTCAGAATTGGAGAAATTGGGACCCACTTCGGGAAAAGAAAAATTGGTACTTGCCATTTTTGCCGTCACTGTTTTTCTTTGGATTTTCAGGACTCTTTTCAACAGTATTTTTCCCAACCTTGGCCTTACCGATACCATGATCAGTATTTTTGCCGCCATTGCGTTGTTTTCTATCCCTTATAACCTCAAAAAGGGAGATTTTATCATTGAATGGAAAGATACCAGCAAATTGGCTTGGGGGATACTGATCCTGTTTGGAGGTGGGCTGGCACTGGCCCAAGGCATGTCTAGCAGTGGTATTGTGGATATGGTGGCGAATGCCATTGCGAAAAGCGAGATAAGCATTCTTTTGACCGCTTCCTTACTAATCTTTTTGATGTTGTTCATGACGGAACTGATGAGCAATGTGGCCCTTGTAGCTGTTTTAGCCCCAGTGGTTGCTGGTATTGCCATTGGTCTTGACATTCCAATCCTCTACCTTTTGATACCTGTTACCATAGCCAGTAGTTGCGCCTTTATGTTACCTATGGCCACACCGCCCAACGCCATTGTCTTTGCCAGTGGTCACGTAAAGATTGCCCAAATGGCCCGAGTAGGCATTATACTGAATCTGATTGCTGTATTGCTTTTAGTTTTGGTATTCAAGTTTGTGATTCCAGTATTGTTCTAAAAAAACAATGCCCCTCCGGTTGGAAGGGCATCGACAAACTAACTAACTCAAAAAAATAGTAAGAAACTAACTCAACTCTCTTCTATGCTATACTTTTAAAAACCCCTTCAGTACCTCTTGTCATTTTTCATCATCCATTCTACTGTGGAAAAATTTAAAAGCGACGTCGTATGCTTGATGACGCCTATTTTCAATTACACTACAAAGATATAACCCCAAATAGTGAAGATTATTATAATTAGATTTTTGTTAACGCTGTAGGAAAATTGGTGCTTAAATCATTTTTTCAACCGGTCTCTCCTTTTTTTATGAAACCATTGCCTGTGTCCATCAAATTTTATGGATTCGTTGGAATGAACGCACTTTCATTGTCTTTTTTATATTAAAAATACTTATGTTATATTTTTGTTAATCAATCCTTTACGATGCTTTTCTTGAATTTAAAAGGCCCTCCTAAAGAGAGCCTTTTCCAATTCAAAAAAATTGTAAAATGAAAACCAACTCATTTTACTTCGCCTGACCTGCGTAAGGATCGAAGTTTTGGGGCAAGTACTTTGAAGTATCAAAACCCAAGTCTATTTCCTCATCTTCAACATAGTTGACAGATGCAATTTCAATAACATTGGTATAAGGATCAAAACCTTCAGGAAGCATATACTCTACATCCAATCCAAGTTCCAATTCTACCTCATCCTCCATGTAGGCTATGGCGTTCAAATCCACATAAACTTGATAAGGAGAGAACCCTTCAGGGAGATAATCCCAAGTGTTGAACCCAAGTTCAAATTCTTCTTCCTCCATAAAATTAATACTATGAACATCCACTACCTCGGTATAAGGATTAAAGCCTTCTGGCAAATAATTTTGGGTATTGAACCCCAAATCCAATTCAACTTCGCTTTCAAGGTATATAATGGAATTCAAATCAAAATAGGTTTCGTAGGGATTAAAGCCCCTGGGGAGATACTCTGAAGTATTAAACCCTAGGTCTATGTCCATTTCATCCTCCACGAACTCAATTTCGTCCAAATTCAGTTCATAAAATCCTTCATTTGTTCCTTCAGAGAAATCAAAGGAGGTTTCATTCCAATCAGCATTTAGGTTCAATGCTGTAAAGCTGTTTTCAAAGGTGCTTGTGGTCTCCGATTCTGATTGTTGGACCACATTGGGTTGCTGGTCTGCTGCTATGGCCGTACTACTTAAAAGTACACATCCATAAATTAATAATAACTTGTTCATTTTTGATTGAATTTTTTGATTGATGATATGCTTATAAGACGGCCCAAATTTCAAATTGTTACAGTCGTTTAGATTTTTTTAGCAAATTGAGACCCCCTTTCAGCCCAGCTATAGTTGGGGTTTCCACGGGAAGCATCAGTAAAACGCAGGACTCCGAAAGATTGAGGCTTTTCACAAAAAAAGTGAGCATTAATATTTATTTAACAGTCCTTTTTATTCATTTTTTAGTTCTTTGGCTTTACGGCTATATACAAACCAATGTGAAAATGATCAAAAAACTACTTCCTCAGCTAATCGTTTTATTTGTTTTATTGGGTGCTTTTCAATCTGCAGAAGCGCAACTTTTCAAAAAGAAAAAAAAGGACACTGAACAAAAAAAAGAAGACAAACCAAAACCAGGGGATATTCAACCTTATGACAAAGTGATTACCAAAGAGGCCAAAACCGACGAAGGTCTTTTTAGCGTTCATGAAGTAGAGGATAAATATTACTACGAAATTCCAGATTCACTTTTTAGCAGGGAAATGCTCATGGTGAGTCGTATTTCCAAGACCGCCACCGGAATAGGTTTTGGTGGAGGCAAGATCAACACACAAGTCTTACGTTGGGAAAAGAAACCCAAAAAGGTATTACTCCGGGTAATTTCCTACGGAAATGTTGCTGCAGACTCATTACCTGTACACGAAGCGGTGGTCAACTCTAATTTTGAACCCGTACTTTTTGCCTTCGATATAAAGGCATTCAACAAAAAAGATTCCTTGAACCCAGCAACGGTAATTGAGGTTGATCCACTTTTCAGTAAAGATGTAAATGCCCTTGGCATGCCCGATGGGTATCGCAAGCAGTATAAGATAAGCAGAATGGATGGTGATCGTAGCTTCATCGAATCCATTAAAAGCTACCCATTGAACATAGAGGCACGCCACGTAAAAACCTACATGGCGGGAGAACCACCCAGCAATCAAAGCACAGGCTCCATTTCTGTAGAGATCAACAATTCCATGATCTTGTTGCCCAAGGAACCCATGAAACGTAGGTATTTTGATGAACGCGTAGGTTGGTTTGCCAGAGGCCAAGTGGATTATGGTTTGGATGCCCAAGAAAGCAAGACGGTTCGCTATTTGGATCGTTGGCGCTTGGAGGTGAAGGATGAGGATATTGAAAAATACAAAGCCGGTGAATTGGTGGAGCCCAAAAAACCTATCGTGTATTATGTGGACCGTGCTACTCCAAAAGAGTGGGTTCCATACATTAAACAGGGTATAGAGGATTGGCAAGTAGCTTTTGAGGAAGCAGGTTTTAAAAATGCCATCATTGCCAAAGACCCTCCCACCAAGGAGGAAGACTCAGAATGGTCTCCAGAGGATGTACGTTATTCGGTGGTCCGGTATTTGGCCTCCCCTATCCCCAACGCCAATGGTCCGCACGTAAGCGATCCTAGGAGCGGGGAGATTTTGGAATCCGACATCAACTGGTACCACAACGTCATGAGTTTATTGCGTAATTGGTTTTTTGTCCAAACGGCAGCTATCAATCCCAATGCTCGTAGCGTACAGTTCAAAGAAGATATTATGGGTAGACTGATACGCTTCGTTTCTGCCCATGAGGTGGGACACACCCTTGGACTTCCCCACAACATGGGAAGTAGTGTGGCTTATCCTGTGGATTCACTCCGTTCCGCAAGCTTTACCAAAAAATACGGTACGGCACCCGCCATCATGGACTATGCCCGATTCAACTACGTGGCCCAGCCGGGTGATGAAGGCGTGGCCCTTATGCCCAATATTGGCATATACGACAAATATGCCATTCGATGGGGGTACAAGCCTATTTTGGACAAATCGGCCGAAGAAGAAAAACCCATCCTGAACAGTTGGATCAGGGCACATGAGAACGACCCTATGTACCGATTTGGACATCAACAAATTGGGGATATCCATGACCCGAGCTCACAAACGGAAGATTTAGGTGACGATGCGGTAAAAGCCAGTTTATATGGTATTGCCAATCTTAAGCGTATTGTACCCAATCTTATGGCATGGACCACGGAGGATGGCAAGGATTACGAAGACCTGGAAACCATGTACGGGCAGATCATTGCGCAGTTCCAAAGATATATGGGGCATGTGTCCAATAATATCGGGGGAGTATACGAATATCACAAAACTGCCGATCAAGAAGGCGCCGTATATACCCATGTAGACCGAGAACACCAAAAAAATTGCATGGACTTTCTACAAGAGCAGCTCTTTGAAACCCCTGAATGGTTATTGGATCAGAACATTATCAATAAAATCCAATATTCGGGCTCGGTAGACCGTATCCGTGCCATGCAAGTACGCTACTTGAACACGGTTCTGCATTTGGGCAAATTGGCCCGCATCATAGAAAATGAGACCATCAATGGCAATAATGCCTATGGGTTATTGGAAATGATGCGTGACCTTCGTAGGGGAATTTGGTCCGAAACCCGAAGTGGAAAGGCTATTGATACGTATAGAAGGAATCTTCAGAAAGCCCATATAGATCGTTTGGAATACTTGATGACCGCAGATAATTTGGGTAAGCTTCCTGATTTTGGAGGTTATCAAAAATCGACGGTGGTCAATACCAGTCAGTCCGACATTCGTTCTGTGGCCAGGGCCGAGCTCAACAATTTGAAGAGCGATATCCGAAGTGGTCTTGGTAGAATTTCAGATACGATGAGCCGGTACCACCTTCAAGATACCTTGGAACGCATTGATATGATTTTGGAACCAAAATAGCCGCAACCTTTTTGTAAGAATTTACTTTGGAAATGGGTTCTTGAGAGGCAAACTGTGCATTTTATCGGTTATACCATACATTTCATCCCGTTCACATCTAAAACGAGGCGTTTCGCAACATATCGTGGAGTTTGATATTTGGATTAACTACTTTAGTAGTCCCAAATCTCAAAATCATGACCTACAAAACAAAAAGCCTTATCTATTTTTCGTGCTTTGTAGTTGCCTCCTTGATGTACTACCAAATTGAGCAACAAGACGAGTTCCAAGAGCACATTAATTCCGAAACCTTCGTAGAGGCAGAGTTCCAGGATGAAATGGAACCTGAAAACCCACAACTTGATTTTGAGGAAGATCAAAAGTGATTTCCCTTTGACCCACTACTGTTAAAAGCTTCACAATTGTTGTTTTAGTGATTAAACCATGGAACAAAACCTTTGTCCAAGGAACAAATCATTAAAATTTAAACATATGAAACGATTCGCAGTATTGATGGCACTATTGGTAAGCCTTGGTGCCATAGCGCAAAAGCAAGATGGTCATAAAATGCACAAAGGCCCTAAAATGGACATGACTCCAGAACAGATGGCCACGCTCCAGACCAAAAAAATGACATTGGCCCTTGATTTGACCAATGCCCAGCAACAAAAGGTCATGAAAATACATCTGGATGAGGCACAGTTCAGAAAAGCCAAGTGGGAAGAAATGAAAGCCAAAAAAGAAAGTGGCGAATGGACAAAACCCACTTCCGATGAGCGGTTTGAAATGGAAAACGCCCGATTGGACCGTCAAATCGCCCATCAGGAAAAAATGAAAGAGGTATTGAACGATGACCAATACCAAACCTGGAAGAAAATGAGAAAACATAAAGCCATGCATGGCAAAAAGAAAATGCAGGAGAGAGGAAGAAGAGGATAGTGTTTTTTGTTGATTTTTTAGAAGCCGCGCCTGCCATGGACGCGGCTTCTCTGTTTGTATGAATCTGTTCGCCCTTTTCGCATGACCCGTAAACCATTCCCATATTTATGGCCGTATATATAAAGACCTCCCTAAGAACTGCCTTAGTCTAATCTTTAAAATTTACAATCATGAAGGCACGTTTTTATATCACACTACTCATTTCCATCTTTACATTTTCTTCCATTTTTTCGCAGCACAGCCCTGAGCATGATGGTTTCGGTGAATTTCAACCCGGTCAACAGGTCTATGTCTTTGGCAATGAGGCACAACTGAGGACAGCTCCGGACACCTCCTCGGACGTTTTACAGAAACTTAAAATCGGGGAATGGGTAAAAATCATTGAAATAACCCCAAATTCTTGGCCTTACAACGGTTTTGATTCCCCGTTTTACAAAGTAAAATACAATGAAATGACCGGGTATATCCTTGGTGGACTACTATCCATCCAAAGGAAAACCTTGAAGGGTACCCATTACTATTTTGCACTTTCCAAACAGGGAAATACTGTGTTTTTGAACATCAGGCATGTGCAGGACGGTACCTATTGGGAAAAAAAGACCCGCTTGGTCCATACCGATTTTAAGATTTCGGTCTTGGGCGATAAAGGGGTACCCAATTTGGATGGAATCCTTTTTATTGATTATATGTCCAATACCGAGGATAGGGAAAATGGAGGTATTTATTTGTTTCCCCACAACCATATGCTCACCGAAGTGGTCCAACTTTCACAAGTTTCAGACACCGGGAGTTCTTATTATTCCGAAAACCTCATCTTTCCAGATGATCACGGTGGCATCCCAGATAAAATTTTCTATAAGAAAGAGCAAGGGAAAAACTTGGATGCTTCCTCCAATTGGATACAGACTGCCGTGGAAACCCGTGAGCTAAGTTGGGTAGATGGTAAACTAATCCCCAATTACAACGAGAAGATTCCCAACCCATAGAGACATTTTACAGATATCTCCCGTTATCTGCCCATAAACAGATATTTATAATTATCTGCTATTTTACAGATATTTTTGTTTATCTGCCAATAAACAGATATTTTTACATAAACAAAGATCAAAATGGTAGGTATTCTTACGGGAGATATCAAAAACTCCACAGACCATAAGACCGCAAAGTGGTTGCCCCTTTTAAAGCAGGCCTTGGACCAATATGGGCATGAACCCCTGCAATGGGAAATCTATCGTGGGGACAGTTTTCAACTACAGACCATTCCAGAGCAAGCCCTGGAAGCCGCAGTGTACATCAAGGCCTGTATAAAACAGATTCGCCATATGGATGTAAGGATAGCCATTGGCTTGGGAGAGAAAACCTATGAGGCACAAAAAATTACGGAATCCAATGGGCCGGCCTTTGTATATTCGGGAAAGTGTTTTGAAAATCTCAAAAAACAGAATCTAGCCATCAAAACAGCGAATGCCCAATTTGATGACCACATCAATTTATTGCTGGAATTGGCCCTTCTGACCATGGACAACTGGACCCCGGCCATATCCAAAACAGTGCAAAAGGCAATTGAAAATCCCAAAATGAACCAAAAGGAACTGGCCTCCATATTGAACAAGTCTCAAGGGAACATTAGCGAGGAACTGAACAAGGCCGGATTTGACGAAGTGCAAAAAATGATCCATTTTTATAGAACCCAACTCGCTCAACTATGATACTCGTCCTAAAACTCATACTTGCCCATTTTATCGGGGATTTTGTTCTGCAACCCGCCCATTGGGTGGATGACAAGCTACAGCACAAATGGAAATCCAAATACCTCTATTGGCATATTGGGGTGCACTTGATCACTTTGTTGGTTCTCCTACAGTTTCAGTATTTGGGAGCTGTTGCCATCATTATCGTTACCCATTACCTCATCGATATGGGAAAACTGGCCTTGACCAATGAAAAAAACTATCGATGGCTCTTTGCAGCGGACCAAATTCTACATCTGGTGGTTCTTGGGGTTGTGGTAAACTGGATACACCCTTTTGAAGTTGATGTCCAATCCATCATTACAGAGCAATACCTCCTTCTGGCCACTTTTTTGGTATTTGTCACTTTTGTGTGCGGCATACTTATGCGGATGCTCTTGGCGCCCTACATTGATGAAATTGCACGGGACGATGAATCTGAAGAAGGGGGTTCCCTAAAAAATGCCGGGAAGTATATTGGCATGTTGGAACGGCTTTTCGTATTCGGATTCATCCTATTGCAACAATGGGCTGCCATAGGCCTGTTGATTGCGGCCAAGTCCGTGTTCCGTTTTGGCGACCTCAACAAAGGAAAAAATAGAAAACTTACCGAATATGTCCTCATTGGCACACTATTGAGTTTTGGGTTGGCCATACTATCTGGATTGGCTTATGGTCATTTAAAAGAATTGCTCTAATCAGAAAACAGGCTCTTTGGGTCTGTCTTCCCCTTTTCCTCCTAAAACCAAAATGCTACTTGTCATGATTTTGCTATTTTATGATTTGATTTCAATATCTATGTATTGACGGTTCTTCCAGATTCAGACTTCACCCTGAAATACCAAAACAGTACGGTGGTGATAATGAATTCCGTCCCTATCAACCAGAAGCCGGGTGCTGTGAAAAAACTGTAATACGAACCCCCGAACGGAGCCATTAAATAAGGCACCGTGACCAAGGCATCCATCAAGGCGCTGGTCGCGAACAACACCATGCCCAGCTTAAGACCATGGGTAGTGCCACTCTTTTGGTAGTACGTCCAGGCTCCAACCCAAACCAAGGGCAGAACAGCCAATGAAAGAATCAGATTGGCCTGAAAATCCAAATCCTTCATGATGGGAAAGAAATAGGAAAGTAAAAAAATGCTTACCCCTAAAACCCAAATGATAAGTCCGATCAATATTGCTCTAAAAAATTTCATCTTGCTATGGCTTTTTTGATTACGGGGCAAAACTAGAGCAGTACTTTATGGCCCACTTGTTCCAAAAGCAGTATGATTTGTTTGAAAAGGATTATGATGAAAAAAGGCGTGTTTTAGCAGTACAGCCTACTATTTCCGAATCTCGCTGGGCCGAAATCCATATTTTTTTGAAAATGCATTGGAAAAGGAACTCAGGCTATCATACCCTACCTGCCATGCAGTTTCTTGTACCGTAATATCTTGGTTTCGCAGCAACTCATGTGCCCTTTCCATCCGCTGGTTTTGAAGGTATTTGAAGACCGGAACACCAAAGAGTTCCTTGAAATTTTTCTTCAAGTTAAAACTGTTGAGACCGATTTCCCTCGAAAGTTCGGTAAGGGATGGAGGATTCTCCAGTTGGGCAGAAAGGATTTCCTTGGCCTGGAAAAGTTTTTCCTGTTCGGTTTTTTTGATGGAAGGCTGGTCCATCTGTGCCAGTTGTCCAAAAAAGTGCGACAGCAAGGCCGTCATCTGGCTCCGGAAGAACATCATCTTGGTCTTCCCTTCATAGGTATTATGAAAAACACCATCCACAATGGACTGCATGGCAGGGGTCATCAAAAAATGGGGACCTTCCACATAATGGTCACTGGGGTTAACCAGTTCGTTCAACATACTTGAGAACAGTTCCCCTTCCTGATTGGGCAGCTTTTCAAGGTTTCTGGGCGAAGTGGCAATTACGATACATTCCAGCGGTTTGTCCGCATGGACGGTATGCTCAAATTGCACATTTTCATCCGCATAAAAAGACAAGGCCAAGCCTTTGGTATTCTGAAAATCCTTCTGCTTTTCCCCATACTTTACAGACAAATCCACATTGCCGGAACCATAGAAGGCCACCGCTATGACGGGCTCATCAAAGGTGCAGACATCCTTGGTTTCTTTATCTAACCGCGCTTCTTCCACCAAAATGGTAAAGTCGTTGATATCTACAATGTCCCTGGTCATAGAACTGCCTTTTCCCAAAGTTAACCAGAAAGTCAATGACATTCAACAAAAAAGCCACCCATAGGTGGCCATAATTGATTGATCTAAAGTTCACTTGGTCAAAAAGTCATCTTCTCATCCAGGGTTTGCATACTTTCCAAAACTTGGCCCACGGCCAAGGTCATGGATTTTGCAGAAATGGTGGCCCCGGAAATGGCATCGATGTCCTCTCCATAAGTCAGGCTCTGTCCTGCTTTCTTGCCAATAAATTGTTTTAACCATCGCTGACTGCCTACTTGCCGTCCGTAATCTTCCCTGTAAATCAAGATCTTGGATTTTTTAATGCTCCTATCGGGATTGAACATCACCACATAATCAAAAATATTCTTCATACTTGGTGCCTGCCCCACATAAACATACCCAATGGTAGATCCCGCTTCAATGATCTTAAACAGATTTTCACCTCCCAATTCCGAAGGGGTCTGTTCATTCAACCTATTCTCCACAACAATATGCTCCAAACTGAAATCAGTAACCTCGTAGGTGGTTTGCACCGCGCTGTCTATTTTCTCTTGGAGTTTTGGCGAAATCTTTTGGGTTCCGAATCCAAAAAGTAAAAAGGCCGCAATACATGCGGCCCCACTGAGCAACTTAAACTTACTTACCCTCAGCATTTACATTTGTTTTATCTGTAATGAACTTCTTGATCATTTTGGATATTTCGGCTTTACTTGCATTCTCCTTTTCCAATTCATAAAAATGCATGAACATAGGTTTCTCATCTACCTTTTTCAACAAAGTCAAATCTCCTTTTCTATTGTACACCTTATCCCATGAAGCTCTTGCATTGGCCCAAAAATCTTTGTTCTTATCCCACCAATCTTGGGCAATCTTACACCTATCATCAGCAACTTTCTCATAAATGTTCATTCCTTTTTCTTGGGCCAGTAATACATCTTCGGCACCCTCCTTTCGAATGATCTTGTCATTGTCTTGCTCATGTACCCATCCGTACGAAGTGATTTCCTGTCGATTACCGCGCTTCATGACGTTGTAATCGCTCCTTTTGCTGTACTCTCTTCGTGGTAGGGGTGAGTCAGAGGCATTTTCCCAATAGTGCTTGCCATCATAATGTACCCATGTAGCCGAACCGGAATATCGGGGGCTGTCATCCACTTGGTACACTTTCTGCGTCCACTGCCCTTTCACGGCATCCGCAGGTAATGTTGAAAAAGTCCAATTGTTGTCCTTGTCGTAGTGGAAGATCTCCTGGTTTTCGTACAACCAATCCTGTCTCCAGTGTTTGATTACCGTAGAATCATGAATAACCAACAAATGTTGAATGGATATCTTATCATTTTCATCAATAATGGGAAGGGCCAATTCCAACGCTTTGGCCGTATAATCCAATTTTTTCTCGTAATCGATTTCAGGTGCGAAGGTCTCAGTATACTTAAATGTGATCTCGTAGCACCCGCACATATCCAATATGGCCTCTCGGTCCAATTCTTTCTTCTCTTGGGCCTTCAGAAGGGTAAAAACACCCATAAGGGCCATGGAAAGCAGCAATGATTTTTTCATAATAGTTTTCAGTTAGACGGTTAAAAATTGTGAAACAAAAATATTAAACTTATTTAGATTCAATAAAAATAAAATATATATTTGCGACAAATTTAAATATAATGAGTCTAAATAAAAATAGGTTGTTCATTTATTTTTCATTTTTCTTCAGCGTGGGAATCTTGGCCCAAGAACCCGCTTCCGTGGAAAAAGACTCAATGGCCATGCAAAACCTCAATGAAGTCGTGGTCACCGGACAGATCAATAAGCAAAGTGTGGACAAATCTGTTTTTGAGGTCAAAGTGATCCCTCGGGAAACCTTGGACCGCTTGGCAGGCAATACCTTGGCCGATGTACTCAACCAATCCCTCAACATCAGCATACAGCCCAACCCCTCCTCTGGAAAGAGCAGTGTGGAACTGTTTGGGTTGGACGGGCAGTACTTTAAAATTTTGGTGGACAATATCCCGCTGATCAATGACGAGGGACTGGGCAACAACACGGACCTTACCCAAATCAATCTGGATGACATTGAACAGGTTGAAATCGTGGAAGGGTCCATGGGCGTCCAATATGGCTCCAACGCCGTTTCGGGCATCATCAACATCATCACCCGAAAAGATTCCGATTACCAGTGGGAAATCACTCCGTATGTACAGGAAGAGACCATTGGCAATGAATATGGCTTTTTTGATCAGGGCAGGCACATTCAATCCTTAAAAGTGGGGCATCGGTTCTCGGACCGATGGTATGTGAACGGGAATGTGACCCATAATGATTTCACCGGGCACCAGAACAATCGAGAGGGTGAGTTCCATGCCCTAAATGATGGCCGCAGGGGGTACGAATGGCTCCCCAAACTCCAATATTCGGGCAAGGGACTGGTAAGTTATACGGGGGACAATTTCCGTTCCTTCTATCGGATGGAGTACTTCAACGAACAGGTGGACCGCTATGATTCCGTGGTACGGGAAAATTTCAACCCTTCCACCCAAACGAGCAACCCCACTGCTTCGGACGATATTTTCACGTCCCGACGGTTCTTTAACCACCTCAATGTTGCCGGGCAACTCTTCCAAAAAGTCAACTACGATATCTCCGCCTCCTACCAACAGCAAAAACGAGATGTGGAACAGTTTACCTATCGCATCAATAGCCGTGAAAAGTTTGATGTGGAGTCGCAAGAATACGAATCCCGGAAAGGATTCTATTCCCGCGGAACGTTCAGCAATTTCTTCACATCCGAAAAAACAAGCCTTCAACTGGGGTACGAACTGAGCAACATCAACGGGTATTCCTCTTCGGCCGCCATCGCTTTCAGTGGCAACAACATTGCACGCAGGTTGGAGTCCTATGATGCCTTTGCCACGGCCGAGTTTACCTTGGGGGAGCGCTTTTCGTTCCGACCGGGCACACGGGCCATGTTCTCGTCCCAGTTCAAGACCCAAATGGCCCATTCGTTGAGTGCCAAATATGCCTTTGACAACGGGTACCAGCTTCGGGCCGTGGTGGGAACATCTCCCCGCAACCCCAATTTTGATGAACTCTTCACCTATTTTGTGGATGTCAACCACGATGTACAGGGCAATAGCAACCTAGAACCGGAACGTGGGGTCTCCACCTTCCTGCACCTCAAAAAGAACTTTTTCCAAAAAGATTTGAAATGGCGCCTGAGCTCCAAGATCTCGGCTTGGTACCTTACCGTGGACGACCGTATAGAGCTCACCATTGTCAATGAGACTCCCCTGGCCTTCCAGTACAACAATATAGATGAATACCGCAACTGGGGCACTTCCTTTACCAACAAACTGGTCCATGGCGATTTTCAATTTGACCTGGGCCTGTCCCTCTCTGGCGAAAGCAAGGTATTGAACAGCGAGGACTCCGTCAATGACGATTACCTCTATGCCTTGCAGGTGAGTTCCAACGTGGGCTATCAAATCCCCAAGATTAACACCACCTTCTCCCTGTTTTTCAAGTACAATGGGCCCGAGTACCAGTTTGTGTTGGACCCCGAACAAGACGACCCCACCTTTATTCGCTCTAAACGGGAGGGCTATGGTTGGATGGACGCCTCCATCAAAAAAAACTTTATGGAAGACAAGCTCCAACTGACCCTTGGCGCACGAAATCTACTGGACATTACCCGCATCAACACCTCATCGGTGTCCGGAGGGGGCACACACGCCACTCCTAACACGGGATTACTCTTGGGCTATGGCCGATCCTATTTTGTAAAATTATTGTACAACCTCAAAATTTAATCTTAATCCAAAACCAATTTTTATGAAAAATCATTTTCTATATGTAGCCGCATTGGCCGTAATGCTCATCGGGGCAAGTTGTAGCAGCGATGATGGCGGAGACTCCATCCCTGCGGAATTTGTGGTCGCCTTTCAAAACCCGTCCCTGAGCTTTGACACGGTGGACAGCGAAAAGCAAGTCAACCTTGTGTTTTCCACCACGGCCCCCGAAGATGGGTCCGTTACCGTTTCGTTCACCACGGAGAATGCGGAATACGATACCGATTTCACCACCGAACCCGCTGCGGCTTCAGGCCAACTGACCGTTGATTTTACGGGCGGCGCCACGGGGACCACATTTACCTTCAACAAGTTGCAAGATGCCATTGAAGGCACCACCAAGGCCGTGAACTTTACCCTAACCGCCGTAAGTGTTGCCAACGCCAAGATCCAAGGGAACACCCAATTGGCCGTGAGCTTTACCGAAACGGCGGCCCCATCCGGCAGTGTATCCCCCGAAGTGGGCGGTCCCAATGAGGACAACCAGGTGTATGTGGACCTAAGCTCCCTGACCCAGACCACTGCCAAACGCGATAGCTGGGACCTTGGGTTTTATAGCGGAAGTGACTTTAGGGTAGCCATCAACGGTTCCATTTATATGGCCGTGGCCGCTTTGGAGAGCACCGATATCGATGCCGTTACCGAAGCCGATGTGGAGACCCTTCAGCCCCAAGTGGCCGTGGGTACTTTTGATGCCGCCAACACCGCCTATGTGGATGATGTTACCGGCAGCTTGGACGGAACCGCCATTGCCGCCATTTCGGAAACCGATGCCGATAATCCCGTATACTTGGTAAACCTCGGCTTTGCCGTGGGCACCACGGAGCCAGAGATCGGTAGCGAAGCCGCCAAAGGCGATGCCAGGGGATGGAAGAAAATACGCATCCTGCGCAGTGGGGAAGATTACGTACTGCAATATGCCGATTTGGACGCCACGGACCATGAAGAGGTGACCCTTTCAAAAACTGCGGGACACCACTTTACCTTCTTTAGTTTTGATACCGAAGAGGTGGTGGACGTACAGCCCCAAGCCGACCGTTGGGACCTTAATTTTACCGTGTTCACCAACGAGATTGAAGGCTATGGCTCCTACGGTTATGCCGATTTTATCACCACCAATAGCCTAAGCGGCGCCTTGGCGTACCCAGTGGAAACCGCCACAATGGCCTATGCCGATTTTGCCTTGGCCGATGTGGACGAAGCCTCTTTTGAGGACGACCAACGCGGTATTGGCAGCCAATGGAGAAACGGTGGAGGCCCCGGCACCTTGCCCTCTTTGAAGAATGATGTGTTCTTTGTGCTCAAGGATACCGACGGCAATCTGTACAAGATCAGGTTCACGGCGCTGACCAACGAAAGCGGCGTACGGGGCTACCCGGCCTTTGAGTTTGAACTCTTGTAGCCGAACGATTTTTATTTGGATGCTCTGGGCTGGACCGTTGCCCCCTTTTGTTATCGTTTTCGAATGTAACGGTTTAGTTTTTGAGTTAGTTTGTGTGAAGGCCGGGGCAGGTAAACTGTCTCGGCTTTTGTTTTGGCCTTATGGAAAAACCCTAGTTTTTTTAAGGTTTTGGTGCAATCGTCAGTTTGGAAAAAGTGGTATTTTGTACGGCAACTCCCCTCCCTCAAGTCTTAGCGGAACATGCTTTATTTAAAATAAAGATGACTAGTCATAAGCAGTTACCTACCCATTTGGGATGTATAGGAATGCATTTTATGCTGATATAAACAAGTTGTGTGTCATTAAAAGCCAACCAAAAAAATGAATTATATATTTAGCCAAATAGAAAAAAGAATTAATTATTTAAAATCGGATTCTCAAGATTCGGAGTTAAGAGTTTATTACCAATCTAAATTCGAATTTTCTTTAATCTATGTATTGGCTTATTTATGGAATAAAAATTGGAACTCTATAGATATTAATGAAAGAGAATATGTTGTAAACTGTATCCTTAAACCATCCATAGGAACTATCGTTTCAATCATAAGAAAATTAGATATAGAAAATGAATTTTTTGGCAATAAAAAATTAAAGAAATTATCAAACTTCATAGATAAATATCCAAACTTTAGAAACGAGAAAATTGGACACGGTTATTCATTTGATGATGACACAGAAACATATCTTGAATTCTTTGATGAATTCTTTGATGAGCTAGAAACAAAGAATTTGAACATTATTTTTGATGACTGTGACATTATCAAGGTCACAAAAAAAGAAGAAAATTTATTTAAGGGTATTTCATATAAACCTGATGGCGTAACTTACTTGGCTTGGTCTTGCCCACAAGAAATATTTGATTTTGAAATTGGAGATATTTACCTCTACACTAAAGAGAATAAGTATATAAGAATTTCCCCTTTCATCCTTATAGAAAGCGAATCTGAGTTTTACTCTTTTTGTTCCATAGAAGAAAAACTAACAGGTCGCACAAAATATAATCGACTATTAAAAACGGCTCATTTAACATCTGATGTTTTAGAATTTGAAAGACTGTCACTATCAACTGATAATAGTAAAAGAAAGTCTGCCAATGGTACAGTAATCAATCTTTTTGAAAATAATTTCAAGAAGTACATTGACATCGGCATTACAAAAAATATAATCCAATTTCTTTCTAGAAATCGTTCCTCTGTATTTGCTACAATTTGGGGACACGGAGGAGTTGGTAAAACTGCTTCTATTCAGAGAGTATGTGAAATACTTTGTAACCAAGAAAGAAAACTATTTGATTATATAATTTTTCTTTCAGCGAAAGATAGGTACTATAATTACTATCAAGGTAAAATCAATCCTATAAAAGACGGTATCTCATCACTAGAAGATATAATAACTACTGTTAATAGTATTATTTTCAACAATCCTGATTTTGACATTGAACTTGTGAAAAACTATCAAGGCAAGTTACTAGTCATAATTGATGATTTTGAAACTTTTACTAAAAATGAAAAGGACAGAATTGTGACTTTCATTAAACAACTTGATATAAATCATCATAAAGTAGTTTTAACAACTCGAGCCGCAACTCTAATCACAGGAGAAGAAATTCAAACTAAGGAACTTGACGAAAATGAAACAATTATATTCTTAAAGGAAGCGGTATACAATGAAATACCATCTTACAACACTAAACTATTAGATAAGGAATTAAAAAAAGCGGAAATAAAAAAGAAGATATTTCAAATAACTTCTGGTCGTCCATTGTTCATTTTACAGCTTGCAATATTCGCTGCCCAGAAAGGTTCTATTCTTGATGCCCTTAATACAGAAATTAAATCGACCAAAGAGGCTTTAAACTTTCTTTACGATAGAATTTATGATTATCTATCTACTGATGCAAAAAATATGTTCTTGGCCATCAGTTTGCTTGTAGATGAAAATGACCTGTCAGGCTTAACAAGTAATTTAAAGTTTATCCTGAGTATGGAGGATAAAGAAGATGAATTCCAAAATTCACTTAATGAGCTAATAAAGCTCAAAATAATTACAGTTCAAGACAAGGATTTTTTCAAAGTATATTCCCCTGAAATCTATAAATTAATGAAACTTTATTATTTAAATAAAGGTTCCGAATTTGATGGAAATATTACTAATAGATTTAATCTAATTAATACAGATAAAGGCTCTTCTACAGAAACAGCTTTGTTAGAAAATGCAGATGCTAGTAGACTTATAGAATCAGAAACAGAAATTGAAAATAAATACAGATATATTTTAAACAGAGAAAAAGCGCCATATAATATTAAAAAATTGGCTTTATTAAATTTTGCCTCTTATTTAATTACTCATAAAAATAAATTTGACAAAGCATTAAAGCTCTACCAAGATTATTTTCAAATATTTAGAAAAGACTCAGACTACAATAGAAACTATGCTACCTGTGCATGGTCAGAGGGAAGTGATGAGTCTAGATATAAAGCCGTTCAAATAATTCAAGATTATTTTACAACCAAACCAAAAATAAATCAGGAAACATATTTAGAATTACTTGGAATATTAATGACTTACAAAAGTATACTCGTTGTATCTGAAAGAGATGAATTAAAGAGCAAGTTAAGATTTAAAGAAATTACTAAAAGTCAATATGATATTCTTTATCGAGAACAAAGAGAAAGATTTAGAGATATTTTTAAATATCCTGGCGGTCATCTGTATAAGGTTATTAAAGATATTGACCTTATGACATTGTCTGCTAATTGTAGAAATTATGTTTTAGATGGTCTTACTCACTTCATTGAAATTTGTATTCGAACTAATAATCGAGAAGTTGGAAAAAAAGTGTGCCATAAAGTTATCTCTGAAATGCCTCAAAATTATCAAAACCCATTTATTTATAAGCTAAATAAAATAGAATTTATAGAAAGTCCGGATAAATATGACAATGATATACAAAAGGTAATGCAGAATAAAACAGTTGGAATATTAGGAGAAAAACTAAAAGAAGCTTTAAGCAAAAAATAACGTTACCCAACAAAGTTGGCTATACCCAATAGCGCCGTTCCCACCTACCAATCCAAACACCCCAACAACTTCAAATAACATTCTTCCGCCACGGGCAACAAGGCTTCCCCTAAATAGGTAGTGGGGTACTGTGGGGCTTCGTCCAAAAAGGTGCCATACACTTCTGCAAAGTCATCCATTTGGTGGGGTGGTACTTTCATGAGTCGGGCCACAATAGTGATCAGGTCCAAAGCGTACAATCCGCCATCGTCCAAACCCATATGGCGGAGGGTTTCGGTGAGTTGGCTATGCTTTAAATCTTGCTGGATCAGACGAATGATGTGGGACTTGTCAAACATATTGATTACTTTTTTTTATTGTTTAAATGTAAAACAAAATTACATTAATGCAAATTATATTTGCATTTTAAATCACATTTATGAAATAAAGATTTTCATAAGTGCAAAGCAGAATGGCATTTTGTACATTTGGTTGGATGAATGAGAAGTTCAACAGAATCAAAGAAGTCTTGGTCAGGCAAGGTGTTAGCCAAAAAGACTTGGCATTACAACTTGACAAAAATGAGCACACCGTCTCCAACTGGTGTATCAACAAATCCCAACCTCATTTGAAAGATCTATTTAAAATCGCTGAGATTTTAGACGTGGATGTATGTGAACTGTTGGTGCCTTCCAAAGAGTAATCCCAAAAGTTAATAAAATGCTAAAGCCTACCTATGCTGTAACGCATGGGGCATAATCCCGTCTAGTAGGCAATCATCAAAAAACCTAAACATGAAAAAAGCCTACGCTATCGTAGCACTCTCTTTATTTTTCCTTGCCGCATGCTCCAAAAGCGATGAGCAACCCAATTCCAACGAAGACGCCTACCTCCACATTCCGGACCCCCATTTTGAGACCGTTCTGGTGGAACAGGGCATAGACACGGACGGCACCGTGGACCAACAAATGCTGCGCACCGATGCGGAAAAGCTCACCTATTTGGACCTCAGCCCTTCGGGCCAGTTTGGCGATATTGCCGACCTTACCGGTATTGAAGGTTTTGTAAACCTAAAGTTCCTGGCCGCCAGCGGGCAAAAATTGGAGGAAATCGATTTAAGTGCCAACACCCAGTTGGACACCCTGTACCTGCAGGCCAATTACCTTACCCATATTGATCTGGCCAACAACCCCAACCTCTTGTTGGTGAACGCGGAGTCCAACGAACTGACTTCCATTGAAGGCCTGTCCGAGGCCACCCAATTGAAAAAGTTGTACCTGTCCTTTAACAACGTGGAAGATCTGCAATTGGACAATCCCGATTTGGAGTTGTTGCATATGGGCCAGAACCTGTTAACATCCATCGATATCAGCGGGGCGGTGAACCTCAAGAACATCTTCTTGATCAGCAATGAACTCACCTCGGTGGACCTGAGCCACAACACTTTGGTGGAGACTATTTTACTTTCGGACAATGCGATCCAAAACATTGACCTTTCGCACAACGGCAACCTGACGCATCTGTATATTTCGAGCAATACGCTGACCAGTCTCGATGTGAGCGACAACCATGAACTTATCGATCTACGTGCCGATAGGAATCCGACCTTGAGCTGCATCAAAATTGGGTCCGGGCAGGAGATTCCCACCGTAGCAAAATCGGATTACCAGGAACTGAACACGGTTTGTGAGTAGGCCTAAAATGGACTAAAACACTTTTCGGACCGCCTCAATGGTCCTGTCCAGATCGTCGTAGCTGAGGGCATCGTTCAAAAAGTAGCTTTCAAAGGCAGAGGGCGGTAAGTATACCCCGTTCTCCAACATGCCGTGGAAGTATTTTTTAAAGGTATCGTTGTTCCCCTTGGCCGAGGAGGCAAAATCCACCACCGGTTGGTCCGTAAAGTGTACGGAGATCATGCTTCCATAGCGGTTGATCTGGTGTACCACCCCTTTTTCGGTAAGCACCTCGGCAATGCCCTTGTGCAGGTGTTCGGTTTTTTCCGCCAAGCTAGTAAACACCTCAGGGCGATTGTTGAGTTCGGTGAGCATGGCCAGTCCGGCACTCATGGCCAAGGGGTTCCCACTGAGGGTCCCTGCTTGGTACACCGGCCCTTCGGGGGCCAAATGTGCCATGATCTCGGCTCGTGCGGCAAAGGCGCCTACGGGCAGTCCGCCCCCGATCACCTTTCCGAACATCACCATATCGGCATCCACGCCCAAGGCTTCCTGTGCACCGCCCTTACCCAAACGGAAACCGGTCATTACCTCATCGAACAGCAATAAAATGCCTTCCTCGGTGCAGAGTTTTCGGAGTCCATGAATAAATTCATCGGTGGGGATGATACAGCCCATGTTCCCGGCAACAGGTTCCAAAATAATGGCGGCTATCTCGCCTTTATTGGCCTCCATCAACGCCTTTACACTGGCCAAATCGTTATAGGTGGCCAAAAGGGTGTCCTTGGCCGTACCTTGGGTGACCCCGGGACTGTTGGGGCTCCCGAACGTAACGGCACCACTCCCTGCCTGGATCAGAAACGAGTCGGAATGGCCGTGGTAGCAGCCTGCAAACTTGATGATCTTGTCCTTGCCCGTGTACCCGCGCGCAAGGCGAACGGCACTCATACAGGCTTCGGTACCACTGTTCACAAAACGGATTTTGTCAATGTTGGGCACCATGGAAACGGCCAGTTGGGCCAGTTCGGTCTCAATTTCGGTGGGCATCCCAAAGGAAGTGCCCTTTTTGGCCTTTTCCACCACGGCATTGATCACGGGTTCAAAGGCGTGGCCCAAAATCAGCGGGCCCCAAGAGGCAATGTAATCGATAAGCTGGTTGCCGTCCACATCATAGAGGTAGGCGCCTTTGGCTTCCTTTACAAAAATAGGGTCGCCACCCACCGCTTTAAACGCCCGTACGGGTGAATTGACCCCTCCGGGGATGTATTTTTTCGCCTCGGCAAACAAGGCACTGCTTCGTTGGTAGATCATAAATTCAAATATCCATGTCATTCCCGTGAATGCGGGAATCTTTTTAATCCATAATTGTCAGTTCGAGCGCAGTCGAGAACAACATCAATAAGCACCCCTCGACTGCACTCGGGATGACAGAAACGTACTATTCGAACAACTCCCCGCAAAGGTAAGTAACCTCATACTTTCATGGAAATTGAAAATGTCAGTTCGAGCGCAGTCGAGAACGACAATCAAAAAGCATCCCTCGACTGCGCTCGGGATGACAGCTCGATATAACAAGGAAAAATTTTATTTTGATTTTTCTTTTCGGATGTTCAATACCTGCCCGATGGAAATGATATTGTCATTGAGATTGTTGAGCCTTCTTATCTCGTCCACGGAGACGGCATATTTTCTGGAAATGGCATACAGGGTCTCTCCCTTTTCCACCACATGGGTAAGTACTTCAAAGCTTTTGGGTTCCCGGACCACTTCCAGCCCTCCTCGAACCACATCCTCATCGTATTGGTGCAGATCGTACCGCTCGATCAAAGCGATGAGCTTTTGGGGATACGCACGGTCCGTGGCATACCCAGCCTGACGGAGGCCGTGGGCCCATTTTTTATAGTCGTCCTTCCGGTAATTAAACAAAAAGGCATATCGGGAACGGGACGAAAGGAAGATACTATGGTCCCGAAACGAAAACATGGGGTGGTTGTATTTTCTAAAACACTCCCCTTTGGCGTCATCGTCATGAAAATCATATTCCCCCTGCCATCCGGTATGGCATTTGATTCCAAAGTGGTTGTTGGTCTTTTTGGTCAGCTCCCCTCTTCCCGAGCCACTCTCCAAAATACCTTGGGCCAAGGTAATGCTGGCCGGAATGCCAAAGGCACGCATTTCGTACTGGGCAATTTCGGCAAAGGTCTTGATATATTCCTCGGTATTTGTAATGGGAAAGTGCTCAAATCTTCCTGGGTCCGCAGGCATGGGATACAGATCGGAACCTTCCGCGTTTTCATCCACAGCGACAGGCCTTTCATCCTTGTTTTCGGTATTCCTGACAATGGGAGCACCCTTTTTATGGGTCGAGGTCCGTTTTTTGGCACCACAAGAAGTCAACAGCAGTGCCACAACAAGTACATATCCAATTCGCCTGATCATATATCCAATAAGGGTAAATTTTTCTTTTTCAGCACAGTGTTCATTCCCGCTAACCCTTGCAGACCACCCGTATGAATGGCCAAAATTTGGGTTCCCTTTGGGAAAAAATCCTGTTTTACCAGTTCAAAAATACCAAAAAGCAGCTTACCTGTGTAGATGGGATCCAACGGAACCCCGGTTTCCTCTTTAAAGGTATTGATGAAATGAATCAATTCTTCACTCACTTTGGCATATCCACCAAAATGAAAATCGGTCATCAATTTCCACCGATCGTTCCTTACAAATGTATGAATATCCTGTTTCAAAAAATCACCCTTCAATGCGGGAAAGCCCAAAATGGTCTGATGGGGTTTTGCCGAGTTGATGAGTCCGGCCAAGGTCCCTCCCGTTCCCACACTACTGCAGATATAGTCGAAGTTTGAATCGACCTCGGTTACAATTTCCTCGCAACCTTTTACGGCAAGGGCATTGGTACCGCCTTCGGGCAGTAGGTAGAAATCTCCATATGCTTCTTTCAAAGTACGGAGAAAACCCGCTTCGCTTTTTTGTCGATAATCGCTTCGCGATACAAAATGGAACCGCATGCCGTGGTCATGGGCCAAGCTCAAAGTGGGATTGTCCTGCCACTTATTTTGCAACTCCTCGCCCCTGATCACGCCAATGGTTTTAAATCCTTGTTCATGTCCGGCACAGGCCACTGCGGCAATATGGTTGGAAAAGGCCCCACCAAAGGTGAGCAAGGTATGGTGTCCCAATTTTTGGGCTTCGAGCAGATTGTACTTCAGCTTTCTGTATTTGTTCCCGGAAATCTGCGGATGGATGGTATCTTCCCTTTTGATATGGAGCGTCACGCCCTTTTCTCGAAGCAAGGGCACATCAATATGCTGATTGGGAATGTTCAAAGTGAATGCTTATCGCGTCAGGTACTGCATAAAACCAAACCGTTTCCGCTTGGAAAGATACTCCATATCCCTTTCATTGGCATAGGCCTCACGTTCAAAACTGATGTTCTGGTAGGCACGGTAGCTATCCAAATATAGCACGGTACGCAAAATCCACTCTGTAAAATAGAGGATGTAAAAAGGCACAAGCAACAATTCCCTCTGCTGTCGGAGATGGATGCGCTCGTGGTTGATGAGCACATCATCGGTTCGCAGGGCACCTTCCTTCAGGATGATGAAAGGCCAGAGCGATAGCCCGACATAGTTTTTATAGAAGAAATGTTTAAAGATCAATATCACTTGAAAACGTTCAAGGGTTCCTCACAAATATAACAGCTTACGGAAAAGAAAAATGGACCTTATCGACAATACCATTAACATTTTCGGTGAATAACCTGTTTTGGAAATCTTAAAATCCTAGCGGTTTTGCCATGAAAGCCTTACTTTTAACTAACGAATCGGTGCCGTAGTGTATGAAAGAGCGTATTCCCTTGGAAGAGGGTGATTTTTACTTTTCGGAGGAGGGATATAAGGTATTTACAGCCCAATACCACCTAAAAAGGGGGTATTGTTGCGAAAGTGGCTGCCGTCACTGTCCGTATGGCTATAGTGCGAAAACGAACACAAGGCGCTGAAACCGGTTTTCGGCATAATCTTTGTGGTTTTTATTATAATCTCAACACTTCAAAAAAAGTACTATGAAAAATTTTAAACTATACATTTTGACTGCGCTTTCGGTGGTTCTGTTGGCCTCCTGCAGTTCCGTTAGGGTGGTTTCCGACTACGACAAGCAAGCGGACTTCAATACGTACAGAAGCTATGCTTTTTACAAAACTGGGATTGACAAGGCCCAGATTTCAGACTTGGACAAGAAACGTATTTTACGGGCCATTGAGGCCGAATTGGGTTCCCGTGGTTTTGTCAAATCCGACAATCCAGACGTTTTGATCAGCATTTTTACCAAGGAACGGGAACGTGTGGACGTCTACAACAACAACTTTGGTTGGGGTTACGGCGCATTCTACAACCCATGGGTCTGGGGTCCCGGTTGGGGATGGGGCTGGAACAATAATAATGTGAGCACCCGAACCGAAGGCTCCCTATATATTGATGTCATTGACGCCAACAAAAAGGAACTGGTATGGCAAGGTCGCGGTGTGGGCACCTTGAACAATACCAAGGATATTGAGAAAAAGGAAGCGCGCATCAAAGAATTTGTGTCACAGATCCTACAGGAATATCCGCCTACCACGGCAGTTGCCGTCAACTAAAATATAAGCCGCCCTTTGGGCGGTTTTTTATTGCCCTTTCTCCAAACTCTCTGGTTTGCGATAACGATTTCGTATCTTTAGGCAGCATAAAATTGCACGTATGAGTTACGAATCCAATCCTATACTGGACAAATTGCCCAAACACCTCAAGCAGTTCATAAAACCGCAAAATTATGGGGACTATACCGCCATTGACCAAGCAGTATGGCGTTATGTGATGCGCAAAAATGTGGACTATTTAAGCCGTGTGGCCCATAGTTCGTATGTGGATGGATTGAAAAAAACCGGGATTTCCATAGACCACATTCCCAACATGTATGGGATGAACCGAATCCTCAAGGAAATCGGTTGGGCCGCCGTGGCCGTGGATGGGTTTATTCCCCCATCGGCCTTTATGGAATTCCAAGCATACAATGTGCTGGTCATTGCTTCGGATATCCGACAATTGGAAAATATTGAATACACCCCGGCACCGGACATCATCCATGAGGGTGCGGGACACGCCCCCATCATTGCCAATCCCGAATACGCAGAGTACCTCCGCCGTTTTGGGGAAATAGGCTGCAAGGCCATTTCCAGTGCCAAGGATTACGAACTGTACAATGCCGTTCGGCACCTGAGCATCATCAAGGAGGCCCATGGCACCCCGGAAAAGGAAATCGAGGAAGCGGAAAAACACATAGAACACCTTCAAAAAAACATGGGCAAGCCCAGTGAAATGGCTATGATCCGGAATCTGCATTGGTGGACGGTGGAATACGGCCTTATTGGCACGGTGGACACGCCTAAAATTTACGGGGCGGGATTGCTTTCCTCCATTGGTGAAAGTGCATGGTGCATGACAGACCAAGTAAAAAAAATCGCCTACTCCATTGAAGCGGCCCATACCGAGTTCGATATCACCAAACCACAGCCCCAATTGTTCGTTACGCCCGACTTTGCATTTTTGAGTCAGGTTTTGGAAGATTTTGCCAATACCATGGCCTTGCGGAAGGGTGGACTATCGGGGGTTCAAAAATTGATTGAATCCCAAGCGTTGGGCACCATTGAACTGAGTACCGGACTACAGGTTTCGGGACAGTTCCATGACGTACTTGAACAGGATGGCAAACCCATATACATCCAGACCAAAGGGGCAACGGCCTTGGCCTATCGTGAAAAGGAATTGGTGGGGCACAGCACAGCACAGCATCCCGATGGCTTTGGTATGCCCGTGGGCAAACTGAAAGGCATCAACATAGCCATTGAGGATATGGGACCCCGTGATCTAAAAGCATATAAAATCTACGAAGGCGAAGAGGTCTCTTTGGAGTTTGAAGGCGGTGTGAAAGTTGAAGGGACCATCATCACCGGAACCCGAAACCTCAGGGGGAAAATTCTCTTGGTGACTTTTGAGAACTGTACCGTGACCCATAATGGCAAGTTGTTGTTCGCTCCGGAATGGGGCCTATACCATATGGCCGTAGGGCAGCATGTGGTCTCTGCCTTTAACGGGCCAGCCGATTTAAGCAGTTTTGACCTTATCACCCATGAGATTACCGAAACCACCATCAAACCCAAGAAAAGCCCAGAACGTCAACAGCTGGAACTCTACTACCAGCAAATCCGGGAGTTCAGGGAAGGAAAGAACACGACCATCTCCCGCAACAAGGTATTTCAGGAACTCAAGGAAAACCATCCCCATGATTGGTTGTTGCCCGTTGAGCTGTACGAATTGGCCAAAAAAGGGAACAATGTTGGGTTTCAGGAAGAAATCCTATCCCATTTGGAGGATATCAAACGGAACAATCCCAAAGTGGGGCATTTAATTGATGACGGCATTCGCTTAATCGACCATAGTTTTTTGAAAGTCGATTAGTTTTTCGGGAGAATCAACACTTTCATCGCCATAGACCAAGGTCCATCCCAGTGAGTTGGTGAGCACATAGATTCGGGAAAGTTCGCTCAACAGTCGGTTCTCAGCATTTTTCCGCAAGGAGGAAGCTTCCACCTTTTTGGATAGGGACACATTCACATTTCGTTTGATGGCGTTATAATCTTGCGCATTGAACGGGTTGAAGTAATCCGCCGTGACATCGTAATACTCAAAATCCGGATTGATTTTCACCTCTGGCTGGGGAATCTTCGTAATGCGAATGGTCTTGTTGGCCTCATCCATTTCATAGGCAATCTTGGACAGGTCATAGCCTATGGTCACCTCGGCATTTACCACCACCAAAGCTTTTTTATTCGCCGTGACCAAGGAACCGAACAATTCCCTGGAATCCTTATAGTTGTAGACTTCCACAAAGTGGCCTTCGGTCACGATGAGCTTGGAGACATTTTTCAGTTCCTGTTGGATGAGCATGGAATTCTCCTGCAATACTGTTTTTCGCTCCCGTTCATCGGCACAGGATTTGTAAATCAATACGGAGGCCAGTGCAATGACCGCTCCTATAAGTATTTTCTTCATCTATTCGAATTTCATGAAAGGATACCTTTCTTGAAGATACGTAATTTTTGTACGGAGCGATTTCCTGAACGTTTGATGGGCCTCGGAATCGGGATTAAAGGGACGGTGTTGCAATCCTTTTTGAACACTATCGACCTCGTCCATGACCGAATAACAATCGGGCGAAATCCATGTGTCCTTGAACTTTTCCCAAATATACTCCACCGCCAATGCATTGGGATGTACCAAATCCTCTCCATAAAAACGGTAGTCACGCAGCTCGTCCATCATGATTTCATAGGCCGGAAAATAGGACATACCTCTCGACTGCGCTCGAGATGACAAAACAGAATGAAGCGAAGTGATTAAGTGTGCTTTGCTCTGTTGATTTTCCACAAAACCATCTTTCAGGTGCCGAACAGGTGAGATGGTAAAAATGATATTCGCCTTTGGATTCGCTTGCTGTACCCAATTCACCAAACGGTCCAGACTTGACCGTATCTCCTCCGTTGAAAGCAATCTTTTTTCGAACTCCTTTTGGGGCACTTTATGGCAATTTGCCACGGTCTTGCCCAATGATTGATGTTCGTATACCCAAGCCGTTCCTAATGTGATAATCACATGGGTGGTATTTTTCAGTCCTGTTTCGGTTTCCTGCAACCTTTGGTTGAGATGGTTAAGCAGCCCCTCCTTGGAAAGTGCATTCAAATCGGAATGGGCATCAAAGCAATGCCAAATCCCGTTTTGTTCAAACACCTCATCCACATGATAGGTTTTACCTGCCAGGGCACGTTCCACCAAATTCTCCAGTGCAAGTGGGTGAAATAGGATTCCAAAAGGGTTTTGCAGTTGTTGGAATTTGAAGTAATCCAACTTGCTCCCCATATTTTCAACAAAGCAGGAACCCAAAAGCAGCATTTTGCTCGAATAATCGATAGGGTATTCTGCTTTTTGAAGTGGAACAATGGTCTGTAACTTCATGGAAAAGGGTTTTATCTGCAATCCTTGATATTTTGGAGCATGTCCCGGTATTGCTTTTCCAACTGCTCTTCCAGTTGTTTCAAGATGCCCAAGGTACGCACCAAATCCTTCATGGATGTATTTCGCAAGGCTTCCGTTGCCTTGTTCAATTCGTTTTTCACCAAATCTTGGGTATTGTACAGGGATTGCAGGTCGTACAGACAATCATAGCCAAATTCATGGAATATCCCTGTGGATTTTGAGATTTCCCATGCAATACTGCTCAAATCGGTGATTTCAAGATTAATGTAGGAATCGATTCGATACGCATAGAGTCCATCACCCACTTCGGTGGAATCCACTTCCCGGATATATTCAGGATATTTTTTTTGAAGTGCCCCCATGGTTTCGGGTGAGGTAACAAACCTCCCGTCTTCAGCCTCTAGGGCGTCAAAATCAGAAAAAAAGGAAGGTATTTTTTGGTTCACTTCATGATCTTTCACCAATTGGTCCAAATTGGCCTTGATCTCCCCTTCAATCTTTTCCAAAGCGACCACCTTATCCTTTTCCATGCCCTTGGACGTGTTCCAATTGTTGAACCAAATAGCCAGATTGATACCCACGAACAGCAGGAAAATCTCTCCGAAGATGTATTTCCAGTTGATACCTTTTATGTTGAAGAAGCCCATGCTTATGTTGTTGTCCTGATCATCTCTTCGGCATTTGCCAAAGCGACCGGAATGCCTTCGGGATTTTTACCCCCGGCAGTAGCGAAGAACGGCTGTCCGCCCCCACCTCCTTGGATATGCTTGCCCAGTTCGCGTACAATGCTCCCGGCATTCAGTCCCTTGTTGGACGCCAAATCCTTTGAAATGTAACACGAAAGCAATGCTTTTCCATCATTTTCCGCAGCGAGCAATAGGAATACATCCGAAACTTGCCCTCCAATCTCAAACGAAAGGTCCTTGATACCAGCCGCATCCAAGTCTACCTTTTTGGCTAAAAACTGTACACCATTGATGTTCTTCAATTCTGAAATCAATTCGTTTTTGAGTCCTTTGGCCTTGTCTTTCAGCAGCTGTTCCACTTGCTTTTTAAGGGTTGTATTTTCTTCCTGTAACCCCGCAACCGCCTTTACAGGGTCTTGGGCATTGCTCAACAGATCTTTGATTTCATAGAGCATGCGATTGTTCTGGAAGTAGAAATCCTTGGCCGCATCGGAGGTAATGGCCTCTATCCTTCGGATTCCTGCCGCAACGGCTCCTTCGGAAACAATCTTGAAATGCCAGATATCACCTGTATTCTTTACGTGGGTCCCACCACACAGTTCTATGGACTGACCAAAACGGACCGTACGGACAGTATCTCCATATTTTTCACCGAAAAGTGCCATGGCCCCTTGCTCCATGGCCTCCTTGATGGGTATATTCCTGTTTTCCTCAAAGGGCAATTGGCCTTCAATACGGGCATTCACAAAGTTTTCCACTTCGCGTAGTTCCTTGACTGTCAGTTTTGAGAAGTGGGAAAAGTCGAAACGAAGGTATTTGGAGTGGACCGCTGACCCTTTCTGTTCCACATGATCTCCCAAAACCTCGCGAAGGGCTTGGTGCAACAAATGCGTTGCAGTATGATTGCTTGCGGTACGCCAGCGTTGTTTTTTATCGACCATGGCCTTAAAGCTCCCGGAAACATCTTTGGGAAGGCCATCGGCAAAATGCACAATTTCGTTGTTCTCTCTCTTGGTATCGACGATATAGGTGACGTCTCCATTGGAAGCCTCCAGATATCCTTTGTCGCCTACCTGCCCTCCTCCTTCGGCATAGAACGGGGTAAGGTTGAACACAAGTTGGTACTGATCGCCTTCCTTTTTACTGGTCACCTTTCTGTATTTGACCAGTTTCACCGTTGCTTCCAGGCTATCGTAACCAATAAATTCCTGTTCGGAATCCTGCATCAGCACCGTCCAATCGTCCTTGGAGACCTCGGAAGCTGCACGTGAACGATCCTTTTGGGCTTTTAAGGCCTTTTCAAAACCCTCCACATCCAATTTATATCCTTTCTCCTCCAAAATCAGGGAAGTAAGGTCAATGGGGAATCCGAAGGTATCGTATAATTCGAAAGCTTTTTCCCCTGAAACAGTTTTATCTTTTGAAGATTTAATGACCGAATCCAACAGCACCAATCCTTGCTCCAAGGTACCCAAAAAGGAATTCTCTTCCTCCTTGATCACATTCTCAATCAATTGATGGTGCTTGGGAAGCTCGGGGAAAGCTTTCCCCATACTTTCTACCAAAACATTTACCAGCCGGTAGATAAAAGGTTGCTTGGTTCCCAAGAAGGTAAAGCCATAACGAATGGCCCTACGGAGTATCCTTCGGATAACATAGCCCGCTCCGGTATTGCTCGGCAACTGCCCATCCGCAATGGCAAAGGCCACGGCACGGATATGGTCCGCCACTACCCTAATGGCTATATCAGTCTCTTCATTCTTCCCATATTTTTGCCCGGTAATGGTATCAATCTCACGGATAAGGGGGGTAAACACATCGGTATCGTAATTGGATTGCACTCCCTGCAATACCATGCACAGACGCTCAAAGCCCATTCCCGTATCAATATGCTTTTCTGGAAGATCTTCCAAAGATCCATTTGCTTTTCGGTTGTATTGTATAAAGACCAAGTTCCAAATCTCCACTACTTGCGGATGATCTTGGTTGACCAAGGAAGCCCCTGGGATTTTGGCTTTCTCTTCCTTTGATCTTATATCTACATGAATTTCTGAACAGGGGCCACAGGGGCCTTGATCCCCCATTTCCCAGAAATTGTCCTTCTTGTTCCCCATAATGATGCGGTCCTCGGGCACTATGGCCTTCCATAGATCATAGGCTTCCTTGTCCATTTCCAGTTGATCGGCATCCTTACTACCTTCAAAAACGGAAACATACAGACTGTCCTTATCAATTTTGTATACCTCGGTCAGCAGTTCCCAAGCCCATTGGATGGCCTCTTTTTTGAAGTAATCCCCAAAACTCCAGTTGCCCAACATCTCGAACATGGTATGGTGGTAGGTATCCTTGCCCACTTCCTCCAAATCGTTGTGCTTACCGCTTACCCGAAGACACTTTTGGGTATCCGTGACCCGTTTGGATTTTGGAACGGTGTTTCCCAAGAAAAACTCCTTGAACTGGTTCATGCCGGCATTGGTGAACATCAAAGTGGGGTCGTTCTTCATCACCATGGGCGCAGAAGGTACTATTTTATGGTTCTTCTCTTTGAAAAAGTTTAAAAATTGGGTTCTAACTTCTTGGGATGTCATTGCAATTGCTAGGGTTTTCTTAAATTTAACACTTTAAGCAAAACAATTTTTATATTTGCTTGTTTTGATAAAAAGAGTGAGCAAAAATAGGATAAAATCCCTTCATGTCTAAAGTTAAGTACTATTACGACCCGGATACGCTTTCCTATAGAAAGATCGAACCAAAGAAATCCAAAAAATACAGGAATCTTTTTCTGTTTCTTTTGGCATCTGCCCTGTTTGGTTTTTTAGGCCTTACCATTCTATTGAATACCCGTTGGGTGAACACTCCAAAAGAGCTTTCGTTGGAACGTGAAGTTCGAAATTATGAGCTTCAATATGAAATTTTAGGTAAGAAAATGGAACAGATGGAACAGGTTCTTGCCAATATTGAAGACCGCGACAACAATATCTACCGCTTGTATTTTGAAGCCAATCCTATTCCAGAAGAGCAACGTAGAGCTGGTTTTGGTGGGGTAAACCGATACAAATCCTTAGAAGGCTTCAACAACTCCGAAATTATTATAAATGCTACAAAGCGGTTGGACATCATCCAAAAACAGATGGTAATCCAATCCAAGTCGTTGGATGAAATTGCCAAATTGGCCGAGGAGAAAGAGAAATTATTGGCAGCCATCCCAGCCATCCAGCCTGTGAGCAACGAAAATCTAACCCGAATGGCCTCTGGTTATGGTTGGCGTTCCGACCCCTTTACCAAAGCCCGTAAAATGCATTGGGGTATGGATTTTACAGCACCCCGAGGCACACCTATTTATGCCTCAGGAGATGGAAAAGTCACTCGGGCGGACAATAGATCTTCTGGATATGGAAAGCATATCAGAATAGATCATGGATATGGTTACCTGTCCTTATATGCGCACTTGAGCAAGTACAACGTAACCGTGGGGCAAAAAGTAAAGCGGGGAGACCTCATTGGTTTTGTTGGAAACACAGGGCGGTCCGAAGCACCTCACCTACACTATGAGGTTTTTAAGGATGATGAGCGCATCAATCCCATTAACTTCTACTATGGAAGTTTAACAGCGGAAGAGTTTGAGAATATGCTCAAGTTTGCCAACCAAGAGAACCAATCCCTGGATTAATGCACGTAGAACTTCCCGAAAAACGATACTATGGCATTGGCGAAGTGGCCAAGGCATTTGGAGTGAACACCTCCCTTATCCGCTTTTGGGAGAAAGAGTTTGATGTACTTCAACCCAAAAAAAATGCCAAGGGCAACCGTAAGTTCACTCCACAGGACGTCCATAATCTGCAACTGATCTATCATCTGGTCAAGGAGCGTGGTTTTACCCTGGAGGGTGCCAAAATCCATTTGAAGGAAGAAAAGCAAAAGACCCTTTCCACCTTTGAGGTCATCCAAAAGTTACAAAAGGTCAAGGCAGAGCTCATAAAAATCAAAGAACAACTATAACACTAAACCATAGAAAATGAAAAAAGGTATCATCGCCATTATCATCCTAATTGTATTGGGGGTAATCATTGGAGGTTGGTATATCCGTACCAATAATATGCTGGTCGATATGAAGGGACAGGCCACAAAACAATGGGCCAATGTGGAAAGCTCCTATCAACGAAGAAGCGACCTTATTGGCAACTTGGTAAAAACGGTTCAGGGTGCTGCGGACTTTGAACGCGAAACCCTTACCGAGGTAATCGAAGCTAGGGCCAAGGCCACTTCAACCACCATAGATGCCAATAACCTTACCGCTGAACAATTGGCTGAGTTCCAGCAGGCGCAAACCGGGCTATCCTCTGCCTTGTCCAGACTTTTGGTGACCGTGGAACGCTATCCGGAACTTAAGGCCAATCAAAACTTTCTGGAATTACAATCACAGCTTGAGGGCACAGAAAATAGAATCAATGTGGAACGGAACCGATTCAATGATCTAGCTGGGGAATACAATATCAAAATCAAGCAAATTCCCACCAATATTATAGCTAGCTTGGCTAATTTTGATGAAATGGCCTTGTTCGCTTCCAATCCAGGGTCTGAAAATGCTCCGGATGTCAACTTCGATTTTGAATAGACATGTCACACGTAGAGGAATTTTTAACGGCAGAGGAAGAACAAGAAATCATCAATGCCATCATTGCAGCCGAGAAAAACACCTCTGGTGAAGTCCGTGTACACATTGAAGCTACTTCCAAAATAGACCATTTCAGTAGGGCCCAACAGTTATTCCATTTTTTGAAAATGGACAATACCAAGGAAGCCAACGGGGTACTCATCTATGTAGCCGTGGACGACAAAAAGTTTGTGATCTATGGTGACAAAGGTATTGACCGTGCCGTGCCGAAAGGGTTTTGGGACACCACCAAGGATGTCATGGCTTCGCACTTTAAAAATGGTAACTTTAAACAAGGTATTGTTGAAGGGGTCCTCATGGCGGGAAAAGAACTGGAGGCCCATTTTCCATGGGATCATAACGACACCAACGAGTTGAGCGATGCTATATCCAAGGGCTAGCCTTTTTGTACTTGTTTTTTTATGTATTTCCATAGCTTGGGGACAGTTCACCATACCTAAAAAGCCCCAAAAGCAGACCAGCGTCTATGATTATGTAAATCTACTCTCATCATCCCAAAGTCAAGCTTTGGAGCAAAAGCTTATCCGATATTCGGACAGTACCTCCACACAGATTGTAATTGCCATAATCAGTTCCACGGAAGGAGAAAACATTAATTATTTGGGAGCGCAATGGGGGCAGAAATGGGGCATAGGACAAGCGGATAAGGACAATGGTGTTTTGGTGCTTTTGGCAAGGGACGACAGAAGGATTGCCATTAACACAGGTTATGGTGTGGAAGGCTCCTTGACTGATTTTATGTCGAAGCGCATCATTGAGTCCGTTATCATCCCTGAATTTAAGCGAGGAGATTATTATAGTGGTCTGGACAAAGGGGCAGATGCCATTTTTCAGGTCCTTAATGGAGAGTTCACGGAAGACCGAACCTTTGAAAACACCCCAGGGTTTCCTTTCAAGGCCCTGTTTCCTTTTATTATTTTCATCGTTATCCTAATCATCCTTTGGAGCCGAAAGAACAACAATGGTAGAGGTGGTGGACGTAAGGGCAGCGGTCTCGACATCTGGGACATGATCATCCTCAGCAATATGGGCCGTAGTTCCAGTTCCTCCGGAGGTTTTGGGAGCAGCGGCGGCTTCGGTGGCGGCGGTTTTGGTGGTGGCTTCGGTGGTGGCGGCTTCGGCGGCGGCGGTGCCTCTGGAGGTTGGTAAGCCTGCTATCTAATCTACTTTCCTATAAAAAATCTTGCTCACAATTTTCCACTCCCCATCAATCTTCAACAAATTCATGAAATCAATAAAGGTAAATGTAGGGTATTCAATTTCCAATCTTGCGTTGGCCGCATTCCCTGCAATAGTGATATCTGCAATTCTCGTTTGTCTGTCCTGTTTCGGTCCTGGTTTCATTCCTTTTCCAAAGAATTCAATGGCGTTCACCTCAGTATACCCCTCTTTACCAATGAATTTCATCGTGGCAGTTTCGTGAAAAGCTTTTTTTAAGGTTTCAAAATCGTTATTGGTCCCTCCGTCCAGATAATAATTTACCGTTTGCTCTACCAATTGATAATCTGACTGGGCCTGAAGTGTCCCAAAAGTGACCATTGCCAAAAAGAATACACTTAATTTTTGAATCATGATGTTGTTTTTTGATAGTTGTTGATGGGATTCAAGATATTCCTTTTATCATTCAATCAATCTTAGAGAAATCATAAATGTTTCATAATGAGACATCCTAGTCTAAGAATCTATTCGTAAATCCATAGACGCCATCCGTAAACTAGTAAAGGCCTTGTATCCAATTTTAACTATCTTGGTTCTGGCAAAAATCTTAGTTTAATCAATTCCCGTTTGGCATGTCCCATTTTTATAAATTTCTTTTCGTATCCCTACTTGTTTTAACTGCTTCCTGTAAGAAAAAAACCGATGAAACCGCAACCGACAACCTCTTCAAGTTCAAGGATTACATCAGTTATCATACCCACGGCAACCAAAGTATTTCAACACCCATTACCGTTGCCCTTGCACAGCAATTGGAACAATTTGAACTTACCCAGGAACTCCCCAATGAATATTTCAAGATTTCTCCTAAGGTCGATGGAAAACTGATCATAGAAAATGGACGGGAACTTATCTTCCAACCTTCGGAATATCTAAAACCAGATACGGAATACACAATCACGGTAGCCCTAAACAAGCTTTATGAGGGTATCGAGGGAGATTTTAAAAAATACACCTTCAGCTTTAAGACCATTGCCCCAAACTTTAAGATCAATCTGGGCACCTTACAATCCTACAGCAAGGACTGGCAATATTTGACCGGGACTCTGGATGCTTCCGATATCTTGGAGGCCTCAAAAGCCATTCAGGTACTTTCCGTACAACAAGATGGCAACAACGTACCTGTTACATGGGACGAAACCACGGAAAATGCCCAATATTTCAGTTTCCGAATTGACAGTATTTCCCGAAAAACAGAGGACAGTGAGCTACTCATCAATTGGAACGGAAAGGCTTTGGGCATAGACAACCAAGGCTCCGAGACTTATCCCATTCCTGGATTGAACAAATTTGTGATCGTGGATGCCAAGACCACTTCGGCACCCAATGCGGTACTGACCCTTAACTTTTCGGAACCCCTTAAACCCAATCAAAACTTAAAAGGTCTGGTCACCATTGAAAACGCAGAGAGTCTCCGCTATGAAATTGATGGGAACCTGCTGAAAGTATATCCATCCAACCGCATCTTGGGCGAGGTTCGGGTCAATGCCTTTGAGGGTATTAAAAGTGAATATGGCTTTAGTCTCAAGAACACATTTTCGGAACTGGTTTCCTTTGAGCAATTAAAGCCAGCCGTCCGGCTCATTTCCAAAGGAACCATCCTGCCCAATGCGACATCCACGCCCATTTATTTTGAAACCGTGAACCTTTCCGCCATTGAAGTACGGGTGATCCAGGTGTTTGAGAACAATATGCTGCAATACCTCCAAAACAATGACCTCACCCAAGATTACGACCCCGATTTTAGACCTGTGGGGCGAAGGGTGGCCTACAAGGTCATTCCCTTGGCGAAAAACGGAGCTGAAAACTCAAGTTATTGGAAGGCACATGCTTTGGACCTATCCGAGTTGATAAAAATTCACCCTGGTTCCCTGTACCGGGTAGAGTTCAGTTTTAAAAAAGAGCACACCACCTATGATTGCGGCAGTACGGACAATGCTGAAGAGATTCAGGAATACATCTCCCAGAGCTCCAGCGATGAATCTTTGGAGGAACGGTACTGGGACAATGAAATTTACTACTGGAGAAATTACAGCTACAACTGGGAAGAGCGTGACAATCCATGTCACCAAGCCTATTACAATTACGACCGCATTGCATCAACCAACTTGTTGGGCAGTGACCTTGGACTTATTGTAAAAAAGGGGAACAACCGCTCCCATCATTTTGCAGTGACCAATCTACTGACTACCAAACCGGAAGCTGACACGCCCATAAAACTGTACAATTTCCAACAGCAATTGGTGGGCGAAGTGACCACGGATGCTTCTGGCTTTGCTGTTTTTGACAGCGATAAATCCATTGCTTTTGCCGTGGCCCAAAAGAACAACAACTTTGCCTATGCCAAACTAGCGGATGGCAACGCCCTTTCCTTGAGCAAATTTGATGTTTCCGGGGAAGAACTTCAAAAGGGACTTCAGGGTTTCATTTATACCGAGAGAGGGGTGCACCGCCCTGGCGACATCATCCACCTTACCTTTGTATTGGACGACAAGGGCAATCCCTTGCCCAAGAATCATCCGGTAACCTTGGAGGTCAGCGATGCCCGTGGCAAATTGGTGCAGCGCAATGTGCTCACAGGGGAAGCCGCTCCCATATCGGACGGGCTGTACGCCAAAAAAGAGGAAAAATTCCACTATTTCCCCATTCCCACCCAACCCAATTCCCCCACAGGGACTTGGAATGCCAAAATCATTGTGGGCGGGGCCCAGTTTAACAAGAGTTTAAAGGTGGCCACCGTAAAGCCCAACAGACTCAAGGTGGATTTTGCCTTTGACGATGAAGTCCTTAAGGCCAATACCAACAATAAAGGGAAAGCAACCGTACAATGGTTGCACGGAGCACCTGCCCGAAATCTTAAAATCGACATCAATGCCTCGTTGGAACAAAGCAGTAGCGCATTCCCCAACTTCAAGGGATATGTTTTCCAAGATCCCGTGCGGAGTTTCAACCAGACCGAGTTGCAATGGATCACCTCAAAACTGGATGCCAACGGGGTACTGGACATCAACGAAAAAATCAGCATCAATGGCAATGCCCCAGGCATGCTTCAGGCTACTTTTACCACTAAGGTTTTTGAAGGCGGTGGGGACTTCTCTATCGATGTCTTCTCCAAAAAATTGGCGCCATTTTCACATTTTGTAGGGCTTCGCTCCCCAGAGGCCAAACGATATGGCTCCTTCCTCACCGATGAGAACACCTCTTTTGATGTGGTCTCCGTCAATGATCAGGGAAAACCGTCGGGGAATCGAAAATTAAAGGTTCAAGTATTTAAAATTGAATGGCGTTGGTGGTGGAACCGAGGGTATGACAATCTCTCGCGATACGAAAATGCAACCGTACACCGTCCCTTCAAGGAAATGGAGATTACCACGGGCACTGATGGAAAAGCCAATTTCAACATTAATGTTCCCGATGAGGAAGGTGGTCGTTTCCTGATTCGGGTAATCGATGAAGCCTCCGGCCATGCTACGGGTCGAACCGCCTATTTCTACCGCAATTGGTGGAAAAGACCCACTTCCGGGGATACCGAAAGCTCAAAAATTCTGGTTTTCTCTGCCGATAAGGAAAAATACCAATTAGGTGAGGAAGCCGTGGTCACTTTCCCATCGGATAGAGGTGGACGCGCTTTGATCAGTATTGAAAATGGAACCGAGGTCCTTTCCCAACAATGGATCGAGACCTCGGCCCAAGAAACCAAGGCCACGATTCCCATCACGGCCGAAATGGCACCCAATGCCTATATCAATATCTCGTTGTTGCAACCCCATGGACAGGTAAAGAACGATTTGCCCATCCGTCTGTATGGTGTGGTGCCCCTTTTGGTTGAAAACCCAGCCACCTTTTTGGAACCACAACTCACCATGCCTGAGGTTCTTCAACCCGAGAAATCTTATACAATATCCGTTTCCGAAGCCAATAAAAAACCCATGACCTATTCCTTGGCCGTGGTAGATGAAGGTCTATTGGACCTGACCCGTTTCAAGACCCCGGACATTCACAGTTCGTTTTACGCAAGACAGGCATTGGGGGTAAAGACCTTTGATATTTTTGATGATGTCATGGGTGCCTATTCCATCAGTGTGGACAATATCTACGCCATTGGTGGGGGTGGTATCGGAGCCGGAGCCAAAAATCGCAAGGCACAACGCTTTAAACCTGTGGTCACCTATTTGGGTCCCTTCACCTTAAAAGCTGGCGAAAAGGCTTCCCATACCATTGACATGCCCAATTATGTGGGTGCTGTCCGGACCATGGTGGTCGCCGGAAATGGCAACAGCGCTTATGGAAACACCGAAAAAACCACTCCGGTCCGAAAGCCCTTGATGGTATTGACCTCCATTCCCAGAAAACTGTCCCCCGGCGAAAAAGTTACTATTCCTGTGACGGTATTTGCCATGGAGCCCAAAGTGAAAAACGTAACAGTTTCCATTGATGTAGGCAAAGCCTTAGAGCCCATTGAAGGCACCTCCAAAAGTATTACATTCAGCTCGGTTGGGGAACAGATCGTGAATTTTGACTTTAAGGTCAATCCCACGACCTCCTACCAAACCATAAAGGTTACCGCTTCAGGCGCTGGGGAAAATGCCAGTAGTGAAACCGAGATTGATGTGGAAAACCCCAACCCGATCACCACAAAAAGTGAACTGTACACTATTGATGCCAATGGTTCGCAGACCCTATCCTTTGAAACCTTCGGCACTTCGGGAACCAATGAGGCTTTTGTGGAATTCTCCACCCTCCCCCCCATGGATTTCTCAAAACGGATGGATTATCTGCTGCGCTACCCCCATGGCTGTGTAGAACAGACGACTTCCGCCGCATTCCCGCAGTTGTTCTTGGCCGATATCTTGGACATCACCTTTGAGCGAAAAAAAGACATCGAGAAAAACGTGAAGGCGGCCATCCGCAGGTTGGGTGATTTTCAAACCCCATCTGGCGGACTCAGCTATTGGGCTGGTTATGGCAATGTTGATGATTGGGGCACTTCGTATGCCGGTCATTTTATGTTGGAGGCCAAACAACAAGGGTATCAGCTACCATTGACCTTCTTGAGCAATTGGCTGCGATACCAAAAGAATACGGCCCGCCAATGGAGCAATCAGGCTACGGGGTACAACACCGATGTTGCACAGGCTTACCGCCTCTACACCTTGGCCTTGGCTCAACAACCGGAACTGGCAGCCATGAACCGACTACGAGAATCCAAAAACCTGAGCAACGAGGCCAAATGGCGTTTGGCAGCAGCCTACGCCTTGGCCGGCAAAAAAGAAGTGGCACAAGAGATTGCACAAAAGGCGAACATCGACTTCACTCCCAACAATTACAATTACAGAACCTATGGTTCTGTGTTCCGAAACCGGGCCATGGCCTTGGAAACCTTGGTAATTTTGGGAGATACCCAACAACGGGAGCTGGCAATTTCCTTGGCCAAAAACCTATCATCACAACGTTGGTACAGCACCCAGGAAACGGCCTACGCCCTACTCTCCCTATCTAAAATGGTGCTGAAGAACGGTGGTAAGTCCATTAATTTGACCTTCACTCAAAACGGGAAAGAAACGACCCTAAAAACCGATAGGGCCATTGCCCAAAGAGGTCTTGTCATTACTTCTTTCAACAATGAATTGCAGATAAACAACAAACAGGGCAACATCATTTATGCCACCCTCACGCAAACCGGAAAACTTCCTGTTGGTGAAGAATTGGCCCAACAGCAAAACCTGAATCTGTCCGTTGCCTATCTGGATGCCATTGGAAACGCAATCAATGTGAACGAGCTTAGACAGGGAAGTGAGTTTCAAGCAAAAATCACGATTTACAACAGTTCCAATGATTATGTGGACAATGTGGCCCTGACCCATATTGTTCCCAGCGGATGGGAGATTGTGGATACTTCCTATGCAGGCAGTGACAATGGTAATGCTTCCAAAGCGGATTATGTGGATACAAGGGACGACCGTACCCATCTATATTTTGACCTTGGTCCGAAAAAATCAAAAAGCTTCACGATAAAACTGAATGCTTCGTTCCTAGGCGATTACTATCTGCCCGGAGCACAAGCCGAAGCCATGTACGACAATAACTACCAAGCCCGAAACAAAGGACAATGGATTAAAGTGGTTCAGTGATGTGGCGTGGATAAAAAACATATCGCCCCTACGAAAAACTCTTACCAAGCATAAAATCAAGATAAGTGTCCTTGGTGCTATCTTGGTTTTATGGTTGTTCTGTCTGCCCAAAAAACTGTTCGAAGATCCTACCTCAACGGTCGTCAACAGTTCCGATGGGATTCTGATTGGGGCCAGGATTGCTGATGACGGGCAATGGCGGTTTCCCCAGTTGGACTCGGTTCCCAAGCGTTTTGAGCAATGCATCCTGCTATTTGAGGATGAATATTTTTACCAACATCCGGGTTTCAATCCCATCTCTATTCTCAAGGCGATTGGACACAACCTTACCAAAAAAACCCGGAGGGGTGGAAGTACCATTACCCAACAGGTGATTCGCCTAAGTCGGAAAAACAGGGGTCGCACCTATTGGGAAAAGTGCATCGAGATTTTTATGGCCACCCGCTTGGAGTTGGGATATTCCAAAGAGGAGATTCTGAATTTATACGCTTCGCATACCCCCTATGGCGGCAATGTGGTAGGATTGGAAACGGCTGCATGGCGCTACTTTGGTCTTCCCGCCCATGAATTGAGTTGGGGGCAATCGGCGGCATTGGCGATTTTACCCAATGCACCCTCCCTGATCTTTCCCGGCAGAAATGAGCAGGTGCTTTTGGACAAACGTAACCGATTGCTGCAAAAGCTACGGGATAAGGGTGTGATAGACGAAACCACCTATGAATTGGCCTTGGAGGAGCCCTTGCCCCAAAAACCCATGCCCCTCCCAGATGTGGCGCCCCATCTCACGGAACGGATTAGAAATGAACATCCTGGACAACGCATCACAACGTCTATTGAACGCCCCCTGCAGAATCGACTCAACCTTTTGGCCGAAAGGCACTATCAGCAACTAAAGAGCAACGAAATCCATAATCTGGCCATTTTGGTCCTAGATGTGGAAACCAGAAAGGTTTTGGGCTATGTGGGGAATTCCCCTTCGGGGAAAGACCATGCCAATTATGTGGATATCATCACCAAGAACCGAAGCACGGGAAGCACCCTAAAACCCTTTCTTTTTGCTTCTTTGCTTGATGAAGGGCTTGTGTTGCCCCATAGCTTGGTTGAGGATGTTCCCACGGTAATTAATGGATACCATCCCCAGAATTTTGACAAAAAACATGTGGGCGCGGTACCGGCCAGCAGGGCACTTTCCCGCTCTTTGAATGTCCCTGCGGTACGATTGCTCAGGGAATATGGGTTGCAAAAATTCTACAACAAGCTTAAGAAAATGAATTTGGAATCACTGGACCGCCCCTCTTCGTATTATGGATTGTCCTTGATTCTCGGGGGAGCCGAAAGCTCTTTATGGGAAGTGACCCAAACGTATGCTGCCTTGGCCTCCACCTTGAATTATTTTGTGGACCACTCGAGCACCTACCGCCCAACCGAGTTTCTGGAACCTTCTTATCTTCTAGAGGATAAACTGGATTTTGGGCAACAACAATTTGACCCACCCATTTTTGGCGCAGGGGCCATTTACCGCACCTTTCAATCTATGATGGAAGTGAATCGCCCGGAAGGGAGTGAGAATTGGCAATTTTTTGATTCCTCCCAACCCATCGCTTGGAAAACAGGCACCAGTTTCGGGTTTAAGGATGCCTGGGCCGTAGGCACCACCCCCAAATACACCATTGGGGTCTGGGTGGGCAATGCCGATGGCGAAGGCAGACCCGGCTTAACGGGAATCACCGCAGCAGCCCCCATTCTTTTTGATGTACTGGATGCCCTACCCTACAGCAACTGGTTCCAAGAACCTTTTGATGACCTGACCGAATTGGAGGTATGTACCCAAAGTGGATACCGGGCTTCGGTGTACTGCAATGAGACCCAAAAGGAGTATGTGCCCACCCACGGTACACGAAGTGGCCCTTGCACTTATCATCAGCAGATATTTCTGGATGACTCGGAACAATTTCGGGTGCATTCTGACTGCTACCCTTTGGAAGACATGGTGACCCAAAACTGGTTTGTGCTTCCGCCTATGCTGGAATACTATTATACCGCATCGCATCCAAATTACGCACCGCTTCCTTCGTATCTGAACGGATGTTCTTCCATGGAAAGCCAACCTATGGATTTTCTTTATCCGAAACGGAACGAGACCATTTTGCTCCCCAAGGATTTGGGCAATACAACTTCCGATATTGTTCTGAAATTAGCACATCAGCAGTCCAATGCCATTGTGTACTGGTATCTGGACGAAACCTACTTGGGCAAGACCGAAAATTTCCATGAACTTATTCTGGACATCAAACCGGGGGATTATGTGCTTTCTGCCACCGACCATTTGGGCAATCGCCTTGAACAATCCATCCAGGTTCGGTTGGCCTCAGAAAACTGAGCCTATTTTTTCCGCATAAAAATGGTGATGGGCACTCCGGTGAAATCAAAATGCTCCCTGAGCTTGTTTTCCAAAAATCGCTTGTACGGGTCGCGCACATATTGCGGTAGGTTACAGAAAAAAGCAAACTGCGGATAGGGCGTGGGCAACTGGGTGCAGAACTTGATCTTCACGTATTTGCCCTTGTAGGCCGGTGGCGGGGTATGCTCAATGATAGGGAGCATTATATCGTTCAACTTTCGGGTCACGATTTTCTTTGAACGATTTTTGAAGACATCCACTGCCGTTTCGATGGCTTTGTAGATCCGCTGCTTGGTCATTACCGAAATAAAGAGAATGGGCACATCCTCAAAAGGTGCGATGGCCTGCTTAATTTTAGCGGTGTATTCTTTCACGGAATTGGTCTCTTTTTCCACCAAATCCCATTTATTCACCAGTATCACAATTCCTTTGTTGTTCCGTTGAGCCAACCAGAAAATGTTTTCCACCTGTCCATCGAAACCACGGGTGGCATCCAACATCAAAATGCAAACATCACAATGCTCAATGGCCCGCACGGAGCGCATTACGGAGTAAAACTCCAAATCTTCCTTGACCTTGGATTTTCTTCGGATTCCGGCGGTATCCACCAAATTGAACTCAAACCCAAATTGGTTGTATTTGGTGTCGATACTGTCCCGGGTGGTTCCAGCAATGTCGGTTACAATGTAACGGTCTTCCCCAATCAAGGCATTTATAAAAGAAGATTTTCCTGCATTGGGTCGTCCTACAACAGCAAAACGAGGCAATTCACTCTCTTCTTCCTTCACATCGGGAAGTACTTCCACCAAAGCATCCAGCAACTCCCCTGTTCCGCTTCCGTTGATGCTGGAAAGGGTGTAATACTCGCCCAATCCCAAGGCATAGAATTCCACGGCGTCTGCCATTCGTTGTGTATTATCCACCTTGTTCACAGCCAAGAAGACTGGCTTATCTACCTTGCGGAGCAATTTGGCCACATCCTCATCCATACCCGTGATCCCGGATTCCACATCGACCATAAAGATGATTGCATCGGCCTCGCCTATGGCGAGTTCCACCTGCCGGTCGATTTCCTTTTCAAAAACATCATCGCTCCCCAACACATATCCTCCCGTATCGATCAAGGAAAATTCACGACCGTTCCAGTCGCTCTTCCCGTAATGACGGTCACGGGTAACCCCACTCACGGCATCCACTATGGCCTCCCGGCGTTGTATCAATCGGTTGAAAAATGTGGATTTCCCTACATTGGGTCGCCCTACGATGGCTACTATAGCTCCCATCAGCATTAAATTTTGGCAAAAGTACCATTTATTATGAAGAAAAAATGATACCTTCTTTTATCTATTTCAATATGTTATGAGTGATTTCACCAATGAGATTGTCCTTCGGCCCCGATTTCAGTTGGCCTTGAAAACCGATTTGGACCATTTAAAACAGGTTTTCGACTCGGTTGTGGACGGACAATTTGTGGTAAAACGTTTGGACGAGCACATCTACATCCGGTTCCAACCCTCTGAAATCACCTTTTGGTCCCCACAGCTCCATCTGGAACTTATTTCCTTTGAGGAAGGGGAGAGTCAAATCCATGGGGTATTTGGTCCCAACCCCACGCTTTGGACCTTTTTTATGTTCCTGCATTTTGGAGTGGGCACCCTCTTTGTGATCTTGGGTGTATTTGCCTATTCCAACCATTCGTTGGGAAAGGATGTGACCCTATTGCTCGTGGGCATGTTCTTCTTGGTATTGATTTGGTTTGGGCTATATGCTTTTGGCCGTATGGGAAAATCCAAGGGAAAGCCCCAAATGGAGCAACTCAAGGATTTTTTTAGGAAAATGGTCTCAGGCTTCCCCCGAGAATCGGTCTAGTTGTTATACCCAAAGCGCTTGAGCTGTTGACTGTTGCTGCGCCAATTTTTATTGACCTTTACATAGAGTTCGATATGTACTTGCTTTGCAAAGAATTTTTCCAAGTCTTTACGAGCTTCCACACCCACTCTTTTTAGGGCACTTCCCTTGTGGCCGATAATGATCCCTTTTTGGGTATCGCGCTCCACCATGATCACGGAACGGATTCGGATGATATCCTCGTCTTCCAAAAACTCCTCAGTCTCCACTTCTACTGAATAGGGAATCTCTTTTTTATAGTGCAGTAATATTTTTTCCCTGATGGTCTCATTGACAAAAAAACGTTCGGGTTTGTCGGTCAATTGGTCTTTGGGGTAGTAAGGAGGTGCTTCGGGCAGCAATTCCAAAATACGTTCAAAGACTTCCTTTACATTGAAGTTCTCCAAGGCTGATATGGGATGAATCTCTGCATTGGGAAGCACGGCCTGCCAATGCTGCATCTGTTCCTCCAAAGCTACTTGGTCCGACGTATCTATCTTGTTGAGCAACAGCAATACCGGAATCTTACTGTTCTGTATTTTTTTGAAAAAGGCTTCATCCTTGAGTGCCTTTTCACCAATTTCCACCATATAGAGCAACACATCGGCATCCTCAAAGGCCGATTTTACAAAGTCCATCATGGAAGATTGCAGCTCATAGGCGGGTTTGATGATTCCCGGGGTATCGGAAAGGATTACCTGAAAATCGTCCCCATTGACAATACCCAAAATCCGATGACGGGTCGTCTGGGCCTTGGAGGTGATAATGGAAAGTTTCTCCCCTACAAAGGCATTCATTAGGGTAGACTTCCCTACGTTGGGATTTCCAATGATATTTACAAAACCTGATCTATGCGCCACCTTGCTTCAATTTTTTAAAATAGTTTTTGGCCGACTCATTTACTTTCGGTGATAAATACAGTACGGCAATCATGTTGGGAATGACCATAAGGGCATAGGATAAATCTATGAGATTTTTTACCAAATCCAACGATGCAATTGTGGCAAAAACCACCATCACAATAAAAAATACATTGTACCACTTACCCACTTTGGGGTTGGTAAGGAATGAAAGGCATTTTACCCCGTAATAGGAATAGGTAAACAGTGTGGAAAGGGCAAATGCCGTTACTATCACCATTAACAAAATGTCCCCGACCCCATAAAGCGTTGTTTCAAAAGCGGTCATGGTCATGGTAATTCCGCTGCCATCCTCCAGGTACGCCCCACTCAAAATAATGACCACGGCGGTAAAGGTACAAACCATTATGGTATCTATAAATGGGCCCAACATGGCCACCAATCCTTCCTTGGTGGGTTCATCGTTACGGGATTGGCCGTGGTACATGGGTGCACTACCCAGACCGGCTTCATTGGAAAACATGGCACGGCGTACCCCAACAATCACAAGGCCCCAGAATCCACCAGTGACTATAGTATCAAAATTCCAAGCCTCCACAAAAATCATCTTAAGGGCCGGCAATACCTCGCCAGCATTATTCGCCATCACAAAAATCACGGCCAAGAGATATACCCCAACCATAAAAGGTACAATGGCCGAAGCCACCTTGGCGATTTTGGAGAGTCCACCAAAGATGACAATGGAGGTAACTATGGCCAAAATGAACCCAATGCCCAGCTTCCAGTTAAATTCACTGGTGGCCAGTAAGGTTTCGTGGGGCTTGACCACGCCCATAAAAGCTTCTGTAAACTGGTTGGCGGTAAACACGCCCAGAAAACCGAACAATCCGCAAATACTGAAAAAAATGGCCATGGGCTTTGCCCATTTTCCCATTCCCTTGGTGATGTAAAACATAGGACCTCCCTGCAATTTTCCATCGGCATCGGTATCCCTAAACATAATGGCCAAACTACCGGAATAGAATTTTATACCCATACCCAAAAGGGCTGTCATCCAAATCCAAAAAACAACACCCGGACCCCCATCATGGATGGCAATGGCCACTCCAGATATATTTCCCAAACCTACAGTGGCCGCCACCGCTGCGGACAATGCCTGAAATGAACTGACATCCCCTTTGGCATTCTTGTCATCATACTTTCCTGAAACTACGGCAATGGCGTGCCCGAAATAGCGATAGGGCGTAAATTTCGAGTAAAAAATCAGGAAAATCCCCCCTCCTATCAGCAATAGAAACATGGGCCATTCGGTGTATGGCAGTATGGAGGACAGAAAATCATTGATTGCTTTCATAGGGTCAAAAACTCCGAATTTAGGGATTTTCAGCAGTATAGCCCCAAATGATTTAGGAATATTGGGATTTGTTTGGAAATAACCGAAAAACGGTTGTATATTTGCCGTCCACATCGCGGGGTAGAGCAGTAGGTAGCTCGTCGGGCTCATAACCCGAAGGTCGCTGGTTCGAGTCCAGTCCCCGCTACTAGAAACTTAAACGGATTGCTAATGCAATCCGTTTTTTTATGCCCTATCTTTCCGTATCCCAACATACTTTCCCCATAATACTCCCGTGATTCGGATAAGGGTAAAGTCAAAAATCAATTCTTGAATGCATCTAAAAATCACTAAATATTGGGTTTTGTGCCATCCATATTACACAATCCAAAACTCTTCAAAAATATTAATGCGTAAAAAATACGCTAATTAATGCGTAAAATTTACACTAACCACTATATTTGTTTTCACCAACCAAGGAACATGTCAGATCAAAACATCAATATTCCAGAAGTTTCAGTGGATTGTGTCATTTTCGGTTTTCATGCAACAGACCTTAAAGTATTGTTGCTAAAAGTCGATGATTCAGAGTATTGGAGCCTTCCCATGGGTTCGGTCTCCCGTAAAGAATCGCTCGGCATGGCCGCATCCCGGGTACTTGAAGAGACAACGGGCATTGGAAATGTTTTTTTACAACAGTTTCAAACGTTCGGAGCTGTTGACCGTTACAAATACTACTCAAAAGAGCAGACCAAAGCGGTATTGGAATCCTCTAAAAAAGAGGCGACAGAGAGCTTATCCTATCAAAGCACCATTTCAATAGGCTACTATGCTTTGGTTGATTTTGAAAAAATCGCCCCCCCTTTTAAAGAATATCAATGGTGTGCCATTTCTGAAATTCCAAACCTTTTGTTCGACCATAACGATTTTGTGGATATGGCCCTTGTGGCCCTAAGAAAAGATTTGCGCTATTTGCCCATCGCCAAGCTTTTGCCCGAAAAGTTTACGCTGCGTGAAATGCAAAAGCTCTATGAAACCATCCTTGACCGGGAATTTGACCGGCGAAACTTCCACAAACTATTGATGCGCTATGAATTTCTCATCAAGCTTCCGGAGAAAAGAAAAGGAGGGGCCAACAAACCCCCCAACCTATATAAAATAGATGTTGAGAAATACGAAACCGCATTGCAGGATGGTATCTCATACTAAACCCACCAATTGAACAAACCATGAAAAGTCGCCAGTTTTTAATCTCTGCTCTATGGATTTTCACCATAATCAGCCTTGGAACCTTGCATGCTCAAGACCATGACACCAAAAAAACCAAGGTGTTTGTCATCGGGGCCGTGGACCAATACCACTCGCCCATGGCAGATAAATCCGAGAGCATGTTTGCCCAACTGGCCAACGAAAACAATTTTAAACTGCATTTTACGCGGGATACTTCACAAATAAATCCATTGAACCTGGCCCAATACGATGTGTTCGTGCAACTGCATGTAGCTCCCTTTGACCTTTCCGCTGCCCAGCAATATGCCATTCAACAGTTTATGGAGAAAGGCAAAGGCTGGATCGGAATCCATGCTGCCGGACTCACAGGCACCCAATTTGACCAAAAAGGAAAGGAATATTGGAAATGGTATGAAAGTCTTTTGGGTGGGGTAATCTATTCCCCCCATCCTCTGCTCCAGGACGGTTTGGTACGGGTCGTGAATTCAGAGCACCCAATCACCAAGGGGCTATCCGCAAGTTTCACCTTGCGCGATGAGTGGTATGAGTTTGACCGGCTTCCGTCCCCACCCGTGAACATCCTTGCCATAGCAGATGAAAGCACGTACGAACCCCGAAAACCCATGGGATACCACCCCGTTGTTTGGACCAACCCTAGTTATGACAAAGCGGTATATATCAGCATTGGGCACCACACCAGTTCGTGCGATAACCCAGACTATAGGGCCTTGGTGGGAAATGCCATCAACTGGGCGGCCGACCAATACGGAAAAGAAGAAAGGCAGATGGATAGCTTTCTGGAAAGCCAAGCCACTATTCTGGTCAATCAAGTAGGCTATGACAGTAATCTTCCGAAAGAGGCAGTCCTTAAAAGCAAAGTCCCCATAACTTCAGAAACCGCTTTTGTCATCACTGATGCCAGAACAGGAGAAAAAGTATTTACGGGTTCCCTTGGAAAATCGGAACAGGTCATGGATTGGTCGGATGATTGGTACACCCCCATCGATTTCTCCCAATTCAATACCCCCGGCTTTTATAACATTCAGTTAAAGCTTGATGACAATAATCTCAAATCTTTTGATTTTGAAATCAACCACCAATTGATATCCAAAAGCTTGATTCCTGCCATCACCAAATTTTTCTATGGACAAAGGGCAGATTCCGAAGAAGAGCTTATGGGGGACACCAACGTAAAACTTTTTGGCAGCGAAAACACTGTTGATCTTCGCGGCGGCTGGTGTGATGCTTCAGGGGATGTGAGCAAATACTTTTCGCATTTGGCGTATACCAACTATATGAATCCGCAACAGACCCCGTTGGTGGATTGGTCCATGATGGAAACTGTGGAGTCCATCCCCCATCTTTTGGAGGCCACTGGAATCAAGGACTCGCTCATCCAAGAAACGTTCTACGGAGCAGATTACATCATGAAATCGCTATCCCCCGAAGGCTATTTTTACATGACCCTCTTCTCGTACTTCAAAAAAGACCCCAAGGAAAGACGTGTTGTAGGATTGTTGGACGATAGTAAAACCACATCGGATTACCAAAGTGGATTTCGCGAAGGTGGGGGCATGGGTGTGGCCGCATTGGCCCGTATCTCCACATGGAAATGGAAAAGTAAGTACAAGCCCAGCGAATATTTGAAAGCGGCCGAGAAGGCTTATGCACATTTGCTCAAGAACAGCACAAAATATATTGATGACCATACCGAAAACATCTTGGATGATTATTCTGCCTTAATGGGCAGTACCGAACTATGGTTGGCCACAGGAAAATCAAAATACCAAAAAGATGCCAGGGCCAGAGCGGAAAAGCTTGTCCAAAGACAGTCCGAGGAGGGGTTCTTCTGGAGTGATGATGCAAAAACAAGACCCTTTTGGCATGCTTCCGATGCCGGACTTCCCTTGATTGCCTTGATCCGATATTTGGATGCCGAAAAAGACAGCGAGTTGAGAAGCCAGACCCTAAGCACCATTAAAAAATTCATTGATTATCAACTACATATTTCGGCAGAAACCGCCAATCCGTTCCAGTATCCCAGACAGACCTTCAAATATGAAGGCACCATCATGAATGGTTTCTTTATCCCGCATGAAAACGAAAGTGGTTGGTGGTGGCAAGGGGAAAATGCCAGGATCGGTTCACTGGCCACGGCATTGTTGAAAGGGGGGCGATTGGTATATCCTGCAACAACCCATTTGGGAGTAAGCCCAAAACTTGAAGAATCCATTAGTGCTTATTTGAACTGGATTTTGGGCACCAATCCCTATCAAGTATGTATGATGTACGGCTATGGACAGGTAAACGTACCCTATATGGCCTCCATGTATGGACACGGGTCAGGTATTGGCGGCATTTCCAACGGAATTACCGGTTTCAAGGAAAAGCCAGATGGCAGCGGCATTGATTTCAGATATGAGGATTCGGGCAATGAATGGAGATGGAGCGAGCAATGGATTCCCCATACCGCATGGTTTTTACAAGCATTGACCGCCTTGGAATCAAAATAAAAAAAGGGTTTGTTCCCGATATGACAACTTAAAAAGATCAATCAAATGAAAACGATTTCTGTACTTTTTGCCGCTTTACTGAGCTTGGCGATGACCACCTCAGCATATTCCCAGACCAAAAAGCGAATGATTGTGATTGCCGAAAGAGGTGAAATCCATGAAAGCTTTGTGGCCGCTGCTTTGGAATGGTTGAATAAATATACCGAAGCGAACCATCTTGAATATGAACTTATTACGGAAACTGATTCCATTTCCACCGATTTTTTGGCCCGGTATGATTTGTTCCTTCAATTGAACTTCCCGCCCTATCGCTGGTCAGGTGAATCAAAGGCCGCCTTTGAAGACTACATAGACAATGGCAAGGGCGCATGGATAGGGTTCCATCACGCTGCACTCTTGGGCGAGTTCGACGGTTATGGGATGTGGGGTTGGTTTTCCGACTTTTTGGGAGGCATCCGGTTCAAGGATTATGTTGCTAAAAGAGTGGATGGAGAAGTTCACATTGAGGAGAAGGACCACCCAATTTTTAAGTCACTTCCCGAGCACTTTAACCTTCCAAGGGAAGAATGGTACACTTTTGACCGTAATCCAAGGGATGGCGCAAAGATTCTGGCCACGGTGGATGAAAATAGCTACAACCCACCATCCGACATAACAATGGGAGACCATCCAGTCATTTGGACCAATCCCACCAAAAAAGCCAAGAATGTATACTTCCTATTTGGCCACCACGGTGGATTATTTGAGATACAAGAGTTCACCACACTCTTTGAAAACACCCTTCAATGGGCCCTAAAAAAAGATTGATGAGAAAATTTTTGATAGCAACACACGGCAGGTTTGCATCCGGTATAAAATCATCTTTGGATATGATCATCGGGGCACAGGACAACATTTTTGTCCTGGATGCCTACACCGAAAACAATGTACCCATTCAGGACCATTTGGATGAGATTTTAAAGGAAGTTGAAATAGGTGATGAGCTGGTCGTGTTCACGGACATCATGGGAGGGAGTATCACAAACCAAATCATACAACGGATCAGTTCCAGCAATGCACATATTGTTTCAGGGGTAAATCTACCCTTACTGATCGAAGTAGTCCTTTCAGACCCTAACGAAGATCTTCAAAAGATCTTGGATGATGCCATTGAAAACGCAAGAATGCAAATCGTTTACGTGAGCAAATTGATAACTAAACAAACTCAAAATGATTAAATTAACTAGAATAGACGATCGACTAGTGCACGGTCAGGTCGCATTCACATGGGTGCCATCCCTCGGAGTGGACTGCCTCTTGGTGGCCAACGACAAGGTTGCCCAAGACGACTTTCAAAAAATGACCTTGGGCCTGGCCAAACCGGCCGGGGTAAAATTGGTGATCCGTTCCCTTGAAGAATCCATTCAGTTTTTGAACGATGAGAAAAACAAGTCCTTGAAAGTACTCATCCTGATCAACTCGGTTACAGATGCCTCTGTCTTGGTAAATGGGGTCACTGAAATCAAATCAATCAATTTCGGAGGTATCCGGTCAGGGGAAGGAAAACGATTGATCTCCAAATCGGTGGCCATATCGGAAGAGGATAGCACACTTATACACACCCTGCTGGAAAAAGGGGTGGAATTGGAGGTTCGGCAAGTTCCCACGGACAAAAAGCAAATGATCGAAACCCTACTGTAACACCCTTCTTTTAGATGATAACCAATATTCTTATAACCCTGATAGCGGTGTTCGGGCATCTGGAGGACTTTTTGGGCACCACCCTACTCAGCAGGCCTTTGGTTTTAGGCCCTCTTGTAGGTCTGGTACTGGGCGATGTTACCCAAGGCATCATCATGGGCGCCACTTTGGAGCTGATATTCATGGGAAACATCAAAGTTGGGGCGGCCATTCCCCCCGATGTCATTACCGGAGGTGTTCTGGGAACAGCTTTTGCCATCATGTCCGGCAAGGGAACTTCCATAGCATTGGGATTGGCAGTACCCATCTCCATTTTGGCGGAAATGATCTTGAGCGGACTCTTTATTTTCCGTGCCGTGTTCAATAAAAAATTTGAACAATACGCAGAAGCAGGAGACATTCAAAAATTTCAGCGACTGCACATTATTTCTGGTTTACTCAAGCCTCTTTTAATGGGACTTATTGTCTTTTTGGCACTTTTTCTTGGAGCGGATGCCATGAAAGTATTCTTGGACATGATTCCCCTTTGGGTGAACGATGGCTTAAAAGTAGCCGGCAACATGCTTCCCGCTTTGGGATTTGCTTTGCTCATGCACGTGATGTTCAACAAAAAAGTGGCCCACTATTTCTTCTTGGGCTTCATTCTGAGCAGTTACTTAAAATTGCCCATGATCGCCATTGGCGGAATTGGGATTATCATAGCACTCGTCATCACCAAATTTACAGAACAAAATTTTGATTCCGATGATGGGGACGAAACCGCAGATGGTGACGAAGCCATGTCTTCCCTATCCAAAAAGGAGGTGAGGGGTATTTTTTATCGATCCCTTGCTTTGGAAGCCAACTTCAACTTTGAGACATGTCAAAATACAGGGTTTGCATTTTCCATCATCCATGTACTGAAGAAGTTATACAAGACCAAGGAAGACATTTCAGCCGCCCTTAAACGGCATTTGCAGTTTTTCAACACAAGTCCATATGGTTCCACATTGATCTTGGGTGTGGCCGCGGCCATGGAAGAGCAAAATGCCAAGACCAAGGATTTCAACCCAGAATCCATCAATGCCGTAAAAGTGGGTCTTATGGGGCCTATTGCCGGAATATTCGATTCCTTGTTCTGGGGCACGTTAAAAGTAGTGGCCGCGGGTGTTGGAGCATCACTGGCCCTTCAAGGAAACATAATAGGTCCAGTTCTATTTATCATCATATACAATGGTCCGCACCTTTGGCTCAGATACAAGCTTACCTTTATTGGATATACCCAAGGGAACCGCTTTTTACAACGACTGTCTGGGAGTAAACTAATGGACAACCTTACGTTTGGGTCTTCCATTGTTGGTCTTATGGTTGTTGGGGCCATGCCCTCCCTGCTCATGTCGGTGAACACCCCAATAGAGATTGGAACTGGGGATTCCACAGTTGCATTGCAAGGAATCTTAGATCAATTGGCACCGGGAATCATTCCGTTGTTGTTGACCTTTTTGACCTACTTCTTTTTAAAGAAGAACGTGAAGGTCACCTTATTGTTATTGGGATTGCTTGTACTTGGGTTCTTGGGAAGCATGTTCCACATATTCATCTAGACTTGTGAAAGTGGATAAAGGAGGAAAAATAGAAAAACGATTTATGGGGGTGGCCGCATCCCCAGGCATTTCCATAGGGTACGCCCATCTTATCATCAAGACCAGACCAACTTTATCTGGAATTTTGATCGACGACCAATCGATTCCCATCGAACTCGAAAAGTTTGAGGATGCCATCCGTAAGTCTATGGGGCAACTTGAGCGGTTGAAGGACAAAGCAAAATCGAACCTGGAAGAAGTTGATATTCTGGAATCACATATTGAATTGTTGCAAGACCCACAGATCAGCGATGAAGTCACAACCTACATTACCGAGGAAAGAAATAATGCACTGGACGCGGTGACCTTGGTGGTCAACAAAATGGTACAGCTCTTTGAAGGATTGGACGATGCCTATTTACGTGCACGATCGGCAGATATTCGGGATATTGGAGATCGTATTGTGACCAACTTATTGGGGAATCCTGAAACGACAACTCCATTAGGCCACAATTCCATTGTTTTGGCCAAGGAACTCTCCCCTTCGGATACCATATCCATGGATTTGGAAAAAGTTTTGGGCTTCGCTACTGAAACCGGAGGAGCGGTTTCGCATACCGCAATCTTGGCCAAATCCAATAATGTACCCGCAGTATTGGGCTGTAGTGAGCTATTGGAAACCGTAATCCATGGAGATCATATCATTGTGGATGGAACCCAAGGAACGGTGATTGTAAACCCAAGCGAAAATGTGAAGGAAGAATACCGACAAAAGCAGGTCGATTTCATCAAACACAAGGCCTATCTCAACTCCTTGAAAGAGATGCCTGCCATTACCAATGATGGGGTTGGTATAACCCTATTGGCCAATATCTCCAATGACAAAGACATGAAGAAGGCCTTGGAATATGGCGCCAAGGGAGTAGGTCTTTTGCGTACCGAGATGATGTATATGGAAAAGGAATCCTTCCCAACTGAAGAGGAGCAATACCAATTCTATAAATCGGTGGCCATCCATGCCCAAGGCACTCCGGTAACTGTAAGAACACTTGATATAGGTGGTGATAAACCCTTGGGGTATTTTGACCTTCCCAAGGAAGAAAATCCCTTTTTGGGATACCGGGCCATACGCATTTCCCTGGACCAACAAGAAATCTTCAACACCCAACTTCGGGCCATTCTCAGAGCGGGTGTACACGGAAACCTTAAAATCATGTTACCCATGATCTCCAATGTCATGGAGCTTCGGAAAGCCAAGGAAATTTTGGACCAGGTCAAGGAAGAACTATTCTCCGAAGGCATTGCATTTGCCCCAAACATCCCCGTGGGAATCATGATCGAGGTTCCTTCAGCCGCAATCATGGCAGATGTACTCGCCAAGGAAGTGGATTTTTTCAGCATTGGCACAAATGATCTTTGCCAATATGCCCTTGCCGTTGATCGCGGGAACGAAAACATAAAACAGTTGTACGATCCATTTGATCCCGCCGTGTTGAGGCTTGTTCATCAGAGTATTGAGCGGGCCAATGACAATAACATATCGGTGAGCGTCTGCGGAGAGCTTGCCTCTGATACCAGGGCAACCCTCCTTTTAATGGGAATGGGACTGAGGGAATTTTCAATGAGCAGCACTGCCATTCCCGAGGTAAAGGATATCATTCGCAAACACAATATCAAGAAAGCCAAAGAAATATGGAATCATGTCATGAACATGGACCATTCAAAAAGTATAACCGACTATCTCGAAAAACATATATGATTTCAAAAGAATACATCATCACGGATCCAGATGGAATCCATGCCCGACCAGCGGCAAATCTGATCAAAATTGGACGAAAATTTCAATCGACCATACAAATCAAAAAAGATAAGGACCCCATTGAACTCAACAGTATGATCGGGTTGATGACGCTGGGGGCAAAAGGGGGCGATTCCATAATGCTGACCATAGAGGGTGAGGACGAATTGGAAGCTGCCCAAGCCATAGAGGATTTTTTTCAAAACGAATTGAGTAAACCATAACAACGATACATGAAAATTACCATTACCAAGGACGAATCGGATTTTGACATCACCGCAGCATGGCGGATCATTGCACAAATCTTGGAAAAACCCAATTCCGTGATCGGGCTTTCAACGGGACAGACCACGATCAACATGCACGCCATTGTTTCCCAAATCCATAAAAAATACCCTTTTGCCGTAGATCAGCTCACCCTGTTCAATGTGGATGAATTGACCAATCTCCCCCGTGAGTATGCTGGTAGTTGCTATACCATGATCAAAAACCAGATTGCAGGTCCGCTTGGAATTCCCGAAGAGAATTTCATAATGCCCCCTACCATGTCCGATGATTTTGAGGCCGAAGCAACACTTTTCGAGGAGCGTTTGGCAGAACGGGGCGGGGCCGACCTACAGATGTTGGGGCTCGGCACCAACGGCCATATTGGAATCAATCAGCCAGGAACCCCATTTGAGAGTGAGACTTGGGTTTCCCCCATGGACCCAGATTTTGAGGCACGGGTACGTAGGGAGACCAATGTATCCGCGGATCATGAACTGGGCGGTCTAACCCGGGGCATCAAAAATATCATGCACACCCGGAAACTGATCCTGATCGTAAAGGGAGAGCACAAGGCCGAAATGGTGGAAAAAGCCGTATTGGGACCTGTGACCACCGATATTCCTGCTTCGGTGGTGCAATTACACCCCAATTGTGAGGTATTGTTGGATGCTGCCGCCGCATCCAGAATCAAGGATAAGATTTCGTAATAAAATTGTAATGAACACTTAAGTTGATCATATAGGCCACATAAATGAATCTATTAAACCAAAAACAAATGAGGAGACTACTATTCTGTTTCGCCACATTGCTTCTATCCTACACGGGATGGGGACAATTCGCCACCACAAGCCTTCCCAAAACTTGGGACCAATATCCTTCGGGAATCCAAAAAAGGGGCTTCGGACTCCATGCATCACAATTGGTACAGATGGACAGTGACCCGGGCTTGGAAGACGTACTGTTGTTCAGTGCGCATAATGGGCATTACCCCTACTTTGATCTCTTTAAAAATTACTATGTAATTCTGGATCATTACTCCAAGGAAGTGCAGTACACCTCATCGGTTACCATTTCCACGGAACGGGACATCCTATTGGAAGACCGCGACAAGGATGGCAAATACGAACTCTACCGCAAATATTTCAAGGATGATGTATTTAAAGTGGATGATGAGGGCAACCATCTGGACGTGGAGTGGTTTTATGATACGATTGAATTCGACAAAAAAGTGGTCGTGGCTTATGTGACCTCATGGAAAGAAGGGCTACCAGACCCATCGTATGTGACCCATATCAATTATGCGTTTGGACATGTTACCGATAGTTTTGATGGGGTGCGTATTGACAACGAGGAGCGTTTACAGACCATTGTGGACCTTAAGAAGCAATTTCCTTCCCTGAAGGTAATGCTTTCCATTGGAGGCTGGGGAAGCGGACGTTTTAGTGAAATGGCCGCCGATAAAGGGAATCGGGAACGATTTGCAGCCGACTGCCAACGCGTGGTGGAACAATTTGACCTTGATGGAATAGATATCGACTGGGAATATCCCACAAGCAACTTGGCCAAAATTTCCGCTTCTCCTGACGATACCGCAAACTTTACCTTACTGATGAAAGACATCAGGAACGCTATTGGACCCTACAAACTGTTGACCTTGGCCACAGTGGCGTCTGGGGAATACATCAATTTTAGGGACATCATGCCTTATACTGATTTTGTGAACATCATGGCCTATGATATGGGAATGCCCCCAAACCACCATTCAGCCTTGTACAGATCAAAACGGACCGGAAACATCACCTCTGAGGAAGCCGTGGATGCCCATTTAAAAGCTGGCGTACCATTGGACAAGCTGGTCATGGGTATGCCTCTCTACGGTAAAGGCGATCGGGACAAAGTAGGGGATGTGGATTACAAGAGCCTGCTACGGCAGACCAAATATGAGGTCAAATGGGATGAAGACGCCAAAGTCTCCTACTTGGTCAACAATCGGGGACAGATGGTCTATACGTTTGAAACCCCAGAATCCATAGCATTAAAATGCCAATTTATATTGAACAGGGGACTGCGGGGAGGCATGTACTGGTCCTATGAATCCGACGACGAGGAAGGAGCCATGATAAAAACCATTTATAACATCTTAAGAACCCAAAAGCCATGAAAAAACTAAATATGGCCCTGCTTGGCGTAATTACATTGTTGGGAGGTGTTTCCCAGATGCAGGCACAAAAGACAATCAAAACGATGATCGTGACCGGGCAAGATGGAAACCATTGGTGGAAAGGCAGTAGCGATGCCTTAAAACAGACTTTGGAAAACAGCGGTCTGTTCTCAGTCGATATAGAGACCACACCCAATTGGGATGGGGATATTGCATTGTTCAATCCCAACTTTGACCAGTATGACCTAGTGGTGATCAATTATGGGGGAACCACTTGGGCCGAACCCACCCAAAAGAAGTTCGAGGAATATGTTGCCCAGGGAGGTGGCGTTGTGGTTATGCACTCTTCCATTGTGGCCATGGACGATTGGGCCGAATACAACAAAATGATCGGATTGGGGGCATGGAACGGTCGTAATGAAAAAGATGGACCTTATGTTTATTGGAAAAATGACCGCATTGTGTACGATTATGCTCCCGGAAGTGCCGGGCATCATGCCTTGCAACATCCGTTTACGGTAGTTCATAGAAAGCCAGACCATCCTATTTTAAAAGGCCTTCCGCCCGTATGGTAACATTTCAAGGACGAACTTTATGGAAGAACCCGTGGTCCCGCTCAACATATGGAGGTGCTGGCCACCGCTTATGATGAGCCCGAATTGGATGGCACCGGAAGGAACGAACCCATGCTTTGGACCGTTAAATATGGAAAAGGACGTGTGTTTGTTACCGCCATGGGCCATGCAGGAAACGACCCCGAACTAAGGTATTCCATGGAGTGTACGGGGTTTCAGGTTACCTTGCTTCGGGGGGCGGAATGGGCCGGTACCGGCAAAGTCACCCAACCCGCGCCAAAAGATTTTCCAAGCGAGGGAGTCATTACCTTACGAAAACAATTCAAGTACCTGCCCCGATAAATCCGTAAGGCTAAAAAGGAATTATATCTATTGAGTTGGACTGACTATCGGCAATACTTTTTTGTTGATATGGCCATAACAGCATTCAAAACTTTAAAACACAGAACATGCAAAATGTACAACCGCATCATTACATTTTCATAGCACTGTTGGGTATCTGTACCAGTGCAAGTTCACAATCCAATGAGACTTCCTATTTTATGGATGTCACGGAAACCCACATTCCCCTTGATCCAGAAGCCCATGCTTTGGATGTCGCCTTGTTGGATGTGGACGCAGATGGGGATTTGGATGCCCTACTGGCGTTGGAATCGGACATCAATCGGTTGTACCTCAATGATGGCAAGGGGAAGTTCACTTGGAAAAAAGGAGTGTTTGGAGGTGGGTCACATGACACTGAACATGTGCGTATTGCTGATTTCAACGATGATGGAATAATGGATATCATCTTTGTGGCCGAAGATGACCAATACCATGAATATTATTTGGGCAATGGTGATGCCACCTTCCAAAATGCCAGTGATCGAATGCTTGGCCAAAGTGAAGGCAATGGGTTGGACGTAGGGGATATAAATGGGGATGGATTACCCGACATCATAATCGGAAATTCAGGAGCTTCCGGACAAAATTTCCTTTGGCTCAATGACAAAAACAACCCGGGTTACTTTATTGATCATACCGCACAGGGATTGCCCCAAATCAATGATGGGACCCAAAGCATCGCACTTGCAGATTTGGATGGCGATGGGGATTTGGACATTGTCGTGGGCAACGAAATCCCTCCGAACAGGCTATTTCTAAACAATGGCAAAGGAATTTTTAAGGAAGTGGCAGACCAATTGGAACTTTCCGTTCCTTTGCACACTAGAAAGGTTATTTTGGTGGATGCCGAAAATGATGGGGATTTGGATATTGTATTTGCCAACCTCACCAACAATGGGGGACAATGGGAAAAAGACCCCCGCACCCGCCTTCTTATCAATGACGGGAACGCCCATTTCAAGGACCAAACCGAAAAAATGCCTTCCAATACTTTTTCAACCTATGCTGGCACACCTATTGATTTTGATCAAGATGGTGACATGGACCTTCTAATGAGTGCCATAGAGATTCCTCCTTTTGCCCCCATGCAAATGCATGCCTATGAAAATGATGGAAATGGAAATTTTACAGACAGAACGCATGAGATTATTCCAAAGGAAACTTTTGGCAGAAGCTGGGACATTGCCATTGGCGATGTAAACGGTGACGGCATTGATGATGCCCTCATTGGAGGCTGGGGATCACAGTTGCGATTGTTGCTGGGAAAAAAACAGAAATGAAAGTTATTTACGCCTTTACATCTTAGTGGCATTTACCTAGAGTAGACCACTTCTCCGGATTTTATGGTCTGAATAATTTCAACGGTATTGGATTTACGTTCAAAAACCACAAGGTCGGCCTTACCATTTTCGCTGAGGCCATAACTTTGAACATTCATGAGTTCCAAAGGTTTTTTGGAGGCCATGTGCCATGCCTTTGGCAGGGAAACCAAGCCCGAGTTCACCAAATGATCAATGCAATGAACAAGCGATTGTGCCGAACCAGCCAAGAGTTGCGGGTTTTTCTTCATGAAGAGCCTTCCCTCCCCATTCAATTCAATAGCGCCTCCAATATGGGATGTATAGGTTCCAGGGGGCAATCCTGCAAATTGAGTGCAGTCACTTACCAAAATACTCTTCTGCGGTTTTACCTTGGTAAAAACTTTTAAAACGGATTCTGGTAGATGAAAACCATCGGCGATAAGGGAAATCCACAAATCATCCGAAGCCAATTGTTCCCAAATATAATTGGGATGACGGGGTAAGTTAAGGTGAGCTGCATTCCCCAAATGGGTGGACATGCGGGCACCTGCCACCACCGCATTCTTTATCTGCTCAGGAGTCGCAGCGGTATGTCCAATGGAAACCAACACTCCCGAAGCAACACATTTTTTGATAAAATCATGGGCTCCCTCCCGTTCCGGGGCAAGGGTAATCAGCTTTATCCGGCCCTTGGCAGACTTTTGCCATGTTTTAAAGAGCTTCCAGTCTGGTTCTTTTATGTGTTCAAGGGGATGCGCGCCACGTGGGCCTTCTTCGCTGGAAAGGAACGGGCCTTCCAGATGGATGCCACCAATGGAATCATTCACGAATTTGTCTTCCTCACAAGCTTCCACAATAGCCTGAAGGGCATTCTTTAAATTCTCATTTGAATTGGTGATCAAAGTAGGGTAGAACGTGGTGACGCCCATTTCCCATAAGCATTGGACTACCTTTGCCACCTCTTCCTTGGTGAGGTTCCCACTATTAAAATCGATTCCCTTGTAGCCGTTTACCTGAAGGTCCACCAATCCTGGAGCTATCCTATGAAACGACTCATCCGAAGGCACATCCACTATATTGGATATAACCTCATTTTCAAAATGGATTTCAATATCCTTTCCACTTTCAAAATCTATACCTCTCAATGGGGCCTGCATCATATTATCCTTTTGACTTGCTCTCCAATTTAAGGTGTAAATCCTTTACTTCGGTGGGTACAGGTCTATTATTCAACCATCCCCATAGCACAAAAAGAAAAAATGACACCAAAGTTGGGCCTCCAATTTCCAGAGCGAGGGAATGTGTTGGAACTAGTTTCAATCCGATAAAAGCCAAAAGCCCTCCTACAATGGAAATCAGCGCCGCCCTTCCGTCACTTTTGGCAAAAGCGGGCAACAATCCCAAGATCATGGGAATGGAAATGGGGCCCAGCAACGCTGCAAACCAGCTGACAATCAACCCAAATACCCCTCCAAAATAGCTGGAATTCAGCGCTGTAATGATGGTACATAGGGTAAAACAAAAGGTGGTGACCCTAGCAAGGCGGAGCAATTTTTTATCCGTAAACGTTCTTATTTTAGGGAACAACACAGGAAGTATGTCCCTACTGATCACAGCCGATACGGTATTTGAATCCGAAGCGGTCATGGACAGGGTATTGGCAAACAACGAAGCTAGCACAAGCCCTACCAAACCGGAGGGCAAAAACTCTTTGACCAGCATTCCGTAGGAAAGCGTGGGGTCCGAAAGGTTTTCAAAGAACAAGGGCGCACTGAACATGGGATAAAAAAGCACCAAGGGCCAAACAAAATAAAGTATGGAAGATAATATGGCAGCCTTTTTGGCCATCTTTCCCGATTTGGAAGAAATGAACCGTGTTGCCAAGTTCCAGGTTCCCCCACTGTAACTAAAAAAGTTAATGATCAGTATCACACAGACAAAACCAAAGGTATAAGGCTCATTGAACAGATTGGAATGTCCTTCCGGCAATCTGTCCCAGACCGTGAAAATACTATCCAGACCGTCGTCCAGTTTTAAGATGATCACCACAAACATGGTAATCCCTGCAAGAAGTTGCACCATAAATTGTCCAAAATCATTCCAAACATCCGCCCAAAGACCGCCAATGGTAATGTAGATAAGAGAAATCATTCCCACCAAGATGATACCAAAACTAATGGAAGCTCCACTGAAAACATTCAACAAAACGGCAATGGCGGCCAATTTTCCTCCAGTATCAAAAACCTTTATAATGGCCCCTGTCCATGCAATCAGTTGTTGGGTTTTCAGGTCATATCGTTTCAGCAAATATTCTGTTGGGGACTGCACCCCAGAAAAAATACGGAGACGGGACCATCGTGGGGCAATAAAGAATGCCGCCATCAAAGTAGCCAAGGCAACGGTAAAGGCCCACCAAACATACAAACTAAAGCCGTGGGTGTAGGCAATACCAGCATAGGCCACAAAAACGGCACCGCTATATCCCGAAACATGGTGGGAGATACCCGATAACCACCAAGGGAGCTTTCCTCCAGCAGTGTAAAAGTCAGCCGAATTTTTTACTCGAAAATAGGCCCAGAGACCTATGCCCAAGAGCATTAGAAAATAGAGTGACAATACAATCCAGTCGAGTATCTGCATGATTTAAAATGGGATTATCCCTATCATTGGTTATTTGGCCTTTGCCAAGCGGTCATAAAGCACCTTGACCTGCTGGACCCGTATGTTGTTCTGTTCCTCCAGTTCAGCATCATAAAGAAAGCCCTTGTTGAGTTCCGTGTAACGCTTGTTAAGTGCTTCCGCATCGACAAGGATAGCATCCAGTTTTTCCAATAAATCAGGAGTTTCCACAATGGAAAAGTCCTTGGAATTGTACTGAGCTTCTACTGCTTTAAAATCCAAATAATGCATGCGCAAATCGGCCATCAACTTAAAATGCTCAAATTCCTGCTGGTTTTTTTGGGGTTCAATTTGGTCTACTTCTTTCCGAATTGGGTCATATTTGGCCTTCACCTCATCTATACTCGCACTTTTTTCAGGTCTTCCGTTGGTAATCAACTCTGAATCCGCTGAAAGGAACTTCCAGAGTACCTGACTGTCTTTATCGCTTAAACTGAACCGTTCTTTCCCATATTGCAAAGCAAAGGATTGGCCGTCAATGGGGGTATTCTGTTTAAGGGCCTCGGCATAACTCGCGATCAAAATTCGGAAACCGGACATGGGATAGTTGTTCCTAATCTGTACCATATCCAACACATCGTATCCAGAATCCCAAGTAAAACCATATACACCGGAAGTGGACCAAGAAGTCATGACCATACCTTTGTAGCCCGCTTGTCTGGCATAAGGGATAAAATCGCTCTGATTTTGAAAATGCTTTGGCCATTTGGTCACGTACCAATTATCTGGATGGGAACGTATGGCCGGAGAGCCCCAAAAGGTAAACCCAATTTTCTGAAGGGAAGGAATATCGCCAAAGTGACTTATTTTCCATCCATAATTCCAATCCACAAAAATGGTTTCCGCCGGTAAATCAGCTGCTGCTTCGGGGTGTTCCAAGATAATATCGGCCCACATTACCGGTATTTTCCCTAATCCGATCACGATTTCAGATATCATTTTCATGTGGTCCACAAATAGTTTGGACTTGCCATACTTCTCCGATTTCTCTTTACATCTTGGGCAATGCCCCAACAAATAGGTCTCGTCCCCACCAATATGGATGTAATCCGAATTGTGTGTTTCTGCCAAATCTGAAAACAACTCGGTAAATAGAGCTTTGCTCGCTTCATCTTCCATGGGACAGAGTTGGGAAATATCCTTTTGGTCTTCTTTCAGTTGACTATATCGGGGGTTCCTTAGGATATATTCCACATGCCCCAGACTCTGTTGTAATGGAATCACCTTTATGCCCAAATCGTCGCAATAGGCAATAAAGTCTTTGATTTCCTCTCGGGTGTACGAATACTTGTTGGAAATGGCGGGGTGGTTCTTAAACGGATAGGTCCCTTCCCATTCCATAACCAAAGTATTCATCCCAAAATCTGCCAGCTCTTTGGCAAAACTTTTCAAGGCCTCTGGCGTCATGACCTGTATCCTTAGGTCAATATGAAACCCTCTTACCTTAAAATCAGGATTATCCTGTCCCCACAAGGTCAGGGTAGCCTTGAGGCATAAAACCAGAATCAACAAGGTCCTTAACAAGTGTTTTGAAATCATATCGTTTATTTTATATTGAAACTTCCATAACTTTTTGATACGCATCCTCATCAAAGTAAAACGCGCAATCCGGGTGTGTGGTCAAGATGGATGCCGGGCAACTTTCGGCAACCGGTCCCGTCAATGTATTTTTTACTGCCTCACTTTTGTTTGTTCCCAAAACAACACAGAATATCTTTTTTCCACGTAACAAGGCGGGTACGGTCAAAGTCAAGGCTTTTTTGGGCACATCATCCAATCTTTCAAAACATTTGTCGTTTACCTGTTGAATCCTACAAGCTTCATCCAGTTCAACCACTTTAATGGTTTTGGAATCGTTAAAATCTGCCACGGGAGGATCATTAAAAGCAATGTGTCCATTTTCACCAATGCCCAAGCAAACCACATCGATTGGCTTATCATTGATCAAATCTGAGTATCGGGAAATCTCACTTTCCGAATCGCCAAATGGGTCAATCAAGATTTGTTTCTTCAAGGGAACCTTTGAAAAAAGTCTGCTTTTTAAGTATTCCGAAAAATGTTGTTTAGCTCCTTGGGGCAGTCCCAAATACTCATCCATATGAAAAGCCGTTACCTTGACCCATTCAATATGCTTTGAGGCCGACAAGTAATCCAACATGGCATCTTGTGAGGGTGCTGCGGCGAAAATAATCCGGATATCGTCTTGCCACTGCTGAAGTTTAACAAGGTGCTCTTCAACTGCTCTTCCTGCCGCCTCCCCTGCTTCCTTTCTTGAAGCATACACATTTATATTATAGTGGTTTTCCCCCATTTTTCCTTAACTACAAAACGATTAGGACCCAAATATAGAATTAGAAGTATATTTATGCAAACGTTTGCATAAATAATTTCGAATCAAAAGGGACCAAAGAATCCCCTAGCATTAAAAATCCACTAAATTTGTCTGTATAATTGGAAAAAAGGTCCAGCACCTAACTAATGAACCATTCCAATATTTCAAATTAACGCAAACGTTTGTAACTCGCTATAATGTCCAGCCCAAGAATAACCCTTAAAGATTTGGCCAAGGAGCTCCAACTATCCCCTTCCACCATTTCGAGGGCCATTGCAGGGCATCCGGCCATAAGCGAATCCACAAAAAAGAAGGTACGAAAAAAGGCCGAGGAGCTTGGCTTTGCACCCAACTCCATTGCTGCTGGTTTTCGGAAAAAAAGAACCCATTCCATTGGGGTGATCGTACCCAAAATAGATGTCCATTTTCATTCTTTGGTCATCAGTGGCATTGAAGATCTTGCCTATAGGGAAGGGTATAACATCACCATATTCCAATCCAAGGATTCCATCGATAGGGAAAAGGAAATTGCCAAGATCCTTCAGAATAGATTGGTGGAAGGCATTATTGTATGTCTTTCCAATGAAACCAAAAGCTATACCCATTTTAAAAAGTTGGTCAAACTTGGAGTTCCCATCATATTCTACGACCGGGTCCCTTCGGATTTTCAGGCCAATAAAGTGGTCATAGATGATTTTGGCTCTGCATTCAAGGCCACGGAGCACTTAATAGAACAAGGATGCCGAAGGATCGGGCATATAGCAGGAAACCAAGGCACCCCAATATTTAGACATCGCTTTGAGGGATACAAAGCCGCTTTGAAGGCGCACAAAATCCCTTATAATCCCAATTTGGTCCTTGAAACCCAAAACCTCAGCTATGAAGAAGGGGCTACTTCCGCTCATAAACTTATTGCCTTGCCCCAAATGCCCGATGGGGTTTTCTGCTCCAATGACTATACGGCCATCAGCGCGGTTCAAGTTTTCCAAAAAAGCGGATTTAAGGTTCCCGAACAGATTGCCGTGGTAGGGTTCAGCAATTATCCCATATCTAGGGTAATCCAACCCAACCTTACCACTATTAATGACCGGGCATTCCAGATGGGGGAAGCCGCAGCCAAATTGTTGATACGGCAAATCGAGGACGAAGACAATGCCATCGACTTTGAAACCATCACCCTTAAAACGGATTTAGTAATCCGGGAATCTTCACTTAGAAAAAAATAATCCCAAGACCACTCTTTTGTCGATTACCACCCAAAATTTATGTGCACTTCAAGTTTAGCACTATGCAATTTCCCCAGTTTCGAAAAAGAACACAAATTATTCAAAAGTTCAAAAAACAAATCACAAAAAAGTCTTCGTATGGTCCTAAGAAATTCCAATGATTACATACATTTACAAAGTGGCAAAAAAAGTACCTTTTTTTGTATAATTTAATGTAGTTTTTCAGAATTATTCTATATAATATTTACAAATATTCAAAAAAATGCCGATTCGACATTTTCGCATATTTCTTGGAGCATCGATTTTATCCGTTATGCTCATGGGTTGCAACACTGGTGAAAAGGTTGATTTTGCCAGTGAGGTACGACCTATTCTAAACAAACATTGCATTACCTGTCATGGTGGGGTCAAAAAGAGTGGTGGTATCAGCTTCCTCTTTGAAGAAGAGGCATTGGCCGATGGCGAATCGGGAAAAAGGGCCATTGTTCCCGGTAATGCCAACGCCAGCGAATTCATTCGTCGTCTACATGAAGATGATCCAGAACTGAGGATGCCCTATGAAAAACCGGCATTGAACCAAGAAGAAATCGATCTATTGGAACGATGGATCGATCAAGGTGCCGAATGGGGCAAGCATTGGGCTTATACCCCTCCCCAGGATGTTTCGGTTCCTCAACCAGATCAAGAGGCAGGCTTTTTACCAGAGAACAATGATTTCATCCAAAGCGACATTGACCATTTTATCATGGCCCGTCTTGAAGAAAATGAGTTGTCTCCCAATGCACCCGCCCCAAAAAGTATCATTGCCCGAAGATTGGCCTTTGATTTAACCGGGCTACCTCCCAAAGCAATCTGGTTTGATGCCTATACCCAAGGGGAAATGGAATATGAAACTTTGGTGGACAGCCTTTTGGCACAACCTTCCTTTGGTGAAAAATGGGCCAGTTGGTGGTTGGACCTTGCCCGCTACGCGGACAGTAAAGGGTATGAAAAAGATCAAGGCAGAACCATGTGGAAATACAGGGATTGGGTTATAAAAGCCCTGAATGAAAATATGCCCTATGACCAGTTCACCACGGAACAACTTGCCGGCGACTTATTGCCCGATCCTTCCATGGACCAACTTATTGCCACAGCCTTTCACCGAAATACGATGAATAACGATGAAGGGGGTACAGAGGATGAAGAATTCAGGGTGGCTTCGGTACTGGACCGCGTTAATACCACCTTCCAAGTATGGCAAAGTACCACCATGGAGTGTGTTCAGTGCCATAGTCATACGTATGATCCTTTCAGGCATGAGGAATACTATAATATGATGGCTTTTTTCAACAATGCCATGGATGAGGACACGCCCCATGAGGATCCTGTATTGAAATTCTATAGCGAAGATGACCAAAAGATCCTGAACGAAATCTTTCAATGGAACCTAAAGCATGGAAACCAAGAAGTGGCCGACCAATTCAATAAATTTTTAATGTACAACGAGCCATTCTATCAGGTTCACCACGCCAAGAACTTTGTCAATGGCGAGCTGGCCGACACCAAATACCTCTCGCTTTGGCCCAATGGTTCTTGCTACTATGACGACATTTATACCCAAGGTGCGCCCAACCTTTATTTTAAATATTGGGCCAATGATAATGGTACGGTCATGACGCTTCGAAAAGACAATGATACCGGCGAAGTCTTGGCACGTTTCAATATTGATAAGACCCCTAGGGAAATTATCCGTAAAGTGTCATTTGCCCAGGTACAAGATTCGATTCGCTTGTTTTTTGAAGCTGAAAACCCAACACTGCCTCAACAGACGGGGACCAGCTTTATTTCTTGGTTTGCATTTTTGCCCGACCTTCCCGGCGAAGGACAACCTGGACATGATCAAATCCAGAAAAAATTCCTAGATCTTTTGAACACCGTCACCCCAACGGTGCCCATCATGATAGAGAACCCGGATTATATGACCCGTACGACCCGGGTTTTTGAACGTGGAAACTGGCTTACACTGGCTGATACCGTCACCCCGGTCACACCCGCAATATTGAACCCATGGAAACAGGAATGGCCCAAAAACCGTTTGGGTCTGGCGCAATGGTTGGTGAGCAAGGAGAACCCCTTGACGGCACGCACCTTGGTAAACCGGGTTTGGCATCAATTGTTCGGAAATGGTTTTGTGGCTTCGCTTGAAGATATGGGATCGCAATCCGAACCTCCATCACACCCAGCTTTGTTGGATTGGTTGTCACTTCGGTTGATGAATGAAAATGAGTGGCAGTTGAAATCGCTCATCAAGGATATCGTGATGTCCGGCACCTACCGTCAAAGCTCGGAAGGAAATCCAACCTTGCACCAAATAGACCCAGAGAACAGGCTCTACGCCCGTGGTCCAAGATTGCGTTTGACCGCAGAGCAGGTTAGGGACCAAGCTTTGGCCGTTTCAGGATTGTTGAGTTCAAAAATGTATGGCCCCAGTGTTATGCCCCCCCAACCCGATGGGGTTTGGCAGACCGTCTACAGCAGTGAAACTTGGGTGGAAAGCAAAGGAGAAGACCGTTATCGTCGTGGCCTTTATACCTATATCAAACGCACCAGCCCATATCCCAGCTTTATGAGCTTTGATGCCAGCAGTCGGGAGGTATGTACCATCCGAAGAACCGTGACCAACACCCCTTTACAGGCCTTGGTGACCCTCAATGACCCCGTATATCTTGAGGCGGCCCACCAACTGGCCATCGACATGAAAAAAGCGGAAAATATTGAAAGTGCCATTGCCCGAGGCTATGAAAAGGCCGTATTCCGGGAATTGAGCCCAGATAAAAAACAGGCATTGTCCGAATTGTATGAAGAATCCTTGGCCACCTTTAAAATGGACGCGAAGGCCATGGATGACTTTTTGGGAACCGATGATGCCGAATTGGCCGCGTTGACCGTTGTGGCCAATGCCATTATGAACCTTGATGAATTTATTACAAAGTCATGAGCAAAGATTCTTTGGACCGATTGATCCACGAAAAACTGATGCGTGAAGCGCAGTCGCAGACCCGTCGACATTTTATGAAACAGTGCGCCACGGGAATGGGCGGTTTGGCATTGAGCGGTTTCTTGGCTTCTTGTAATTTTCAAAAAAATGACCCGGCAGCAGCCCTAAAAAAAGGCTACCAGTTAACAGAAAGGGACCTGAATCCCTTGGCCACATTACCGCCCCCTTTTGCGCCCAAGGTGAAATCAGTGATCTATCTGCACATGGCGGGATCGCCTTCGCAGTTGGAAATGTTCGACTATAAACCCGAACTGGCCAAATTGCACAACCAAGACTGCCCACAATCGCTTTTGCAGGGCAAAAAATTTGCTTTTATCCGTGGTACCCCAAAACTTCTTGGCCCCCAAGCCAAATTTGAACGAGTCGGCGAAAGTGGTAATTGGGTCTCGGAAAACCTGCCCCATTTCAAAAAAGTCGTGGACGAAGTGGCTTTTCTAAAAGCCGTGAATACGGACCAGTTCAACCATGGACCTGCCCAATTGTTCATGCATACGGGGACACCCCGTTTGGGAAGACCCAGCGTTGGGTCGTGGGTTACCTATGGCCTTGGTTCGGAAAATCAGAATTTACCTGGTTTTGTGGTGCTCACCTCTGGTGGACAGGCGCCTAGTGCAGGAAAAAGTGTTTGGGGAAGTGGATTTTTGCCTTCGGTATACCAAGGGGTGCAATGTAGGTCCAAAGGAGACCCTGTACTTTACATTGATGACCCCAAAGGCATGTCCCGTGACCTAAAAAAAAGCACTATTGATGCCATCAACAAGATCAACAAAGCCGAATATGCCCAGTATGCCGACCCAGAGATTCTGGCCCGTATCAATCAATATGAAATGGCCTATCGCATGCAGATTGCCGTTCCAGAAGTAATGAACATCAACAATGAACCGGATAATATCAAGGAAATGTACGGGGTGGAACCTGGAAAGGAATCCTTTGCCAACAACTGTCTACTGGCGCGAAAACTGGTGGAACAAGGTGTACGTTATGTACAATTGTTCGATTGGGGCTGGGACAGTCACGGAACGGACCATAGCACTGCCGTGGATTTGGGACTTCGAAACAAATGTCGACAAATAGACCGACCCATGACCGCTCTCCTTTTGGATTTAAAGCAACGCGGCCTTTTGGATGATACCTTGGTGGTTTGGGGCGGCGAATTTGGCCGTACTCCCATGAAGGAAAACCGTGAAGGCAAGGAAATGGGCTTTATGGGCCGGGACCACCATGGTGACGCCTTTACTATGTGGATGGCCGGTGGAGGCATTAAAAAAGGCGCCTGCCATGGAGAGACCGATGAAATCGGGTTCTCCGCAGTGGATGGGGCAGTTTCTGTACACGACGTCCATGCCACCATGCTCCACTTGCTTGGCTTCAACCATGAACAGTTCACTTTTGATTTTCAGGGAAGGCCTTTTAGGTTGACCGATGTACATGGGGAGGTCATCAAAGAAATATTGGCATAATCGCAACCAAACTTTTATTTACTCATGAAAAAACACCTCTATTTAGTAATGATTCTTTTTGCCACTACCGTCTATCCCCAAAAAGGGGAAATCCTCTTTTTTCAGACCAACTGGGGAAATACCTTAAGTTGGGATGCATTTTGCGAACGGGCCAAAGCCTCAGGTTTTGATGGTATTGATGTTTGGCTTCCCAATGAGGCAGAAAGTCAACAGCAATTGAAAGCGGCATTGAAAAAGCATGATCTAAAGCTCAATTTGATGCATGGGACCGACAACAGTCTTCCTTTTGAGGAAAGTTTGGAGGCCTATAAAAAGAAATTATATGTATTGGTATCGTGGAAACCCGTGGTCATCAACAGTCAAACCGGTAGTGACTTTTTCTCTATGGAGCAGAATACCGCTTTCATAAAAGCGGCCAATGCCATCAGCAAGGAAACCGGCATTCCCATTTATCATGAGACCCACCGGGGACGGTTCAGTTACACCTTGCCCATTACATTGGACTATTTAAAAAAGATATCCGATTTACGCCTTACTGCCGACATCAGCCATTGGATGGTGGTCCATGAGTCCTTATTGGAAGGCAGGGATGCCATGCTTTCCGAAGTGATTGCAAAGACCGACCATATCCATGCACGTGTAGGCCATGCCGAGAGTCCCCAGGTAAACGACCCCAAAGCCCCTGAGTGGAAAAGGGCCGTTGATCGCCATTTGGACATCTGGGAAAAGATCATTAGAAAATTCTGGGCGGAAAATGACCGTCCCATGACGGTTACCTCGGAATTTGGGCCACCCTATTACATGCCCGCCCTTCCGTATACCCAACTTCCCGTATCGGACCAATGGGAAGCCAACGTCTACATGATGAATATTATAAAACAAAGACTCGGACTAGATTAAATGGATATTCTTTCACAGCTATTGGGGCGGTTACATCCCTTAATTGTACACCTGCCTATAGGGTTCTTGGTCTTGGGCGTACTTTTATATTGGACCGACCGTAAGACAAAACAGTACACCGGGCTATTGTCCACCTTGTTCCTATGGGCGGGGATTGTCTCGGTCTTGGCCTGCATAAGTGGACTTCTGCTATACCAAAATGAGGGCTATGGGTTTGATACCGTCAAGGGCCACCTCTGGTTTGGAATCATCACGGCCGTGTTCTGCTTTGCATTGTATTTAAAATGGAAGTCGGATTCCGTCGCGATGTTGCAAAAAGTGTCCTTTCCCATTATGATTGTTTTAGGGTTGGTGTTGATTTCCATCACAGGACATAAAGGAGGCAACATCACCCATGGTGAAGGGTACCTGACCGAACCCCTTCCACGAGGGGTTAAAAAAGCACTGGGCATTCCGGTTTTTGAAGAACTCCCCATAGTATTGACCGAAGATTCTTGGGAGAATGCCGACCTGTATGCCGAAGTGGTACATCCCATCCTCAACAATAAATGTGTAAGCTGCCATGGTCCCAAACAGGCCAAAGGCGAGCTGCGCCTACACCATATGGACGATATTCTTTCCGGCGGCGAAAACGGTGAGGTGATCATGGCCCAAAACCCCGATGGCAGTGAACTTTTTACCCGGGTTATTTCTCCCAAAGATACCGATGGCCATATGCCGCCCAAGGAAAAAGAGCAATTGACCAAAGAAGAGATTGCCATACTAAAAGCGTGGATCGAGGCCGGACATCCTTTTGAAGGCAGCATTGCATCACATAAATTGGACGAAAGTCTTTTTGAGCCCTTCTTCCCCAAGAATGCAGAAGATTTTTATCCCGAGGCCACTTTGTCTCCCTTGCCCTTGGATAGTCTGCGTGCCGTCAAGGAAACAGGATTGCATGTGGAGTATCTCAGTAAGGATTCCCCTTGGCTACGGGTCACCGCAATCAATAAACCTGGATTTTCGTTGACAGATACCTTGGCCTTGACCCCCATAAACGATTTTATCGTGGAATTGGATTTGTCCCATACGGAAATCAACGATTCCATTTATCCGTATCTGGGTCATCTGCCCAACCTGACCGTGCTGAACTTGGGTCAAACCAAAGTCACAGACCAAGGCCTTGAGGAGCTTTCCCATCTTTTGCATTTGAAACACCTCAACCTGACCCATACCGGAATCACTTCAAACGTGTTTAAAAAATTGGAGGATTTCCCATCCCTGCAAAAAGTATATGTTTTCGGGACTTCGTTGCCTTCGGACGGTCCAAAGGAAATCCGTAAAGGATTGGACGTGGATTATGGCGGGTATACCCTTCCCAAAATTGCTTCGGATTCCATTATTTACTAAAGTATCTGAAAAAGCTCCATGTCAAATCCGCAACCCTGATGCGACATCTACCCAATACATCCTTTCTTTCATTGATGGCCATTAATCTTTACCTTGGTATCAATTGATTGATTAAAAGCATGGTTGTTTTTCCAAAATCATATCCTAGTGCATTGCACAGTCAACAGTTGACTGATTTTATAAAGCAATGGATAGAAGTTCACCCAGATGTTTTACAGCAAATCATCGAGACTCTGGAATTAGACTATGATCATGGGGAATTTACTGGAAATGTATGCTTTATCAACAACCCTCAAATCCGAGAGGACTATAAGAATGCTTTTTCCACTGAAGACCTTTTCCATTATAGTTATGCAACCATGCATGCATCCCATCTTCGGTCTAAATACGGAGATTTTTGTTGGTCGAACACAGCATTGATACCAACACCCCCAAACAAAGATTCTTTTTGGAAATTGGTGGCCATCGGCGAAAAATTAAATGCCTTGCACATTATGGAAGTGATGGACGATTTTAAGATCGGTAAACCGATTACCAACGACACATTGCAAAAAACCGCCCATCCCATTCCCAATGAATTTCATGTATTGGTGGAAAGTAGCCCCACTGTAATTGAAATCAATGATTGGACCTTAAATTTCAGTAATGGTCCTTACCACCCTATCCGCAGCGTACTGAACACCTTAAATACTTCTTCCTTGAACAAAAAGGAGTTTATGGAGCTTATGCTTACCATAAGGAAAATAAGCCGTAGTCAATCCTTTATTGCCCAAATTGATGGGGTTTTTGGAACCTTTGATCAATAGCATTGCATGTTACAAAGCCATATCATTTTACAAAATGGGCCCTGTTTTTTCCAAGAACACCCAAGAGCACACTTTCCTTTGCGTTCCTGAACTTTTTTAGATGTTCCCTGAACATGCCTCTGCTTTTTTCATGGTGGTGTAAGTGGTACATATCGCATTCCAAGGTATCACATTCCACTGCTTTGGCCTTGTTCATTAGATATCGGTTCAGGTTTGCCAAAAGCACGGTGTTCTCCCGGCGCAACACACGCAAAACCCCATCCAACTCCATATTTCCCAATAGCTGTTCTTGTACTTTCAGTACATATTGGAGCTCTTTTTCAATAGCTTCAAGCTCTTCTGTCCATTCATTGATTTCGATATGTTCCCGCTTATGGAGAATTTGTTCTGCCGTATCATGCACGTAAAAAACAGGTGGGTTCATATTAAAGTATTTAAATCCAAGGTTTCCTCTGTTTGTTCCACCTTGGCAATTACCAATTTCTTCTCCCCGGCAGGAAACTTCCAGACCACATCATCTCCTTCTGCATAGCCAACAACCGCAGACCCCATGGGAGCCAAAATAGAAATCTTGTCCTGCTTTACATCCTTGTCCTTGGGCATTACAAGTTGAAATCGTTTTTGCCAGCCATCCCCAGAAGTTATCGTTACATAAGAATTGAAACGAACAATGTCATAGGGCATTTCGCTCTCATGGCAAATCTTGGCTGTATCCAACTCTTTGGATAGCCTTTTTGCGGATTCAAACTGCGTATCATCCTTATAAAACCCAGAAAGGTTGGTATACCTTTTCAACAATACAAACTCTTTTTGTTCTATGATCAGTTTTCCGTACTTCATTCGTATTGATTATGGGAAAATTCCTCGTTGCACATAAGTCTGTTCAAGTCTTTCAATGGCTATTACAAACGCCGCTGTCCGCATATCCATTCTTCGTTCTTCCGATGTCTGAATAACTTTTCCGAACGATTCCTTAAGTTTTTCTTCCAATTTTTCCATGACCTTTTCAAGGGACCAAATCTCACCGTTTCGGTTCTGAAGCCACTCGAAATAGCTTCCTATTACCCCTCCAGAATTACATAAAATATCGGGGATGATCTCAATTTCCCTTTTCAAAAGGATTTCCTCAGCTTCTACATCCGTTGGTCCGTTGGCTCCTTCGGCAATGAGTCTTGCCTTTATTTTTGGTGCATTTTTGGCCGTTATCTGATTTCCCAAGGCTGCTGGTATAATGATATCACAGTCTAACCCAAAAAAATCATCGTCATGGATCTCTCTGGCACCTGAAAATCCAGAAACCGAGTTTCCATTGGCACTTGCGTATTCAAAAAGAGGTTCTACCGCTATTCCATCTTCTTCATAAATACTGGCTTTGGCATCCTGCACGGCAACCAGCTTGGCTCCTTCTTTTTCCATGAAGTAGGCTGTCCAATACCCAACATTACCAAAACCTTGGACAATGAACCGTTTGTTTTTAAGGTTTATGTTCCTGTGTTCTGCCCAAAACTTAATACTCAAGAACACACCAAATCCTGTTGCTCTGTCCCTTCCTTCGGAGCCACCCGCCCCAAGCGGTTTTCCTGTAACCACGTGAAGGTTGGTTGAACGTTCTGAAGGAGATTTGGTAGACATGTAGGTGTCCAATATCCAAGCCATGGTTTGGCTGTTGGTGTTCACATCCGGTGCCGGAATATCCAGTTCAGGACCAATATTGTCTCCCAAAGCATAGGTAAATCTTCTGGTTATGCGCTCCAATTCTGACTGAGAGTATTTGGATGGATCCAGTTGGATCCCTCCTTTAGCCCCACCATAGGGTAAGTTGGCAAGTGAAGTTTTCCAAGTCATCCACATGGCCAATGCTTTAGCCGCATCAATATCAACCGTAGGGTGATAGCGTAAACCTCCTTTGTATGGCCCTAGGGCATTGTTATGCTGTACCCTGTACCCGGTAAATACTTGAACCTCTCCATTGTCCATACGAACCGGGAAATGCACCACCAACTCATTGTTGGTGACTTCCAATATTTTTCTAATGTTGGGATTCAGGTCTATGATATCTGCAGCATTGTCAAACTGGCGCATCACATTGTCCAGCATCCCCTGCTTTAACACCCTCTTTATTTTTTTTGTTTTTGTAATCATTACCAATACTTCTTTTAATTATTTTTTTTTTGATTTTTAAACTTCTACATAGTTCCATTCAAAGACTGCGTACTCCTGTTCTCTTTGGTGTACATATTCACTACATGAATTGATATCATTATGGTTTGTAGTCAACGAGCAATCCACAAGAAATTTACAGGTGGAACATAAGCTTCTCTTTAAATTTTTCATCTTTTCCATATTAAGCGTCCCGGGCTTATTCTTGAAACCCAGAACGTATGTGCATTGGGCAAAGGGTGTGCCCAAAACGACTTATCTTATTAAGTATCTGAATATCAGATTGAAACAAAAACATCTTATATTCTAAATAGATAAGATTTTACTCAGTTGGGGAGATTTTACCCATTCCGTTTCAGGTCTAGCAAAACCATAAATTTTGATAAAGATGATTGGGTAAGTTTTTGAATTATTTATCAGGCGGGTTTGTTATTTTCTTGTGCTGTTCTTGAATAGTTTTCTGCGTGAGCCATCTTCCAAAATCAACCGCACAATTTTTGCAGTGAATACCACAAAGGTTCCAATAGATAGAAAGGCATAAATTATAGTGAAGACCTTGCCCAAATCCGTAGTGGGAACAAAATCGCCATACCCCACAGTAGCCATGGTCATCACCGAAAAGTACAACGAATCAATAACGGACCAATGTTCTGTTTGGGAATAGAAAAGGGTAGAGCCTATCAATAAAAACATCAAAAAGAAGCACAGGAATTTAAACTCATCATCATTTTTGATTCCTTTGACAATGGCTTTGGCAAATCGGTAAATGTTCAAAACAAAAGAGAGCACAATACTTCTGTGTAAACTATAAACAATGAATCTAAGTGAAGTTAAACAAAAGAAGGAATCTTTCCCAATTCTCACAATCATTCATGGAAACCGTTCTTCTTCTGATCAAATCCATAAAAAGAAAAAGGGGATACACGCCTGTATCCCCAAACCAAACAAACTAAAGTAATAACTAACTACTCATTTTCGTTGTCATCCTCAAATTTTGTATCCGCCATACGCGAACGTTCAAAATGGATGTCATTAAATCGTGGCGTCAAGGTCTTATCATCACTATCAAAGACCAAAAACTGTTCTGTATTCATCATTTTGAGTCCTGTGTAGGAATCAAATCGATTGTTTTGTAATTGCAATACCTGTATGCTTGCCAATTGTCCAAACTCTGTAGGAATCTCACCTCCCAATTGATTATTGGCCAGTACGAGTTCCTTTAACTGGGTTAAATTTCCCATTTCGGCCGGTATGCTTCCTTCCAGGCCATTCTCAAAAAGGCCCAAAGCTTCCAACTGGGTCAGATTCCCTATGGATTTTGGAATGATTCCTTTTAGATTATTGCTGGAGAGATTGAGTTCTTTTAGTTTAGTGAGGTTTCCGAACGTATCAGGAATGGGGCCACTTAAGAAATTGTTGAACATGGAGAGAACTTCCAATTGTTTCATTTTTCCAATGCCATCCGGAAGCGAACCTTTGATACGATTCATTTCCAGGCGCAACACTCTAAGGTTTTTTAATTTTACAATATCCTTGGGCAGAACTCCTGTAATATTGTTGAATGCCAAATTCAATTGGGTCAAATGTTTCAGTTTACCCATGCTTTCTGGAAGTACGCCGTCCAAATTGTTCATGAACAAGGTCAACCCCACCACATGGTTGTCTTTTATCTCTACTCCTTTCCAAGTGTGAATTGGAGATTCCATATTCCAGGAATTGTTCCATTTGTCACCTTTGGTGCTGTTGTATAGATCTATGAGGGCATTCCTCTCCTCTTGGGGGACTTCCTGGTTGGCGTAGGTCTTACCTACAGATACCAGCATACATAAGAAGAAAACGGCCAATCGAATCATTGAATACTTATTTTATCCTAAGGAATTTACCTACAAAGTAATCAAAAGACGAAAAAACTTACAAATTTAATCGGTGAATCGAACGCAATTTGTTGTGAACGAGGGTAAAAGTGTGGTGTAAATTTCTATCCCACATCAATTTAGGGACTCCAATTCGTGGGACAAGACCTCCCAATCTTCCATTAAGTTCTCCAACTTTCTCTTCTTGCCTTGATAGGTGTCAAAAAAATTGGGGCGGGCAATGGTCGTATCATAATCCATTAAAAGGTCATGGTCAATGTCGGCTATCTCTTTTTCCAATTGTGAAATTTGCTTCTCAACCCCACTTAATTTGTTCTTAAGGGATTTCAGCTTTTTTTGGACTTGGTAATCATTTTCTTTGGATACCTCCTCTACTTTCTTTTCTACTTTTTTCTCTCCTTTCTCAATTTTTCTGAAGTCCTCTGCCTTGCGCTGCTCCAGATAAAAATCTATGTCGCCCAAATACTCTTTTATACCACCATCCTTAAATTCGTAGACCCTATCTGTAAGTCCTTGCAAAAAGTCACGGTCATGGGATACCAGCACCAATGTTCCTTCAAAATTCTGTAGTGCCTTTTTCAGTACATTCTTGGATTTGATGTCTAAATGGTTCGTAGGCTCATCCATGATCAGGACGTTGAAGGGCTGCAATAACATCTTGGCCAAAGCCAAGCGGTTTCGTTCTCCACCAGAGAGCACTTTTACATATTTTTCCACTTCATCACCACGAAAAAGAAAAGAACCCAATATATCCCGAACCTTACTTCGGTTCTTTTCATTGGCAGCATCGATCATGGTATCTAAAATGGTTTTTTCGCCCTCCAGATATTCTGCTTGGTTCTGGGCAAAATAGCCTAGTTGTACATTGTGTCCAATTTTCAAGCTTCCGGTATGGTCCAACTCTCCCACTATAATTTTGGCCAAAGTGGTTTTTCCTTGTCCGTTTTGTCCCACAAAAGCGGTTTTGGTGCCACGTTCCACCAAAAGATCAATATCTTTTAAAACTTCTTTTTTACCATAGCTTTTGGAAAGGTCATCCAGCTCTGCCACTACCTTACCAGGATTTATTGATATAGGAAAACGAAGGTTCATGACACTATTATCCTCCTCGTCCACTTCAATACGCTCGATCTTGTCCAGCTTTTTAATGAGGGACTGCGCCATAGAAGCCTTGCTCGATTTAGCCCTGAACTTCTCAATTAAGCGCTCGGTCTGCTGTATTTGTTTTTCTTGGTTTTTTTGGGCACTAAGCTGTTGTTCCTTGATTTCCTTTCTGTACTCCAAGAACTTGGTATATGGTTTATTATGATCGTAAATTCGACCTAAGGAAATTTCTATGGTCCTATTGGTTACATTATCCAAGAACATTTTATCGTGAGAAACAATCACAACGGCACCGGGGTATGTCTTTAAGAATTGTTCCAACCAAATGATGGATTCTATATCCAAGTGGTTGGTAGGCTCATCCAGTAACAGTACATCGTTATTCTGCAAAAGCAGCTTGGCCAACTCTATCCGCATGCGCCATCCCCCGGAAAAGGTATCCGTCAGCTTATCAAAATCATCCCGCTTAAAACCCAACCCCAACAATACTTTTTCAGTATCGCCTTGATAGTTGTAGCCTCCCAAGATTTCATAATGATGGGTAACATCGTTCAAATCTACCATTAGCTGATGATAGCCCTCGCTCTCGTAATCGGTTCGCTCCGCCAAGGCCGTGTTAATTTCTTCAAGCTTTTGCTCCATCGCCTTGATATCTGCAAATGCCTGATAGGATTCGTCCAATACGGTTCGGCCCTGTTCAAAATCTATGTCCTGTCTTAAAAAGCCTATTTTCAGGTCCTTTTCCGTGGCAATGGTCCCCTCATCTGGTGCCATATCCTTGGACAACAATTTCAGCATGGTTGATTTGCCGGCGCCGTTCTTACCAATAAGACCCACCCGGTCTCCAGCATTTAAACGAAACGCTATTTCTTCAAAAAGATATTCACCCCCAAAGGCTACTGAAAGATTATGGACATTTAACATTTTATGTGACCTGAATTACAAAACAAAATTACGGTATTGCGTATTTTTGCATAAAATCGCTGCAAATGTTAAAAAAAGGAACCAAACTGTACAGTATTTTAACAGGAAGTTGTCCCAAGTGCCATGAGGAAAGCATGTACCAAAACACCAATCCGTATGCTATTTCCCAAATTTTCAACATGAACGAGCGTTGTTCCCACTGCGGCACTAAGTACAAAATAGAGCCTTCTTTTTTCTACGGTGCCATGTACGTGAGTTATGCCGTTGGGGTAGCCTTTGCCGTTGTGGCTTTTGTAATTGCATTTTTGATTTTTAACGCGTCTTTACTAGGCACTTTTATTGCCATAGTGGGCACATTGGTTGTTTTCATGCCCGTGATAGTTCGTTTGTCACGTAATATTTGGGTGAATTTCTTTTTTAAATATGACCCGCAAGCTTCAGCGCATTACACACACAAGCATACCGTAGCGGAAGGTTAATCTGGATAATATTTTTTGGTAAACCGTTGAATGTCCATTTCAGGATCAATCTGTTTTTGGTGTTCAATGGCTTGGTATAATTGGGGTGAGGCATAGGGCGCAATAAGTACGCCCCTAGACCCAAATCCGTTGAGGACATACAACTTTTTATGTTTTGGGTGTTGCCCTACCAAAGGCCTTCTATCTACCACAGTTGGCCGAATACCCGCCACATGGTCCATCACCTCAAAATCACATTTTAAAAAAGTGGTCAGCTTGTCCAGAAGTTCATTTTTGGATGCTTCGGTGGGCTCGTTGGTCTTATCCTTCCATTTATAGGTAGCGCCTACCCGATACAAATCCCCTCCCAACGGAATGGTGAACACAGACGACTTTATCACTCTGCTTTCCTTGTACGCTGGTGCTTTGATCGTCAACAATTCCCCTTTGGTGCCATTCAAGGGCAGGTAATTGAAAAAAGGATTGTCTTGAAGGCCATAACCACAGGCAAAGATAATTTGCTTTGCCTCCATGGTTTTGTATGAGACCTTTGCTTCTTCAATTTTAAGGGCGGAAAAATCAAAAGACTCTCTTTTTAAGGCTCCCTTTTGGTCCAGATAGGCTGTGTAAGCCTCTACCAAGGTGCCCGTATCTATTCTTCCGGTATAATTGACCACTCCAAAGCCATGCGGCGCATCTAGAGCATTGTTTTGGTTGGGTATAATAGTGGTTGACAAAAAATGGTCCAACCCTGGTTTATCGGCAGCTTCAAACCATGTATTTTGTTCTTCAATAGAGGCAAAACGACGTAACACCGGAACTTTAAAGTCCAGCTGTACCCCTAATTTTTGTTCCAATTGGGCATAGAAAGGTTGAGCCAACTCCATTTGTTCCTTGGCCTTCCAAGCGAGGGTAAACCGTTTTAAAATAACTGGATTGTAGAGTCCGCCCGCAACTTGGGAGGCTTGCTGCGATGCATCAGAAACCACTTTAAAAGACTTGCCCTCCCTTTCCAGTACTTCGCAAAAGGAAATTCCGGCCAAGCCCAGACCAACAACCAAGTAATCATACATGGTGCAAAAGTAGGCATCTCGAGTAGATGTTAAAGATTAGGAGGCTGGTCTTTTTTACAAATTGACACGAATTACACCAATCGTCACGAATATCGGGTATTTGGTTAGTAGCTATTGGGTGAAACGTGTAGGTGTGGTTTGTTGATTGATAGGTTGCCGCGTTCCTTTTTTAAAAGCTAAAATGTGCTAAGAAAAAGGGGTGGCACGTATCGGTTAGGCTATGATTTCGTTGTGGACATTTCCGGCAGGAAACTGTCCGCCCGAAATCAAACCTTGGCTTGAAGTTAAGGATTTCCGTTTAGGAAATCCGCCCACAATGAATTATAGCCCGTGTTGTGTATAGTTTTTTAAGTCATACTTCGTTTTTCTCCTTTCCAGCAAACAATGACCAAAACACAAATTAGAAAAACCTGTATAGGCAAAGAAATATGCAAAATGTTCTGCCAAAGTTTAATTGTATTCTCGTCCAGCGAATTCGTTTCGTTAATCCAATTGATTTTGAGTGTTAAATAAGTCACCTGAACAATAAAAAACGAATTAAAGAATACCAAGATTTTATTAGAATTTCGGTTTTTTAATCTGTCCAAAATGACTTTGATAAGAAATACCATAAAAAATATCAGAGGCAGGTAGGTGAAAAAGATGTAGAAGTTTGGAGCATTTATAAAATTCCCGAGTATAAAAATTCGAGTTTTGTCCATCAGTCCACTATTTTCAAATCCAACCGTTAGAAAATAGCAAATCAAAAAAATCAGGAGAGATATTAACGTCCAGAACCAATTCCGTTTCCACATCTTATTTTCAAAATTATACACAACGTCTAAAGATATGATTCGTTTTTAAATGAATTATATCGACTGATACGTGAAGTTAGCGTTTTCCTACTAAAAAATCCAGCTAGAATTGACGGATATGGGATATGGATTGACGAACGAGCAGGGTAATACCAATGAACCTTTCCCTCTCCCCTAAACTTCCCTGATTTGCGTAAGGTAAAAGATGGCTGTCAAACTTATTCTGATTTCTCGCTTTGTCTTCGACTGCCTGCCTGTCCGTCAGACGGGCGCTCAGACTGACAGCTCGGAATGAGAATCTTATCTTGAAGGCAAAAAAAAACGCCGCACATTAGTGCGGCGTTCTGTTTTATTGAATTGGAAAATTTTTTGTGGTGGATTCCGAAACAAGTTCAGAATAATTCAACCATCTCCTTTGAATACTGCTTATGCAGCTTTCAAAGCTGGGTTTCACTAATACGCCCACATATCCTGTTCCCGATCCCGAATCGTTTCTTTGATTCGTTGTGCTTCCAGCAATTGGAACAGGGCATTGTCAAAAATGTAATCGTCTATCTTACGATCTCCGTGAACGTTGTCCTCTTTATAGATCACTCCGTTGAAACGTCTTGCATTCAACAGCATGTCATAAGAGATCGGTCTTGCGGAGTTACGTTGGTTGTACACTTTGGCTTCGTGCAACACTTGTCGTGCAGCAGGATACCAAACCCAGAACAGCTCTACTTTGTTTTCTCCTGGGTCTATAGATTCATCATCTATAAAGTTTACGTCCGGTGCAACGGGGGCAATCCCCAATAGACGGTACTTCAGTTCCCCTTGACGCTTGTCAAAGTACCAGATTCCCTTTATGCGATACTCTTCAATATCAGCAGCGGTCAAATCCCTTTTGTTGATAAACTCAGGGGAAATCTGCTCACCGGCATTAAATTGCTCGTATCCCAGGTCAGTGGTATCAATTTTAGTCAAGGTAGCGGAAAGATCCGACAGCTTCCGTTTTTCGGTAAAGTACGAATCTGTGTACACCTCGGTCAGTTTCCCATTTCTGATGTTTTTCATCAACACATGGTACAAAGACCTTCGGTCCGCCCCAATACCTATGGTATCGGTGGGATAGTACAACGGAAAGTTGACACGCTCATCCAGATCAATGGTCTCCCAGACGGTCTTGGACCATAGGATATCTCTATCATCCACATAACCGTACGCAAGGGGAGCGTCATTGTCCTGCTCAATTTGAGCTTCGGTCTTCTTGCCGATATCGGTGGGCAGTTTGGCGTTCAAAATGTTCGCCTGTCCCATCATTGATACGGGCAATACACCCAACAATCCGATTATAAATACATTTTTCCAATTCATGATTACTTCTATACTTTATTAGTTTGTAAGCTCAACCACAACCGGAGATACTTTTTTCAACTTGTAGCTCTTGTTGTTGGTGATATACGCTTGGATATCGAAAATCTGAACAGCATCGCCACGCTGAGCCCTTTGCAAGGCAGACTTGGCACGGTTGTCCAATTTGTTTCCATTTACAACCACGGTAGGCTGACCAGGTACTTTGAACTTGAACTGCCCAACAGCAAGGTTCAAATCAAAATCGAAGTCTTCCAACATGGCGCCAATGGTAGAAATCTCAAGGTTTCTTCTTGGCATTTTAATACTACCAGACTCTCCACGAACGGTACCACCTGGTCTTGGAATATCCTTGATACGGAACTCAGACTTGGTAGAGATTCCTTTACCATCAGGCAATGTTCCTGAAGCAGTAATGGTAACTGTTCTACCCGTACCTGGGTTCATCACATACTGGCTTCCACTTCTTCTGCTCAAACCAGCAGCTGATGCAGTTACCTTGTTGTCAGGAATACCAGGGATGGAGATAGTCATCGGGTTGGCAACACCTCGGTATACTACGTTCATCTTATCTGCAGAGATAACCGCTGCATTAGGCATAGAGATTGTAGCAAAGGTATTGTTCACCTCAACAGGCACCTCTTTTCCATCCTGCATAAAGTACATGGTTCCTTTAATGGTGTGGTCACCTGGGGTACCGGCACTGATCAACATTTTAATACCTCCAGCTTCCAAAGCGTAGTCTTTACCTTCGGCCAAAGTTCTACCATCCAAGGTCAACTCTGCTTTGACAGGAGTGGATGTCTTATCGGTTTTACTTACAATGATCTTACCATCGTATTTTTCACCGGAGTAGTAAGCCGTTTTAGGAGCGTCCAAAGAACTGGCAAAATTGGTCAAGGATACGGCAGCGGTCAAGTTACCTTCCAAAAGGTTTTTCAACACCTCTTGCTCAGTAGTTTTGATATCGGCCTGCAATTGGGTCAACTTGGTCAAAGAGGCCACTAATGGGAACCCTTCGTAGTGATAGTTGATCCAATCTTGACGTGTACCGTCTCTTTTCTCTACCTTACCGTCGGCGTCACCAGTTGCAAAACGGGTCTTTACAGCTTCTTTAACAGCAGTAAACTTTCCTTCTGGCAATGTGTTGATCACACCTTCACGGTACTCATTGATTTGTTTCATGAATTCCTTCCCTTCTGGGCCCAAGTTATCTCCTTGGAAAAACTTTTGGTCCAAATAGTCAGATTTGTCCATGACCACATAATCTTTTGGATCTTCAAGATCCTGGGTCATCTCTTTTTTCAATCCTTCCAGATAGGTATAATACTTATCGGAAAGTTCTTTGATTTGCTGAGCATTTTGGTACAGCGATCCGTACTCTGCCTCATTCTCTTCAGCTTTGGTTCCCAAGCTTGCCAAGAAATCGGAGTTACTGGAGTCCATTCTGGTATTGGAAGTCTCCAGCTTTTCGTTCATAAGTCCGAATGCTGCAAGAACCTCCTTGCTCATATTAAGTGCCAACATCGCGATGAAGATCAAGTACATAAGGTTGATCATCTTCTGACGTGGTGTTTGTTTTCCTGATGCCATGTTTATCTAATTAGAATTATAAATTAATTTGATTTGGGGTTTGATATCATTTAATCGATATCCTAATTAGTTTTTGCTACCCATGGCGGAAAGCATACCTCCATATACTCCATTCAAGGAGGAAAGGTTGGTGGCCAAAGACTCCATTTGGTCTTTCAGGGCTCCTGCATTCTGAACTACTTCCTCATTGATGGAGGCTTGTCTACTAGCGCTTTCCAACTGTACTTTGTACAAGCTGTTCAAAGACTCCATTTGGGCAGCGGCGTGGGACAATTCCTCAGAATACTTTTTAGTGTGTTGAATTGCATCTGTGGTTGGAGTGATATTCTTGGCAGCACCTTCAAAACTCTTGATGCTCTCACCCAAATTGGAGAAAAGCTCAGAATCGATTTTGGCTTCCTTAAGAAGGTCATCCAATTTTCTGGAAAGAAGTCCTTCTGCTTCTTGGGCATCTTTAGCATCTTGCTTTTTGGATGCGCTCTGCTGACCACCGGCCAACTCTGGGTACACCAAGGACCAATCGTATTCATCGTCCACAGGTTCAAATGCACTGATAGCGAAGATCAATGCTTCAGTAATAAGACCTACCGCAAGAAGAAGTCCACCTGTAAGGGGTCCAAACTCCCAGTGAAGGATCTTGAACAATGCACCAATGATTACCACCGATGCTCCAAGCCCGTAGGCCATGTTAAACAGCTTTTTTGTTGATTTTGACTGTGCCATAATTCTAGTTTTAATTAAGTTATATAAATAAGTATTTGGTTACTGGTTTATTTATATAATGTTCTCTCGTTATTAAAGTCCGCTTCTGCTTCCGTTGGTGGAATCCTCTTCACCCATATAATCCTGTACGGTCCTGAAACCAATGTAGCTTCTTGCGGAATCCTGATATTCATAATCCCTTGTACTTACTTGTAGGAAGTACGCAACATCTTTCCAAGATCCCCCACGGATCACTTTTCTTTGGTTCTGTCCTGAACCTACGTTGGGGTTCATGGTAGACAGGTATTCATAGGCTCCTTGATCAAAGCTGGAGCTGGTCCATTCCGATACGTTACCTGCCATATTGTACAGGTTATAGTCATTTGGTTCAAATGATTTGGCCTCTACGGTGTACAAAGCGGCATCGGCTGCATAATCTCCACGTTGTGGCTTAAAGTTGGCCATAAAACAACCCGTGTCACTGATCACATATGGACCACCCCATGGGTATGTACCTCCTTCAATACCGCCACGGGCAGCATATTCCCATTCAGCTTCGGTAGGCAATCGGAACTGGTTCACGAACTGCTTCCCTCTACTTTTCTGATCATCGTTCTTAAACTTGGTCCTCCAATTACAGAAGGCCTTGGCTTGCATCCAGTTTACCCCAACAACAGGATAATCACTGTAGGCATCGTGCCAAAAATAATCGTTGTGCATGGGCTCGTTGTAGGAATATTCAAAATCCCTGATCCACACTGTGGTATCTGGATAGATTTCCAATTCTTCATGCTTGATAAAATCTTTTCTGCTTCCAGTCTTTGCACGGGCAGCAGCTTCAATGTCCATCCAACTGTATTTATACTTCAGTTTGGTAACATCTATGGACCGGAGACCATTATAGCTTTCCTCTTCAGGAAGATAGATGGAATCCATTACTTCGGCATAATACTCATCTGGATACTCTGAAGTATCCCATACCAAATCCGCATCTTTGTTCAAGGCGCGTCCTTCGTAACCGGTTTCCCCCAGACCTGCATAATTGTCCAACATGTATTTGTCATACACGGAAAGGTCAGTGGTATCCGTATCCTTAAAAGCATACTCCCCTATACCTTCGTCTTCCGGGCTAATGCCCAATTCGTCGGCCAATATTGCCAATCTGGTCCGTACAATGGAATCCTTTACCCACTCCACAAACTGACGGTACTCACTATTGGTGATTTCCGTATCATCCATATAAAAAGAACGTACGGTAACCGTTCTTGTGGGGGCATTCAATACTTTGGCCTGATCTTCTTCGGCCTTACCCATAACAAAGGCACCTCGTGGAATCAATTCCATTCCATAGGGTTTCTCTGGATGCCATTTTTTCCCTGGGGCCCCAACTAGTTCACCTTTTGACCTTGATTTAGAGCCGCAACTGCTAAGCAAAAAAACAAGTACTATAGATGAAATGAATAGCTTTCTCATACTTTAGGTTAAATTTTCGATTCAAGATTATAAACGGTGCTACACAAATTCATTACTCTCAAAACTAATTTTTGAATAATTTATTGTGTAAGAACAGTCAATGCTTAAAATTTAATTTGTTTAGTTAAAGCCCTTTCTGTAGGCCTTGAACCACCTTTCGGGGATGTTCTGGTTGCAAGCATCCAAATAGTCCCCTTCGGTGCAAGGTAATAACGCCACCGAATTTGTTTTAGTATGTTGTGGTAAAATTGATGGTACTTCAACCCACCAGCGTTCGGTAACATGGCTTTTGTAAAAGACCAGCTCCTCTGTATCAGTGGGTACCGTAAATTTGGTGAAATCTTCGCTTTTGGATGTTGGGGTTTCCTGTATCCTGAAACTTAGTCCTTCTATAAAATACCAGATGAGTTGGGCAATCATTTGAAAGGCTTGATGGGTATTCTCCCCTTCGTAGATGCCCAGCAGAGATACTCGATCACTTATTCCGGCATACCGGGCTATGGCACAGATTTCCCTACCTGTGAAACCATTGGGCGAAAAGTTTTTATGCATGCCCATTTCGCTGGCCCTGATAGCGCGCAAATCTAAACTAACTATATCGCTGCTCCTTAAAATGGGTTCCGCCAATTCTATGTTCGATGTAATGTCTCCTAACCTATAGGCATCAAAAAATAGCCTTTCCATTAAATCTATTTCCTCTTGGGCGTTGAAATAACTCTGGTACCCAATATTGGAGAAATTGAAAAGATTGTTGGGTTTATCCGTAATGATCCTGCTCATGTACGAATGCGAAGAAATAAGTTCATCGTCTTCCCCAAAGTCAAAACGGCTATCTATGGCAACCAAGTTCACCATGTCCTTGATCTTGTCAAAAGCCCTATAGGTTGGCAGGGTAATATCTTGGGTATAGCCCAATATAATAGGTATAATATTTTCCTCTAGGAGTCCGGCTACAATTTCCTTGACCACAAAATAAGTGTCTTCCACCGTCTCGCCTTCCTCCACATCGCCAATATCTATAATGGTAGAGTTCCAATTCCCCATCATAAGACGGTACAACTGTATTCGGATTTCCTCCAAATCCAATTCCTCCGTTTTTTTCTCAAAGGCATTTCTGGATTCCTTCACGCCAAAAATGGCGACATCGGCATGGGCAAATACTGGCAGCCCATCTTTTTCGGTATGCATGTGGATGTTCTTACCCAGTGCCTGTGGCGGCAATAATTCTGAATAGGCCAATACCTTGTCCTTGACGGGGACCAAAAAATCGAATGCCATACTATTTCTTAGCTTTTGCTTTGGCTTTTTTCTTAGGTGATTTTTTTTCCAAAAGGGCCTGGGCTTCTTCCAAAGAGATTTTTGTGGCATCCACATCCTTGGTAAGTTCCACTTTTATTTTTCCCTTGATAATATTGTGCCTTCCCCATCTGGCCTTCTCAATACGTATTTTTTCTTCAGGCCACTCTTGTACCAGCTTTTCGGCTTCTTTCTTCTTTTTATCCTCAATGAGCTCCTCTATATCGGATTGGGAAAGGTTGTCAAAATCGTATTTTTTGTTCACATTGATGAAGATTCCGTTCCATTTTATAAACGGTCCAAACCTACCCTTACCCTTGGTCACTTCCATTCCTTCATACGAGGCAATGGGTGCATCGGCTTTTTCTTTTTCCTTGATCAATTCAATGGCGCGATCCAAATCCACATCAAAGGCACTTTCTCCTTGGGCCAGGGAAATGAATTTTTTTCCAAAGCGCACATACGGACCATATCGGCCTACATTGGCCTCTATTTCCTCTCCTTTATACTCACCCAATTTGCGAGGCAATTGAAAAAGCTCCATGGCCTCTTCAAAGGTAATGGTGTTGATGGATTGGTCCGGCAACAAACTGGCAAAGAGCGGTTTTTCCTCTTCATCCACCGTTCCAATTTGAACCATTGGTCCAAAACGGCCCAATCTTGCGGCTACCTGACGCCCTGTTTTGGGGTCGGTTCCCAAAATGCGTTCTCCGCTGGCACGATCGGCATTTTCCTCAACTTCCACAACATTGGGATGAAAATCTTTGTAGAAGGACTTCATCATTTCTTGCCAGTCTTCTTCACCTGCAGCAATCTCATCAAAATCCTCTTCTACCTGGGCTGTAAAGTTGTAATCAAGGATTTTGGTGAAATGGCTCACCAAGAAATCGTTTACGATCATTCCAATATCCGTGGGAACCAATTTTCCCTTATCGGAGCCTACCATCTCAGAAAGTCCTTTTTCTGATATTTTCCCATCTTCCAAAACCAACTGAACATACTTTCTTTCTGTTCCTTCCACCGTTCCTTTTTCAACATATCCCCTATTCTGAATGGTAGAAATGGTTGGCGCATAGGTAGATGGCCTTCCAATTCCCAATTCTTCCAATTTCTTCACCAAGGAAGCTTCGGAGTAGCGGTACGGTGCCCGGGTAAACCGTTCCGTGGCCGTTATGAATACATTTTGCAAGGCCTCCCCAATCTGCATGGCTGGAAGCATCCCTTCCTGCTCCTCTGCAATATCTTCATCATCCGTGCCTTCCAAGTATACCTTAAGAAAACCATCAAATTTGACCACTTCTCCGTTGGCCGTAAACTCTTCTGTATGGGAACTGGCCTTTATTTTCACATTGGTACGCTCCAATTGCGCATCGCTCATCTGCGAAGCCAAGGTTCTCTTCCATATAAGCTCGTAGAGCTTGGCCTGATCCCGTTCCAAAGAAGGGGATTGTAGTTTCATGTCTGTAGGGCGTACCGCTTCGTGCGCTTCTTGGGCACCTTTGGATTTGCCCGTATAGTTTCGCACTTGACTATATTCTTTACCGTAGTTTTGAACGATAGCCTCCTTAGCGGCACCCAAAGCCTCATTGGACAAGTTTACACTATCCGTTCTCATATAGGTAATGAGTCCTGCTTCGTATAACCTTTGGGCCACTTGCATGGTACGGCTCACCGAAAAATATAATTTACGTGAAGCTTCCTGTTGCAAGGTAGATGTGGTAAATGGAGGGGCTGGGGATTTCTTGGCCGGTTTTTTATCCAGATTGGCCACTGAAAAATCTGCCCCAATATTTTTTTGAAGAAAGTTTTCCGCTTCTGCTTTGGAGGAAAACGTCTTATTGAGTCTGGCAGAAAACATATTGCCATCGCCAGTCTTGAAATCGGCCTTTATCCTGAAAGAAGCTTCCGGGGTAAAACCGTCTATTTCCCTTTCCCGTTCCACGATCAACCGTACGGCAACGGATTGCACCCGCCCTGCGGAAAGTCCCGGTTTTATTTTTTTCCAAAGTACCGGGGAAAGCTCATAGCCCACCAATCGGTCCAAAACCCTTCGGGCCTGTTGCGCATTTACCAAATTGTAATTAATGTCCCGTGGATTTTCAATGGCTTTTTGGATGGCCGATTTGGTTATGGAATTAAAAACAATACGCTTTGTTTTGTTCTTGTCCAATTTCAACTCCTCTGCCAAGTGCCATGAAATGGCTTCTCCCTCACGGTCCTCATCACTGGCCAACCATATGGTTTCTGCTTTTTGGGCGAGGTCCTTCAGTTTCTTTACCAAGGCCCTCTTTTCCTTATCTACGGTATATTTTGGCTTGAAATCATTTTCTACATCTACACCAAGTTCTTTGGATGGCAAATCTGCAATATGCCCAAAACTGGATTCAACTTGAAACTCTTTTCCTAAAAAACGTTCTATGGTCTTAGCCTTTGCGGGGGACTCTACAATAACTAAATTCTTTGGCATGCACTGGGTTTTGTGGTAACAAAAGTATATCAAAATTTCGATTTTGAATTTTTTGTAAACCCATAGGCAAAAAAATATCCCGCTGAAAACGGGATATTTGACTTTAAAACGGCACTTTTTTAATTCAGCCCTATCTGGCTGATAAGCTTTATTCCGTCATCTAAATATTCATATTGATAGAGCACTTCATCTCCCACCATGATCAATTGGTTTTCTAACGGAATTACATCAAACGTAACAATATCTTCAAAATGATTTAACTGTTTCAAATCATTAATATCGGTCTTATCATAAACTTTAAGACCTGAATCACCATCGCAGACAAAAAGCTTTTCCCCCTTGATTCCCAACCCGTACGGACCATCCATAGGGTACGAGATTGCCAGTTCAGGACTTTCAATATTGGAAATATCCACAATAAAAAGACCACTCTCCGTAGCTCCGCACCAATTACCCCCACGCAGGGTAACATAAGCGTAGTTTCCATCAACTACTACGGGGTCACATGCCGTTCCATGCTCAAACTCGGAAACAAACTCTGGTTTTGCCGGATTGGTGATATCATAAATGTACATGCCGCGCATACTCCCCAAGAACAAATGGTTGTCCCTATTGAAAATGGTCTCGATATCGAACCCAGCGTATACATCTTCCAATTCTTTGGGGTTATCCAAATCTGAAATATTAAAAATATTGATGTTATGGTTGTCCACGGCATAAAGGTAGTCGGCCACAATCTTAAAACGGGCCAAAGAACCACCTTGACCTGACCCTCCATCATTGGCAGCTTCGGCAACTGCCACGTTATCAAAGAAAAAACCTCTTCCTATACCCTCTTCCACCTCGGAAATCAATCTTCGCTCCGTTATGGTTTCCCATCCGATCAGGATCTCCGTTTGGTAATCATAATCCTCATATTCAAAAATATCAGCTTCCATGGGCCAAAAAACATTGCTGTACAGAACATTTTCCAATCGGTTCACCTGCTTAATATTATTGATATCGGAAATATCGAGAACCACCAAATCCATAAGACTATCCGCATATAGGAAATCATCCTTTATAGAGATATCTACATTACCCGGAATCTTTATAAATCCGATTTTTACGGGTTGTTGTGGATTGGCATTGTTGATGACATGAATGCCTTGATGTTTGTCGTTGACAAAAATGTAATCCTTGTACGTATATATTTTTCCGGATTCATCTATGGGCCGTGGTGCAATGATATCAACACTGGCCGCAAATTCAGCTTGGCTCATCACAATGGGGCGGGCCACCAAGTACTCGGCATATTCGCCATTGGATTCATCATCGTCGCAGGCAACAAAAAATAATAGGGTCAAGGAAACTAGAAACAGAATTTTCTTTTTCATGGGTGATGCAGTTTTTTGGTAGATTACAATTCCTAGATAAAAAATAGCGGATGTCGTTGCTTGAATTTTGGTTAAAATTTAACTGCCAAATTGTCACTAAACTGGAATAAGCACTATCTTTGCAGACTATTGCATCACAATGACAAAGGACGAAACCGTAGAGAAAATAATAGATGAAAGCCAACAGGGAAGTACATTGGCCATCGAAAAAAATGCAAAGAATACCCGTAAACTTTATATAGAAAGTTACGGATGCCAGATGAACTTTTCGGACAGTGAGATTGTAGCTTCCATTTTGGCCAAGGAAGGTTTCAACACAACCCAGGAGCTCGAAGAAGCTGATTTGGTACTCGTGAATACCTGCTCCATCCGTGAAAAGGCGGAACAAACTGTTCGCAAACGCTTGGAAAAGTTCAATGCTGTAAAAAGGACCAACCCTGGAATGAAAGTAGGGGTCTTGGGCTGTATGGCCGAACGTTTGAAAAGCAAATTCCTTGAAGAGGAAAAAATAGTGGATATGGTAGTGGGACCTGATGCCTACAAAGATCTTCCAAACCTTATCCAAGAAATTGACGAAGGCCGTAACGCCGTAAACGTTATCCTATCCAAAGACGAAACCTATGGCGATGTGGCGCCGGTCCGGTTGAACTCCAATGGTGTGAGCGCCTTTGTATCCATTACCCGTGGCTGTGACAACATGTGCACCTTCTGTGTGGTCCCCTTTACCCGCGGACGGGAACGTAGTCGTGACCCCCAATCCATTTTGGAGGAAGTGAACGACCTTTGGGAAAGAGGCTTTAGGGAAATCACCCTTTTGGGCCAAAATGTGGACAGCTACCTTTGGTATGGTGGCGGACTCAAAAAAGATTTCGATAAGGCTTCCGAGATGCAAAAGGCCACTTCGGTGAATTTTGCGAAGCTTTTGGAGCTTGTGGCCTTGGCCCAGCCCAAAATGCGAATCCGCTTTTCCACATCAAATCCGCAGGATATGACCTTGGACGTCATCGAGGCCATGGCCAAATATGAAAACATCTGCAAGTACATCCACCTTCCGGTACAAAGTGGCAGCAATCGTATTTTACAAGCGATGAATCGTTTGCATACCCGTGAGGAATATTTTGAGCTTATTGACAATATTAAAAACATCATCCCCGATTGTGCCATTAGTCAGGATATGATCACCGGTTTCCCTACAGAGACCGAAGAGGACCATCAAGATACCTTGAGCCTCATGGAGTATGTAAAGTATGATTTTGGTTTCATGTTTGCCTATTCCGAACGGCCCGGAACCTTGGCCGAAAGAAAGATGGAAGATGACATTCCTGAAGCCATTAAGAAAAGACGCCTCACGGAAATCATCGAACTGCAACAAAAGCATAGCCATTACCGTACCCAGCAACATGTAGGCAAAATTGAGGAAGTCCTTATTGAGGGTCCGTCCAAAAAATCCGATGCCCACTGGATGGGTCGGAATTCACAAAACACCGTTGTGGTCTTTCCAAAGGAAAACTACCAAGTGGGCGATTTTGTGAATGTACAAATCAATGATTGCACCTCGGCCACACTCCTTGGAGAGGCCTTGGAATACTCAAAGAACAACTAATATATGGAGAGCGTTCAATCCATTAAACAACGGTTTGAGCTCATTGGCAATGACGTCAAGCTAAACCGTGCCATAGAAAAGGCTATTCAAGTAGCTCCCACGGACATATCGGTTTTGGTGACCGGGGAAAGTGGTGTGGGAAAAGAGGCCATCCCCAAGATCATCCATTCCCTATCACACCGAAAACATGCCAAATATATTGCCGTAAACTGTGGGGCCATCCCGGAAGGAACCATAGACAGTGAGCTATTTGGCCACGAGAAAGGAGCCTTTACCGGGGCTACCCAAACCCGAAGCGGATATTTTGAAGTGGCCGATGGTGGAACCATCTTCTTGGACGAGGTGGGTGAACTTCCACTTACCACACAGGTACGGTTGCTCCGTGTCTTGGAAAATGGTGAGTTTTTAAAAGTGGGATCTTCCCAGGTTCAAAAAACGGATGTTAGAATTGTGGCCGCTACCAACATCAACATGTTCGAGGCCATTAAAAAAGAAAAGTTCAGGGAAGACCTCTACTATCGATTAAGCACCGTTGAAATCGCAATTCCCCCTCTTCGGGAACGCAGGGACGATATTCATTTGCTGTTTAGAAAGTTTGCCTCGGATTTTGGACAGAAGTACAAAATGCCCACCATCCGACTGGAGGATGATGCGGTTCAATTATTGTTGAAATACCGTTGGCCCGGCAACATCAGGCAGTTGCGGAACATTGCCGAACAGATTTCGGTATTGGAGGAGGATAGAAACATTTCTGCGGCAACCCTGAACAGCTATCTCCCCAATTCCAGTGGTTCCAATTTACCCGCGGTGGTGGGGCAGACTAAAAAAGAAGGTGACTTCAGCAACGAAAGGGAAATTTTGTACAAGGTTTTGTTTGATATGAAAAGTGACCTCAATGATTTGAAAAAACTGACCTTGGAACTTTTGAAAAACGATACTTCTGAAAAGGTCCAGGAGGAAAATGAAACCCTGATCCGCAAAATTTATGGAGGTAAGGAAGAGGAATTTGAGCAGGAAGACGATACTATGGCCGAAGTATTACATCTTCCTGAGCCCACTGTGGAAAAACCTATGGTAGTGACCCAATCCCCAGAAGACCGGTACCATTTTGCCGAGGAGATCGAAGAAGAAGAAACCCTATCTTTACAGGAAAAGGAAATAGAACTTATTAGGAAATCACTGGAACGCAATCGTGGAAAACGCAAAGCCGCGGCTGCCGAATTGGGCATTTCTGAACGGACTCTATACCGAAAGATAAAACAATACGATCTATAATACTCCAAGTTTAAAATTTGAATTGATATACATGAAGAAAAATGGTTTTAAAATTGGACTTTTAGGGTTTATTCTCAGTCTTTATAGTTGTGGAGCCTATAATTTTTCGGGAGCAGATATTGGGACGGCCACTAGTTTTCAGGTCAACTTTTTCCAGAATTATGCCGACCAAAGCCCCGGTTCCACCATTGTGCCCGGATTGGATCGCGATTTTACCTTGGCACTTCAGGATATGATCAACAACCTCACCAGCCTATCACTCACCGGCAGCAACGGCGATCTTTTGTACGAAGGTGAAATTGTGGAGTACAAGGTCATCCCCATGACGGCAACCTCCGACCAGAGAACGGCCCAAAACCGATTGACCATGAGCGTAAATGTACGGTTTTACAACACCACAAAGGATGATGCTGATTTTGAACGTCGATTTTCATTTTTCTATGATTTTGATGCCGCTGCTTCATTGACAGCAATCCAAGCAGCCGCACACGAAGAAATTTTTGAACGCCTTACCCAGGATATTTTTAATGCATCCTTAGGAAATTGGTAATGATTATGAACGTATCGGATTTTATACATATTCTTCAAAAGTCCAACACCATCCTGTCCCCAAAGCAGACGAGGGAATTGGAGGACATTATTGAGGAGTATCCCTATTTTCAAGCCGCACGGGCACTGCACTTGAAGGGTCTTAAAAATCTGGACAGCTACAAATATAACGGAGCCTTAAAAGTGGCCGCAGCCCATACCGCGGACCGTGAGGTATTGTTCGATTATATTACATCCCAGGAATTTGTACAGAACAATATAGCCGACACCATTGCCGGAAGAGGCAGCAAACTGGAAGATCAAAATGCCGTTTCAGAGGAAATTGAACCCAGTGAGACCGTGAAAGCCATGCTGGTGGATGCCGAAGAAGTAGCCTTGCCCCAAAACCTTCAGGATGCCGAACAAATATTGAATCCGGCCCTATTCAAATCCAAAACCCCCGAAGAACCTGTTTCGGAAGAAATCAAGAAGGAAGATCCCACTCCAGAGGTCGAACTGCAATTGGGCAAACCCATCCCCTTTACCAAAAAAGAAAAGCATTCCTTTACCGAATGGCTCAAATTGACCTCCAAGCATGAGCAGGAAGCATCCCAAGATGAGCAGGAGATCATGGAAGAGTTGGAAAAAAAGAAAAAATTTGAGCTATTGGACAAGTTCATCGAGAACAATCCAAAAATAGTACCCCAAGAAAACACCAATCCCAAGGTAAATATCAAAGAATCTACCAAGTTCGATAAAAATGAACTGATGACAGAGACTTTGGCCAAGGTGTATTTGGAACAAAAAAAGTACAAAAAGGCCATTCAAGCCTTTAAAATATTGAGTTTGAAATATCCAGAAAAAAGTGGTTTCTTTGCAGACCAAATTCGGGCGGTGAAGAAGCTGCAAAAAGAAAAAGAATAAGATAGTAATGAGCACGTTTACAATTTTTTTGATATTGATTATCGTCGTGTGCCTTTTGTTGGTATTGGTCATCATGGTCCAAAATCCAAAAGGTGGCGGTCTTTCCTCTTCTTTTGGAGGAGGTGGTACCCAAGTTGTTGGTGGTGTAAAAAAGACAGGGGATTTCTTGGACAAAAGTACTTGGACCCTTGCCACTTTATTGGTTGTTTTGATTTTGCTTTCCAATGTTTCCCTAAAGGGAAGCTATAGCCAAGCAGACTCAAAACTTCTACAGGGTGACGGAACTGAAACTACAGTTCCTGAAGCACTTCCAGAAGAAGTTCCAGAGCAGGTTCCTGCGGCGGATACCACAAATCCCGCTGACACGATCAACTAAGAACAATGACAACAGATACAAAAATGCCAGCTTGAATGACAAGCTGGCATTTTTGTTTTCCATAATGTCAGTTTTTGGGCAATGGCATAATTTCTGCCCCAATATTTCGAGAATTTTAAAAACAAATACCTAAAAAGTAAAAATATGGCTAAAGTAAGCATCAAACCATTGGCAGATCGGGTCTTGATCGAGCCTCTTCAGGCTGAGACCAAAACTGCCTCCGGTATCATCATCCCGGACAACGCAAAGGAAAAACCCCAAAAAGGCAATGTAGTTGCTGTTGGTCCTGGCACCAAGGATGAAAAAGTGACCGTAAAGGTTGGAGATACCGTACTCTATGGAAAATATGCCGGAACCGAACTTAAATTGGACGGAACGGATTATTTGATCATGCGCGAGAGTGATATTTTGGCAATTGTTTAATTAAAAATCAACTAAAAAGAAATGGCAAAAGACATTAAGTTTGATATAGATGCACGTGACGGCCTTAAACGAGGCGTTGATAAATTGGCCGAAGCCGTTAAAGTTACCTTGGGTCCCAAGGGAAGAAACGTGATCATCAGTAAATCCTTTGGCGCTCCCCAAGTGACCAAGGATGGTGTATCCGTTGCAAAAGAAATTGAATTGGAGGACGCCCTAGAGGATATGGGTGCCCAAATGGTGAAGGAAGTTGCTTCCAAAACCAATGACCAAGCCGGTGATGGTACCACCACCGCCACTGTTTTGGCCCAAGCAATTGTAAAAGAAGGTTTGAAAAACGTTGCTGCCGGCGCCAATCCCATGGATTTGAAACGCGGTATTGACAAAGCTGTTGAGGCTTTGGTGGCCGATTTGGAAAAACAAGCCAAAAAAGTAGGTAGCGATACTGACAAAATAAAGCAGGTTGCCGCTATTTCTTCCAACAATGACGATACCATTGGCGACCTTATCGCCACTGCTTTTGAAAAAGTAGGTAAAGAAGGTGTTATTACTGTGGAAGAAGCCAAAGGTACCGATACTTATGTAGATGTTGTGGAAGGAATGCAGTTTGACAGAGGGTATCTTTCTCCTTACTTCGTGACCGACACTGACAAAATGATTGCCGATTTGGAGAGTCCTTATATTCTTCTTTTCGACAAAAAAATCTCCAACCTGCAGGAAATCCTACCTATTCTTGAGCCCGTTGCGCAATCAGGAAGACCGTTGTTGATCATTGCCGAGGATGTTGAAGGACAAGCTTTGGCCACTTTGGTAGTGAACAAATTGAGAGGTGGTCTTAAAATTGCCGCTGTGAAGGCTCCTGGATTCGGGGACAGAAGAAAAGCCATGTTGGAAGACATCGCCATCTTGACCGGAGGTACCGTTATCTCTGAAGAAAGAGGTTTCTCTTTGGAAAATGCTTCTTTGGATATGTTGGGTACTGCCGAGACCGTAACCATCGATAAGGACAATACCACTATTGTAAACGGTTCAGGAAAAGCGACTGACATCAAAGCTAGAGTAAACCAAATCAAGGCGCAAATCGAGACTACAACCTCAGATTACGACAAGGAAAAATTGCAAGAGCGTTTGGCCAAATTGGCTGGCGGTGTTGCGGTATTGTACGTAGGTGCTGCCTCTGAAGTGGAAATGAAAGAGAAGAAAGACCGTGTGGACGATGCTTTGCATGCTACCCGCGCCGCTGTTGAAGAAGGCATCGTTGCCGGAGGTGGTGTTGCTTTGGTTCGTGCCAAGAAAGTCCTTGAGAAATTGGAAACCGAATCTTTGGACGAAACCACTGGGGTTCAGATCGTGGCCAAGGCCATTGAGGCTCCATTGCGTACCATCGTTGAAAACGCTGGAGGTGAAGGTTCTGTTGTAATTTCCAAGGTTTTGGAAGGCAAGAAAGACTTTGGTTACGATGCCAAGGCCGATCAATATGTTGACATGTTGAAAGCTGGAATCATCGACCCTAAGAAAGTGACCCGTATCGCCTTGGAAAATGCCGCTTCGGTTGCAGGTATGATCTTGACCACTGAGTGTGCATTGACCGACATCAAGGAAGATACTCCTGCCGGGCCTCCAATGGGTGGCGGCGGAATGCCAGGAATGATGTAATATCCAATAGGATTTAAAATAGGAACGCCCTGATTTTCATCAGGGCGTTTTTCTTTCTTTTCAGTTATGGCCCTTTGGGCCAAAAAACCACAAGTTACTTCTTCTTACCAGTAGCTTGGGTAGTCTTCTTGGCATTGCTTTTTACAGCTTTGGCAGGAGATGACTTTCCAGTTGACTTCGCTTGTTTCATGAGTCAATAAATTAAAAACTGAAGTAAATGTATATCAGTTTTCAATTCCATGATTTTTATTGGCTAAATATTAACTAAACTTGAGGTAAGATATTTTTTAGTATTTGATTATCAGTTTATTACACTAACCGTGCTTCCACATTTCAACATGGCCTCGCCGTAATATGGGTTCTTGATTTCCTCCTCTAGACTCAACCAATTTGCCCCTTTGCTTTTGTTGGCCATAGGACATTGTTGTACATACAGCTTCTTGCTCATTCCTGTTATCCCATTTCCAATCAGTATCATGTTTTCCGACAATTGGACAAAATGATCTCGCTGGCTGTCCAACGAACTTTCCGAAGCAATAGTCGCAAATTGATTCCCAATCTTCGAAAAATGAATCTTTGTCTTTTCATCCATTTCCATGGCAGCAATTTGTTTGGCTTTCTCCATCCCCTCACGGGCAAATTGTTGTACCTGTTCCATATTGGAAGCCACCAAGGCATCTTTTAGTTTAAGATACGGATCCAACAATAAGTCAAATGCCGTCTTGGCTTCTTTTGAGATTTCCATATCCATTTGCATTCCAGCTCCATGTCCTTCATGTCCGGTTATGGTTCTTCCCCCGCTTTTATTCATCATGGATTTTTTTCCTTGGAGTTGCGCAGCCGCATCCACGGTGAAGGCACCCTTGGCGACTACCTCCTCACCTGAATTCAATCCAGAAACCACCACATAATTCCCATTGACCAAATTTCCCAAGGTCACTTCGCGCATCTCAAAAATCCCTTCTTCGGAATCTGGCTTTACATAAACAACAGAGCGTTCCCCAGTCCAAAGAATTGCACTTTCCGGAACGGTAAGGGCTTCCGTTTCGGTATCGTTCTCCAATTGGATTTCGGCAGTGACAAACATCCCTGGCTTCAGCAATCCTTTTCTGTTATCCAGATTCGCACGCACCTCAAGGGTCCTGGTGGAACTGTTCAGCAAGGGATCCACAAAAGAAATCTTTGCATTAAAAGCTTCATTGGGGTACGATTTTGTTCGTACCTCAATGCTTTGTCCTTTCTTAAGAAGTGACAATTGGTTCTCGTAAGCATCGAACACGGCCCAAACCGAATTTAAATTGGCCACTTTCACCAAGGGTGAGCCAGTGCTTATATAATCCCCTTCTTCGACCATGATTTCCGAAACCACTCCCGAAACATTGGCATATACCGGGAAATTCTCACGTACCTTTCCGGAACTTTCAATTTCATTGATTTGATTTTCAGAAAGTTTCCAAAAGGTAAGCTTGTTCCGAACCGCCGCATAAAGTGCTGGTTGGGAACCCTTCAAATTCGCCGCAGTGATCAACTCTTGTTGTGCGGCTACCAGCTCGGGAGAGTAAATGGTGGCCAGTTGTTGCCCCCTTCGCACCTCTTCCCCTTCAAAATTGATGTTGAGCCTTTCTATCCTCCCATTAAAGTAGGCCGATTGCACGGCATCCGCCTCTTGGTTGACGGCCACTTTTCCAGAGAGTTTCACACTACCTTCCCCTGTCATCCCAGCACCCACGGTCACTGTTTCCACACCTGCGAGTGCCATGGCATTATTTGACATTCTTATCTGTCCCATGGCAAGGCCTTCATCTGAAGAGCTGGCCGGAATCAAATCCATACCACAGATAGGACAATCGCCAGGTTCCGGCTGCATGATCTGGGGATGCATGGAACAGGTCCACATTTGACCGGATGCCATTTCCTCGCTGTGATTATGTCCATCGGCAGAACCCTCATCACTAGCGTTTGAACCAAAAATCAGATATCCTAAAAGAAGTCCAACCACGGCTGCCACTACAACAAATACACTATTCTTTTTCATGCTATTTATTTTTTTGTTTAACCACTTTTCGAACGGATGGGGAAGACGTGAACCAAAGTAAGAAACCACTCAATACCGTAATCAGTCCCAATAAGGAAAATCCCCGGAGCAATAGGGTATTGAAATCATCCCGACCTTGATAGTCCATGGTATGTGTCATCCATAAAAAATCAAACCAACGCCAATCCCTGTGCCGTACCGTTTGAAATGCCCCATTGTTCAGAGCCACATAAGCCTTTAATTCTTCAGAAGTCTCGTACGAAATTTCATAGGCGGGCAAAGGTCTTCCTCGATACTCATGATGCGGCCCCACTTCATTGATCTGGACAATGGAACTGACCTTAAGGTCAGGGCGCATATGATCGGCCGCCACTTGTAAGGCCTCTTCTTCACTTACACTTTTCTTTTGTTCCCCGGTTTTGGCATTGAACAACTGTGCCCCATTGATCCAATAATAGGGTTGACCAGCAATCTCCAAAAGCTCCATGGAAGCTATCCCTTCAATACCGTTTAAGCTATCCGTTCCCAAAAGATTGGAAAAAGATGTGACTTTGGGCGGCATTTGTTTGAAATGATCTCCATGGATTTCATCAATGTCCGTCCAACTGAAATACATCCCACTGATGGTCCACATCAGGAATTGGATCCCCAAAAAGATACCCAAGTACCTGTGGGTCTTTCGAATTTTGATTGCTGTTTGTCGTTTTACCATTATTTAGTCGATTGATTTAGTTCGAAGTCTGAGTGCATTGGCAATGACCGATACGGAGCTAAAGCTCATGGCCAAGGCGGCTATCATGGGAGAGAGCAACAATCCAAAAAATGGATAGAGCACTCCCGCGGCGATAGGAACCCCCAAGGTGTTGTATACCAAGGCAAAGAACAGGTTTTGCTTGATATTACCCATGACGGCACCACTCAGGTTGAATGCTTTGACAATACCATGCAAATCTCCTTTTACCAGGGTAATGGAGGCACTTTCCATGGCCACATCGGTACCTGTTCCCATGGCAATCCCAACATCGCTTTTGGCCAATGCGGGGGCATCATTGATACCGTCTCCGGCCATGGCCACCACCCTACCTTGGGACTGCAGTTCCGATACTTTTTTAAGCTTGTCCTCGGGCAGCATGCCCGCTTCAAAGTCTGACAAATGAAGTTCATTGGCCACGGCTTGGGCGGTATCCCGGTTGTCCCCAGTTAGCATGATCACACTCACCCCTTTATCCTGCAATGCCTTGATGGCTTTTGCACTGGTTTTTTTGATACGATCTCCAATGACCACATAACCCACCGCTTTTCCATCGATGGTCAAATAGGAAACGGTCTTTCCTTGCTGTTGATAGGTTTTTACCTCAGCTTCCATCTTTTCAGACACCTCTATGTCCATTTCCTGCATCATCTTGTGATTACCCAGAGCAGTCTTCTTCCCATTTACGGTTCCTTGGACCCCTTTTCCGGTGACGGCTTCAAATCCATCAGCTTTTAAAAAATCAATATTCTTTTCTTTTCCGTAGTTCACAGTGGCCTGTGCCAAGGGATGCTCGCTAAGGTTGTTCAAGGAAACCATGTATTGCAGAACCGTGTTCTCATCATTATCACCGAATGTCCCAACTTTTTCAACGGTGGGTTTACCTTCGGTAATGGTTCCGGTCTTGTCCACAATAAGGGTATTCACCTTGTTCATTTTTTCCAATGCTTCGGCATTTTTGATCAAAACGCCATGTTGGGCCCCTTTTCCCACCCCCACCATAACGGACATTGGAGTGGCCAGCCCTAGGGCACAGGGACAGGCAATGATCAATACGGCAATGGCATTGACCAACGCATATACATAGGCAGGTTCAGGTCCCCAAATGGCCCAAACGCCAAAAGTGACCACGGCTATGGCCACCACAATGGGCACAAAATATCCAGATACGGTATCGGCCAATTTCTGAATAGGCGCCCTACTGCGGCTGGCATCGTTCACCATTTTTATGATTTGGGACAATAGGGTGTCCGACCCCACTTTTTCGGTTTTCATCAAGAAGGATGTATTCCCGTTGATGGTACCACTGCTTACCTTATCCCCTTTTTCCTTGTTCACAGGAATGGGTTCGCCCGTGATCATGGACTCATCTATGGCTGTCTGACCTTCCATCACCACGCCATCCACAGGAATCTTTTCCCCGGGCTTTACCCGCAAAATATCCCCTAACTGAATGTCATCGATATGTACTTCCTCCTCTTCTCCATTGATTACCCTGATTGCTTTGTTCGGGGCAAGCTTTAATAGCTCCTTTACGGCAGAATTGGTCTTGCTGTGGGCCCTGGCTTCCAATACCTGACCCAAAAGCACCAAGGTGAGAATGACCGTTGCGGCCTCAAAATACACGTGTACCGTACCCGCTTCCGTCTTGAACTGTTCCGGGAAGAAATCCGGAAAAAGCATCCCAAAAACACTAAAAGTCCATGCCACTCCAGCACCAATGCCAATGAGAGTGAACATGTTCAGGTTCCAAGTTTTTATGCTTCTGTAGGCCCGTTCAAAAAACATCCAAGTGGCATAAAAGACCACGGGCAGGGACAGAGCAAACTGCACCCAGTTCCAATATTTTTGTGATAAAATGGTGTACAATGGATTGTTGGGTACCATTTCACTCATGGCGATCAAAAAAATAGGCAGGGTAAATGCCAAGGCCAGCCAGAATTTTTTGATTAATTTTTTATACGTTTTCTCCTCTGCTGAAAGATCTGGCTTTTTGGGGACCAAATCCATCCCACAGATGGGGCAACTGCCCGGTTCGTCCCGAATAATTTCAGGGTGCATGGGGCAGGTCCATTGTTCCGAGGAGGGAGTGGACAAATTCTGTTCCTCCACCAAATCCATTCCACAGACCGGACAATCTCCGGGCTTATCATAGGTTTTGTCCCCCTCGCAATGCATAGGACAATAAAAGACCCCGGTTCCATTTTTTATCGCTTGCTTTTCCTTGGGTTTGGGTGGATGGTGATGACCGGGCATATGGATACTGTACCTGCCCCCATCCTTTTCCAAAGCTTGTTGAAACCGTTCCAGTGGAATATGCTCCTCCATGGTGATCACGGCTTCGGCCTTTTCCAAATTGACCTCAGCGGAAATCACCCCCTCAACCTCGGAAAGGGTTTTTTCCACATGGCCCCTACATCCGTTACAGGTCATTCCGTGTATGTGATAGGTGTGCTTCATTGTTTTTGTTTTTAAATCGAAACTACCGTATCCTCCGGTCAACTACTTTTACAATTTTGGTTAATTGTTATACAATTTGGTCCCAAGCCTTTCTGTCCCACTGCTGAAGTTTTTGATATTCCCCCATGGACATTCCGGTTATGGCCTTGAACTGTTTGGCCAAATGACTGCCACTAGCATAGTTTAGATCATAGGCAATCTCCGAAAAGGTTTTGTTGCCCATTTGAATCTGTTCCTTGGCCTTTTCAATTTTGAGCCTGATGAAAAACTTTTCAATGGTCATCCCCTCTGTGGCACTGAAGAGTTTACTCAGCACCGAATATTCCTTTTTCATTTTGTCGGACAGATACTCCGATAGATTCCGGTCCACCCCATGGTTCAATGCCAGGAGCACATGCTTTTTGATTTCAGCAATGCGGGTGTCGTTTGGATTCTCAATCAGCTCAAACCCATTGCTGACCAAAATCTCCCGAATATCGTCCATGCGATGCGATGCATCATCCAAGAACTGGATCTCACCCAAATCCATTTTCACCACGGCAATGTCCGCCTTTTGAAACTCGTCTTTCAAAACGCTCTTGCAGCGGTCGCACACCATATTTTTGACTTTAATGATCATAATGGATGGGTAAAGTTCTTGAAGCTTAATTATGGGTATGCCCGTCCTTCATGTGCTCCGTATTCAAAACATAGGTCATCCCACAAACCGGACATTTCCCTTCTGTATCACTGCCACTGCCTTCGCAGTGCATAGGACATACATACGTGGATGTATACTCCTTGCCTTGCATATCCTTGGTTTCCATATCGCCCATGTTATGATTTTCATGATTCATGTTGTCCATATCATGCCCTTCATGCTCCATGGTCGCTTCGGTGGAAGTTTCCTTTGCCTCCTCTGTTTTTCCTTTACAAGATATGGTCAATACCAATGCTGATGCAAATGCGATTCCGATAATTGTTCTGATGTTTGTTCTCATTTTTGTTAAAATTAAATTACTTGTTGATTACATAATTGATCAAGGCAGATTGCACATAGTACATCTGCACAGATTGTATTTGATTGAGTTGAAATTTCAATTGCAACTCCTGAATGTCCAGTACATCATTGAAATCAATGGTGCCTGTTTCATAATTTTTGGTGAGGATTTCCTCCGCATCCTTGGCCTGATCCAGATTTTTAGCCTGAATGGTATAGGCAATCCGGGCCTCGTTACGCTGTGAAAGCGCTTTGGCAAACGTATTTTCCAATACATTCAAACGTTCTTGTTTTTGCAGCTCGATCTCTTGTTGGCGCATTTGGTTTTGTTTGGTCACGGACTTGAACTTATTGTTGAAAATGGGAATGGAAAGGGTGACCATGGGCATTACAATGTCCTTGCCATTGTCACTAAAGCTCATATCGGGCCGTTCCGAAACGGTCACATAGTCCAATCCAAATCCGAGACTAGGGGCATTCTCCTTTTGGTTGAGCAGTTCGGATTGCACCACAGATTCGTACAATTGATCGTACTTGAGGAGTTCAGGGTTCAGGGTCAATGCTTCCTTTTCAAGAATGGGGTCTTCCTCCGGAATACCCATTTCGTCTACCACCTCAATCGAAATGCTCTCATCCCGATTCAATAGGTTATTGAACACGGCCTGTTCCGCTAGGTATTGTTGCTGCAATACTTCTCTTTGCTGTTGAAGTTCGTTCTGTCTTATTTGAAGTTTGAGCACATCCACTGCCGAAGCCTTTCCCACTTCCACTGAAGTAAGGGCCAAGCGTTCATAGGTTTTGAGCAAAGCAATATTCTCATCGAGTTTGTCCTGGGTAGCCTGCAATGCGTACAATCGGTAATAGGATTGGGTCACGGACAATGCCAATTTACGTTTGGCTATGGCAATTTCCACATACTCGGTCTCCGCCATAGAACTGGCATAGTTTTCACGGGCCGTAATGGTCCCAAACCAGGGCAGCATCTGTGATACTGAAAATTTGGCCCGCTGTGGACCGGTCCGTGTTTCGGGTTCGCTCACAAAATAACCCGCGCCTAGGGTCGTGTTGGGTAAGGTGTTCACCTCATCCACCTTCTCCTTGGCAATGTTGTACCGCAGCTCCAAAGCCTGGATCAATGGATTGTTCTGCTCCGCTTCCTGAAGATACAGTTCCAATGTCTGCGCATTCATTCCAACCGTCAAAAGGGCAAATGCCATAAAAATGAGATTCTTTTTCATCGATTTTGCGTTTTAAGTTGCCACTCGCTTTTCCAACTGAACAATACGGGCACTACGAATAGGGTGATCAATGCGATCAGCATTCCCCCAAAACTGGGAATGGCCATGGGAATCATGATATCGCTTCCCCTTCCGGTGCTGGTCAATACGGGCAAAAGGGCCAAAATGGTAGTCGCCGTGGTCATCAAACAGGGTCTAATACGCTTCTCCCCAGCTTCCAAAACTGATTCCCTGATGGCTTCCAAGGAGGTAGGGGTATTTTTCTGAAAGGTCTGCGTTAAATAGGTGGCCATGACTACACCGTCGTCCGTAGCAATTCCAAAAAGGGCAATGAACCCGACCCACACCGCAACACTCAGATTAATGGGATGCATTTGAAACAGATCCCGTAGATTTTCACCGAAAAAACTGAAGTTCAAGAACCAATCCTGACCGTATAGCCATATCATTAAAAATCCTCCGGCAAAGGCCACGGCAATTCCCGTGAACACCATCAAGGAAGTGGCCACTGATCGAAATTGGAAATATAGGATGAGGAAAATGATCAATAGGGCCAAAGGCACCACAACGGACAATGTCTTTTCTGCCCGTAGCTGGTTTTCATAGGTCCCCGTGAACTGATAGCTGATCCCTTTGGGTACCACCAGCGCACCACTATCAATTTTTTCCAGAATCTTGGCTTGGGCATTTTCCACCACATCCACTTCGGCAAAACCATCCAGCTTATCAAAAAGTACATAGCCCACCAAAAAGGTATCTTCACTTTTAATGACCTGCGGACCTTGTTCGTATTTTATGGTGACCAATTCGCTCAACGGAACGGGGTTGCCCTTTTCCACGGGCACATAAATATTGCCTATATCGGTTGGATTTCCCCGGAGTTCCCTTGGATAGCGCACCCGAACCCCATAACGTTCCCTTCCTTCAACGGTTTGGGTCAAGGTCATACCGCCAATGGCCACCTCAAGAATTTGCTGTACATCTTCAATGACCACGCCGTATCGCACCAATTTTTCACGGTCTATATCAATCAATAAATAGGGTTTGCCCACAATACGATCGGCGAAGACAGCCTCATCCTTTACCCCATCAGCTTCTTTGAGGATGGACTCCAACTGCAATCCAAACGCCTCGATTTCCTTCAAATCCTGTCCTTTGACCTTGATTCCCATGGGAGCGCGCATCCCAGTCTGAAGCATCACCAAACGGGTTTCAATGGGTTGTAATTTGGGAGCCGAAGTAATCCCTGGCAATCGGGTCACCCTTACAATTTCATTCCAGATGTCATCGGGGTTTTTGATTTCTGGACGCCAGTTCCTAAAATATTCCCCATCGGAATCAGGGGTCAGCAACTTCCTGTTAATCCGCAACGGTTCGCTTACATGTGAGCTTGCGTAGTTGGTCTCATTCTGAACTTCAACATTGGGATTAGCGGCCACCTTTCCGTTCTTCAACACAAAATACCCATCTTCATTTACCTTAAAACGCTGCGGGGAGCTTGATTCATTTTTTTCATATTCGGAGCGGTACTGAATCATATTTTCGTACATGGAAAGAGGAGCAGGATCCAAGGCCGATTCGGTCCTTCCCGATTTTCCCACCACAGTTTCAATCTCCGGGATGGTGGCCACGGCCATATCCAACTGCTGCAACACCCTTTTGTTTTCCTCTACCCCGGCATGAGGGAGCGAGGTGGGCATCAACAGAAAAGAGCCTTCGTTAAGGGAGGGCATAAATTCTTGACCTGTGTTTCGCATGATCAAAAACCCGAAGACCACAATCACTGTAGGAATTGAAAGAAACAGTAGTTTGTTCTCCAATGCCCACAACAAAATCTGATGGTAATATTTTCGAAACAGATAAAACACTCCCAACAGTACCCCACAAATCAACCCCACAAAGATAAGGTTGATGGCTATGCTCCTATCAAAACCAAGGGGCCGCCAATAGGTCGCCAATAAAAATAGTATGGTAGTGATGCAGAGGACCACATTGAGCCATGTAACATCCTTTTCAGACACCAACTTTTTCAATCTTAAAATGCCCAAAACTCCAAAAGCCACCAAGGTCAGGCCAAGCCATTGTCCAAAAACAACCGCTACAACACCCAAGGTTATAAGCGCACCATTCCAAATGTATTTTAGGAGAGGCCCCTGCGGTTTTCTTTTGAAAATGATGGCTGCAAAAGGGGGTATTATGAACAAAGCAACAATTACGGAAGCTGCCAAGGCCATAGTCTTGGTAAATGCCAGTGGACGGAACAATTTCCCCTCTGCCCCTACCATGGTAAATACTGGAATGAAACTGATAATCGTGGTCAGTACGGCGGTCAATATGGCTCCGGAAACTTCCGATGTAGCATTGTAGACTACCGTATTTATGGGTAGGTTTTGGGTGTTCTCATCCCGGTGCCGGATAATGTTTTCGGAAAGGATAACCCCAACATCGACCATGGTACCAATGGCGATGGCAATTCCGGAAAGGGCCACAATATTGGCATCCACCCCAAACAGCTTCATGGAAATGAAGACCATGAGCACCGCTACCGGGAGCAAACCTGAAATCAATAAAGATGCCCTCAGGTTGAAGACCATTACCACAATCACCAAAATGGTAATCAGGATTTCCAAGGTCAATGCTTCATTTAAAGTTCCCAAGGTTTCTTGGATGAGTTCCGTGCGATCGTAAAATGGCACAATGGTCAACTGTGATGTAGTACCGTCCTTTAATTCCTTGGCAGGCAATCCGGCACTGAGCTCCTTTATTTTTTCCTTTACATTATTGATCACCTCCAAGGGATTGGCCCCATATCGTGCCACAACGGCCCCACCGACCACCTCGGCACCTTCCTTGTCCAAAATACCCCTTCGAACAGCAGGTCCCAAGGATACATGGGCCACATCCTGTACTCTTATGGAGGTATACTCGGTTGAAGTGACCACGGCATTCTTAATATCTTCCAAGGATTTGATGTATCCCAATCCACGGACCAAATATTCTGCCTTGTTGATTTCCAAGGTCTGAGCGCCAATATCCCGATTACTTTGCTTTATGGCCTTCACTACTTGATCCAATCCAATCTTGTACTGTTTGAGCAATTCTGGATTTACATCAATTTGGTATTCCTGCACAAAACCACCTATGGAGGCGACTTCAGAAACTCCACTGGCCGATGACAGGGCATACTTTACATAGTAATCCTGAACGCTTCGCAATTCCTGCAAATCCCATCCACCAGTAACATTACCTTCTTCGTCCCGTCCTTCCAGCGTGTACCAGAAAATCTGTCCCAAGGCAGTGGCATCGGGACCCAATGCCGGATTTACCCCACTGGGCAAAAGATTATTGGGCAAGGAATTCAATTTTTCCAGAATACGGCTCCGGCTCCAATAAAATTCCACATCTTCTTCAAAAATGATATAGATACTGGACAGTCCGAACATGGACGAACTCCGTATGGTCTTTACTCCCGGGATACCCAACAACGAAGTGGTCAACGGATAGGTGACCTGGTCTTCCATATCCTGGGGTGACCGCCCGGGCCACTGGGTAAATACAATCTGTTGGTTTTCTCCAATGTCGGGGATAGCATCCACTGCGACAGGGTTCTTGGGAAGAAATCCGGTATCCCAGTCAAATGGAACGTTCACCGTACCCCATCCTACAAATAGGATTAGGAGTAAAACGGCCACTAATTTGTTCTCTATGAGAAATTTGATGCTTTTGTTCAGCATATAGGTTTGATTTAAACAATTGGATCAAGAAAAAAGTGCATAAAAGGGCACGCCCAACCACAAGGGGTCGGGTACAATCAACCAATGTTAAATCAAATGAGGAAAGTCTGATGCAGTACTTGAACGTCCTGTATCAGTGGGGGTGGGGCGTAGTCCCTAAAAGCATTGACTTCGTCCACATTGTCTTCAAAAAGATAAAAATAGGAATGGACAAAGCTTACCAAAAACAGCTGTTGTCCTACACTAAAATCATCAAAGGAGATTTTTAGGTCATCCTGACCTTGAACCGTAAACGATTCTTCATCACAGCAAGATTTTTCCATCTCCATGTCCATACCGCAATCATCCGCATGGGCAAAAAAGGAAATATCCTGAACTTTACCCATACAAATATGCTTGTCCACGGTCCAAGAAACCGTTGAAGCCAAGACCAAAAGGGCCATTGCAGATGACATGATTTGATGAAAAACCTGTTTCATTTCCCTACAAAACTACAAAATTTGATGATTTATTGTTTTGTTTAACAGAAGTTTAAAAATACGGACCCGTAAGTTTATGGCTTTGCATCGGACAAACCCCCTATTCCATACCTTTGCAAAAAAATAGATGTATGTTGGCAACCCTTCAACCCAAAGTACTTTCCATCATAACCGATGATTCCAAAACCGTGGACACCCGCTTGGGTGAAATTTGTGAATTATTGCGCAGTAAAGTGCCCTATTACGATTGGGTGGGGTTTTACTTCAGAAACGGGGATAAAGAAGAATTAAAATTGGGTCCTTACGCAGGTGCACCCACGGACCACACCATTATCCCTTTTGGTAAGGGAATTTGTGGGCAAGTTGCGGTGAGCAACCAGAATTTTGTGGTTCCCGATGTGGCCGCACAGGACAACTACATTGCCTGTAGCATAACCGTAAAAGCTGAAATTGTGGTTCCCTTGTTTGTGAATGGGGAAAATGTGGGGCAAATCGATATCGATTCCAACACCCCGGACCCCTTTTCCGAGGAGGATGAGCGGTTTTTGGAATTCATCAACAAAAAAGTGGCTGAAATTCTGTAAAACTCCTCCATTTTGTTGATAACCCATTCTGCTTTTTAGCAACAAAACAAGTACTTTTGTGGGCTTAAGAAATTGATTTTTAAGACACCCATGAAGACTGCCAAAAAAGCCTCTGCTGCACTGATTTCCGTATTCCACAAAGATGGTTTGGAGCCCATCGTTAAAAAATTGGATGAACTCGGCGTAACCCTCTATTCCACAGGAGGAACCGAAACGTTTATCCGCAATCTGGGTATTGATGTGGTACCCGTGGAAGATGTCACCAGCTATCCTTCCATTCTAGGTGGACGGGTGAAGACATTGCACCCTAAAGTGTTCGGCGGCATTTTGAATAGACAGGACAACGAAAGCGATGTGGCCCAAATGCAGGAATTTGACATTCCCCAATTTGACATCGTCATCGTGGACCTCTACCCTTTTGAAAAAACCGTGGCCAGTGGCGCTTCGGAACAAGATATTATTGAAAAAATAGACATTGGGGGCATCTCCTTGATCAGGGCCGCTGCCAAAAACTTCAAAGATGTACTTTGTGTTTCTTCCATGGAAGATTATGAAGACTTCCTAAACGTCATTTCCAAAGGAAATGGCACTACCACTTTGGAAGACCGCAAGCGTTTTGCTGCTAAAGCGTTCAACGTTTCCTCGCATTATGACACAGCCATTTTCAACTATTTCAATACGGAAAAGGAAGAAACCGTACTCAAGATCAGTGAAGCCAAAGGACAGGTGTTGCGTTATGGGGAAAACCCTCATCAAAAAGGATTCTTCTTTGGAGATTTTGATGCGATGTTCACCAAACTGCACGGCAAAGAGCTTTCCTATAACAATCTTTTGGATGTGGATGCCGCAGTAAACTTGATGGGAGAATTTATGAACGACGATCCCACTTTTGCCATTTTAAAACATAACAATGCCTGTGGCCTTGCTACTCGAAGCACCATTAAACAAGCGTACGTGGACGCCTTGGCCGGTGACCCGGTCTCTGCTTTTGGCGGAATTTTGATCTCTAATGTTGAAATTGATGCTGAAACCGCGGCGGAAATCCATAATCTGTTCTGCGAAGTGGTCATTGCTCCGAGCTATTCCGATGAAGCCTTGGAAACTCTCAAAGGAAAAAAGAACCGTATCATCCTCGTCCAAAACCAAGTGAGCCTGCCAGATACTTTGGTCCGCACTTGCTTGAACGGATTCTTGGTACAGGACAAGGATTCCAAAACCGATTCCAAGGAAGACTTGAATCCTGTTACGGATAAAAAACCAACTTCTGAAGAAATCGAAGATTTGATTTTCGCTTCCAAATTGTGCAAGCATACCAAGAGCAACACCATTGTTTTGGCCAAGAACAAACAACTGTGCGCCAGTGGAACAGGACAGACTTCACGTGTGGATGCCTTGAACCAAGCCATCCATAAAGCCGGGTCATTTAATTTTGATTTAGAGGGTGCCGTAATGGCCAGTGATGCCTTTTTTCCTTTCCCGGATTGTGTTGAAATTGCGGACAAGGCGGGCATTAAAAGTGTCATCCAACCCGGAGGTTCAATCAAAGACCAATTGAGCATTGATTATTGCAATGAAAATGGAATGGCCATGGTAATGACGGGCACACGGCATTTTAAACATTAATTTTAGTACATTAGCCGGTAATTTTTTACCGTTAATCCGAAAATAAACGCTTTTTATGGGATTTTTTGATTTCATGACCGAGGAAATTGCCATTGACCTTGGTACTGCAAATACCCTGATCATCCACTTGGACAAGGTGGTGGTGGACAGCCCTTCCATTGTGGCAAGGGATCGCGTGTCCGGAAAAATCATCGCGGTGGGGCGCGAAGCCAACATGATGCAGGGGAAAACCCATGAAAACATAAAGACCATACGGCCTTTGAAGGACGGGGTCATCGCAGACTTTGATGCTTCGGAAAAGATGATCAATATGTTCATCAAGAACATTCCGGCCTTAAAGAAAAAATGGTTCCCGCCTGCATTGCGAATGGTTATTTGCATCCCTTCCGGCATCACCGAAGTGGAGATGCGTGCGGTTCGGGAATCTGCGGAAAGGGTAAATGGCAAGGAAGTATACCTTATCCATGAGCCCATGGCTGCGGCCATTGGTATTGGATTGGACATTATGCAGCCCAAAGGAAACATGATCGTGGATATTGGTGGGGGTACCACCGAGATTGCGGTAATTGCCTTGGGGGGTATTGTCTGTGATAAGTCGGTGAAAATTGCGGGCGATGTGTTCACCAACGACATTATTTATTACATGCGCACACAACACAATCTCTATGTAGGCGAAACCACTGCAGAGGCCATAAAGATTGAAATTGGTAGTGCCACTGAAGATCTAAAATCCCCTCCGGAGGACAAATCCATCCAAGGACGGGACCTATTGACCGGAAAACCCAAACAAGTTCAGGTTTCCTACCGAGAAATAGCCAAAGCTTTGGATAAGAGTATTTTACGGGTTGAAGATGCTGTAATGGAAACACTGTCGCAAACCCCTCCCGAGCTTGCAGCCGATATTTACAACACCGGTATTTATTTGGCCGGTGGTGGCTCCATGCTCCGAGGATTGGACAGAAGACTTTCACAAAAAACGGATTTGCCGGTATATATTGCCGAAGACCCCTTGCGAGCCGTTGTTCGTGGAACTGGAATAGCCCTTAAAAATTTAGAGCGCTACAAGAGCATTTTGATCAAATAATTTGCGAACTCCGCTTGCTTTTGGCGTTCGAACTTTTATAACGATACGATTGCATGCAACGGATCATTAATTTTGTTTTACGCTACAGAAATGCTTTTCTCTATGGCTTTCTTGCGCTTATTTCGTTGATCATTACGGTTCGTTCGCATTCCTATCACCAATCCAAGTTTTTTAATTCTTCCAAATGGTTGACGGGCAATGTGTATGGCTCAGCCGCAGATGTTTCATCTTACTTTGGTCTAAGGGAAGAAAACAATAGGCTTGTGAAGGAAAATGAGCGTTTGCGCAAATTACTGTTCAACATGAAAGTTGACAGTATAATACAACCACTGGATTCCTCTTTTGTTGCCTACGAAGTCCTGAGCGCAAAACTCATCAAGAATAGTTATACTTCCCCAAGAAATTACATTACCATAAACAAAGGAAGAAATCAAGGTGTTAAACAGGATATGGGCGTCATCACCACAAAAGGCATATTGGGCATTGTTGAAAATGTATCCTCAAATTTTGCCACCGTGCAGAGCGTTCTAAACACCAAGTCCAACATCAACGCCAAGATCAAACACTCAGAATATTTTGGCTCACTGGTATGGACGGCTGAAGATTATACCATGGCCCAGTTGATAGACATCCCCAGATTGGTTCCGTTGGTTGTGGGCGATACCATTGTCACCGGCGGTATGTCCAGTATTTTTCCAGAGAACATCCCTATAGGTACCATTAAAAAATATGACCTTAACACGGCCGGAAGCTTTTACAATATAGATGTTGAGCTTTTTAACGATATGGCCAACATAAAGAATGTGTATCTCATAGAAAACAAGAACAGAGAAGAAATTAAAACGCTGGAAGCACGTACCACAAATGAATAATTCTGTATTGCTAAATGGTTTTAGGTTTGTATTGTTGGTTCTGGCCCAAGTGCTGATTTTCAACAACCTCAGCTTTATGGGAAGCATCAATCCATTTGTGTATGTAATTTTCTTTTACTGGTATCCCATTAAATCGAACCGTACCTTCTTCATGCTAATTTCCTTTTTGTTGGGATTCATTATTGATATCTTTTCGGACACCATGGCATTACATTCCATTGCATCTTTGACCGTGGCCTATGCAAGACCTGTGGTGATGCGATTCTGTTTTGGGGTCAATTATGAGTTTCAGAATTTTAGCTTTAAAAACACCACAAAAATTCAACGTGTTGCTTTTTTGGCCTTGCTGATATTGATTCATCAAGTTGTTTTCTTTTCGCTGGAAATTTTAAGTTTTACCCACATCCTTTTAATTTTGAAGAAAGTTTTTGGCACAGGTATCGTAACTTTAGTATTATGCACACTATTCAGTTCTCTTTTTAGTCCAAAAACTGAATAAAAAAGGCAATGCTACGTTGAACTATTGAAGGGTCAAAGCTTTAAATCAAATTGTCCATGAAAAAACTGCTACTATCATCCGTGATTGTGTTAATAGGGTTTACCTTTATTGGTAGGCTTTCCTATTTGCAGCTTTTTCGTTTTTCTCCCGATCAAATATTGGATGATCCCGCCATCAAAAAAATCTATGACTATCCTGAACGGGGATATATCTATGATCGAAATGGAGAACTCATGGTGGGCAATCAGCCTGCTTATGATGTCATGGTGATTCCTCGGGAAGTAAAGCCTTTGGACACTCTGGAATTCTGTGGCCTTTTGGGAATTGAAAAAACCGTCTTTACAGACCGTATGCAGAAGGCCCGGACCTATTCTCCAAGACTTCCATCGGTTTTGGTACCCCAGCTCTCCAAGGAGGACTATGCCAAGTTACAGGAAAAAATGAGGCATTATGCCGGGTTCTATATTCAAAAACGTTCCTTGCGCTATTATGCCACCAATAGTGCTGCCAATGTATTGGGGTACATTAGTGAGGTAAATGAATGGGAACTCAAAAACAATCCCAACTATGTGGCCGGTGAACTAAAAGGACATACAGGGATTGAAAAACAATATGAAGAGGTTTTAAGGGGTCGCAAAGGGGTAAAACACATTCAGAAAGACCGTTTTAACCGTGATATTGGCCCTTACAAAAGTGGAAAACTGGACACACTTCCCGAACAAGGAAAGGAAATCCATATTACTTTGGACAAAAAACTTCAGGAATATGGAGAACGGTTGATGCACGGAAAGCATGGGGGCATTGTTGCCATAGAACCCAAGTCTGGTGAGATTTTGGCCATGATTTCCGGCCCTACCTACAACCCGGCGCTATTGGTAGGCAGACAGCGCTCCAAAAACTACAGTAAACTACACTACGATACTATTTCCAAACCTACGTGGGACCGTTCCATTTTGGCGCAGCCTTCTCCCGGTTCCCCCTTTAAAACCTTGAATGCACTTGTTGGTCTTCAAGAAGGGGTAATAGATGAAGACACAAAGGTTAGATGTTATCATGGTTTTTATGTTGGAAATACCTTGAGAGGTTGTCATTGTGGGGGCGGGGTCAGAAACATGAATTCAGGAATCCAACAATCCTGTAATGCCTATTTTGCCGGTGTCTTCAGAAAGATATATGATAAATATCGTACCACTGATGAAGCTATGGACGCTTGGGAAAAGCATATGAAGAGTTTTGGTCTGGGCAATTTTTTAGGTACAGATCTACCAACAGGTGCTCCCGGTCGTATTCCGGACAAATCGTATTACGATAAATGGTATGGTGATGGTAGATGGGCCGCATCCACAATTATCTCCAATTCCATAGGGCAAGGAGAAATTGCTGCCACTCCCCTGCAATTGGCCAACATGACTGCTGCCATTGCCAATCGCGGTTATTTTTATACTCCCCATGTCATAAAAAGTATTGGAAATTCAGGATCCATAGATCCAAAATTCACGGAACCCCATTATACCACTATAGAACGAAAACACTTTGAACCCGTAATTGAAGGTATGGCCAACGTATACAAATATGGAACTGCGAGGTGGATACAAATTCCTGGTGTTGAAATTGCTGGAAAGACAGGTACCGTTGAAAATTTTATCCGAGTGGATGGTGAACGCATGCAACTTACGGACCATTCAGTTTTTGTGGCCTTTGCCCCGGTGGAAAACCCACAGATTGCGATAGCTGTATATATTGAAAATGGGTATTACGGAGCGCGTTATGCAGGTCATATTGCCTCCCTCTTGATTGAAAAATATATCAAAGGTGAAATTACCCGAAAAGATCTGGAGAAACGTATGCTGGAAAAAACCTTGGAGCACGAATATGCCAAACCATACAGTGGGGAACCTTTCAAGATAAATGAATATGTCTGGTAGGGGACTCTTTGGAAGAATAGATTGGATTACCATTATTCTTTACGCACTTTTGGTATTTATAGGATGGATCAACATATATTCTACATCACTCGTAGACCAAAGCACCTCCGTTTTTGATTTCACCACTCTTTATGGCAAGCAGCTTTATTTTATTGGACTTTCCTTATTGGGCATAATATTGGTCCTCTTTGTGGAATCAAACTTTTTTGAGCGATTCGCTTCCATTTTTTATGTAGTATCCCTTGTGTTACTGCTTGGACTTTTTGTATTTGGAAAGACGATTGCTGGAGCAACGTCATGGTACAATCTTGGTTTTTTTAACCTGCAACCTTCTGAGCTGGCCAAAGTGGCAACAGCACTAGCTCTGGCAAAGTTTTTAAGTGACATTCAAACAGATATTAGAACGCGGAAGCACCAAATGTATGCTTTGGTCATTATCTTGCTTCCTGCTTTTTTAATTCTTCCTCAACCAGACCCTGGAAGTGCCCTGATTTATTTTTCATTTTTTTTCGTGTTGTTTCGCGAGGGGTTTCCTTTGTATTATCTGGGCATATTGTTGTTCATAGTGGCCCTTTTTGTTACTACCCTGATGTTCGGAACGGTCTGGGTCACCATAGGAATGGTGGTTCTTACCCTGTTGGTCTATACGTTTAAAAAAGCATCCGTTAAAATTCCCTTATTGCCGGTACTGGGCGTCATTGTAGTTTCCACCCTTTTTTCACTTTCGGTGAATTTTGTATATGAAAATGTGTTCGAACAGCGCCACCGAGATCGTTTTGCCCTTTGGCTAGGTCTGGAAAAAGACGAAGACAAGCTGGAAGAAATACGAAAGACCATCGGGTACAACACCTATCAATCTGAAAAGGCCATAGAATCAGGTGGTTTTTTTGGAAAAGGTTTCTTGGAAGGCACCAGAACAAAGGGGGATTTTGTCCCTGAACAACATACAGATTACATTTTTAGTTCTGTTGGAGAAGAATGGGGGTTTTTGGGAACTGCAACCGTTGTATTACTATTTTCTGTTTTCTTTTTACGGTTGATTTATATTGCGGAGCGGCAAAAAAGTGATTTTAGCCGAATGTACGGTTATGGTGTAATTTCCATCTTGGTATTCCATTATTTCATCAATATTGGTATGGTAATTGGCCTGCTGCCCACAATCGGTGTTCCACTGCCCTTTTTTAGTTATGGAGGCTCCGGACTTATATTCTTCACCATGCTACTCTTTATCTTTCTGAAACTGGATTCCAACCGTTTGAAGGATGGTATTTAAAAATCCCAACCGGTAGTGCTCACTATATGCTCATGGGCATCTTGCCATGTTTTTGGTTGTTTTTCAAAAAAATCGATTCCAGTTTTTTCTTCCAGTACTTCAACGGGAACCAAAAAGGTATCTAGAGAAGCGTTACTCTCTACATTGGGAATCAAAAAAGCGAGAACAGGTCTCATCGAGTTCTTTTCGGTATTGAGCACAATCTTATAGAACGCTCTAGGTACATCTACATCTTCCTCACCAATTTCATCCAAATCATTTTCCAAAACACCCCCAGTGACCACAAATAAATCTCCATATTTCTTACACCACTGCCTTACTTGTTGCTCCAAACGGTTCCAGACCCCGGCATTAAAATCTCTATCCTGTGGGCTTATGTTACTGGTATAAAAGGTCTCGTTATAGGCATATTCCGAAAAACGTCTGTCTCCGGCAGGACATAAGTGTCCACGATCATACCCAGAACCTCTATAATTTCTCCAATCTGCCGATTTGGTTTGTACCTTGGGGTCTTCTATAAAGTAAGGACGTTCTCTGTCATCGTAGGTCAAATGCTCCTTTTTTAGTTCGTAGGCCACCCATTCTGCCTGCTCATGGGGCTCACTATAGGAAAGGACAAAATTTTGATGAAAAACAATATCTCCAGTGGTTGAACGTGGTAATAAGTTTGAGTCTTCCAAAACAACATCAGTCGCTTCTACGGGATTTGTATATGTGGCCGGAGTATAAAAATTTTCAAATACCCAAAAGCCGATTATACAAGCCGCAAAAAGCACTGCGAATATTGTTTTATTTCTCATATGTTGGGCTTCACTATAAATTTGGGAATAATCATTTCTTTATTAAAACCATTTGGATTTGAATATCAGCGTCTCAGAATAGGGCATAAAAAAACCGTCCCCTCAAGGACGGCTCCTTTTTTTACTTTGATAAAGTTATCCTTTTACACTGGCTAATTTACGCTCATTGTTTTTAATGTTATTCATCTGAAGGTCTTTGAGAACATTGACCGCCTCTTCCACATATATGTCTTTGGCCAAGCTCTTATGCCATCTATCCCTTTTCTCTCGGAGAACAGAGTCTTGGGTAAACAACTCGGTTTCGTACTCCAATGACTCAAAAGCCAATTTGGAATCATAATCCCTTAGTGTCTTAAAGTGTTCCGAACGCTTTTTGGCCTCATTCTCCCTGCTCACATAGCTATCAAAATTCAACGAAATCACGGTTTCATCCTGTTGTTCCTTCAACCACTTGGCATTTTCTTCGATAAGCTTGATTTGGGCATTGTTTTCCATTCGCTTTTTGCTGTTGGCCACAGTGGTCTCAAAGTCGATGTATCCATCCCAAACCTTATAATCAGCAGGCGTGATTTTATCCCAACCCAATGGGTTTTCTTGATCGCGTTCCCCCAAATCAATATAGCTATATTTATCAGGAACCACGATATCGCTCTTAACTCCTTCCAGTTGGGTAGAGCCTCCATTGATACGATAGAATTTTTGGGTAGTCAATTTTATAGCACCTAAATCCCCGTGCTCATTGCTTCGAACAATATTGTCCAATGGAATTACATTCTGAACCGTTCCTTTTCCAAAAGTCTGCTTGCTTCCAATAACCACAGCTCGCTTGTAATCCTGCATGGCAGCTGCCAAAATTTCGGAGGCAGACGCGGATAGTTCATTGACCAAAATTACCAATGGACCGTCCCATTGAATTCGTTCATCCTTATCTTCGTGTACCTCTTTCCGCTGTCCTGAAGAACGTACTTGAACAATAGGCCCATCCTTTATGAACAACCCGGCCATTTCAACCACGGTTTTCAATGATCCGCCGCCATTGTCCCTTAAATCAAGAACAATACCTTCAGCTCCAGCTTCTTTCAAGCGCTCCACTTCCTTGGCCACATCGGTCGCGGCATTTCGTTCAGTATAGTCCTCAAAATCAACATAAAACTTGGGTAAGTTGATGAGGCCAAATCTATGGTCATCACCTGTCTTTATAGTTGCCGATTTCGCATAAGATTCTTCCAATTCCACAACATCGCGGGTAATTGAAACTACTTCAATGGTGCCATCCACCCTTCTAACGGTAAGGTCCACAATGGTCCCCTTGGGACCTTTGATCAATTTAATGGCATCGTCAAGGCGCATTCCCACAATGTCAATGGGCTCTTCACCGTCCTGTCCAACTTTCAGGATTTCATCCCCTACTTCCAAGGTTTGATCTCTCCATACCGGACCTCCCGAAATGATTTCAACAATCTTTGCTCCCTCAGGTCTTTTTTGCAAACGGGCTCCAATACCTTCAAACTTGCCGGACATGCCAATGTCAAAACGTTCCTTTTCTTCCGGCGCAAAGTAAAAAGTATGTGGATCAAACTCATCCACTATGGTATTGATGTACTGTACAAACCAATCCTTTCTCTCCAAATCATCCACAAAATCAAAGAACTCGTCCAAGGTATTCTTGGTGTTTTCACGTGCTTCTTCCTCGGTCAATTCACGATTCACGGAGGTTGGAATTTCGTTGTATTTTACAAAAGCCTGTGCAGACGCTTGTGGGCCATCCCCTTGTGCGGTTTCAGAAATTCGATTTTCCACCTTGTTTTCAAAAACGGCCAAGGTGTTATATTTCAGTTGTTTTCTCCAACGCTCCTTAAGTTGTTTCTTGTTGGCTGCAAATTCTTGCTTTTCATAATCAATATCGATAGACTCATCAAGCGTATAGTCAAAAGGCTCAGAAAGCACTTCCTTGTAAATTTCCTTTGCCTCGTTCATGCGGACCATCAAACGCTGATATACTACATTGAAAAAAGTGATTTCCGTATTTCTGATTTCATCATCGATCATAAACCGGTACTTTTCAAATTCCCGCACATCACTTTCCAGAAAATATCTTTTGGTGGGATCGAGGATATCGATAAAATCATCAAAAACATTGGAACTAAAAGTATCATCCAAATCTTTAGGCTCATAATGGCCTCGCTACAAGACATAGGTAATCAAATCCAACAGTAATTTGTCCTTGTCATCGTTCTCAAAAGACTTATTGGTAAAGCTACAAGAGGCGACTGCAACAAGAATCACCAAAAGTGCCAAAACGAAGTTCTTCTTCATAATATGTTTTTTTCGGACCGAAACCATCTGACCTGATAGGTTGGATTTGCATTACGGTATCCGTCGTTTTTAATTGTATGAATTCCCTAAGATACTGAAAAAACCGTGCCAGTTCGTTGTGTCCCGCTTAATTTTTTGTTAAACGGTTGGGACGTCATATCCTTATGAAAAACGTATTTTTATGCCATTAATTATGCAAAATGGAAAAACCGCTCATTCTGGTCACCAATGATGATGGAATTACCGCACCAGGCCTAAGGGCCTTAATACGGACCATGAAAGAAATAGGGGACGTTATTGTAGTGGCCCCAGACAGTCCACAATCGGGCATGGGACATGCCATAACGGTAGACAGCACCCTATTTTCCAAGAAAGTGGTGGTAGACCATAAGGAAGGTGCTCCAAGTGAGTACAGCTGCAGTGGCACGCCAGCCGATTGTGTAAAATTGGCCCTTAAGGTAATCTTGGACCGAAAACCGGATATCTGTGTGAGTGGTATCAATCACGGGTCCAACTCTTCCATCAATGTCATCTATTCCGGCACCATGAGTGCTGCCATTGAGGCAGGCATCGAAGGAATCCCTGCCATTGGGTTTTCCCTATGCGATTATTCATGGGAAGCCAATTTTGAGCCATCCCTAAAGCCTATCAAAAAAATTGTAGCAGAAGCTTTGGCCAATGGAATCCCAAAGGGGACCGTGCTCAATGTAAACATTCCCAAAACCTCTGAAGAACCCAAAGGCATCAAGGTTTGTAGGCAGGCGCGAGGGAATTGGAAAGAGGAGTTTGACAAGCGCACCAGCCCCTCTGGAAAGGATTATTATTGGCTGACGGGCGAATTTGAACTTTTGGACAAAGGAGAGGATACAGATGAATGGGCGTTGGCCAACGGTTATATTTCGGTGGTTCCCACCCAGTTTGACCTTACGGCACACCATGCCATTTCGAACATTAACAACTGGAACTTGAATGGACACTAAAAAGGAAATCATTATCGGTTTTGTTGTGGGCATCATAGCAAACACTTTTGGCACTTTACTATACATTCTTTTGTTTTCTGATATCGGTATTGTGGATACCTTCAATGCCGCAGTGGAACAAGGCCATATTGGCAGTTTATTGGCCTTGGGTGCCATTTTGAACCTGATTGCATTCTTCGGGTTTCTCCGTATCAAAAGGGATTTGAGGGCAAGAGGGGTCATGATTGCCACATTGTTGACCGCCTTGGTGATTTTGGCCTACAAAGTTTTGTTCTAATTGAACTTGAGCATTATACGATGAAGTATTATATCATAGCGGGTGAGGCTTCCGGCGATCTGCACGGCTCCAACCTAATCAAGGCGCTGAAGGATGAAGATCTTGATGCAGATATCCGTTGTTGGGGCGGTGATTTGATGCAGCAGGCCGGAGGGCAATTGGCCAAGCATTACAAGGATATGGCCTTTATGGGATTTCTTGAGGTGATCATGAACATCCCCACCATTTTTAAAAACATCGCTTTTTGCAAGGAAGACATCAAAAAATTCAATCCGGATGTGGTCATTTTTATTGATTTTTCCGGCTTCAACCTTCGGATAGCCCAATGGGCCAAACAAAATGGCTTTAGAACCAACTATTATATTTCCCCTCAAATTTGGGCCTCACGGGAGGGGCGCATCCAAAAAATCAAGCGTGATATTGATGCCATGTACGTCATCCTTCCTTTTGAAAAGGAGTTCTATGAAAAAAAACATGGATACCCCGTGCAGTTTGTGGGCCACCCCCTTATCGATGCCATAGAGAACACCCCTTTGGTGGATGAGGCCACTTTCAGAAAAGAAAATGGATTGGACAACCAGAAACCTATTATTGCCTTACTTCCCGGAAGCAGAAAACAGGAGGTTCAAAAGATGTTGGACGTGATGCTGTCCGTAAAAGGTGATTTTCCCGAATACCAATTTGTGATTGCGGGAGCCCCTAGCCTACCAGATGAATTTTACGCTCCTTTCCTAAAGGAAAGCAGAGTGGGTTATGTATCCAACAAAACCTATTCCTTGCTCAAACATTCCCATGCGGCTTTGGTAACCAGTGGGACGGCCACTTTGGAAACGGCCCTTTTCGGCATTCCCCAAGTGGTGTGCTACAAGGGCAATTGGATTTCTTACCAAATTGCCAAACGCATCATCACACTCGACTTTATTTCACTGGTCAATTTGATTATGGGAAGAGAGGTGGTCAAAGAACTTATTCAAAACGACCTGACCACCAAAAACCTCAAAAATGAGCTTTCAAAAATAGTGGCAGGACAAGAGCGGGAACAAATTATAGAGGACTATGAATTGCTACGAAAAAAATTGGGTGGAAAAGGCGCCAGTCAATTAGCCGCCCGATTAATCATTGAAAATGCTTAGATTTAACGTCCAAGAAAACAATACTATTTCTTGGATGCTACGTAAAACCATTTTCTTACTGTTTCTTTTTGCCTTTATCAGTTGCGGCCCAGGCAAGAGAAAACGAACCTACAGCAAGACCCGAACCATTACGGTAGAGGGGTCAACAGAAGACACATCCCCCGAGAAAAAAACCAGAAAGGAAGAACGTGAAAATGCCAAGGCCGAGGCCATCATTTCCACCGCTATGGGCTATTCTGGAACACGCTACAAATACGGGGGCACCACCAAAAAAGGTATGGATTGTTCTGGATTGGTCTATGTTTCCCTAAAGGAGAATGAGATCCTATTTCCTAGAACTTCGTACCAAATGGCCCTTGAGGGCCAAAAAATACAGGTGGAAGATGTACAAAAGGGCGATTTGCTCTTTTTTAAAACGAGTAAAACCGGAAAGCGCATCAACCATGTGGGCCTTGTGGTGGATGTGGATGGAGATGACATTAAATTCATTCATGCCACGACCTCAAGGGGTGTTTTGGTATCCTCATTACGGGAGGGATACTGGAACTATGCCTTTGTAAAGGCCATGCGTATTTTATAGTGCGCTCGTTTAATTTTGTGTCCATCAAACTCACAGTGTTTGTCATTGTGGGAATTGTTTTGGGCTTTTATCTGGATATCGCACCTCGCATCCCGTTCATTGCGATTTGTATCCTGTTCCCCGTCCTGTACTTTACCTACAAAAGGCAGGCAAGGGATGGTGTTCCCTTTTTTGAGTTGACCACCCTGCTTATAACCGCATCCTTAGGTATGTTGGTGGTTGGTCTATCGCTCTCCAACAATTTGGAGAACCACTATTCCCATCACAATTTTACCAAAGAACGGTTGTGGCAGCTTAAGATAAGGGAGGTCTTAAAACCCAATCCCCATACCCAACGCTATGTGGTTGAAGTGGAAGGTCTGGAACAAAAGGAGGCAAGGGGCAAACTATTGCTCAGCCTTCCTGTGGATGCTACCAAAAAGAACTTCCAAATTGATGATGAGCTTGTTGTGTTCTCAAAGGCTGAGGGCATTCAACCTCCCTTGAATCCCCATCAGTTTAATTATAAGGAATATCTAAGAAAGCAGGGCATCTTTCATCAGATACGGACGAACCATGAATCCATTGTTGTTCAGGAAGCGCCCACTTCATCCCTTATTGGATTGGCATCAAGTTTCAGGGAAAACCTCATCGCAAAACTGAAAGAATATCCTTTCGGTGCAGACGAACTGGCCGTTATCCAAGCCTTGTTGTTGGGACAACGGGACGACATTTCAGAGGAAACCTATAACAACTATTCCAAAGCAGGGGCCATCCATATCTTGGCGGTATCCGGACTCCATGTGGGTATACTTCTTTTCATCTTTCAGTTTTTGTTGTCACCCTTGGAGCGTTTCCCTAAGGGAAAAACCTTAAAACTGGTCGGCGTGGTCGTCCTATTGTGGGCATATGCCTTTGTGGCCGGACTCTCCCCTTCCATTGTACGGGCTGTTACCATGTTTTCCTTTGTGGCTTATGCCTTGTATTTGAACCGCCCTACCAACGCCTTTAACATCATTGCCCTTTCCATGTGGTTTATTTTGTTGATAAAGCCTCTTTTCCTGTTCCAAGTAGGGTTTCAAATGAGTTATGCGGCTGTTTTTGCCATTGTTTGGATCTATCCAAAGCTGCAACGTTTTTGGTTCCCGGAGCAGGTCATAATGCGGAAAGCATGGCAATTGTTATCTGTGAGCTTGGCCGCCCAATTGGGAGTATTGCCCATTAGCCTGTTCTATTTTCACCAATTCCCTGCTTTGTTTTTTGTATCCAACCTTTTGATCATTCCATTTTTAGGATTGATTTTGGGTCTTGGCATTTTGGTAATGACTTTGGCCTTACTGAATCAGCTTCCTGCTTTTTTGGTGGTTTCTTATAATTGGGTCATACAAATCATGAATTCCATTGTGGGCTGGGTGGCCCAACAAGAGCAGTTTGTAATCAAGGATATTCCGTTTGACGATGTCCAGTTGGTTTTAGGCTACGCCATCGTAATTTCCATGGTGGTATTCCTATCTCAACCAAAACTGAAACCCACTTTAATTTTATGTAGTGGCATCATTGCTTTTCAAACTTGGGGCATTTGGAACCAGATACAACTCCAGCAAAAAGAAGCATTGGTCTTGGTCCACAGATCTCGAAACTCCATTTTGCTGCACCAGTTGGGCAATGCTTTGCATGTTTATGCCCAAGACAGTATTAATCCAGGCAACATTGTCCAAGATTATTCCGTGGCAGAACGGATCAAGACTATTGACAATATACAACTCAAGAACAATTACTCCATCGGTCAAAAAAAGTTATACATCATGGACAGTTTAGGGATTTACCCCATAGAAAGAAATCAAGATTTTGTTCTGCTCACCCAGTCCCCAAAAATCAATCTGGAGCGTTTTTTGGATTCCGTACGCCCAAAAATGGTATTGGCCGATGGCAGCAATTATCCCAGTTACATATACCGCTGGAAACGGACTTGTGCCCAAAAAGAAATCCCTTTCCACCATACTGGCGAAAAGGGATATTATGTTTTTGATTTTGATACGGACTAGTGGACGTTACCCATTAAACGTTTCATCAATGGTGCAAAAATCAGCACCACTACACCCGCTACCAAGGAATATTTGGCAATGAGACTAAAACCATCCAAATACACATTCAAGGTATCGAAACCTCCCACATTGCTATCGGTACTTTCAATGGCCAATTGCTTGGAGATGAACCCTACTATTTGAAATGCATAGGCCGATGACAAGAACCATATCCCCATCATAAACGCTACAATACGTTTTGGCGAAAGATCGGTTATCTTGGATAGTCCTACTGGCGACATAAACAATTCTCCAACCGAAATCAGGAAGTATAAGGCAAGCAAATAGGAAAAGGGAACCATTCCATTTTCATCGGCACTACCACCACTTAAAGAAACGACATAAAAGGCCAACCCGGCCAATACCAACCCCATACCAAACTTATATGGTGTTCTTGGGTTGATTTTCTTCTTGGCCATATACGTCCACATAACCGATATGGGTATGGAAAGAATAACAATGAACATGGAATTCAAGGCATTCGTCTGACTCGCATTGATCAAAGAAAGGTTGACATTCCTAGCGGCAAAAAGGGTTATTACACTACCATGAAGCTCATGGAATCCCCAAAATATGGTCATGAAGAACGTAATCAAAATGGCCATAAAGAGTTTTTTTCGCTCATCCAAGGTAGCCTTGAGCATAATACTGATCATGTAAATCAGAATGCCAACCCCTATCAGTTTAAACAATACATTGACAATATTTTGATCTTCAAAAAAGGAGCCTTCCCCACCGAGGGACTTGTAGGAATAGAGCAAATAGGCTATCAATGGTGCCGACAAAAAGGCTATGATGGGTATCAGATGTTTTTGTGGAATTCCCCAAACCTTCTTTTCATATACTTCAACACTGGGCGGTTTACCTCCATCACCAAATACATTTTTTTTGATGCCACTCCAGAAAAACAACAATCCGGTCAACATGCCGATTCCTGCAAGACCAAATCCGTAATGCCAACCGTAAGTCTGCCCCAACCATCCACAGAGCAATGGCGAAATAAACCCTCCAATATTTATTCCCATATAAAAAATGGTGAAACCTGAATCTTTTCGGGTATCACCATCTTTGTACAACGTTCCCACAAAAGTTGAAATGTTGGGCTTGAAAAAACCGTTGCCTACAATGATAAAGGCCAAGGCCAAAAAGAAAGCTGCATTGTTTTCTATGGCCAATACAAAATGGCCCAAGGCCATTAAAATACCTCCTAAGAAAATGGAGGCCCTCATACCCAAAATGGAATCTGAAATCTTTCCTCCAATCACTGTTGAAGCATAGACCAATGATCCGTAGGATGCATATACCGCTGCGGCAGCATAATCTCGTGTAGACAAGGCTTCGAAAATAACATTGACCATGTAGAGTGTGAGCAAGGCCCGCATCCCATAAAAACTGAAACGCTCCCACAGTTCAGCAAAAAATAGGTAGAAAAGCCCCTGCGGGTGCCCAAAAAGGGTTTTCTCGTCGGCTGGTTTTACAATGTCTGACATATATTTTATGTATTGGTTATAAATTCTCCTTGATGAAATTGGTCATTTTAGTGAACAGGTGCAATCGGGTATTACCTCCATAAATACCGTGGTTCTTATCGGGATAAATGGCCCAATCAAAAGGTTTGTTGGCCTGTACCAAAGCTTCTATCATTCGCATGGAGTTCTGCACATGCACATTGTCATCCCCAGAACCGTGCACCAACAGATATTTACCCTTGAGCAGTTCGGGATAGTTGAATGGAGACTCATTGTCATACCCTTCGGGATTTTCTTCAGGGGTACGCAAAAAACGTTCGGTGTAAATGGTATCGTAGAACCTCCAGTTGGTCACCGGGGCCACGGCAATGCCCATTTCAAAGACATCATTCCCTTTCAACAAGCAATTGGTGCTCATATGTCCCCCAAAGCTCCATCCCCATATTCCGGTTCGGTCTTCATCCACATAAGGCAGTTCGCTTAATTTTTTGGCCGCAGCAATTTGGTCCTCGGTCTCATATTTCACTAGGTTCAAATAGGTGACTTTTTTAAAGTCACGCCCTTTATAACCTGTCCCCCTACCATCCACACAAACAACGATGTAGCCCTCAGAGGCCAACATTTCATGCCAGTAGTCATTGCTTCCCAACCAGCTATTGGCCACTTGCTGCGAACCAGGGCCACTGTATTGGAACATGATCATAGGGTATTTTTTTGCAGGGTCGAAATCGGTCGGTTTCATCATCCACATGTTCAGGTCGTTCCCATTGATGTTAATGGTTGAAAACTCCTTGGGAACAAGTTCATATCCCTCCAATTTTTTCAACAAAGCTGCATTATCCTTAATCAACCTGCCTTTGCTGATAAGCTCATTATCTTCCTTTAAGTCTTTGATTCGTTTGCCTTTAGCCACTTGATGGAGGGTAAACTCGTAAGGCGTTGTGGCACTTGAAAATGTGTTGATGTAATAGGTATAATCGGCACTGAACGCTGCTGAATTGGTTCCTTCCTTGTTGCTCAACCTTTTTTTATCCTTTCCAGAGCTGGCGATGCTGTAAACGTCCCGATTAATGGAACCGTTCTCCACAGATTGATAGTAAATTTTGTCATTGGCCTCATCATAGCCATAATACTGGGTTACCTCCCATGACCCTTTGGTAATCTGGTTTTTCAGCTTGCCGTTTTTGCTGTGCAGGTACAAGTGGTTGAAACCGTCGCCTTCGCTGGTCCAGATAAAACTATCGTCGGGCAAAAAGGTAAGATCGTCATCAATATCAACATAGGCCTTGTCCTTTTCTTCCAACAAAATGGAAACCGAATTATCCTTGGCGTTAACATCCAACAGTTTAATATGGTTTTGGTGTCGGTTGATGGTCTGTACACTCAAATGTTCTGGACTATTCATCCATTTAATGCGAGGAATGTAATAGGGATTACCCAAATCCACTTTAGAAATGGAACCCGACTTCACATCCAGCATGTGTAAGGTTACTATGGAATTGTTTTCTCCTGCTTTGGGATATTTAAATTCATACGGAAACGGGTAGAGCCCCTGCCCATATACATCCATGGAAAATAAAGGCACTTCGGTTTCGTCAAATCGTAAAAAGGCAATTTTGCTGCCATCACTGTTCCATTCAAAGGCACGGACAAAGGCAAATTCCTCTTCATATACCCAATCCGTGACCCCGTTGATGATGGTTCCCTTGTTCCCATCTGTGGTTATCTGTTGCACTGTCTTGGAAGCAACATTGAAAATGTACAGGTCATTGTCCTGTACGTAAGCTACTTTAGAGCCATCCGGAGATAACATAGGTTCTTGGATTTTGGTGTCGCTGACCTTTGTCATGCTCTTGGATGCGATATCATACACATAGTATATTCCTAATCTTGATCTTCTAAAAATCGGCTCAACCTCTGTGGCCAACATTATCTTTGATTCATCCTCACTGAAGGTATATGAGGTAAAAAATGGCACAGTACCGCCTGAGGCTACAATAGTTTCTACCTTTTCCAAAGTTTGATAATCATATTTGTCCAAACTACTGGTCTGGGGTGATTGGGTAAAATTCAAAATGGTGTACTGTTTTCCGTTTTTCATGGAACGGAGTACGTCCATGTACTCGGTCCTAAATTCACCACCCCAAATTTCTTCGAGGGTAATTTTTTTCTTTTGTGCTGTGGAAATGGTCAAAAATCCTAAAAGGGATAGGATCAAGAAGAACTTTTTGTTCATGTGGAGAAAAAATTATTTAAAACTGTCAAGTTTACTAATATTTATCGAAAAAATAAACTTAAATGTTGCATTTGCAACAAGAACTGATTCACAACATCCTACCTAATCAACGCTTAAGTTTTGACCAGACCTACCCCAAAGTTCTATTATCTTTATATTTGAACCTTTTTAACCGAACACTATGGACACCCCTGTTGAAGGATTTTCCAAACGCTCAAAAGCCGAGAAGATAGCCTACATTGCCGAGCATTTCACCGCAGACCCCAAAGCTTCCAAAAAATTGCTGGAACAGTATTGGAATCCCGACCCAACGGTTCAGAAGCTTCACGACGAGTTCATAGAAAATACTATCTCCAATTATTACCTCCCTTTTGCCATAGCCCCCAATTTTTTGATCAACGGAAAACTTCATGTCATCCCCATGGCCATTGAGGAAAGCTCTGTAGTAGCGGCGGCCAGCAAGGCGGCCAAATTTTGGTTGAACCGGGGCGGATTCAAGACGAAAGTCATTGATACTGAAAAAGTGGGGCAAGTACATTTTATCTATAAGGGAGATGTCCGAAAACTTCAAGGCTTTTTTGAGAAGTTAAAACCAAAGCTCATCCAAAGTGTATCTTCCATTACCCAAAACATGGAAAAACGTGGCGGGGGCATCAACGATATTCAATTACGGGACCTCAGTGATAAAATGGAAGGCTACCACCAACTGCATTGTACGTTTGAGACGTTGGATGCCATGGGGGCCAATTTCATCAATTCGTGTTTGGAACAGTTTGCCAAGACGCTGAAGGATGAAGCAGCTTTATATGCCAACTTCGCCCAAGAGGAAAAGGAGATTGAGATCGTCATGAGCATCCTCTCCAACTACGTTCCCAATTGTTTGGTAAGGGCCGAGGTAAGTTGTACGGTATCAGAATTTGAAAAAGGTGGGGTCTCCGCTGAAAAATTTGTACAGGCGGTGAATATAGCCAAAGTGGAACCTTATCGGGCCGTGACCCACAACAAGGGAATCATGAACGGAGTGGATGCGGTGGTCTTGGCCACTGGAAACGATTTTAGGGCCGTGGAGGCCGGAGTACATGCCTATGCTTCAAAAGACGGGCAGTATTCCAGCCTGACCCATGCCTCCATAGAAAACGACATTTTCTCATTTTGGATTGAAATCCCTTTGGCTTTGGGTACTGTAGGTGGTTTAACCACATTACATCCTTTGGTGAAATTGGGACTGGAAATCCTTCAAAATCCATCCGCAAAGGAGTTGATGCAGATTGTTGCCGTTGCCGGATTGGCACAGAATTTTGCAGCGCTACGATCTCTGGTCACCACCGGAATCCAGAAAGGGCACATGAAAATGCACTTGATGAACATGCTCAACCAAATGGGAGCCTCAGAAAGTGAAAAACAGCAACTGGTCCAGTATTTTAAGGACAGAACTGTTACCAACGCTTCGGTTAAGGCTGCATTGGAGAAGATTAAAGCAGAATAATGAAGAAAGAGTTTTACAGTAATGGTAAATTATTGCTTTCTGGCGAGTATGCCATTTTGGATGGAGCTTTAGGATTGGCCATTCCTACCAGCTATGGGCAATCACTCCATGTAACTCCCACCACTACTGGTTTTCTGGAATGGACCAGTTTTGAAGAGAACAAGAACATTTGGTTCTCCGCCAAATTGGACCTTACCAATTTGAGTATTGTTTCCACATCGGACCAATCAGTGGCCAAAACCCTGAAGTCCTTACTATTGGAAGCCAACGAACAAAATCCCCTGCTATTGACAGATAGTGAGGGTTTTCAAATTGAAACACATCTTACCTTCCCAACATCTTGGGGATTGGGAACTTCCTCTACACTCATTAATAATTTGGCCCAATGGGCGCGCGTGGATGCCTATCAACTTTTATGGAACGCTTTTGGCGGAAGCGGGTACGATATTGCTTGTGCCCAACATGTTTCAGCAATTACCTACCAATTAAAAGATGGGAAACCGGAAATCAATAAGGTGTCGTTTGACCCTAAGTTTAAAGACTCGCTTTATTTTATCCACCTGAACCAAAAACAGAGCAGTAAAGAGGCCATCGCCAACTACAGAAAGCAGCAGTTTAACAAAGATGATTTATTGGGGCGGATATCCGATATCACAAACAATATGGTATCGGAAAACATTTTGACGAAGTTTGAAAGTCTAATGGAAGAGCATGAGGCCATCTTATCCGAAATTCTTCAAATCCCAACGGTAAAATCACGAATTTTTCCAGACTATCCCAACGCCATTAAAAGTTTGGGGGCTTGGGGTGGAGATTTTGTTTTGGCCGTGGGAAATGAAAATACTTTGGATTATTTTCGTGGCAAAGGATTCAAAACCATCATCCCATTTTCCAAAATGGCGTTGTGAGTTTTGGCTCCATTCCCAAAATACCTCATCATGAACAAACTCTCTTCATACGTCATTTTCTTTTTTGTCCTTTTGGGCTGTACCTCAAAAAAAACACCTGTTAGGTATGAAGGCGACCAACTTGTGGTAGAGCAACTGTCTGAAAATACTTTTCAACACATTACCTATCTGAATACACAGGATTTTGGAAAAGTGGCCTGCAATGGTTTAATTGTTATTGACGAAGGAGAAGCAATCATTTTTGATACCCCCAACACTGATGCCGAATCTGAAGAATTGATTCGTTGGGTCGATGAAGAATTGGGATGTAAGGTGACGGGAATCGTAGCAACGCATTTTCATACCGATTGTTTGGGAGGGCTGCAGGCTTTTCACAAGCATAACATTTCTTCCTATGCAACCGAAAGAACCATCGAACTAGCCACTGCAAAGGACCATCCCGTACCTCAAAATGGATTTGTCAATACCAAAGAGCTAAAACTTGGGAGTAAAAAAGTAATTCTAGATTATTTGGGAGAAGGCCACACCCAAGACAACAGCATCGGTTATTTTCCAAGTGAACAAGTACTATTTGGTGGATGTTTGGTAAAATCCCTAGGGGCCGGAAAGGGAAATCTGGAAGATGCCAATACGGAGGCATGGCCGCAAACCATCCAGAATGTAAAAGCCAAGTATCCCCAAGCAAACATTATAATTCCGGGCCATGGGAAACCAGGCGGTACCGACCTCCTTGATTTTACCATGGCACTCTTTAGGGATTAAACCAAAAATACTCCCCACCCAATTTAACATCAAAGTCATCTTTTTGGTCATTTCGTAAACCCAAATAAGGTATCCATCAATTGGAATGCCCATACCATGGAAGTATCCACTAGGTTTAAGCTATAAACCAAAAGTTGACTATTATGCCATGGTTCGGTAAAATCCCCATTATCTATCTGTCAGTTGGGTTCATATCCATAATGGATGTATACACCCAAACCCCTGAAACCACGCAAAGACTTGACCAATTTGTCAAGGAGAATTCCAAAGTCACCTATACTGAGATTACTTCTGAAGCCACAGAGTATATCCTAAAACACAAAGTATACTGCATCGCCTTGGAGACTTCCAACATTTATGATGACCCTGGCAGGGATTTGGATGAATTCATTGTGATTGATGACGGTACGGATATTCAAAGCTGTCAGAAGCTCAAAAAAAATACTTCCATGGCGTATTTCTTAGGCCACTTCCATGAAGATTTTACTCTTACCCCTACGACCGCTCCCTTATTTCAAGATCTTCTGGACATTCTATACCCAGTGGAGGATTGGAAATTGGATAAACGGGAATTCTTTTTTAAGAACGGCAAATGGTATTTTCTGCGTGATGCTTATATGAGGTCCAAACAAGGCTTTGAAATAACTGTGGATTCTGGAGGAAAAATTACTGACATGCGATACAAAATGAAATGGGACGTTCCGGACAGGTCATAAAAAAAGCGCCCAGTACAGTACTGGGCGCTTTTTTTATATTTCCAATAACTACATTTTAGTAGAATGTAGCTCTGTTATCCTCTATTTCGGCATTTTCCCTAAGTGCATTGTATACTTCTCCATTTACTCTATTTGCCGCACTTGCACGCAAGTTACCCGCATACGTACTAAAGTTCTCCATAGCTGGAGCATCTTCCTTCTTTGTCACTTTTAGCATATAAACACCTGTTTCACCCTGGATCAATCCAGATGTTTGATCTTGGCCAAGGGCAAAGGCCGTGCCCACTACCAACGGCTCTCTTCCTGCTCCTGGTATGGTTGGTGACTTTAAGGTTACTGCCGTAGCATTGCTTAAACTCACATTGTTGTCAGAAGCTATTGCATCCATTGCCTTACCTTGATTGGCAGCGATAATCTGTTCTGCTTTACGCTCTTTTCTGATTTGTGGCAAAGCCATTGTAGAAGCATCTTCAGGGGTCATTAACCCTTTTTTGTACTTTTTGGTCAACTGTACAACCGCATAGCCGTTGTTCACATTAAATCGTCTAATATCGCCAACACTGGTGTCTTCATTAAACGCCCATTGAACAATACTACGCTGTGAACCTAAACCGGGAAGGCTTTCATCCATTTCCTTTATCTTGTTCACAGGACGTACGGTATAGCTACTCTCTCTGGCAATATCGCCAAAGTCCTCTGCTTTGGCATCCATGGACGCCATTTCGAACTTGGTTGCATCGGTGAACAAGGTATTGATGGTCTCCTCGGAAGGTTCAATTTCCCTTGAAAGGGTAGCAACTTGTACTACATCTTGTTTATCATCAACCTTAATGACATGGAAACCAAATTGAGTTTCTACCAGACCAATTGTTCCAACTGGGTTGTCAAAACAAAAGTCATTGAACCCATCAGCCATAACTCCTTCTTGGAAATATCCCAAGTCTCCGCCTCGTGGTGCGGATGGACCATCTGAATTTTCTCTTGCCAATGTTGTGAAAACAGCTCCTTCTTTTCTTGCTTCAGCCAAAATTTCTTTTGCTTTTGCTTCTGCTTCTTCCTTGGTTCTGGTTATGCTTGGATTGGCTCTTTCAGCACCTTCCCATGTAAAAAGGATATGGCTTGCCTTTACCGATCCATTGGCTTTTTTGTTCATGATCTTCGAAACCCTATAGAAATTTCCATCTTTATAGGGTCCGTATACTTCTCCAATGGCCAAGGTCATCAGTGTATCAGCAACCACGGCTGGCAATTCATTCTGCCTTTTGTAGATGGTATCAAATTTTGTATCGGAATTCCGATCCAAGAAAGCAACCATGTCCGTTGTGTTTCTAAACCCAGGAATAGTATCGGTTGCATCTCTTTCTTCATCATACTCTACCGTATCCCCCAACAGCGAAGTAATGGCTTCCTTCACGGCATTTTCATCTTCAACGGAGGGTCTTTCCTCAAAATAAATGAAGCGTATATCCCGTGCCTTATCTTGTTCAAACTGTTTTTTATGATTGCTGATGTACGCCTGAATATCACTTTTGGAAACTTCTATAGTACTGTCGGCAATGGAGGTATAAGGTACACGTACATATTGAATGTCTACCTTCTCATTGGCCAATTTATAGTCAAACTCACCCTCAACGAGTGTTGCACCAACTCCACCTTTGATCAGGTTAAAATACAAGCGTTCCTTGGCGGCTTCAATAATCGCTTTTTCATCCTGCAACCAAGCTTCATATCTTAATGGATCGTTCACTTTCCAATCTGCAATCGCACTTTTGAATACTTCTTCGTTGAAAATTCCATTTTCATCCAAAAAGTCAGGAATCTGGGCATATCCCGAAGTCTTTACAAACTCAATGATTTGGTCACTTTCCACATCAATCCCCAAATCCTCATATTGTTGGTTCAAAATCGCTTTTCTTACTTCGCGATCATAAACGGTGTTCACCAATTGTGTTGAAGAGAAATTGGGCCCGTACTGTCTTGAGGCTGTCTCTACCTGTCTTCTAAAGTCATCAATGGAAATACTTTCCCCATTTACCTCAGCTACCGAGGAGCCTACTTTGCCTCCTGCAAAATCGTTGCTGGAAAAGACTCCGGATATTACAAATGCGAACAACGCTAAACCAATGATCAAAATCAACACGGTTGTCCGTTTTCTAATATTCTCTAATATTGCCATTTTACTGCTTATTTTCTTTAATTACGGTGGGCGAAAATACCACTTTCTTTTCAAATAGGAAAGCTTAAAAAAGCGTGGAATTTGTTAATCCTCAGTATGAACGCGCACAACCACCAAATCGATTTTAGTGCTGGACACTTCCAAAATGTGAAAAGTGAAATTTTCAATTTTTACTTCTGAGTCTTGTTCGGGTATTTCACCTGTCTCATTCATGATGAGTCCGCCCAGTGTCTCGTATTCCTCGCCTTCGGGCAGCTCCAACTTATAATTTTCATTGATATAATCCACTTCCAGTCGGGCAGAGAACTTATATACATTTTCACTTAGTTGTTCTTCATGAAGGTCTGTAGAGTCGTGCTCATCTTCTATCTCCCCAAAAAGTTCTTCAATAATATCCTCAACAGTCATTATTCCCGCTGTGCCACCATACTCATCCAACACCACGGCCATACTTTTCCTCTTTTTGGTCAAGGCATTCAAAATATCCTGAATGGGCATGGTCTCTGGAACAAATTCAACCGGCAAGAGGATACTTTTTAAGGTCTTGGGTTTTTTAAAAAGCTCATACGAATGCACATACCCAATGATTTCATCTATATTTTCCTTGTACACCAAAATCTTGGAGTACCCTGTCTCTGAGAACAATTTTGCCAGATTTTTGGGTGTCTCGGAGATTTCCACTGCGGTGATTTCCGTTCTTGGCACCATAACTTCCCTTGCCTTTACGGTAGAAAACTCCAAGGCATTCTGGAATATCTGAATTTCAGAATCCACCTCATCCTCCTCTTCCACAGCTTCCATCTGCTCGGTAATGTAGTCTCCAAGTTCCAGTTTGGTAAATGATAACTGCACTTCATCCCCATCCGTTTTAAAAAATATCTTGAGAATAAAATCCGATACCTTGATTACAAACCAAGAGATGAACGAGAACAACACATAAAAAATATAGGCCGGTACGGCCAAGAACTTCAGTAGGGTATTGGAATAGATTTGAAAAAGTACCTTGGGCAAAAACTCGGCGGTAAGCAAAATGATCAAGGTTGAAATCACTGTTTGGGCCACCAAACTAAAATCTGTGAGCAGCACATTAAGAAAATCCAAGTTTGTGGGCAACAGGCTTTGAAACCATCTCATGAGTACATCTCCCATGAAAAGTCCATAAATAACCAATGCTATATTGTTTCCAATGAGCATGGTGGCTATAAATTTTGATGGTTTTTGGGTAAGCAGTGTCAATACTTTTGCCAAAAATCCTTGTTGCTTTTTCTCAATCTCGATATGGATTTTGTTTGCAGAAATAAAAGCAATCTCCATTCCTGAAAAAAAGGCCGAGAACAACAGCGAAAGCGCTATGATACCAAAAGAGAAGTCCAAAATTATTGTTGGTTGTCCTTTTTACGTTGTTCAAAACGTTTGCGATACCTCCTTCTAAATAAGAACATGGCTATGGAGACCACCGCAAAAAATATAAAAATATAGGTTTCCTTTGGGTCTATCTGCCAAAGGGTAACAATCTTATATATAGCTACAATGGCAACGACCAAATAAAGGTATTCCGTGTATCGTAAAATCTTTATCATACTATTCTTTTTCTTCCTTGATAGTCATTAGACCATATGTTTTATGGGCTTTTAAAAAACTAAATTCCTTATTGAAATCCATTCCTTCTCCATCCATTATGGTTCCATCTTCGGGGTTGGTATATGTAAATTTCTCTTCGGTAAAAATCCAATTATTCTTTCTATCAAAGAACAGTTGGGGAGTTTCCAATTTTTTACCATTATGGGTTTCGATTACCACATTGCCCTGTAAGTCTATCAATCCGGTCTGGGAATATACAATCCCATAGTCTGCCTTGACAACACTTTTTTGATTCTTCTCGTCAAAAAAATCGACCTTGAGCCCATTAGGAAAGGTACGGAATTTAAAGTTTTGGTTGTCATAATCCTCAGATAAAGGACTGGACAGCACTGCAATTACTCGGGACTGTGCAGAATCTTGGGAACTCATGACATCAACGGTCTCGGTATAGGTAAAGGTGAAGTTATGGGCAATCCTTTCAGGGAAAACAGGTTTTATGGCTTCTTCACCCACCCTTTGATAGTCGTCCTTACAGGACATAAAAAGGATTGCCACGACAAAAGCCGTGGCAAAACACTTTAAAATATTTCTGGATGTTCGTTTCAACTTATAGATTAGGTACTTTAACACTACCACCTACCCAGCAGCTGAAACTAATGGTTTTTCCTGCCATTCCAGAGCTGAAGATCATTTCCTTGGTAGGGGCCTTTGCATCATAACTTGCAGCAGTTTGACTGGCGTGACCACTCAAAGAGGGATCTACCCTTCCAGCTTTTCTTGCCATATCTGCAGCTTTCCAATAGATAGCTCTTTTTTCAAACGCGGAGGTTCCACAATCGTTGGCACTTCCAGCATAAAGATTGGCAATCAACAAATATGCTTTACCATTTGCTGGATTGGCATCAACTGCTTTTAGCGCATAGCTTCTACCTTGTGATTTACTGCTTTTTCGAACAATAGTGGCAATCTTGTATAGGATATTGGACTTCTTATAGGAATCCGTTTCCAGTTCCACGGCTTTATTAAAGTCTGCAATAGCTCCTTTGTTATCTCCAGATTTTTGTTTTAAAACACCTCCATACATGTAGGCATCTGCGGAAGGATCCAAAGCCAATTGGGCTTCAAACAACTTGCGGAACATAGGGTCGTCCGTACACTCTTTGGAGAACATTCTTCCCACGGCACGCTTCACCCATTTTACATCTCCTTTTTTGGCATCATAACTCTTTTCATATAGCGGGATAAGATTGTCACAATCTGCCAAGGCACCCAATTTGGAGTCGATGCTACTTGCAATTTTCCCGTAAGACTCAGAGTTAGTGCTGGCCACTCTCAATTGTCTTTTTTCTTTGGAAGTCAATGTTCCCAATGAATCCTTCGGAAGCAACTTGGTGACAACATCGGTCAATTTTTTATTTTCTTCCTCTACTTTCTCGGTTACATCATCATAGGTATCAAATACATCTTGCAGGTCTTTCTTGCCTGTATCATGTAAATTCACCAAAGCTGAGAAGTATAGGTATAGGGCTTTAGGGTTTTTGAAGTTATCACGGTCTTCCTTAAAAGCCTTGTCCAACATACCGAACAACTGCTCATCGGATGCCATTTTGTTGTCGTAAAGCAAAAGTGCTTTATCGATTTCCGTAGCCGCTGGTGGGTAGTTCTTTGGGAAATATTTTCTACTGTTGTCATATAATGACAACAATTCCTGGATATATCCATCTTTATCGGCGCCTGAAGAGTTGTCTATTTTGTGCGCCAGAATTTTTTCTCCATAGGAAAAATTGGCCTTGTTGATGTCAGGGCAGCTTTCATAAACCATTTTCCATGGTTCGTAGGCGGCATCATAGTTTTTTACTTTAGCGTGTTCTGCGTAAATGGAAAGATTGGTCATGCACTCTGGATTTTGTGCTTGAGCCATACTTAATCCCGTCGACATAATGGCCGCTATCATCGTTAAGTAGTGTTTCTTCTTCATCTTACTAATTTTAAAGTGGTTAAAGTACAAATTTTCATTAATAAATCCTGTTAAAGGAACTTATATGGGTGGTTATTTATTATTTCTTTAAAAAAAGGGCCATCAATTTATTTTTCTCTTGACAAACCATCTATCGTTTAAGGACAATCCTACATTAACCTTAAAATAGCTTTCTTCAATAAGAGCTGCATCCGTGGTACCCCTTCTTCCCAGTTCAAAACCTAGGTTTAGATTTGAGAACGAATTCCCCAACGGTAATCCAAGTCCAAAAGTTATGCCAAAGTTGTTTATTTCCTTGTTGTTCACTTGGAGCCCGGTTACATCGTACCGGAGTCCTGCACGGTACGTAATTCTTTTAAAATAGCTGGTCAGGGAACGATAATCTGGCACAAAATACCCTCCAAAGGCGTATGTACTTGCATCGTTATAGGTTACATTTTCCAAGCCTAGGAACGTGTTTTCAAAATCGCTGAATTGTTGGAAACTGTATTCACCGCCCATAAACCACTTTTTGTTTTCCCCAAAACCTAATCCAACCGTAGTTCTTGTGGGTATTTTGAGCTCGGTGTTCCTAAGGTTGTTTGCATCCAAATCCACATCTATCACTTCAATCTCGTCTCCTGTGACCAACGAAAACGAACCTAGTTTTGCTGAATTCTTTGAAACAAGATTGCCTTGGGTATTCACCAATACCGAGGTATATAGTGTGTACTTATCTTTTATGGTTGGGTTGTAATTGAGCGCATATTTAAAGTCGTACCCATTTATTCGGGACTCACGGTCGTCCAAAGTTCCAAACTGAACATCTTCCACACTTTGGATCCTTCTGTATTCCAACGTTCCAAAATTGTAGCTTGCCGTAACACCAATGCTCAGGTCTTTAAGAATTTGCATTCCTATAGAGGCATATATACGGTTTAGTCCCCCATCTCCCGTGAACACATTGGTGACCTCTGCCCCATCAGTGGTTTGCGTCTCATTCCTTAAACTATAGCCTACAGATGACAAGGGCATTAATCCAAAGCCCATACCCATATTTTTTGCCAGAGGGAAGCCAATAGCCAAATAATCCAGATTTGTAACCGAGATGTTCTGCTGTTCGCTCCAATCTTTTAACCTGTACTCTGTATGGGAGAGTCCTGCGGTATATGCAGTAAGTTTTAGTTTTGAATAGGCCGCTGGATTGGAAAGGTTTATATGGATGCTGTCCGCATACATACTAACGCCCCCCATCATTTGGTTATCCACCGTTCCATTGTTTCTCAGGTCCCCTATTCCAAAGTATGAATACGGTGATATTGTACCGTTTTGCGCAAAAATGCCATGGGCAATCACACAAAAAAAAGCAATCAAAAATTTCCTAACCATCTAGCTTTTGTTGTATTCCAGCAAGTAATTTAGTCCCTCCAAGAGAAATTTGGGGTTCGCAAATATGGTGTTTTTTAGCCTTTTGTCAAAAAAATGGGAGTCACCGCCTGTTAAAATAACTGTTAAATGTTGGAACCGAGCCCGATACTGGTCAATAACACCGTCCACTTCCCGGGACACACCATTAATTACCCCACTATGCATACAAGCATTGGTGGAGTTTCCAATAAAATCCAAAACCTCAGTAGGTTCCAGTAGAGGTAATCCGGCCGTTTGCTGGTTCATGGCTTTATATCGCATCCGAATACCGGGTGAAATAGCTCCTCCAACAAACTCCCCTACATTATTTACCAAATCGTATGTGATGCAGGTCCCGGCATCTATCACCAATGTATTGCCTCTAGGGTTATGGTAAAAAGCCGCCGTTGCCAATGCCAACCTATCTACCCCCAAGGTCTGTGGGGTGGCATAACTGTTCTTAAAAGGAACTTTTGATGCATTTGTGAGCACATGCACCTTACAGAACAAGGCCAGAACATCGCGCTCTTTTTTATCCATTTTCCCAACCGAAGAGATCAATGCGTTGTCAATTCTGGGGTATTGTTCAAAAAGTTCCTTGATCTGGGAAAGGAACAATCCGGACTCTGAATTTTGGTCATGCAGCATTCTGCCGTTTTCAAAAACCGCATACTTTACCAAGGTATTCCCTACATCCACAACCAAATTCATTCTGCAAAGATCGAGAATTGAAAAAAAACCCTAGCCTTTTTTCCAGATTTTGTTTGTATATCCTAATTTTGAAATTATATTTGCACCCGCTTAACGGCATGGTACCTTAGCTCAGTTGGTAGAGCAACGGACTGAAAATCCGTGTGTCCCTGGTTCGATTCCTGGAGGTACCACATAAATTCAAACCCTTAACTATTGATAATCAATTAGTTAAGGGTTTTTTACTTCCAAAAAATACTCTTTGGGTACCAAATTGGGTACCAAAATTCACCTTTTTTTCGTATATTGTATAGAGAAATCAGAGGTTGAAATGGGGTTATATCCACGGTTAGACTACAAAAAGAGTAAAAAAGATACCACCAAAGATGATGAGGTTAGGGTGGTTATAGATTACTACTACAACGGAGAGAGAACAAAAATCACCACAGGTGTTTCTTGTTTGGTTAAGGATTGGGATGAAAATTGGAGAAAAAAACCTTCCAAGAAACCGATTAAGACAACAGATAGGGAACATCGAGGAAAAAACTTATTGATTCAAAATAAGTTGGATGAAATAAATGGGGTGGTACTTACCATACAGAAACAAGATAAGGAACCCGTTGTACCACTCGTAAAGAGTTATTTGAGAAAAGAAAGGAAGGAAAGGAAGGATGGTACACAAAGGGAAATACACTTCTTACCCTTGCTGGTGGAGTATGAAAATTACATCAAAAGTGAACATTACGAGAATAGGGAAAGTACAAGGAGATGGGTACTCTCTTGCATAAAACAGATTATAGAATATACCACTTATTATCAGAATAGGAACAATACACTTCTTTTCCCCGATGAACTTGATAGGGATTGGGTATATGGGTTCATAAAATGGAGTTTTGATACCAAAGGGTTAAAACCCTCCACGATAAAGAAAAGGGTAAAGGTACTCTCCCATTTTTCAAATTGGAGTAAAGAGAAGTACAACACCACATTCCAAATCAGAAAACCAAAAAAGGTGTTTTTGGGAACTGATGAAAATCTTGATATAGTTTTTCTTACCAGGGATGAGGTGGTGAAACTGTACAAGTACGAAGGGTTTGATGAAGAAAACCCCGAACACGTAAAGATACTTACCAAGGAAAAAAGACTCACCTATATGGAAGATAGGTGGATACACTCCAAAGAAGGGGAGAAAAGTAGAACCTACACCACTTTTGAGGTGTATAAGGATATGTTGGTTTTTCTTGTGAACGTCGGTTGCAGATGGGGTGATTTGGTGGATATGAAGGTTGGGGATTTGGTATATGATAAGGTAGTTGATAAAGAACACGGATACACCGTTGGGTACTTTTCATATTATATGGGAAAGATTAAAAACCAAAGGAATACCGTTAAAGTACCAAGGAACAAAATCACGTTTGAGATTTACAAGAAGTACTCCACGGGTAAAAATTTGGAACACCATATTTTTCCACGTACCAGATATGGAAATAGTATAACGAACCAAAAGTTCAACAACTACATAAAAGAGGTTTGCAGGATAGTTGGATTGAACCGAAAGGTTAAAAAAACGGAGTGGAACCTGAACGGTGAAGAAATGAAGGATAGTACCGAATACCTCTCTCTACTGGAAACGCCGGACATAGTATACCACCCTCGCCGGGTTAAAGTGACCATAGCTGGCCGGACGAAAGTGACCCACCCCCGCCGGGCCAAAGTGACCCACCTTTAGATTAGATCTATCTGTA
>Ga0189276_10065_pt1 | contig 174765 bp, 160 predicted proteins | sample N26A31minimetaG_FD_130321 | JGI IMG/M metagenome (GOLD analysis project Ga0189276, IMG submission 130321) | Marine microbial communities from the Costa Rica Dome - N26 A3-1 mini metaG | ecosystem: Environmental > Aquatic > Marine > Oceanic > Photic zone | place: Costa Rica: the Eastern Pacific... | reverse complement strand
GATGCGCCGACGCTGGATACTTCTGATGCGACAGGCAACGAAGACAATGCAATTGCACTGGACATTGATGCCGGGCTTGCCGATAGCTCAGAAACGCTCACGGTAACGATCTCGGGCGTTCCGGGCGGTGCAACCTTGTCGGCAGGTACCGATAATGGCGACGGTACTTGGACGCTGAGTTCTGATCAGCTTTCAGGTCTGACCATTACGCCCCCAGAGGACTTTAGTGGTTCGTTTGACCTTGGCGTGACGGTGACCTCTGCGGATGGCGAAGACGTCGCGACCACGACTGGTTCGATCACGGTTGACGTGGCTGGCGTTGCCGATGCGCCGACGCTGGATGTCAGCAATGCATCTGGTAGCGAAGATTCTGCTATCGCGCTCAATCTTGATGCAGGTCTTACAGACAGTTCTGAGACGCTGACGGTTACGATCTCCGGTATTCCGGGCGGTGCAACCTTGTCGGCTGGTACGGATAATGGTGACGGCACCTGGTCGTTGAACGCTAACCAGCTTGCAGGTTTGACGATCACGCCGCCTGAGAACTTTAGCGGATCGTTTGAACTTGGCGTGACGGCAACCTCTGCCGATGGCGAAGACGTCGCAACCACGACTGGTTCGATCACGGTGGATGTGAGCGGTATTGCGGATGCGCCGACGCTGGACGTCAGCAATGTCGCTGGCAGCGAAGATTCCGCGATAGCGCTTGATGTCGAAGTGGGTCTTGCCGATTCCAGTGAAACACTGACGGTTACGATCTCCGGCGTTCCGGATGGCGCGGCATTGTCGGCCGGCACTGATAATGGTGACGGCACGTGGACACTGAGTTCTGATCAGCTTTCAGGTCTGACAATCACGCCACCAGAGGACTTCAGTGGTTCGTTCGATCTTGGTGTGACGGCAACTTCGGCAGATGGATCGTATGTTGCGACGACGACGGGCAGTATCACGGTTGATGTTGCTGGTGTTGCGGATGCACCGACGCTGGATTTGTCTGATGCTTCGGGCAACGAAGACAATGCCATCGCACTGAATATCGGCGCAGGTTTGACGGACAGTTCCGAAACCCTGACAATTACGATCTTCGGTGTTCCGGAAGGTGCTGCCTTGTCTGCTGGCACTGATAATGGTGACGGCACCTGGACGCTGAGCTCTGTGCAACTTGATGGTTTGACGATCACCCCGCCTGCGGATTTCAGTGGATCGTTTGATCTTGGCGTGACGGCAACTTCTGCGGATGGCGAAGACGTCGCAACTACGACCGGTTCTATTACGGTGGATGTTGACGGTGTTGCGGATGCACCGGCTCTGGATGTCTCAAACGCAAGCGGGAATGAAGACAGCGCCATCGCGCTTGATATTGATGCGGGCCTGACTGACAGCTCCGAGACACTCACAGTTACAATTAGTGGCGTTCCGAACGGCGGGACCTTGTCGGCTGGTACCGACAACGGTGACGGGACTTGGACGTTGAATTCGGATCAACTGGCAGGTCTCACAATCACACCGCCCGAAGATTTCAGCGGTTCGTTCGAACTTGGGGTTACTGCAACCTCGGCTGACGGTTCGGATGTTGCAACCACCACCGACAGCATCACAGTTGATGTGACGGGTGTCGCCGATGCACCGATACTGGATGTGTCGGATGCATCCGGTAACGAAGATGGCGTGATTGCGCTCAGCATTGATGCGGGCCTCACGGATAGTTCTGAAACACTGAACGTTACCATTTCCGGAGTCCCGGATGGCGCAACCTTGTCGGCAGGTGTCGAGAATAGTGACGGCACCTGGACGCTAAGCTCTGAGCAGCTTGATGGTTTGACGATCACCCCGCCAGAGGACTTTAGCGGATCGTTTGATCTTGGCGTGACGGCAACTTCTGCGGATGGCGAAGACGTCGCGACTACGACCGGTTCGATCACGGTTGACGTGACCGGTGTTGCGGATGCGCCGACGTTGGACGTCAGCAATGCTGCTGGCAACGAAGATTCGGCGATCGCGCTCAATCTTGATGTGGGTCTTGCGGACAGTTCTGAAACGCTGACAGTTACGATCTCTGGCGTTCCGGAAGGTGCAACCTTGTCGGCTGGTACGGATAACGGTGACGGCAGCTGGACGTTGAGTTCTGAGCAGCTTGACGGTTTGACGGTGACCCCGGCTGAGGACTTCAGCGGGTCGTTCGATTTGCGTGTTACGGCGGCCTCTGCCGACAGCGAGGACATTGCCAGTGCGAGCGATACGATCACGGTCGATGTTGCCGGGGTTGCGGATGCGCCGACATTGGATGTGTCGGATGCGTCGGGTTCGGAAGACAGTGATATTGCGCTTGATATCGAGGCCGGGCTTTCCGATGCATCGGAAGTGCTGTCAGTGACAATTTCGGGTGTGCCTGAAGGTGCGCGCCTGTCTGCGGGTACCGATAACGGCGATGGGACCTGGAGTTTGGCAGCGGCAGACCTTGCAGGGCTGACATTGACACCGGCGGAGGATTATTCAGGCGCGTTTGATCTGGATGTCACTGTGACCTCGACCGATGGCACCGATACCTCGACGATTAGCGATACCATTACAGTGGGTGTTGGCGGTGTGGCGGATACGCCGAGCCTTGATGTGTCTGATATTTCTGGCAACGAAGACACGGACATCGCGCTTGCCATCGATGCCGGGCTGAGCGACAGCTCCGAAACCATCACGATTACGGTGTCAGGCGTGCCAGACGGGGCGAGCCTCTCGGCAGGCACCAACAATGGCGATGGTACCTGGACCCTGAGTGCTGGTGACCTTGAGGGGCTGACAATCACGCCGCCAGATGATTATTCCGGCACGTTCGACCTTGAGGTCACCGTGGCCTCGACCGATGGCAGCGATACCAGCAGTGTCAGTGATACGATCACGGTGAATGTCGCCGGTGTGGCGGATACCCCGACCCTTGAAGTCGAAGATGCCAGCGGCGATGAAGGAACCGCCGTTGCGCTTGATATTGATGCGGCGGTCACGGATGCCAGTGAGACTTTGACGGTTACCGTCAGTGGCGTGCCCGAGGGTGCGACCTTGTCGGCCGGTACCAACAATGGCGACGGCACCTGGACGCTGACATCGGCACAGCTGTCGGGCCTGACCATTTCGGCGGCCAGCGATTATGCCGGCACGTTTGAGCTGACCGTTTCGGTCCAGTCGCGCGATGGCGACGATACCGCAACCACCACAGCCATTCTTGAAGTGACCTTTGACCCCGTTCAGGACGGTGACGAAGTCATCTGGGACCCGAACGACGATGGTGTGATTGAAACCGGATCCGGGAACGATACGGTCGGCGGCAATGATGGGGATGACACCATCAGCACCAATGCCGGGAACGACACGATCTGGGCTGGCAACGGTGATGACGTGGTCTATGCCGGCGATGGCGATGACAGTGTTACCGGTGATGGCGGTAACGACACGATCTATGGCGGCGGTGGCAACGATACCCTGCACGGCGGCGAAGGTCGCAACACCATCGATGGCGGCACCGGTAATGACTATATTACGGGCGGCAGCGATCGTGACACGATCAGGTCCAGTGCAGGTGACAACATTGTTTATGCCAGCGAAGGCAACAACTATATCGAAACCGGTACCGGTAATGACAGCCTCTATGCCGGAAGTGGTGATGACACCATTCTGGGCGGTGATGGCGATAACTATGTCAGTGCGGGCGAAGGTCGGAACGACATCACGACCGGTTCGGGGGATGACAGCATCCTGGCCGGAAGTGGCAACGACACCATCAGTGCCGGGAATGGCGACAACTATATAAATGTCGGCGAAGGCAAAAACACCATCGCATCCGGGATCGGCGATGACACCATCATGACCGGATCGGGTGACGATGTGATTGATGCCGGTGATGGCAATAACACCATTACCGCTGGCGAAGGCCGCAATACCATCGACACCGGCAGTGGGGATGACAGCATCACCACCGGCAGCGACAAGGACACCATTTCGGCTGGTGACGGCAACGACAGCATTGATGCCGGGAGCGGCCACAACACCGTCTGGGGCGGTGGTGGCGATGACTCGATCCACGGCGCCTGGGGCGATGACACCTTCTATGGTGGCGATGGCAACGATATCCTTAATGCTGATGGCGGTGACAACGTGTTTGACGGTGGTGCCGGGGACGACACGCTGAGCGCCGGTTGGGGCGAAGACACGTTCACTGGTGGTGCGGGCAACGATACGCTTGATGGCGGCGGTGGTGACGACAGCCTTGATGGTGGTGACGGCAATGATCGCCTTCTGGGTGGTGCAGGAAGTGACATGCTGCTTGGTGGGGCTGGTAACGACATCCTGCTGGGCGGTGAGGGGGATGACACCCTGATCGGCGGTATTGGTGATGACAGCCTTTATGGCGGGGGTGGATCGGATCTGTTCATCTTCAACATGGGCGATGGCAAGGATCATGTGGATGGTGGTGCCAACGGATGGACCACCGATACCATTGAATTGCACGGGGCCGGTGGAAGCAATATCGACTCGAGCGACTGGACCCTTGTCCTTGATGAGGGCGAGATTACCAAAAGCAAGGGACACTCCCTTGAACTCAGCACCGATTCGTCGGGAACAATCGTGTTTTCTGACGGTTCCGAGTTGACATTCTCCAATGTCGAACGTATCGAGTGGTGACGAATTCGCATTTCGGATGCCGTCGGGACGAAATCCCGGCGGCATTGCCGGTTTTCTGGGGGTAAATGCCCTGTCACGAGTTGACAGCTCTGGTGTGAAGCCCTATACAGCGGACCTCGAATTTTATCGGATTACCTTATTTAGAACGGAGTAAGTGCAGTGAAGCGCACCTACCAGCCAAGCAAACTCGTACGGAAACGCCGCCACGGCTTCCGTTCCCGCAGCGCGACCGTCGGTGGCCGCCGTGTGCTGACCGCACGCCGCGCCAAGGGCCGCAAGCGTCTGTCGGCCTAATGTCGTGACCGTTTCGGTGGAACGCCTTAAAAAGCGGGCGGAGTTTCTCCGTGTTGCGGGCACCCGCCGGAAATGGGTTACACAGGGATTGATCCTGCAGGGCGCACCGCGGCCGGGGATCAAACCGGACACAGAATACGCCGGTGAAGACCGACTCGTACGAGTCGGGTTTACCGTCACCAAAAAGGTGGGAAAGGCCGTCGTCCGCAATCGCGTTCGGCGGCGTTTGCGTGCTGTGGCAGAGCAATTGATGAGCGAACACGCATTGCCCGGTTGGGACTATGTTGTGATCGGTCGTGCGCAGACCATTGATCGGCCTTTTGACAAGCTGATTGATGATATGCGTTTTGCCCTGCGTCGGGTTCCTGATGCCAAGCCGTCTGCGCCTGATGCGCGTCGTCCGAAAAAAGGACGCGCCAACAGCAAGTCAGCCGGTTCGACGAAGGCAGGAGGCCCGGGAAAATGACATTCATGCGTGCTCCCGGTTTTTTTGCCCGTCTTCTTCAAGTCGCAGTTCGCGGCTATCAGCTGTTTTTGTCGCCATATATCGGGTGGTCGTGCCGTTATCAGCCGACCTGTTCGGCTTTTATGCTCGAAGCATTGGCCCGTCATGGTGCATTAAAAGGCGGCTGGATGGGATTTAAACGGATAATGCGTTGCCATCCATGGGGTGGTCATGGTTATGATCCCGTGCCCGGATGTGGCTGTGAACAGAACAAAGCGTCGTCGGATGGTGAAAACCGGTCCCCGGCGCTTTCGTCATGTAAATAGAATATGCGGTCGGCACCTGCTGGCTGAAAAAAGCGGAAAGAGGCGATGAACGAACAACGTAACCTGTGGGTAGCAATTGCATCAGCAGTTGTGATTCTTATCGGGTGGCAATTCTTCTTTGCGCCCGAGCCTGGTCCTCAGGTTCGTGAAGCGCAGGTTCGCGAACAGCTTAATGCGGACGGAACCAACGCGCCGCAGGTATCCGGTCCGGCCGTACCGGGTGGTCAACCCACTGTTCCGGCTGTTAAGCGCGAAGACGCGCTGGCCAAATCGCCACGAATCAAGATTGATACCCCGCGCGTCGAAGGTTCGATTCGTCTTGTCGGTGGTGTGATCGACGACATTCAGCTTCAGGATTACCGCGAGACCGAAGAACCGGACAGCCCGCTGATCCACGTTCTGAACCCGACCGGCAGCAACGATGCCTATTTTGCGGAGTTCGGATGGGTCGGTGCGAAAAGCGGTATGGCGCTGCCAAGCAGCGACACCCAGTGGACCGCAGACAAAGAATTGCTGACACCTGACAGCCCGGTCACCCTGACCTGGGACAACGGTGAAGGCCTGACCTTCAAACGTGAAATCGCGATTGACGAGAACTATCTGTTCACCGTCAACCAGTCGGTGGTCAACAATACCGGCGGCGATGTCGTTCTGTATCCCTATGGCCTGATTTCGCGCAAGAACAAGCCGCAGACTGCCGGGTTCTATATCCTGCACGAAGGTCCGCTTGGCGTGATCGACGGTACGCTGACCGAGATCGATTATGACGATCTGGCGGATGACGGTGCGATCGAACAGAAAACCACCGGTGGCTGGCTTGGCATTACCGACAAATATTGGCTGGTTGCGCTGGCACCTTCCTCGGACGAGGAAATGACCACGCGCTTTAGCCACCATGTTGCGGAAAACGCCGACAAGTATCAGACCGATTACCTTGGTGCCCCGCGCACGATTGCGGCCGGTAGTGAAGGCGCTGCCGAGACGCGCCTGTTTGCCGGTGCCAAGGAAGTGACCCTGCTTGATACCTATGCCGAGGATTACGGGATCACCAACTTCGATCTCGCGATTGACTTTGGCTGGTTCTACTTCCTGACCAAGCCGTTCTTCCTGTTCCTGCAGTATCTCTATCATCTGGTTGGCAACTTTGGCGTCTCGATCCTGATCATCACGGTCATCATCAAGGCGATCATGTTCCCGCTGGCCAACAAGTCGTACAAATCGATGAGTGCGATGAAAAAACTGCAGCCGCAAATCACAGAGATGCGCGAGAAGTTCAAGGACGACCGTCAGCGTCAGCAGCAGGAAATGATGGCGCTTTACAAGCGTGAGAAGATCAACCCGGCTTCGGGCTGTCTGCCGATTGTTGTTCAGATCCCGGTCTTCTTTGCGCTGTATAAAGTTCTGTTTGTCAGCATTGAGATGCGCCATGCGCCGTTCTTTGGCTGGATTCAGGATTTGTCGGCACCCGATCCGACCTCGCTGTTTAACCTGTTTGGTTTGATCCCGTGGGATCCGCCGCAGATGCTGATGATCGGTGTCTGGCCGTTGATCATGGGCATCACCATGTTCCTGCAGCAGAAGCTGAACCCGGCGCCGGCTGATCCGACCCAGGCGAAGATCATGATGTTCCTGCCGTTCATCTTTACCTTCATGCTGGCAAGCTTCCCGGCAGGTCTGGTGATTTACTGGGCGTGGAACAACCTGCTGTCCATCGCACAGCAGCGCTACATCATGTACAAGATGGGGATTTAATCCCCATCTACCCTTCACGGGTTGACCTTCCCTTCGGGGAGCATCCCCGACATATCGGGGAAGGAAAGACGATGACACAAGAAAACCTGCCGTCGGCAACTGCAATACCGACGCATGAAGACTCAGTGATCGAAGCCGGGCGGAAGCTTTTTAGCCGCCCGGTTAACTTCGTTCTTGGCGTCGCACAGCTCGAACAACTGCCGCCGGAAGACAAAACAGAAATCTGTTTTGCCGGGCGTTCAAACGTCGGCAAGTCCAGCCTGATCAACGCGATCACCGGTCGCAAGGACATTGCGCGCACGTCAAACACGCCGGGCAGGACCCAGCAGTTGAACTATTTCGATCTTGATGGTGCGTGCTATATCGTGGATTTGCCGGGCTATGGCTTTGCCCAGGCACCCAAGGATATCGTTGATACCTGGCATGCTTTGATCAAACAGTATCTGCGCGGGCGTGTGACGTTGCGCCGTGTGTTTGTTTTGATTGATTCCAGGCATGGCTTCAAGAAGGCTGATCTGGATATGATGAAGCTGCTTGATGAGGCAGCCGTGCCTTATCAGGTTGTGCTGACCAAGGCAGACAAGTTAAAAAAGGGACAGCTTGAAAAACGCATCAAGGAAGTGGTCGACGGGTTGATCAAACACCCGGCAGCCCTGCCGCAGATTTTTGCGACTTCAAGCGAGAAGAATACCGGCCTTGCCGAATTGCGGGCAGAAATATCCACCCTGCTTTGATCCCGGCAGGCACATAAAGCGACAATATGGGGAAGTGACATGAACGACCAAACCCGTTCTGAAGAAGACCAATCGGAAGCCAGCGCATATCGCATGCTGGCACGTGCCCAGGTGCTTTCCGAGGCTCTTCCCTTTATGCGCCGCTTTAACGGCCAGAAAATAGTCGTCAAATATGGCGGCCATGCCATGGGCGATCCGGAACTGGCGCGGCTGTTTGCCCAGGACATGGTGCTGCTTAAACAGGTGGGTATGAACCCGATTGTTGTGCATGGCGGCGGACCGCAGATCGGCCAGATGCTCAAGCAGCTTAATATCCAGTCGGAATTCGTTGATGGCCTACGTGTCACCGATCAGCAGACCATCGATGTTGTCGAAATGGTTCTGGCCGGCAAGATCAACAAGGAAATCGTATCAAACATCAATGCCGCAGGCGGCGTTGGTGTTGGTCTGTGCGGCAAGGATGCCAACCTGATTACCGCGCGCAAACTGACGCGGACCAAACGCGATCCGGAAAGCAATATCGAGAAGGTTCTTGATCTTGGCTTTGTCGGCGAACCGGTGAAGGTTGATCCGCACGTTCTTGATTGCTTTATCGACACCGACATTATTCCGGTCATTTCACCGATCGGCGTCGGTGAAGATGGTCAGACCTATAATATCAACGCCGATACGGCTGCCGGTGCGATTGCAAAGGCCGTTGGTGCCAGCCGTCTTTACATGCTGACCGACGTAAAAGGGATCCTTGATCAGAACAAGAACCTTGTACGGGATGCCGACACCGCCCACATCAATGCAATGATTGCGGATGGCACCATTCAGGGCGGAATGATTCCCAAAACCGAAACCTGCATGGATGCTGTTGAAAACGGGGTCGAAGCCGCCGTGATCGTTGATGGTCGCGCACCACATGCAGTTTTGCTGGAGCTGTTCACCGAACGTGGTGCAGGCACAATGATCAGAGGTAACTAAAGGTCGACATCAAGCCACCACTTTAGGGTAGTTTATTTCGACCTATATCTGGCTCCGAAGGGCAATTTGGAGTATGTTGAGGCAAATCGGTATGCACTAAACGCATAACGCATTGTCTTTGCGAATGAAAACAAGCCCGGAGCACCCGTTGTGACCACAGCGGAAAAACAGATTTCCCGTCATTGGGATTTTGCGGATGCGACCCTTAAGGCGTTGCGTGAGCGTGGCCTGCGCCCGACACCTGAACTGTATCATGTTTGGTTTGTCTATTTTGCCGGGGAAAACCCCGAAATCCTGCGCGTCATCGATGCTGTGCAGGCCAGCGGGGAACCCTTGGCGGAGGACACGCTTCTTCAGTTGTATTACCGCTATATCTTTGACCGTCAGGCCGCAGACTTCCTGCAGCGCGGGATGGAAGACTTTTCCGAGCTTGTTGAAAGCAGCGATGAATGTCTGACAACCGCGCGAATCGGTTTTCAGGATTATGGTGCGCTGCTGACGCGGTCTCTTGAGACGCTCAAGGATCATCAGCATGTCAGCCCGGTTCTAAGCGAGATCATCGAGAAGACCGACGAGATGCAACACACGGTCGAAGGCCTGCATCAGCGCCTTGATCAGTATCTTGGCAAGGTCGAACGGCTGCAACGCGAACTCGAAGAAACCCGCGAACGATCCTATACCGACGGTCTGACGCGTGTTTCCAACCGGATGTATTTCGAAGAACAGCTCAACCTGCTTGTTGCAGAGCACGACTCGTCAAAACATCCCGAGCCATTCTGTGTGATGATTGTCGACCTTGACCAGTTCAAGGCGATCAATGACCGGTTTGGTCACCGTATCGGCGACGAAATCCTTGTCCTGATTGCGTCGATGTTGAAGGCCAATATCAAGGGTCGTGATGTTGTCGCGCGCTATGGTGGCGACGAGTTTGCCATTCTGCTGCCGCAGACGCCGCTGATCAATGCCATGTCACTGGCAGATGACATGAGCAAACGCATTGCCGAGTGTGAAATCAAGGCAAAGCAATCAGGTGTCTCGTTTGGTCAGATGACCATATCGATTGGTGTTGCGGAATATGTCGCCAAGGAAGGCGGCGCGAAACTGATCGACCGCGCCGACGGCGCGCTGTACCGGGCCAAAAAAGAAGGCCGTAACCGCAATTTCGCGGCGTAAGCAGCCTTTTCCAACCTTTGATATCAGTGACCGACGATGATTTGCGCGCCCGATGCATGCGTGCCATGAGGGCCGCGGACTTGCATTGAAGCTTTCAAAAGCGTATGTAACCAGCGCCCGGCAAGGATCAATGTCCTTGCCGGGCGTTCCGCACTTGCAGCATCCTTTTTGAATTGCGCTGGCGGAATAATTCCCAAAACCGAACTTTGGATCGCAGAAGACCGAGCATGAAAGAGCCGCGCGTCGTCACATTTGGTTGTCGCCTTAACACCTATGAATCCGAGGTGATGCGCGACCATGCCAAAAATGCCGGACTTGATGATGCCATCATCATCAACACCTGTGCCGTCACGACCGAGGCCGAACGCCAGGCACGTCAAAGCATCCGCCGTCTGCGCCGAGAAAACCCGGACGCCAAGATTTTCGTTACCGGCTGCGCTGTTCAGGTCAATCCCGACAAGTTCGCCAATATGGGCGAGATCGACCGGATTTTTGGCAACGACGCCAAGATGAAGGCCGAAACCTTCATGATGCCCGAACATGAACGCGTCGTGGTCAATGACATCATGTCAGTTGAAGAAACTGCAAGCCATCTTGTGTCGGGTTTTGAAGGGCGCGCGCGCGCCTTTGTGCAGGTCCAGAACGGCTGTGACCATCGCTGCACGTTCTGCATCATTCCTTATGGCCGCGGTAATTCGCGTAGTGTGCCGATGGGGGAAATCGTCACACAGGTCCGTGAACTGGTGGCCAACGGTTATGGCGAAGTGGTTCTGACCGGGGTCGATATCACATCCTATGGCCATGATTTGCCGGGCAAGCCGACACTGGGGCAGATGTCGCGCCGGTTGCTGGCACAGGTGCCGGAACTGCCGCGCCTGCGCATTTCATCAATTGACCCGGTTGAGGTGGACGAAGACCTGTTTCGTCTGATCGAAACCGAACCTCGCCTGATGCCGCATATGCATATCAGTTTGCAGGCAGGGGACGACATGGTGCTTAAGCGCATGAAACGTCGCCATCTGCGTCAGGACGTTGTCGATTTCTGTAATAAGGTCCGCGATCTGCGCCCGGATGTGACGTTCGGTGCCGATATCATTGCCGGTTTCCCGACCGAAACCGATGAAATGGCCGAAAACACCCTGCGTCTGGTTGATGAATGCGGCCTGATTTATCTGCATGTCTTCCCGTATTCCTCGCGCCCGGGAACGCCAGCGGCCAAGATGCCGCAGGTGCCCAAGGACCTGCGCAAGGAACGGGCAAGTGCCCTTCGCGAGGCGGGCGAGATACAGCTGAACAAGTTCCTGCAATCACGCATCGGCATGACCGAGAATGTGTTGGTTGAAAAGGAAAATACCGGCCATACGGAGCATTTTGCTCCCGTTCTGCTGGATCGCGTGATAGAAGCGGGCACGATAGCAAAGGCCAAAGTCACCGGCCTTGAAGATGGAAAACTGATAGCGGAGCTTGCGGGATGAGTGAAGAGGGGAAAAAAAGCTGGTTTAGCCGCCTGAAAGACGGGCTGAAACGGTCCTCCTCAAAACTGACCACCGGCATTTCCGATATCTTTACCAAGCGCCGTCTTGATGATGACGCGCTTGAAGAATTCGAAGACCTTCTGATCACATCCGACCTTGGCGTGACGACCGCCGCAAAACTGAGCGCGGAACTGTCCAAGACCCGGTTTGACAAGGAAGTCGATTCCGCCGAAATCCAGGAATTCATTGCCGAAGAAGTTGCCAAGATCCTTGAGCCGGTCGCACAGCCGCTGGTGATTGATGCCAACAAGAAACCGCATGTGGTGCTGGTGGTTGGTGTGAACGGATCGGGCAAAACCACAACCATCGGCAAGCTTGCCAAGACTTACAAGGACCAGGGCCTCAAGGTCATGATGGCAGCCGGCGATACGTTCCGTGCGGCTGCGGTTGAGCAGCTTAAAGTCTGGGGTGAACGCACCGACTGCCCGGTGATTGCGCGTGACACGGGGGCCGATGCTGCTGGCCTTGCCTTTGATGCGATCGAACAGGCCCAGCGCGAAGGTTATGACCTGTTGCTGATTGATACCGCCGGTCGCCTGCAAAACAAGGCCCATCTGATGGACGAGCTTAAAAAGATCGTCCGTGTGATTAAAAAGCGCGATGAAACGGCACCGCATGACACGCTTCTTGTGCTGGATGCCACCACGGGTCAGAACGCGCATTCACAGGTCGAGACCTTTGGTCAGGCAACCAATGTGTCGGGTCTGATCGTCACCAAGCTTGATGGCACAGCCAAGGGCGGCGTCGTTGTCGCGCTGGCCGAGAAGTTCGGCAAGCCGGTTCATGCGATTGGTGTGGGTGAGTCCGCCGAAGACCTGCGCCCGTTCGAGGCCAAATCCTTCGCCAGAAGTCTTGCCGGTCTGGAAGACTAACCAAGAGATACAAAATAAAGCCCAAAAAAAAGACCGCCATTTGGCGGTCTTTTTGTATTCAGAGATCCTTGGCGATACGATCCAGCGTTTTGGAAAAATCGACCATTTCCGTTGCCAGCCCGTCGAGGGCCTTTGAGACCTCAGTCGGTTGGTTATCCAACGAGATCGCGTGTATTTCCGTTGTCAGGGTGTCCGCACGAGCTTTCAGGCCATTGGCAAGGCGGGTATCAGCATTGCCCAGCAACCAGCCCATGACCTTGTCGCGGAGTTCCTCAAGGTTCTGAAGATCCGGGTCGGGGGAGGCGGCATTGATCCCGAAGGGACGCACGCCCAGTTCAAGCTGGCGGGCATGGCTGCGCAAATGACCCGCCGCGTCATGGCAAAGTGATTTAAGCGCGCTGTTCTGTGCGACAGGGTAAATCGCCTCAAGACGTACGGCGAAATCAATGGTGTCGCGCATGACGTCATTAATCTCGTTCTGCTGGGGCAGGGTTTTGGTCTTTGCCTCGCCGTCATTGATGACTTCCTCGACGAAACTGTTGGGGGCAAAGACCGGTAGAACGGCCGCACGGATGGCAAATTTCGCCGGAAGTTTGCCGATGATTTCGCCGTCGGCCAGAATGGGCGCACCGTCTTCGCCATCGACCTTGATCGTGTCGCACTGAATTGACGTCGCATAGCTGCTGTCATCGACAGAGCCAAACAACAGTTCGGCTGCGATATCCAGGCCGCTGAGCGTATCGACACTGTCGCGAATGGCAAACATGTGCAAAAGACCGTCTTCCGGGCTTTTGGTTTCGCTCGGGCGCAATCCACCGCCAAAATATCGGCCATTGGTGATCGTGACCTGACGCAGCTTCATGGCTTGTGGGTCTTCTTCGCCGCACGTGATGGTCAGATCAAGCGGATCCATTTCATGCCAGCTTTGCCAGTTGGCAACCGCATAGCTGATAGCCCCCAAGGTGCGTTTTAGGTCGGGATTGATGCGTTTGCGTGCATCGGCTGGGACGCCAATGCTGGCCGCATTGACAAAGCTTTTGTCATTCACGCTGCCGATATCAAGCATTCTGATCTGACCGTGGATGGACGCGCGCGCCGCATCAATCAGATCGTCCGGCAATGTCAGGGTGCGGGCAAAATCGTTTGCCGTGCCAAGCGGCACCGGGATGAGAACGACCTTTTGCGAAATCACGGTATCAAGGACCGCATTAATGGTGCCATCACCACCGCCGACCGCGACGATATCGCCCGGTGCACAGCTGGTGCTGATCTGTTCCTTGATGACGTCGGGGTTATCGCACAGCGTCAGCTCGGTCTTGTAACCGGCATCTTCGAACACATTGCGCAGCGGCTGTGCGCCGTTATCACGCCACTCGTCGGGCAGTTTCGACTTCGTCAGCAGCAAGTGGACCTTGCCAGTCAGATCAGAGCTTTTCATCATGCTGTACCGTTGGTTTGGGGGCACAAAAAAGAACCGGCACCCGAAGGCGCCGGTTCATCATATCATATTGGCATGATTACGAGATCGTTGCACGCAGCATCCATGCTGCTTCTTCGTGAACACCGATCCGCTCGGTCAGCATGTCGGCGGTTTTCACATCATCAACTTCCTCGGCGGCAGCCACCCCGTCCCGGAGCAGGCGGGCCATTTTTTCATGATCCTCGACCAGTTCCTTGACCATGTCTTCGGTCGAAAGAAGTTTGGTCTGATCCTTGATGGACGAGTTTTCTATCATCTCGCTGAGACCCGTTGGCGCCGTAAAGCCGATGGCGCGGATGCGTTCCGCCATGTCGTCAATCGCGGTGTTGAGGTCTTCGTAATGCTCCTCGGTCATGTTGTGGAGCGAATAGAAAGCCGGACCCACCACATTCCAGTGAACACCACGAACTTTGGCATACAGTACATGCGACGAGCCAACGATCTTGGTCAGCATTTTCGCCAGTTCGCGACGATCCTTGCGGTCCACGCCAGTCTCGACGGGAACTTCCTTCGCAACGGTCTGCATACTGCTATGTGCCATAACTAAAACTCCTTTTGTTTACAGCGTGCCCGTGAAATCGGATTGCGCATTCTTTATTGCGCTGTACCCCGTTTCGTATTGTGGGCGCTTGCAGATGAAACGTGCATTCCGCCAGAAGGTTCCAGAAAATAAAATCAACACAATTGGAACATTCTTTCGCACCATCCGTTGTGAATGGTAAGCAGCGTGCAAGTAATTGTGCTGTGTTTGTTTAATAAGGAGGTTGTGATGTTGAACAAGAATATGCTGATGATCGGTACTGTACTTATGTCTGTTTCTGTAATGGCGCCGGCTTATGCCGGGTCCGACAACTCGGACACCATGGCGACCGACGATGCAGTGAAGTCCGACGTCAATGAGCTGGGCAACGAAATTGCAGCCCAGTACGAAGAAGCCAAAGACTTTACGTTCGAGCAGAAAGAAGACTTCCTTGCCTGGGTTGATGCCAAATCCAAACAACTTGGCGAACAATACGACGAGGTTTCTGCCGAAGTTAAAGATGACAGCGAAGATGCTGTCGAAGAAATGGCTGAGGCCTGGGACAGCGCAAGCGATGAGCTGAGCGATGCCCTGGAAAATGCCAAGGATGCATCTGCGGAGACCTGGGAAGATGTAAAGGCCAATACTGTAAATGCGCTTGAAGATGCGCAGAAGGCCATCTCGGATACTCAGACCGCCGAATAAGACGTCACAACCTGAACTCGGCGGATGACGTCCGAGGTTAGCAGCCCGCCCGGCTTCGGGCGGGCTGCTTTTATTTTGGGGTAGGACCGCCAACAAGGATCAGAATATGTCGGGTGATAATCAAAAAACAGGAATGCGCATAAAAAACGGGTTGGCATATGCCAAGTCCCGCCTCGCCAAACTTGCAGAGGGACGCAAGGGACTTGGGGGGATTTCTGTCGCGTCGTTTCTTGAAACGACGATCATCCCGATTCCGATCGAAGTCATCGTTGCCCCGATCATGGCAGCTTCGCGGACGCGCGGGTTTATTGTGGCATCCGTAACACTGGCAGGCAGTGTGCTTGGTGCGGTGGCCTTGTATCTTTTGGCGTGGGTTTTGTTTGATGACCTTGCCCAGCCGCTTATTGATCTGGTCGGCGGGCAGCAGGAATTCGAAGATCTGGAAGGCCGATTTGCCGAAGGCGGATTCTGGGTGGTCTTTGCGATCAGTATTACACCAGTCCCGATGCAGCTTGCTGCCCTGGCCGCAGGGGCGACATCCTATCCGATCTGGTTGTTTCTGATTGCGATCACGGCATCGCGCGCGATCCGATATTACGGATTGTGGTTACTGGTTCTGGGATTTGGCGCAGGAATCGCCCGCATTTTCGAGGGTCGCAAACCCGATTTACGGCAAGATGCGACGTGAAATTGGTCCGAAAACACGCCCAAATGAAAAGGCCCGGCAGTTCGCCGGGTCTTTTTTTTGGAAAAATCGAATTTTTTATTCCGTCTCGATGCGGAAATCAGTGGTGCTTTTACCCTCGGTATCGGGGTCATCGACGTCTTCTGCGACGAGGCCACGACGAATCAGCTCGCGGATTGCGGCAGCTCGGGTCGGCATCCGATGGTCAAACCGCCAGTCATCGATGAATTTCAGTTCTTCATCATCGAGCATGATCTGGAGCTTTTCTGTTCTCTTCGACGTAGGCACGTGGGGTTTCCTGTAAATTTCAGAGGTTCTTAAAGCCGTCCGAAGCCGTTGAAAATCAAAGCGTTCCAAAATTTTGGAGTAACTTACGTTACCGCTGTTTTCTCCGTAATACAACCATCTTGCTGAATTGGCGTAAGTGAGAATACGGACGTAAATGACGTAAAGTAATTATAATGCGTTATTTGCGTAAATTGAATGGGTGGAATAATAAGAGTAAAATAAGTTTGTTAATGTTGCGATGTATATTATGTGAAGTACTTGTGTTAAATAAGTAGAGCATACGATTTTACTATCAATTATATTTAGCCCTGTTATGGTCAGTGCATCCGAACAAGGAGGTTGTGATGTCTGAACAAGTGATGAATGAAATCGAAAACCATGTGCCTGCACTGCGCCGTCATGCATATCGTCTGACCGGCAGCAACGACATGGCTCAGGATCTGGTCCAGGACACGCTGTTGAAAGCCATCAGCAAAAAGGACCAGTTCGAAGAAGGCACCAGCCTCAAGGCTTGGTTGCACCGTATTCTGTTCAACACGTTCATTTCCGGAAAACGTCGTGAAAAAACGCGTGGTCCGCAGGTCGACTGGGATGATCTTGGCGACGTCTATGGCCATGGCAGCAATCAGATGGCGCGTTTGCAGCTTCGTGATGCTGACCGTGTGCTTGAAGGCCTGCCGGCCCAGGAACGCGAAGCGATCATGCTGACCGCTGTTGATGATGTGTCCTATCAGGACGCTGCCGATCAGATGTGTGTCGAGATCGGCACGGTCAAATCCCGTGTTGGTCGTGCACGCCGCAAGCTGCGCGCATCGGTTGGTCGAATCGAAGCCCGTGAACACGCATCACGTTATGTCTCGGAGGCCGCATGATATGAGTCTGGTTCTTGCGATATATGGCAAAGATCACATTCTTGGCTATGTACGCGGGACGCTTGAAGACGACGAAGAAAAACAGGACATCGAAAGTCTGGTCGAGAGTGACCCGCGCGCTGCCAAGATTGTTAACAAGCTTGAAGTCACCGAAGTTGGTGACCGATGGGCAACCGACAATTCTGCGCGAAGACGACTCGAAAAGTTACAGCACATCGCCGAGGAGGCAGATGTCCTGGCATAGCGCGAAACCGCAAAATGCCACTTGTGAACAAATAGAATTGACATAAATGACCACTGGTCATATAAGTACAGTACATCAGGGTTGATCGTCTTTTCCCTCAACGTCTAAGGCCCTTCCCTGAAATTGCCGAAACCGTCCCCCGGTTTCGGCATTTTTTTTGCCCTGTTTTCAAAATACCGGTCGTTTCGCGCCGCCAGCTTTGCGTGCAGACCTTGCGGGTTATGACGGTCTCCTCAAAACTGTCATTTGGAATTTTTGAAAATAGACCCGACATATATTTCATAAGTTTCTGAAAATGCCGGGAAAGGTCCGAATTATAAACTTTCCGATATCCACAAATCAGCGGTTTTGACGTCTGGATTGAAAGTGATGGCAAAGTTTTCGGTTGTCAGAAGCCGGGCGAGCGGTGATAAATCTCTCGCTCCAAGGGGTTTTGTCATTGATCCGTCGCTGTTTTATGCTTCGTGATCTGGCAAAAGACCCAAACAACAATAACAAAAAGGAGCAACCAATATGGTTTCAGAAGTCCATGGATCGGTACGCGATCTGTTTGAATTCACGGACGCCGACCGGGCACTTGCGCGCATCAAGGATATTTATGCGACCGGTGCCAACGCCGTCCAAGAGGCGTTTAACCGTTTCGGTCAAGGCCAACAATCTTCTCCGATACGTGCATATTATCCGTATCTCGGCATCGAAGTGCCGCCGGAAAAGCTGCATGTCGAAAGCACCTTGTCATTTGGCGCACCGCGCGATCCGGGTGTTTATGGAACGACCCTGACCCGGCCCGACCTGTTTGAAGAATATTACCGCGAGCAGATCGAACTTCTGCTCAAAAACCATGACGTTCCGGTCGTGGTGGGGGTTTCGGACCGTCCGATCCCCGTGCCGTTTCTGGTTGAAACGGCAACCGACAGTATCGGTCCGAATGATATCCGCCCGATGCAGCTGATCTTTGATATGCCCGATCTGGCGCGGACCGATGATGACATCGCCAATGGTGTTCATTACGGTGCGAACGCGACCCCGGGGCCAAAGCCATTGTCGCTGTTTTCCGGTGAACGTGTGGATTATTCGCTGGCACGCCTGCGTCACTACACGGCAACAGCCCCCGAACATTTCCAGAAGTTTGTTCTGTTCACCAACTATCAGCGCTATGTCGATGAATTCATCGAATTCGCCAAGGCACAGCTTGATGACCCGAAAAGCCCCTATGTCGCGTTTGTCGAGCCGGGACCGAAAGTAAGCGTAGGCAAAAACGCGCCCAAGGGCTGGGTTGAAAGCGGTGAAGCGGTCAAACAACTGCCGCAGATGCCATCCTATCACCTGATCCGCGAAGATGGTCTTGGTGTCACCCTGGTCAATATCGGTGTGGGGCCGTCGAACGCCAAAACGGCAACCGACCATATTGCCGTTCTGCGACCGCATTGCTGGTTGATGTTGGGGCACTGCGCCGGTTTGCGGCGTAGCCAGCTGCTTGGCGACTATGTTCTGGCACATGGTTATGTCCGTGACGATCACGTGCTTGATTCGGACCTGCCGCTTTGGATTCCGGTGCCGCCAATTGCCGAGGTGCAGGTCGCACTGGCAGATTCGGTCACCAAAATCACTGGCCTTAAGGGTCGTGAAATGAAGGCGCGCATGCGCACCGGGACGGTGGCGACCACCGATAACCGGAACTGGGAACTGCGTTATAGCGAACTGTTTGTTCGCCTCAACCAGTCACGCGCGATCGCGGTCGATATGGAAAGTGCCACCATTGCCGCCAACGGTTTCCGGTTCCGGGTGCCGTATGGCACGCTTTTGTGTGTGTCCGACAAACCGGTTCATGGTGAATTGAAGCTGCCCGGTATGGCGAACAATTTCTATCGCCAGCGTATCGGTCAGCATTTGCAGGTGGGTCTGGATACGATTGATACACTCCGTCAGGACGTCAATCAGCTCCATTCCCGCAAATTGCGTTCCCTGGACGAGCCAGCCTTCCGCTAAGGCGCCAATAATCAAACCAAAACCCCGCCTGAGGCAGATCGCCACAGGCGGGGTTTTGTTATGGAATTGTGACGAATGGCTGTGGTCCCGATTTTGGCTTTGCCGCCTTTGTGCGATTGCGTATGGTCAGGCAAAATCAGGGGTAGGGCAGGACAATCACATGCCAAATGCAACGCCACAAAGCAAAACCACAAAAAGTTCCACGGATAACAAGGCACCTTCATTGCCGATTGGCGGTGTTGGTCTTTGGCAAATCTTCCTGATCTTTCTGCGTCTTGGCTTGACCAGTTTTGGTGGTCCTGTTGCGCATATCGGTTATTTCCGTGAAGAGTTCGTTGCGCGCCGCAAATGGCTAAGTGATGCGCGCTACGCCGATCTGGTGGCACTTTGCCAGTTCGTGCCGGGGCCCGCCAGTTCGCAGGTCGGCATGGGCATTGGCATGGCGCTTGGTGGTTTGCGTGGATCACTGGTCGCCTGGCTTGGATTTACCATGCCATCCGCGATTGTGCTGGCTGCCCTTGGCATGGCGTTTGTCGGATTTGATCTTGGCACGGTCGAGGGGATAATTCGCGGCCTTAAACTGGTGGCGGTCGGGGTTGTCCTGCATGCCCTGCTTGGCATGGCGCGCAGCCTGTGTCCGGATGTTCCACGTGCCCTTCTTGCCGTCTTGGCCGCCGGTATCATGATTGCCAGTGAAACGGTGATGACGCAGTTTGGTGTCATCCTTGGCGGGATGCTGGCGGGCTTTTTGCTGCTTCGGGACAAGGTGGGCGCGGATGCCGATCCCGGCACTGTGCGGCGTTCGGCCAAGGGGGCTGTTGCAGCCCTTTGCGCATTCTTTGTTTTGCTTGTGCTGTTGCCCATTTTGGCAAAGCTTGATCCCACCGGGCTTTTTGCCGTGATTGACGGCTTTTATCGCAGTGGTGCCCTGGTGTTTGGCGGCGGGCATGTGGTTTTGCCCCTGTTGCAAAATGCCGTGGTCACACCGGGCTGGGTTGATGCCGAGACGTTCCTTGCGGGATATGGCGCAACCCAGGCCGTGCCCGGTCCGATCTTTACCTTTGCCGCCTATTTGGGGGCGGCCCTGCATACCGGTTCTGGTGGTACGGGACTTTTGGTCAGTGCCATCACGTCCCTTGTGACATTGATCGCGATTTTCCTGCCGGCATGGTTATTGGTGGTGGGGCTTCTGCCGTTCTGGGATCGTGTTCGGCATATCCCGTCGATGCGGGCCGGACTGATGGGGGTGAATGCCGCCGTGGTCGGCCTTTTGGCGGCGGTGTTGTATGACCCGATCTGGACGGGTGCAAATCTTGATATTTTTGATATCGGGTGCGTGATTTTGGTTTTCGCAATCCTGCAATGGCGGATTGCCCCGGTCTGGGCCGTTGTCGGTGCTGGGGCTGTGGTTGGGTATCTGACGGGTCTTTTGTGACTGCACCAACTGTTGCAATCAGCCGTCATTTGCCCCGGTCGTTGTGGCGTCCGATCCGATCGGCGCATCCGCCGGGGCATCTGAAGTCGCCGGGAAAATGGTACTTAGATCGGCAATGAACTGACGCAGCTTGAACGCGCCGGAATTGCGGGTGACGCCGAAACGCGCCACCACGAGGTTTCTGGATGGAATGACGGTAAGCGACTGGCCATCATGACCAAGTGCGAAATAGGCGTCATCGGGGATCTGCGGCACGTCATTACGGGGTGTGCCATCCTCGTTCCGGCTGCCGGGCAGATCAATCCACCAATGCGCGCCATAAAGACCATACGGGTCTTCTGCGGCGGGGCTGGTGGAATATCCGACCCATCCTTCGGGCAGCAGGCGCTCCCCCTCCCACACGCCGTCTTGCAGGAACAACTGGCCGATCTTGGCCCAGTCGCGTGCGGATGCATGCATGAAGCTTGAGGCGATAAAATAGCCTTCCGGGTCGGTTTCGATCACCGCACTGCTCATGCCAAGCGGACGGAACAGAAGTTCTGTCGGTCGGCTGAGATAGGTTGAGCGTGACCCGCTCAGATTACGGATGGCTGCTGACAGGATGTTGCTTGCCCCGGAATTATAGGCGAAATCACTGCCTGGCGTGTTTTCGAGCGGCATGGATACCGCATAACCTGCCGCCGCAGGTTCGATAAACAGCATCTGCACCACATCCGATAGCGGATTGGCGTAGCTTTCATCGAACTCAAGCCCGCTTCGCATGCGAAGCAGGTCATCGTAATTGATGGTTGCGCGCGGGTCGTTTGGCTCTGCCTGCCATTCGTTGATCAGGACCGGGTCCTGGATGTCGGGCATCATGCCTTCGAACTGCATGCGACCGAGGATGACGTTGAAAACGCTTTTGGTCATCGACCAGCCGGGCAGCGGCGTGTCGGTTGTTATGCCCTCGGCATAGCGCTCCGCAACCACCTTGCCGTTATGTAAGATCACAACTGCACGCGTCCGCCGTTCCGGATTCAGGCCCGGCTCATCCATGACGTCAAACAGGATGTTCTTAAGAGCCCGGCGGTCAACATTGGTGGGCGGCGGTGTCGTCAGAAGCGGTCGCGGTGTGACCGGCCTCATCACCGGGGTTGAATTGCGCAATTGGGCGACATGATCCAGATCGTCGGCCAGCGTGCAGCCAAGGTTGGGGCGATAAACGGCAAACCGTTTGCGGAACCCGAAGGCATGCGCGCTGACAGTCTGGTTGCGCAGATCCACATTGGTGGTGATCAGGGATAAAAGGGCGTTGTTGTCGGCAAGAACATCAACATCGCGCGCCCGTGTCGAGGTCAGGCCATCGACAAAAATGGCGGAGCACATGATCTTTGCGCTATAGGCAGCCCCCACCGGGGCCAGCCAGATGAAGAAGACAGCAAGAACGGAAATGCCGATCAATACCAGTCCGATAAAGATGGCTTTGATCAACTGCATTCCACTTCCCTGGATCTTTTTGATTTGTGTGGGAGGGAAGGGTCGCCTGCTTCGCCAGACAGGTCAAGTCATCGTATCGTATAGTTCTAAGATGAATTTTGTCTAATGGGGGCTGCCATGCCCGGTTTTCGTAGGGTAATCAGGAAACCTGCAAAGTAAAAACCCCCCAGAACTACTGCCGCCCCGGCCCAGCCATTTTGATCGATCATCGCCCCGGCAAACGGGGGAACAAGCACGACAAAAATCTCGGCGAATTGTGCCAGCATGCCCTGCAGGGCAGGCATGGAAAGGCCGTCCTTTGCGATCCTTGGCAAAAGTGCAAAGCAGGTTCCGGCGACCATGCCTTGACAGACGTTAAATATAATCAGCGCGGTGATGCTAAGCGGTAGAGAGGTACTGACATAGAGGGTCGAAATGGCAGCCGCCATCATCGGCAAAAATATAATCAGAATGGTCCGGCCAGCAACATCACGGCCCAGAACAGTCCCGGCGGCGACACTGCCGACAATATTGCCGGCAATTGCGGTTGTGCCGATGATCCCGGCCGACAGCGTAATGCCAATATCAAGGTTGTCTGCCAGCATGGCCGGCATGAACGCCAAAGCGGCCGACGTTGCACCCGCAAACGCACCAAAGGTCAACGCCACCTGAAGGGCGGAACGTGATTTCAAAACACCGACCACCCCGACAACAAGTGATCGCCGTGCGGTTCCGATTTCGGGTTTTTCCATCAGGGCAAGCAGCGGCAGCAAAACCAGAACCGGCAGGGTGCAAACCCCAACAGCGATCCGCCAATCCATCCATGTCACCACAGCCGCACTGACCCAGTTGCCAAGGGCAATGCCAACCGGGATAAAGGTGCCCCAGATGCTCATGGCCATGGCAACAAGCTTGGGATTTGTGAAGGCCGCCATCCAGCTTGGCGCGCCGACAACAATCAGAAGATAGCCAACACTGGTGACAATCCGCCCGACATATAAAAGGCTGCTCACGCTTGCGGTGGCAAAGATCAGCGCGCCCGCAATCATCATCATACAGCCAAGGACGAGTGACCTCCGCAGCCCGGCCCGTGCCGCCCATACCCCGGCGGGTATGGCACAAAGTGCGCCTGCTGCGGTGATCAGGGAGGCCACCAGTCCGAACTCCGCCTGACTAAGCCCGAAGCTTGCGCGCAAGTCAGGCGCAATCGGGCCAATCAGACCGACCTGCATCGAGGCGGTCAGTCCAAGTCCATAAAGAATGATAACGGCGGTGATGGGCGGCATGGATCAGTTCCGTGGGGCAGGATCGGTGCACTTGAAGGCACTGATTACCGATATTCTGGGAAGAATGCCACGTATGAAATATGCGCCGGTAAAATATGCGCTGATGATCCGTATCAGATGTGAACCGGCTTTTGATCAAACCCGGTGGTCAGGCGCACTGCCGTGCCATCAGATAGGAAAAACCGTTCCCACAGGATATAGGTATCGACAATCCGCAGCGGTGCGCCCTCCCGGCGGGAGTTTTCAAAGGTCAGGTGATCGGTCTGATCCTCGTGCCAGCCAAGGTCATGCAGGCTTTTTTCTGCTGATGCGATTTCCGGGGTAGCAAAGCACCACAGCGAGGTGCCCAGCAGCGGCGTGCTGTCACGTTGCCACTCGTGTTCGCGCGGGCGCGACAAACAAAGAAGACGGTGTGATCTGTCTTCGATCAGGTGGACACGCTGTGATGAATGCAAAACCAGCCGTTTGATCGCCTGATCAAGGCGGAAATTGCGTTTGCGCGTCATCATTTGATGGATCAGGCCATATTGCAGCGGGGCCGGGCTTTGCGCGCCGCTTTCCCAGCGCGAAACGGTTGCCTGTGTCACGCCCAGAATATCGGCCAGACGTGATTGTTTGATATCGCTTGCACGCCGCCACTGGCGCAAAAGGCGACCAAATTCCTTGTCTGGTGAACTATTGGACAGGCGTTTCATGACGATCAACCGATAGTGCAGGTATCCAAATCTATCACAGAATTCGGTGACGGGCAGCTTTGCTGCAATCAGGCGATAAAGCGCCCGATATCAATCTGGCAGCGGCCATATTTGCGACTGTCGCACAGATAAAAATCTTCAAGTGCGATTTCCGGATCGCGCGGATCACGTTCGGCAACGATCAGGGTGTTATCATCAATCCACCCGGCCTGGGCCAGGGCCGTGATGCTGGGCTCGATCAGGTCTTTGCCATAGGGCGGATCCAGAAACACCATGCTGGCCTGTGTGCTTGTGCGTGGTGGTTTGGTAGCATCGGCACGTCGTGCACTTGCCTGATCGGCAATGCGAAGGGTGTCGATGTTTTGTTCGATGATCGCAATCGCCTTGCGGTCATTGTCAAAGAACACTGCGCGTTCCGCCCCGCGTGAAATGGCTTCAAGGCCAAGCGCACCGGACCCGGCAAAGGCATCAAGGATCACGCCATCAAATAGCGGGTTGAAGTCATCCTCATACCAGCGCGATGCGTGTGACAGGATGCTAAACAGCGCTTCGCGCACCCGATCAAGGGTCGGGCGCGTATCGCGTCCTTCCGGTGCGTTCAAAAGCCTGCCTCGATGGGTGCCGCCGACAATCCGCATTCAGCTTAGTCCTTCTTGCCGCGTGGACGGTTGCCGGACGGTTTGCGACCGGGCGCACTATGTGTGGTATCGCCGGAACGACCAGCAGGTTTTCCCGATGGTTTGCCGGTTGGCTTTCCACGGCCACGCCCTTCAATGAAGCCCGGCTTGCCTTCGCGGCCACCAGTCCCCCGTCCGCCATCACGACCGCCGTCGCGACCGCCATCACGTCCACCGGCAGCTTTGCCTTCGGCACTGTAACGGCCACGGCCCTTGTTGGTCGGGCGCGATGATCCGCGTTCTTCGCGCATATCACGTTCCTGGCGATCCCCACCAGAAGCCGGTTTGCCACGGCCACCGGCACGCGGGGCTGCACCGATGCGCGGGCCTTTCCGTGCAGCACCACTAGCCGGACGTTCGCGGGTTTCACGCTGTTCGTCGGCCTCGGCATTCTGGGCGGCGGCGTTCGGACCACCTTGCGGGCGTTTGCGCTGGGCCGGTTGGCCGAATACGGTGCGCGGGGCCTTCGGGCGCGATGTGCCGCCACGGGCAACCGATTTCTTTTCGGAAACCTTGGAATAGTCGCCCTTAAAGAACGCAGCGAGCTGTTCTTTCATCACCTTGCCGGTGATTTCCTCGCACTCGCCAGGCGCCAGATTGCCCAATTGGAATGGGCCATAGGAAACGCGCATCAGGCGTGTGACCGGCCAGCCAAGATGTTCCATGACACGACGGATTTCGCGGTTCTTGCCTTCGCGCAGTGTGACTGTCATCCAGGCATTGGTGCCTTTCTGAACGTCAACCTCGGCATGGATGGAGCCGTAATTGATCCCGTCGACCGTAACACCGTCTTCAAGCTGTTTAAGCTTTGCCGGGTCAATTTGCCCATGCACACGCACGCGATAGCGCCGCGCCCAGCCGGTTGCGGGCAGTTCAAGATAGCGGGCAAGCTCCCCGTCGTTGGTCAGCAACAGCAGACCTTCGGAGTTCAAGTCCAGTCGCCCAACCGAAATCACCCGCGGCACATAGCTTGGCAGATGTTCAAATACCGTGTCGCGGCCCTGTTCATCGCGGTGGCTGGTGACCAGACCGCGCTTTTTAAACAGGCGCCAAAGACGCGGCTTTTCCTTTTCCGGAAGCGGCTTGCCATCGACGATGATTTCATCTTCGTCGGTCACGGTGACCGCCGGGGTATCAAGCTTCTTGCCGTTCAGGCGCACAAGCCCCTCGGCGATCATGCGTTCGGCATCACGCCTGGAACAAACGCCTGAGCGCGCAATGCGCTTGGCAATGCGTTCGGGCTTGTTGTCATCCGGGGTGGTGTTCTTGTCGCTCATTTGCGGGCCTCGGAAATCAGGGCGTCGAAAATCTTCGCATCGCCCGAACTGATATGGAATTCGGGATGCCACTGGACCCCGAGACAATAACGATATTTCGGATGCTCAATCCCCTCGATCACGCCATCAGGCGCATAGGAATTGATGATGACATCCGGGCCAACACTCGCCACCGCCTGATGGTGGGCGGAATTGACCGAAAGGTTTTTCACATCGCCAACGATCTTCGCCAGAAGCGTATCGGGTTCGACCGTGACATCATGGCCGGGCTCGTTGCGCGGGTTCGGCTGTTCGTGCGGCAGGCAGTTTTCAACCGCATCCGGGATATGCTGGATCAACGACCCGCCCAGAATGACGTTCAAAAGCTGCTGACCACCGCAAATGCCCAGAACCGGCATGTCGCGCTTAAGCGCGCCTTCGGCCATCGCCCATTCAAATTTGGTGCGCCGATCCTTGGTGACAACCGTGTCATGCTTTTCCGTCGCGCCAAACAGGCTCGGATCCACGTCAAACGCGCCACCGGTCACGACCAGCCCGTCAATCAGATCAAGCAGATCGGGAACCAGTTCCACCTCGTGGGGCAAAGGCATCGGAATGCCGCCTGCCTCGGTCACCGCACCGGCATAGTTTTCACGCAGCGCATACCACGGGAATTTGGAATAGCCCCCCGGTTCTTCGGAATCGAGTGTGATACCAATGATCGGCTTGCGCGTGGTCATGATCGAAATAGCCTTGATGCTGGTGACAGGTTCGCGAATAAAGTCACGCGGAAACTACCTGTGTAACCCTTTAAGGGCAACGGCAATTCACGCGGATGGTCCATGCGTTTCTGCGGGCCGTCGCCAGTAAAGCTTCACCAACACCCCGCCAGATGATGGCTTGACCCATTATCTGGATGGTAGCACTGTGAGCATACAGGCCCTAAAATGAAGTAAAAACAAGAACAGCCCTGATAATCGACCTGATTTGTCAGATGGCACAAGCGGGATGGAAAGATCATGAGTGCAGACAGCTACATGGATATGGCACTTGAAGAAGCCCGCGCTGCCGCGCGTCGGGGCGAAGTGCCCGTCGGTGCCGTTCTGGTCGATGCTGATAGCGGCGAGGTTTTGGCACGCGCCGGAAACCTGACCGAGGAAATGAACGACCCAACAGCACACGCCGAAATCCTGGTGATCCGGGCCGCTGCCGGGGCCAAGGGCGAACCCAGACTTCCCAACTGCGATCTTTACGTCACGCTTGAACCCTGCCCGATGTGCGCGACCGCCATTTCATTTGCCCGTCTGCGCCGGGTTTATTTCGGGGCTTATGATCCCAAGGGTGGGGGCGTTGATCACGGCCCGCGCGTGTTTGAAAGCACAAGCTGCCATCACCGTCCGGAAGTCTATGGCGGCATCGGCGAGGTCGAGGCGGCCAAGCTTTTGAAGGATTTCTTTGGCAGCTTGCGCTAGGGATTTGATTGTTCGGTTGGTCAGCGTCGGAACTTAGTTTTCCGGCACTTCACGGAACATCACCATGCCACCGTGATACAGGACATCATTTTCGAAATAGCCATCGGCGGTAAAACCGGTGTCGTCCTGATAGGTGATGTAGTTCCCAGAAACCTGATAGTCGCCCTGATAGTCGCCCTGATAGGCCGACTGACGTGTACCTCGGGCCTCGTCATAGCGGCCATCGGCACGCAGTTCCTGGCGGATATGACCATCCTTGGTCACCCACATGCCGACATACGGGTGCGGGGCGATTTCAGCGCTTTTGTTCATACCGGCCTCCTGTTGGGACCATGCTGGTGATGCGAACACCACCAGCATGGAAAGAAAACATAAGGATTGCAGAATGATCCTCATCAGAATGCCGATGCCGTCGGACGGACGATGACTTCGTTGATGTCGACATCTGCGGGCTGATCAAGGGCATAAAGCACAGCCCGCGCAATGGCATCCGGGGTCAGGGATACCTGACGGAACTGGGTCAGAAGCTCCTTGCTGTTCGGATCGGAAATATCATGGCCCAGTTCGGTCTTGACCACGCCCGGCGAAATGGTGGTCACACGGACATTGGTGCTTTCCTGACGCAGGCCTTCGGAAATCGCCCAGACTGCGTATTTGGTTCCGCAATAGACGGCAGCACTGGAATATACGTTGTGTGCTGCAATGGACGCGGTGTTGATGACATGACCGCCGCCCTGTTGTTCAAACAGTGGCAGGACAGCAGCAATGCCGTTCAGAACACCGCGAATATTGACGTTGATCATGTTGTCCCATTCGTCGGTTTTCAGTGCCGACATCGGGGCAAGCGGCATCACGCCGGCATTGTTGAAAATCGCATCCACACGGCCATAAAGGTTGTTTGCGTTGTAAACCAGTGCCTCGACGCTATCGGCATTGGTGACATCCACCGAACGGGCCATGGCACGGCCGCCAGCAGCTTCGATTTCGGTGGCAATCTCATCAAGGCGTTCTGTGCGGCGTGCGCCAAGCACCACATTCGCCCCACGGGATGCAAGAAGGCGGGCGGTGGCTTCGCCAATGCCGCTGCTGGCGCCTGTGATGATAACGGTCTTGTTTTCGACATGGTTGATCGGGTTCGACATGACATGCTCCTTGGGTTGGTGTGTCGGTGTTTGTTCGTGGCGCTTACTCTGTCGATAAATCCCCGATTGATGAATACACAGAACTCGAATTGGATTGCCTAATCCTCCAAATCGAAGATTGAGTGCTTTGTCCGCGTGAAGGCGCGTGTATAGTGGGCCTATGGGAAACAAAGGGTTTTGCGATGGATAGCTATCAGAAGCTGTGTGGCCTGATTGACAAATACTGCGAAGCGGATGGTGCGGTGCGCACGGCTGTTGAGCCGGTCTGGATGTTTCGATCAACCGGCCCGACCCTTAAGGTGCCAACGATCTACAAGCCTTGCCTGTGTCTGATTATCTCGGGTGCGAAGGAAGTCACGCTGGGGGATGAGCTTTATCGCTATGAGCCCGGTCAACTGCTGGCCGCATCGGTCGATTTGCCACTTGTTGGCCATGTGACCCTGGCGGCCGAGGATGCACCGTATCGCAGCCTGTCACTTGATCTGGATGCGAAGATCCTGGGCGAACTTGTTGCCAACATGGATATCAAGATGGGCGCAGACGGAGAAAGCACACGCGGGCTTTTTGTCGAAAAGACAACTGAAAGCCTGACCGATGCCGTCTTGCGGGTGGTTGAGCTGCTTGATCGTCCCGATGATGTGCCGGTGATGCTGCCGCTTTTGATGCGCGAAGTGCATTATCGCTTGTTATGTACCGCCAAGGGGGCGGCGATTGCGGGGCTTGCCATCGGCGGCAGCAACATGCAGCGCATCTCGGCGGCCCTTCAACTGATCAAGGATAATTTCGACAAACCGCTTAAGGTGGAAGACCTGGCAAACCGGGCCAATATGAGCCCTTCTTCCTTCCATCACCACTTCAAGCAGGTGACAGCCATGAGCCCGCTTCAATACCAAAAGCGGCTCCGTCTGACGACAGCGCGTCAGATCATGCTGGCTGAAATGAAGGATGCGGCATCGGCGGCCTATGCGGTCGGGTATGAAAGCGCGTCACAGTTCAGCCGCGAATATGCCCGCATGTTTGGCGCACCGCCAATCCGTAACATTTCAGCCATTTTGGGACATTCAACAAGCCTTGGCGCACAGGTTTAAGCGCCGCGCCAGAGACAAAAGGCGCAAAGCACATCAAGCTGCTTCTCGCCAGAGCCCATACGGTTCTGGTGGTTACTTGTATTTCCCAGACTGATAAGAGAAGTCGTTGGTTGGCAGTCCAAGTTCGAGCATTTTGGCTTCAAAGTCCTTGGCAATGTCAGCCATGGTCACAGTGCTCAGCGATGCAATAAAAGTATCGGACGCGGCCTGAAGGGCCTTGGCCGTCGCCGAATTGGCTGCTTGTTCCATCAAACAGCTAGACGTATCATCACCGCATCCTAATGCGAACAGTCTTGGTGCGCCAAGTGCCTCGTAAACATCGGCAAGCGTGATCTCCGATAAAGGTTTTGCCAGAAACCACCCGCCGCCATGTCCTTTCATGGAGGTGACAAGACCCTGTTCGCGCAAACCTGACATCGTGCGGCGAACAACTGCCGCATTGGTGTTGAGCATGCCAGCCAATTGATCCGAGGTTGCTGGATTTGTCATCTCGTTCAGGTGCAGGAGCGCATGCAATACGCGGGGAAGGCGGTTGTCCTGGCGCATTTGGGGCTCCGGTTTGCGGTCAACTGCTGCGAGTGGGTATTCATCCTTCTATTACACGTACCACTAAAAGATACATGAAAATTGACAGGTAAAGCGAATCATGTAACTTGAGTTGATACGTGATTAGCTTTTGTGGATCTCCCCCGCGCCACCCTTTTGGAAGGTTGAGTTGATGAAAATGGAAAAAGATGAACCAGCGATGGCCCCTGTCGAATTTTGGGAAGACCGCTATGAGGCGGCCTCGGCTGAAACAAGTGGTCGCCCTACCACCGTTTTAGAGAAGTTTGTGAAGGATCGCCCTGTTGGGCATGCGCTGGAACTTGGCTGCGGGAAAGGGGATGACGCTGTTTGGCTTGCCAAGCAGGGATGGTTTGTTACTGCTCTCGATATTTCCCAGGCAGCAATCGACATTGCGCGTAAAAATGCCGAGCGCAACAACGTCGCCGAAAAGATCAATTTCAAGGTCTGTGATCTGACAAAGGATTTCCCAGAGGGGGATTATGATCTGGTTACGGCCCAGTTTCTTGAGTCACCCTTTGAGTTTCCCCGCGAGAGGATATTGAACCACGCAGCAAGGCACGTTTGTGCGGCGGGCATGTTATTGGTCACCACGCATGGTTCGGTGCCACCATGGTCGGAGACACAATGGGAAACGGATTTCCCGACACCGGAAGAAGCTTTGGTCGCACTGAACCTTGATCTAACAGATTGGACGCGGATCTTTGTTGAGAATTTCTCGCGCATCGGCCAGAAACCCGGCAGCAAGCCGGGGAAACTGATCGATACGGTGATTGCACTGGAACGAAACCGGTAACCTTTCGGCGCCCAAAAGACGGGTCAGTGCAAATGACATTGCCCTGTCTTTCTTTTGGTCGCGTTTGATTGCCGAGTTAACCTTGCTGCTGGTTACCAACGGCCGGCAGGTGCTGGAACATCCAGGTTTCACTGAGCGGTTCATCACCGCGTTTCAGATACATGCGCAGGTCAACCGGGTCTGTGCCCGCCGCCTTAAGGTCAAAGGCCGCGCGCCAGATGCGGGTATCCATGATCGGTTCGATCTTGGTGCGCACAATCTCCCCGCGCGAGGATGTCACAACCACTTCGGGGAATTCGCCATATGCAAGCGTTCCCAGAACCTCACCCTCGAACTCGACGGAAAACTTGATCTCGTCCTTGGGTCGGTTGGTGCCGGGCTCCCCGCCGCGGCCCATGCGGGTTGCGGTCGCACGCGCCAGTTCCTTGACCGGGAACGGGTTATGGGCCTGCCAATACAGGCGGTATTTGAACTGATAAGAATTGCCAGCCTTGGCCGGGCCATTCGGGACCCAGAAGGCTGCAATGTTATCGTGGATTTCATCGTCAGTCGGGATTTCGATCAACTGAACAGCACCGTCATTCCAGTCGCCTTGCGGTTCGACCCACAGGCTGGGGCGGCGGTGATAACGCACACCATCCAGATAGTTTTTCACATCGCGATCGCGCTGCATCAAACCAAAACCACGCGGGTTATTGTCACCAAACGCCGATGCGCGGATGGTTTCCGGGTTGTTCAGTTGCCGCCATATGCGTTCGCCGCCGCCAGTCCAAAGCTCCAGCCCGTCGCTGTCATGCACTTCCGGGCGCCAGTCAAAGCGGAACGACTTGTTCTGTTCGGAATACCAGAACATGCTGGTCAGCGGTGCGATACCAAGCCGTTCGATGTCCTTGCGTAAAAACAGATGTTTTTCGACATCCATCGTGACGCCTTCGCCGCGATAAAGCAGGAATTTATAAGCACCCGTGATGCTGGGCCCATCCAGCAGGGCATAGACCGTCACCGGGTCTTCGGGGTTTTTGGCCGGTTTGATAAAGAATTGACGGAAATCGGGGAATTCTTCGGGAACCGAGGTCGCCGTATTGACCGCAATGCCGCGCGCCGACAGGCCATATTGGCCTTCATCGCCAATCGCGCGGAAGTACGATGCGCCAAGAAACGCTGCCCAGTCCTGGGTTTTCCAGTCATCACGTGCCTGATTTTCATGCAGGCGGAAACCGGCAAAGCCGCTATTTGCGGGCAACTGGCGGGCAATGCTGTCTTCGGGCATGTCAAAGTAATCGGGCTTGTAGATCACTTCGCGTGCCTGCCCGTTTTCCAGAAGGTACATATGCACCGGTTTGGCGAAATACATACCCAGATGGAAGAAGGTCAGCGGATAGGTGCCTGACCCGTCGGAGAACGGCGAATGGTCGCGTTTGTAATGCAGCTTGCCATGGGTGTCGTAATCGATTTTGCCGACAATTTCCGGGTTTGGCGCAACGGGTGCTTCATATGCCGATGCGGCCATGGATTTGGCGCGTGCAATCAAATCGGCAAAATCAAACGGCTGTGCCGAACCCAGATCAAGGCCGTCGACATCTGCCAAAGCATGCTGATAGATCGACATTCCCGGCAGGATAAGACCGGCTGCCGCGATGGATTTCAAAAAGCGTCTGCGTTCAACAGAAGTCGTCATGTTCATCACATTCCTGTGGTTTGAGGTGTCGGGAAAGCATACCCGGCAGTGTGGAGGTAATCGGGATGAAACATGGCAAATTCAAGGTCGTATCAATTGCTTTTTATGCATGGAGGCGCAGCGTTAATGCCACTGGTGGTCTGCCAATTTCCTTGACCGTGTTTTTGGTTTAATCTAACCGTGACGTGTCGGTATCCGAATATCGGATAAAGGGAATTCGAGATGGGCCAAACATTGGCTCATTAACCGAAGCTGCCCCCGCAACTGTAGGCGGCGAGCATTTTTCTGACCAATGCCACTGGGATCAACCCGGGAAGGCCAGGGAAAATGCGTTGACCCGTAAGCCAGGAGACCTGCCGACACGAAGACGACGGACCGGGCGGGGTGCCCCGGAGAATGTCGGTACGTGTCTTGGCCCAACAGTTTAGCCCAGGTTTTCTAAGCTTTAAGGCCGACATCTTCCGTCATCTCCTGACACTTTTGCCAGTCCATTGACAGCAGCAAAAGTGATGTTATGTTATAACATAACATTTGACGATGTGTTGAAACTGGATCATCCAAAACGGTCCCGGATCAGCCCATCAGCAAGAGGGAACTAAAAGTGATCAATCACGATAAACGTGTACTGGCGGTCGGGGTGTTTGCCGCTGGTCTTATTTCATCTGTTTCATTTGCGTCCGCAACCGAATATCCGCTCAGTATCGAGAATTGTGGCACTGTGTTGCAATTTGACGCGGCCCCGGATCGCGTCGTGTCGCTGGGCCAAAGTACGACCGAAATTCTTTATTCGCTGGGGCTGGCCGATAAGGTCAAGGGTACGGGTGTCTGGTTTGGCCCGGTGATGGATGAATTCAAGGACGTCAACGCCTCTGTGCCGCGTCTGGCCGACAATGATCCGGGGTTTGAAACCGTTGTCGGGCAAAAGCCGCAACTGGTTGCCACCCAGTATCAATGGCATGTCGGGCCCAAGGGCACCGTCGGCACCACCGAACAGTTCAACGAACTGTCCATTCCGGTCTACACCGCACCTGCTGATTGTGTCGGCAAGGACAATGCCGGTGGCGGTGACGGGGTGCGCCACGAAGGCTTCACCATGGATCTGATTTATCGCGAGATTTCCGATCTGGCGCAAATCTTTGATGTCGAAGATCGCGGCGACGCGCTGATTGCCAGCCTCAAGGAACGTCAGGAAAGCTCATTGGAACGTGTGACGGCAAGCGGCCATGACAACGTATCCGCCGTCTTCTGGTTCTCCAGCCCCGAAATCAACAGTGATCCCTATGTGGCGGGCAAAAACGGTGCGGCAGGCTATATCGCGGGCAAACTTGGTGTTCGCAACATCATCGACAGCAATGAAGAATGGCCGACCGTTGGCTGGGAAACCATTGCGCGCGCCAATCCGGATATCATCGTGATTGGCAAAATGGGCCGTCGGCGTTTTCCGGCCGATGACTGGCAGGTCAAGATGGATTTCCTGAAAACCGATCCGGTCGCAAGTCAGATGAAGGCAGTGCGCAATGGCAATATCGTGGTGATGGACGCCCAGTCGATGGATCCGACCATCCGCCTGATCAATGGTATTGAAACACTTGCCGAAGCCGTCGAACGACTGAGCGCTTCGAACTGACCTGCACTGCCAAAGGCACCTGATATGCCCGGAGAATTCAATGTTTGAAACAACGCCAGTGCAGCAGCCGGTTCAGCCACCTCGGCAATCGCTGGCGGGGCGGGCATATCTTGTGCGGGCCGGTGTCAGTCTTGGCGCCGTGGTTTTACTTGTTGGCGTCATCGCGCTGGCCGCGGCCAAGGGGGAAACACACATTCCCCTTGGCACCGTCTTTCAGACCATTGCCAATCATCTTTGGCAGGCGGGCTATGACGTTGACCCGATTGATGCCGGGATCATCTGGAATTACCGGATATCGCGCGCCATGGTGGCCGCGGCCTGCGGGGCGTCCCTTGCGCTATCGGGCGCGGTGTTGCAGGCGCTTTTGCGCAATAGTCTGGCGGATCCCTATTTACTGGGGATTTCGGCCGGGGCATCGACCGGTGCGGTCAGTGTTGCCATTCTTGGGTTCGGCGCGGGGATGGTTTCCCTGTCGCTTGGGGCCTTTGTCGGTGCGCTGGTGGCGTTCGGGTTTGTTGCCCTTTTGGCTATTCCGGCCGGGCGCGGGGCCGGTGCGATCATCCTTGCCGGGGTTGCCGGATCACAACTGTTTAACGCGTTAACGTCATTTATTGTGACCAAGGCCGCTACGGCGGACGAGGCACGCGGGGTGATGTTCTGGTTGCTTGGTAATCTAAGTGGCGTGCGCTGGCCCGATGTCAATCTGGCGCTGCCGGTGGCCGTTATCGGCTTGCTGGTTTGCCTTTGGTATTCCCGTGCGCTGGATGCCTTTACCTTTGGCGTGGAATCGGCAGCATCCCTTGGTGTGCCGGTGCGACGGGTTTATGTGGTGTTGATTGCCATTGCCGCCTCGATGACCGCGGTGATGGTCAGTATTGTCGGGGCCATCGGCTTTGTCGGGTTGGTCATTCCCCATGCCGCGCGGTTCTTTGTTGGAACACGGCATGGCTTTTTGTTGCCGGCCTCGGCCCTGATCGGGGCGGTGTTCCTTGTCGCGGCCGATATTGTATCGCGCATCATCCTTGATGGTCAGGTCCTGCCCATCGGGGTGATCACGGCACTTATCGGGGCACCGGCCTTTGCGATCATCCTGTGTCATGGGCGGGTATTGCGATGAGCCTTGAATTACGCAATGTCGGCTGGAATGCCGGATTCAAAAAGATCATCAGCGACGTGTCGCTTCGGGTCACGCGTGGCGAGTTTCTTGGCGTGATCGGGCCAAACGGGTCGGGCAAAACCAGCATGATGTCGGTTCTGGGCGGTATTCGTGCGCCCTCGACCGGGCAGGCGTTGCTGGGGGATCAGCCGATGAAGAAAATCGGCCGGCGCAACCTTGCCCGTCATATCGGCTTTGTCGAACAACAGGCCGACACCATCGACCGCATTACCGTGCGCGATGCCGTCGCCCTTGGCAGAACGCCGTATCTCAGTTTGCTGACACCATGGTCAGGGCACGACGACGCCATCGTGTGCGAAGCCCTTGCCAGTGTTGAAATGGGGCCATTTGCCGACCGGATGTGGCATACGCTTTCGGGGGGCGAAAAGCAGCGGGTTCACATCGCCCGTGCCTTGGCCCAGCAGCCGGATTTCCTGTTGCTTGATGAGCCGACCAACCATCTTGATATCCATCATCAACTGGGCCTGCTGGAACTGGTGCGCGCACTGCCGGTCACCGTGGTGGCAGCACTCCATGACCTAAACCATGCGGCGATGTTTTGTGACCGGATTGCGATGATGGATGGTGGCAAGCTGATTGCGCTTGGTACGCCCGAACAGATTTTGACATCGCAAAACCTGCGCGATGTTTTCGGGGTTGCCGCCGATATCGAGATTGATGATCAGGGTCGCTGCCACATCCGCTATCACGCCGGAAACCAGAAATCTTCGGCCATAAAAAAAGACCGGGTTGCGTAACCCGGTCCTTTGCTTTCAGCATCTGGGACTTCTTGGTGCTTAGCCCTGTTCGCGGGCAACCGCGCGCCAGCCGATATCGCGGCGGCAAAAACCACCATCCCAATCAATTGCATCAACCGCCTCATAGGCGCGTTTCTGGGTTTCGGTCACCGTCGCACCGCGCGCGGTCACACCAAGAACGCGGCCACCGGTCGCAACCAGTTTGTCGCCATCCATCTTGGTACCAGCATGCAGGACCTTGACCTTGTCCATGGCGTCCGCCGCCGGGACGTTTTTGATCTCGGTCCCTTTTTCATAAGACCCCGGATACCCCTTCGCCGCCATAACAACGACCATGGCGGTTTCATCGTGCCATTCGGGTTTGACTTGATCGAGGGTGCCGGTGGCAGCACCATCAAGGATATCAAGCACGTCTGATTTCAGACGCGTCATCAGGACCTGACATTCCGGGTCGCCGAAACGAATGTTGTATTCGATCAGTTTCGGGTTGCCCGCATCGTCAATCATCAGGCCGGCAAACAAAACCCCCTTGAACGGGTGACCTTCGTTGGCCATGCCCTTGACGGTCGGGATGATGATCTGATCCATGACCTTGGCTTCGACCGCATCGGTAAAGACCGGGGCCGGGGAATAAGCCCCCATGCCGCCCGTGTTCGGGCCGGTGTCGCCTTCGCCAACCGCCTTGTGATCCTGGGCTGCAACCAGCGGAATGACGTTTTCGCCATCACAAACAGCAAAAAATGAGGCTTCCTCACCTTTGAGGAATTCCTCGATCACGATTTCTGCGCCAGCATCGCCAAACTTGCCGCCGACCATGCATTCTTCAATCGCGGCAAAGGCTTCTTCATTTGTCATACAAATGGTCACACCCTTGCCCGCCGCCAGGCCATCGGTCTTGACCACAATCGGTGCGCCCTGTTTTTCGACAAACGCCTTGGCGTCTTTGGGGTCAGTAAAGCGGCCATAGGCAGCAGTCGGTACACCGAACTTTGCCACCATGTCCTTCATGAAGCCCTTGGAGCCTTCCAGCTGGGCGGCTGCCTTGGAACAACCGAATGATTTGATGCCCACGGCATCAAGGGCATCAACAAGGCCTGCCACCAGCGGCGCTTCGGGGCCGACAACGACCAGATCAACCGCGTTGTCCTTGGCAAATTTTACCAGACCATCAATGTCGCCATCGGAAATCGCAACGCATTCGGCCGAATCCGCGATACCGGCATTGCCCGGTGCACACCACAGTTTGGAAATGCGCGGGCTGCGCGCAATTGCCCAGCACAATGCGTGTTCACGTCCGCCGCCGCCAACGACCAGAACCTTCATGACTTTATCCTTCGACTTGTCCGATTGCTTGATGGTCCATGCGCGATGAACTAGGCTAGACCCAATTGCCACCCCGCAAAATTATTAGGCGGGCTTTTAGCATAAAGTACCCTTGATGACGCAAGATTTGTTCGACCCTTATGCCCCGGTTCCCGAAACGCCCGTAAAATCGGGAAATGCACCCGAATTTTCGGTTTCCGACCTGTCAAACGCGCTGAAGCGGACCGTGGAGGATGCGTTTTCGTTCGTGCGGGTGCGCGGCGAAATTTCCGGGTTCAAACGCGCCAGCAGCGGGCATATGTACCTTGCGTTGAAAGACGACAAGGCGGTGATTGATGGCGTGTGCTGGCGCGGGCAGGCGGCCAAACTTGGCCTTGTGCCCGAAGACGGCATGGAAGTCATCGTTACCGGGCGGCTCACAACATTTCCGGGCCGATCAAAATACCAGATCGTCATCGAGACGATGGAAGTCGCGGGCGAAGGCGCGCTTTTAAAGCTTCTGGAAGAACGCAAAAAGAAACTCGCCGCCGAAGGCCTGTTTGATCCGGACCGCAAAAAGCCGATCCCGTTCCTGCCCGATGTCATTGGCATTGTCACATCGCCCACGGGTGCCGTAATCCGCGATATCATGCACCGCCTGCGCGATCGTTTCCCGCGCCGGGTTTTGCTTTGGCCGGTGCTTGTGCAGGGGCAAGGAGCGGCCGAACAGGTGGCCGAAGCCGTGCGCGGCTTTAATGATCTTTTACCCTATGGGCAGATCCCGCGCCCGGATGTGTTGATCGTTGCGCGCGGTGGCGGGTCGCTTGAAGATCTGTGGTCGTTTAACGAGGAAGTCGTTGCCCGCGCGGTGGCCGAGTCTGATATTCCGGTGATTTCGGCGGTTGGTCATGAAACCGACACCACCCTGATTGATTTTGTTTCGGACCTGCGGGCACCGACGCCCACCGGGGCGGCGGAAAAGGCCGTACCGGTCCGCGTCGAACTGATTGGCCAGGTCGAGGAAGATGGCCTTCGTCTGGCGCAGGCCGTGCGGCGTTTGGGCGTTGAAAAGAAAACGGCGCTTGAAAGTCTGGCGCGTGGTTTGGGCGATCCCAAACGCATGCTTGAGGAACGCAGCCAGACCCTTGATAACTGGGCAGACCGTTTGCCGCGTGCCGCCGTCAATGTCACGCAGCAAGCCCGCGCACGATTGAATGAGGCAAGCGCCCGACTGGTCAGCCCGCGTGAACAGCTTTCGGAAAAGCGCGGGCGTCTGGAAAACGCGGCATTGCGTTTGGACGGCGCGATGAAATCCGCCCTTCAGATGCAGCAATCCCGCCTTGATCGCGCCGCAGCGGGCCTTCGGCCCAGTGACGCCAAACGCGATATCGCACGTGCCGACAAACAGATCATTGATTTAGGCACCCGTCTGCAAGGTGCCATTCGCAATACACTTAACCGCGAGGCAGAGGGGCTTGCACGCTATGACAGGCTTTTGGAAAGTTATTCCTATCGCAATGTGCTGAAACGCGGGTTCGCGGTGGTGCGCGACGGGGACGGCAACCTTGTTGGAAAATCGTCCGATCTTGTCACAGGTCAGACCTATGATCTTGAGATGGGCGATGGCGTCACGCCTGTCACGGCGGGCGAAGGTGTTGCGACCTCAAAGCCACCTCAGGGCAGGGATGATAGCGCTACCATCGCAGATCAAAACGCCGCCATATCTGCGCCCGAAAAATCCGCCAAACCCAAACCGGCGAAGAAAAAAAATCCAAGCCCCAAAGACGACGACAGACAAGGGAGCCTTCTGTAATGCGTATGACCATTTCTGGCATGCTGGCCGCAGCGGGCCTTTTGGCGGTTAGTCTTTCCACACAGGCGGCCGAGCCAACCTATCAGGGACAGTTTGTTCAGGGCGGGATTGTGTTCGGGCAAACCGATGCCGGATCGGAAGTGCTGCTGGATGACGAGGCGATTGATACCATAGCACCCGATGGCCGGTTTGTTCTGGGGTTCGCGCGCGATTACGAAGGCCCGGCACGGGTCAGCATCCGGCATGCCGATGGCAATGTCGAGGCGTTCAGTTACGAGATCGGTGATCGCGAATTCAACGTTCAGCGCATTGACGGACTGGCACCCAAAATGGTTACGCCCGATCCCGAGGTCATCAGCCGCATTCAGGATGATTCACGCCAGGCCCGCGAAGCGCGCACCGAACGGTTTACCGAGAATTTCCTGGAAAACGGCTTTATCTGGCCCGCCATTGGCCCGATCAGTGGTGTTTACGGATCACAGCGTATCTTGAATGGGGAGCCGCGTGCGCCACATTGGGGTGTTGATATAGCCCTTCCGACCGGAAGCCCGGTTGTTGCCCCGGCGGATGGCATTGTGACGCTGGCGCATCCCGATATGTATTTTTCCGGTGCGACCCTGTTTATCGATCATGGGCTTGGTGTGGTGTCGGCGTTTTTGCATCTGTCGGAAATTGACGTGCAGGTCGGCGACGTCGTCAAACAGGGCGATTTAATCGGCAAAATCGGTGAATCAGGTCGTGCGACCGGGCCGCATCTGGATTGGCGGGTCAATGTCGGAGCGGCACGGGTTGATGCACAGTTGCTGGTGCCACCGATGGAAGAAGCACAAAAGACCGCAAACGCCAGTCAGTAACGGGAAACATAAGCCATGAAAACCCACGGGGCCGTTGCCGCAGGACATGCCGTTACCGCAGATGCGGCGGCCCGTGTGCTTGACGAGGGTGGCAATGCCTTTGACGCGGTGATTGCCGCGATGTGGGCGGCCTGTGTGGCAGAGCCGGTTCTGGCATCGCTTGGCGGTGGTGGGTTTGTCATGGCCAGGCCAGCTGGGCAAACGCCAAGGCTGTATGATTTCTTTGTCGAAACGCCGCTTGAAAAACGATCGCGTGAAAATCTTGAGTTTGAAAGCCGCCTTGCGACCTTTGCCGGTGGCGTAACCCAGGAATTTCATGGTGGCTATGGTTCGGTGGCAACGCCGGGCGTGGTGGCGGGGCTTTTTGCCGTCCATGACGATCTTGCCAAACTGCCGATGGCAAAACTGGCGGAACCGGCGATCCGTGCCGCGCGTGATGGCGTCGAACTTGATGCCTTTCAACGCTATGTCATGGGTATTGTCGAGCCGCTTTTGGGCTTTTGCGCCGAAAGCCGGAAGGTGTTTGGCAAGGCTGGCAAAACCGGTGCCGATGAGTTTGAACTGCTTGATGCCGGTGTGCTTCACCGGCAACGCGATCTGGCAGACAGCATCAACTATCTGGTCGAGAACGGGGCAGAGGGATTTTATCAAGGCGACCTTGGTGCCGCCCTTGTGCGGGGATGTGCCGAGCATGGCGGTTATCTGACGGCACAGGATCTGGCAGGCTATCGAGTTTTGGTGCGTGATCCACTTTTGGTCTCCGGACGCAAGGGGCGGTTTGTCCTGAACCCGCCACCGGCATCGGGTGGGGTTCTTGTCGGTTTTGGCCTTAAGCTTGCGCGGGAAATGGCATTGGGGGCCTTTGGCTCGGAACGCCATCTCGAAGCGGTTTCGCGGATCATTCATGCCACCGGTTTGGCGCGCGGCGAATATGGTGCGCGTCCGGCGATCCTGGCTGATGAGCTGTGCGAACGTTATCGTCTGATGATTGGCGAACGTCCGCTTAGTCAGAATGGCACCACCCATATTTCGGTGGTTGATCAGCACGGTAATCTTGCCGCGGCGACGATTTCAAACGGCTCCACATCTGGGCGGGTCGTGCCGGGCACCGGGATCATGATGAACAACATGCTGGGGGAAGCCGATCTGTCACCGGATGGTTTCCATAACTGGCCGTGTGGTGTTCGCATGACATCGATGATGACCCCGTCGCTATATCTTGGGCAGGACGGGGCGTCGGTTGCGCTGGGCTCTGGCGGGTCAAACCGGATCCGGTCGACCATGCTGCAGGTGTTGCTTAATATTGATGCGTTTGACATGACCCTGCACGGCGCGATTTCTGCACCCCGGATGCATGTCGAAGATGAACTGTTGTCGGTCGAACCCGGATTTGATGACGCCTTGCTTGATGGGCTCAGCCTTGGCAATCAACAGCGCTGGGATTGCGAGGACATGTTCTTTGGCGGGGTGCATGCGGCCAAGGTCAGTGGCGATGGTATAAAATGTTCGGCATATGGAGACTACCGAAGAAACGGTCAAAAAAAGGAAACTTGATTAACGAGCGCTTTCAATGAGTTTTAATGTCTTCTTTAGGTCGCTCTTAAATCTTGATATTTCGAATAGAGACATGTGAGTTGCATTGTAAATTTTGATTCCAAGGTCCAAACGTTTAATGTAATCCATTTTATGTTGGCAGATTGCGTTGTGGCAAATATCTAAACTATATTGAATTTGCTTAATATGAAGTTGAAGGTCATTTATAGAAGTTGATATGTTGTTCGGTATAAGATAGTCATCTTTTATTAGTGATAAATACTCTATAGAGTTTCGAATATTATTTTGTATAATTGGTACAATTGTTTGCTCGGTCGAGATAAAATTCTTCATCTCAACGGCGGTCGCTTTTCCTGTGTTGAATGGGGTGTGATACTTGTAGAACATTTGTTTTGTGTCGGTGTTATGCCCACCCGACATTTTCTCTTCGACCTTTTTGAGCACAAAATAAATTCGTTCTATTCTGTCTTTTTTGGCATCTTTTCGGTCAAGGTGTCTTTGAACGTACATAGTTGAGAAAGCTAAAATTGCTGCAAGAAATGACGCGAGGATTGATCCCCAACCGTCATCTATTGAGTCCGGTACGAACGCTCCTGAAACGAGTGTGTAAAAGCTGCCTGAGAGCAATGCATAGGTCAGAACTGCGCCGCAAATAGTGCCGGTGAAAAGTAGGATTACTGCATTAGGTAGTCTTTTCAAAACCCACAAATCCTCTATGTGCAATTCGTTGCATTCAAAACGAAGTCCTGAGTTTTATGCTTTTTCGGTTGATATACGGTGCCAAAATTTCAGTAAAACGAATAGGCGTCAATAGTTTGATAGGCTTTATTAGACCGTGGATACATCTTCCCTAATTAACTATGTTCAAGCCGTTTCTAGAGGTTCTATCTGAACCGCTGAATAACGGCGAAGATCAGTGAAAAGATCGCGATCAGAATGATGGCAACCGTTGCGATCAGAAGCGCCTGTTTGGTCCGCAGCTCATAGGCCTGTTTGCGTTCGACAAAGACAATCACATCACGGCGCAACTGGTCCATTTCCGGCGCGACATCAAGACTGTTGAGGTAAAGCCTTGCACCTGCGCGTGCCAGGAGATCATTGGTTTTGTTCATCTCGCGGGTGAACAGGGCAAACCGTTCTTCGGTATCGGCCAGATCATCAAGAAGGTTTTTATCATCCTTCCCGGCAGAGGCGATTGTGATGGTTGTTCGCGTCAGATCGCGCGCATCTTCTTCGATGCATTGCGACAATGATTTTCGGGGTTGATCAGAGGTGCATTCGACTTGCCGACTGCCGAATTCTTCAAGGGCACGCTTCAGATGTTCCTTGAGCTGCTGATCAAGCTCGGAAATCCGCAACCGGATATCGCGTGCCGTTTCACGAATGGTCGTGTCGTCCTGATCAAGCGCCATTGTCGGCCAGACGACAAAGATCGACCCGGCCAGAATAAGACAGAAAATGATCAGCAAGCGGCGCAAAAAGGCGGGCTCCGAAGACGCGTTCGACAGCGGACGAAATGCCAGTCTGCGCCAACAGGGTTCCTATTCGGTTAATGCCCGATCAAAACGCCAGTCGGATTCACTTCGGCCAACGACGATGCAGCCAAAGCCATTGTTCGGGGCGCTCACGGATCCAGTGTTCCATGGTGGCGTTCACGTCGGTCATGATTGCCAGAATATCGGCACGGCGGTCACCGGTTTTGGTGACTGCAAGTGGCGGATAGAACGTGACGCGGAAATGCGCACCATTGAGGCGTTCTGAACGCACGGGAATGATTGGCGCATCGTATTTAAGGGCAAACTGCGCCAGTGCCGGGGCTGTCATCGCATCCCGGCCAAAAAACGGCACGGCGATACCATCTGTCATTTTTTGATCGACCAGCATGCAGGCATGACCGCCATCTTTTAGATAGCGTGTGAGCTTGCGTGCACCTTCCGGCCCTTTTTTGACCAGTTTCCCCTTAAAGGTTTTACGGGCCCGCATGAACAGGCCTTCTACCCACGGATTATCCGGCGCGCGATAGACACTCATCATGTCCATATCAAGCACCTCGGCGATGCACATGGTCGCTTCCCAGTTGCCGATGTGACCGGAAAAGAACAGGCCGGGCTTGTCATCGGTCTTGGTGGCGAGGCCATTTTCAATGCCAACGATTTCAATGCGGGGGCCACCCGGGCGCATTTTATGCAGGTGGGGAATTTCGGCAGCCGAACGGCCAAGATTGTCCCACATGCCAACAATGATCTGCTCGATCTCTTCGGGGGATTTTTCCGGGAACGCCGCAACCAGATTGTTGCGTGCCTTTTTTGTCTGACCAACTTTGGGGCCCAGGGTACGCATAAGCCAACCGCCAACCGCCGATGCCATGTCAACGGGCATCAGGGCAAACATCCAGTAGACCAGATACGCCCCGAAACCCTGAAGCGGGTGGGAGATGTATTTCTGGCGCATTTTGTAAAGTTGGCTGTTCTTATCCATCGGCAAGTACTGATGTCACAATCTTTGCGAGCTGATCTGGTGCCTCGAACACCAGACGAATGTCGAGACTGCTTATGCCGTCCCGTTCCTTTAATGGCAAGCGCATCAGATCCTTTTGGGTGGTGACAAGTCTGGCATCAAGCCGTGCTGCCTCTGCACGCAGATCGCCAAGCTCTTGCGCCGTAAAGGGATGGTGATCTGAAAAATCACGTGTCTGGATGATTTGCGCGCCAGCCTTTCGGAGGCTGTCATAGAATTTCGAAGGTTGACCAATTCCGGCAAAAGCCAGAACGCGGGATTGATTGAAATCACCCGCGTTGATTGCCTCAATCGTTGCGCGCAACACCGGAACGGAAGCCGGAAGGCGCGTGATGAAGTCGGGTGTCTTGTCGCCGATCAGAATGATGGCACGCACTTTTTCAAGACCGCTGATCAGCGGTTCGCGCATGGGGCCGGCGGGCATGACGCGGCCATTGCCAATGCCATAGTTGCTGTCGATCACAGCAAAACTGCAGTCCTTGATCAGGGTTGGATTTTGCAATCCGTCATCAAGAATGATCGCATTGGCACCGGCATCAACTGCCATTTCGGCGCCAAGGGCACGGTTGCGTGAAATCCACGCCGGGCCATGCTGGGCCAGCAAAAGTGGTTCATCGCCAACTTTGTCCGCCGTATCAACGCCCGGATTGACCCGGTGCGGGCCTTCAAGCGATCCGCCATAGCCGCGGCTGACGAAATGCGGCGTGCGGCCAAGGCTTGTCAGAAGATTGTAAAGTGCGACAGCCGTTGGGGTTTTGCCCGCACCCCCGACGGTGAAATTGCCGACGCAGAAAACCGGGCAGCCGGGATGGCGCGGCGTGGTTGTCAGTTTGCGAAAGCAGGTACCCGCCCGCCAGGCTGCGGACAGCGGGCTTAGAAGTTTTGGGATAACCCCGTCGTGCTGCCAGAATTCCGGATCACGCATCACGGGCCTCCTTGATGCCCTTTTGCGCCAACAAGGGGCGCAGGGCATCAAGCGTTCGATCGAGCACTTCGGCCTTGGAGTTTGCGTAATCAAGTGCGGCTTTGGCGATTTTCCCTGCGGAGTCAGGATCGCGAAGCAGGGCGGCAACCTGTCTTGCAAGATCATCGGCATCTGTCACCGGGCGGCAGGCACCGTTTGCCAGCATTTCGGCGCTGATGGCGGCAAAGTTGCTCATATCCGGGCCGTGAAAAATGGCGCAGTTCAATCGTGCGGGTTCCAGCGGGTTCTGACCGCCACCCGCAGACAGGGTTTTGCCCATAAAGACGATTGGCGCGATGCGGTAAAACAGGCCAAGTTCACCCATGGTATCGGCAAGATAGACATCCGTACCCGGTGTGATGTCGTGGCCGAGGCTGCGGCGCGATACCTGCAGGCCCTGTGCTACCAGATCGGCTTCGATATCATCGGCCCGGTCGGGATGACGCGGCACGATAACGGTCAGCACACCACTATGATCGCGGGCGAGTTTTTTGTGAACGTCACCGGCAATGTGTTCTTCGCCCTTGAACGTGCTTGAGGCGAGCCAGAGCGGACGATGACCAATCTGTTCCTGAAGCTTTGCCAGATCAGCCTCATTGGCAGGTAGCGGCGGGGCAGCAAATTTAAGATTGCCAACGGCCCGGACTGATGTCGCACCGAGGCTTTCAAATCGCGTGGTTTCGTCGCGACTTTGGGTCAGGATGAGATCAAACGCAGAAATAACCGGCCGGATAAAGGACGGATAGCGTGAGTAACCCTTAAAGCTTTTTTCCGAAATGCGGCCATTGAGCAATGCAAGGCTGACACCGGCTTTCTTTGCCTTGGTCAGAAGATTTGGCCAGAAGTCGCTTTCAAGCCAAAGCGCGACATCAGGTTTCCAGTGATGCAGGAAACGCGCGACACAGACCTGACGGTCAATCGGGACGAACTGGTGAATGACGCCCTTGGGCAGGCGAGCATGCATCATGGTGGCGGATGTGACCGTGCCGGTTGTCACCAGAATGGATGCCGATGGATAAAGCCGACGGATTTCATCAATTACCGGCAAGGCTGACAGGGATTCCCCCACACTGGCCCCGTGGATCCACACCAGATGGCCCTTGGGACGGGCCGCACCCGGATGACCAAACCGTTCCCCAATACGCCCTGCGTCTTCCTTGCCGCGGTTTTTACGACGGTTCAGATAAAGGTTTAGCGCCGGACCAAGCAGGCGGGTTGCCGCGCGATAGGCGTAAAACAGGCTCATGACCCGGTTTCCCCCGACGCGATGGCAGATCGCTTTTGCTTGGGCAGTTCATCGGGGGCAGCAGGCGGGATCACCGCAAGACCAAGTTCGCGATCGGTTTCCTGGGTGAGCTTGGTCAGGGCATTTTCAAGCTCGATCCGTTTGGCTTCCATGCCTTCGTCATCAAGCTTGCGGTCGACAAAAATCGGATCGCCCCAGTGAAAAACACCGCGTGAAAAGGGCAGGGGCAAAATGAAACGATCCCAACTTTGAATGACCTTGCGGTTGGAAGCCGAATAGGTCAGTGGGAAAATCGGGACACCGGCCATGCGGGCGGCCTGAATGATCCCGTCGGATGCCCGCATGCGGGGGCCGCGCGGGCCGTCGGGGGTCATGCCGACAACTTCGCCAGCTTTCAGCGCCTTGAGAATCTGGCGCAGGGCCGCGGCACCGCCTTTGCCCTTGCCGGTCGATCCGGCGATGGTCTTGATATCAAAGCGTGCAATTGTACGAGAAATGATTTCCCCGTCACGATGCGATGAAATCAGCATGTTAAACGGGCGGTCCCCACCGACCGATTGCCAAGTATAGGGCATCATCAAAAGACGTTGATGCCAGAAGGCAACGATAAACGGTTTGCCTTCTGTCAGGTAGTGGGCCGGATGGTCGCCACCTTTGGTGCGCCAGCGTCCTGTGGCACGCATCAGGCGCACATAAAACGCCGCCAGCCAGCAAAGTGTGCTGCGCATTGTATCGCTTTTTATGATCCGTTTATGCCACTGCACGCCCGATATTCCCGAAGTTGTCCGGATCAGTTTCCGTTTTCTTCCGAGAATTGCAAGTTATAGAGGTGCGCATAAGCCCCTCCCAGTGCTAGCAATTCTTCGTGTTTGCCCTGTTCGGTCACGCGACCGTTGCTGACAACGCAAATCTTGTCGGCATCAATGATGGTCGACAGACGGTGCGCAATCACAAGGGTCGTTCGGCCTTTCATCAGTTCGGCCAAAGCCCCCTGAATATGGCGTTCGGATTCCGTATCAAGGGCCGAGGTCGCTTCGTCCAGCAACAGGATCGGCGCGTTTTTCAGCATGGCGCGCGCAATCGCGATACGCTGACGCTGCCCACCCGACAGCTTCACACCATGTTCGCCGACAATCGTGTCATAGCCATGTTGAAGCTGTCCGATAAAGTCGTGGGCGGCGGCCTGACGTGCGGCCTGTTCGATCTCGGCATCCGATGCCCCGGCGCGGCCATAGGCGATATTGGCACGCACCGTATCGTCAAACAGGGTGATTTCCTGACTGACAAGGGCGGTTGCCTTGCGCAGGCTTTCAAGCGTCACATTGCGGATATCCTGACCATCAATGGTAATGGCACCCTGATCAATGTCATAGAAACGCGGGATCAGATTGAGGATGGTCGATTTGCCCGCACCCGACGGGCCGACAAGCGCCACGGTTTCGCCCGCCTTGATATCAAGATCAATCTCACGCAGTGCCGTGATTTCAGGGGTATAGGCAAAGGCAACGTTTTTGAAGTTGATGTTACCGCCCGAAACCGCGAGCTCCTTGGCATCCGGTGCGTCCTTGATTTCAGGTTCGATATCAAGAACCGTGAAGACGCGCTGGGATGCAGCAAGGCCTTGCTGCAAGGTGATGTTGATATTGGCCAAACGTTTGACCGGCTCATAGGCCAGAAGCAATGCCGTGATAAAGGCAAAGAAGCTTCCGGGGTCACTTGCCCCGTCGATCACGCGGTTGCCGCCATAAATGATGATCGCGGTGATTGCTGCACCACCAAGTGTTTCCATGATGGGGGACGAACGTGCACTAACCGTCGATGCCTTGAAGCTCAGTTTGAAGACGGTTTCAACCAGCTTGCCCATGCGGGAACATTCATAGGGCTCCATGCCATATGCCTTCACGTGGCGAATGCCCTGGAAGGTTTGTTCAAGCAAGGTGGCGAATTCGCCAATCTGTTGCTGGGTGTTGGCAGACACCTTGCGCATGCGTTTACCCAGTCGCGCAATCGGATAGATCGCAGCGGGAAATACGGTAAAGGCGATGATTGCAAGCAACCAGTCCTTGTAGAACATCACGCCGACTAGGACGACCGCAGTCAGAAGGTCTTTGCCAAAACCGGTCAGCGAGTTTGAAACCGCGGCGCGCATCGCGGTGATGTCGTTGGTAAAGCGTGTGATCAGCTTGCCGGTATTCGTGCTGTGGAAAAAGCCGATATCAAGGCGAATGACGTGCTCATACAGGCTGTTTTGCAGATCGGCCAGAATACGCCCGCCGACATAGCTCATCAAAACCGTCTGCCCATAGTTGGCAAAGCCTTTGAGGGCGAAGGATCCAAGAACCGCCGCCCCGACGGGCACCAGCATGTTTTCCTTCTTGTTGATGAAAACATCGTTGATGATCGGATCCATCAAAAGCGCATAAAGTCCGGTCGCCCCAGCCATCAGAGCCATGCAGAGAAGCGCAAGCAGTATTTTGCCAAGATAGGGGGCAACCGCATCTCGCACGATACGCTTGACCAGTGGCCAGGTACCCCAGTGTTCTGCAGTATGATCCAACGAATTCTTTGGCAATGATTTGATCCCGGCCTTCTTCGCCATTTCCAGATTGTATCGAATTGATACTATCGTTATGGATACGGCATCATAAAAGTAAAATACTCGCGCTGTTGCTAGCACGCTCGGACAAGGGCGGCAAGCTGCTGAGACGCTTTAACGGACACAAAAATGGTCTGCATAACAGCAGATTGCCAACTGCGACATATAAGACAAATAAATGAACGAGCAACTCCACGCACTTGTCGAACGCACCGTGGCCCAGGGTGTCGGGGCACGGGTTTTCCCGCTGCGCTGGGATAACCGGCGCATTTGGGTCAAACAGGCAGTTCCGGCCAAACATAAAGTCTGGCACAGCGTTCAGCGCTTTGCGGCCAACATTACCGGTATTCCATTGTTGCGCCCGACCGTATCGCCCGGCGGGCAAAAGGGCCTTGAAAGCGAGGCCACGACGTTGCGCAAACTCGCCGCCCTCGGTGTGTTGGTCCCGGATCTGATTGACGTCGGTGAGAACTGGATTGCCATCGGTGATAATGGCCGCATCCTTAAAACCTGCATCGAAGATGATGTCGACAAGGGCAATGATGATGCCATCCGTCGCCATGTTGTCGACGCCGGTGCGGCCCTGGCAAGATTGCACGGCGAAGGGGTTGCGCACGGTGCGCCGTTGCTTCGTAACATGACGCTGCGCGACGATCATCAGATCGGCTTTATTGATTTTGAAGAAGACCCGAACGCCCGCATGCCGTTGATTGATGCCCAGGCGCGCGACATCTTGCTGTTTGTTTTTTCCATCCAGCGTGAATTTAAAAAACGCCCGGAATTGCTGCGTGCCGGATGGCAGGCCTATGTCGAGGCGGCTGGCGAAACCGCTCCGCAATTAGTACCGCTGCGTAAGGTGATCAGGCTTTTGCGCCCGGTCTATCTGATGCTAAGCCCGTTCCGTCGCTGGTTGGGCACGGATGCGCTCAACGGTCTTTGGGCATATCGCACCTTGCGCAAAAGCCTGTATCGTTGATCAGGCGTGCGGCCTATTGGGCAGGTTGCCCAACAGGTGCCTTGCCTGCTGTGGTTTCAGGCGCGTGATCCGGTTCTGCGACCTTTGATTTTGCAGTGCTGGTATTTGCCGCGTCATCCAGTGAAATGCGGGTTGCCTCAACACCATCAAATCCACCGGAAAACGGTGCCAGATTGTGCAGGAACTGGTTGGCGGAATTGCGCCAGCTATATTGTTCGGCCAGTGCGCGGGCATCGTCACTTTTAAGTTCCAACGCGGCCAAGGCGGCTTCGCGCAGGTCGGCATCAATGGCGCCGGCCTTGGTACCACGGACGATATCGGCTGGTCCCTGAACCGGGAAAACCGCAACCGGGGTGCCCGATGCCAGGGCTTCAAGGATCACAAGGCCGAAAGTATCGGTCTTGCTGGGGAAGACAAAAACATCGGCCGCGGAAAAGGCCGTTGCCAGTTCTTCACCAATTTTTTTGCCGAGAAACTGCGCGTTGGGATACTTGCCCTTGAGCTCATTTAGCTGCGGGCCATCACCAACGACAAACTTTGTGCCGGGCAAGTCGAGATCAAGGAAGTGGCCGATATTCTTTTCCACCGCAACCCGGCCGACAAACAGCCAGTGCGGTTTTGGGAAATCGCCAAAGCTGGCGTCTGGTCGGGGGCGAAACAGGTCGAGATCCACACCGCGTGACCAGATTTGCAGGTTGTTAAAGCCCCAGTCGGACAGTTCCTGACGCAGGGTTTCGGTTGCCACCATGACGGATTGCGATTTGCCGTGGAAATGCTTCATGCCGCGATAAAGGATCGAAAGCGGCAGGCGCCAGCGGGCGTGAATATATTCCGGGAAGCGCGTGTGATAGGCGGTCGAAAACGGAATGCCACGCTTAAGGCAATAGGCCCGTGCAGCCTGACCCAGCGGGCCTTCGGTGGAAATATGGATGGCGACGGGATGAAGGGCCTCGATCATCTTGGCCATTTTGCGTTTGGCAAAAAGCGCCAGCCGGATTTCCGGGTAGGTCGGGCAGGGGATGGTTTTAAACTGATCGGGCGAGATGACATGAACGTCATGTCCCATCTCGCCCAACTCGCCCCGTACGGTTTCAAGGGTACGGACAACACCGTTGACCTGCGGATACCAGGCATCGGTTACGATCAGTATTTTCATGCAGTCTTTCCAATCGGTGCATCATTGCCCTTTTTCGAAGAGCCCGATGCAGAGTTGCCCGCTTCATGGGCGATACGAAACATGGAAATCAATTTGCCAAGGCCAAGCGACGGGGCGCTTGCCGCATCGTGACCGGGGCTTGAATGGCTCATTGCCATCTGGCGCATTTCGGCCCAGTGCAGCAGTTCAAGCTTGCCTTCCTTGTCTTCGACAAGGGCAGTACAGCTTTCAACCCAGTCACCATCATTGCAATAAAGCACATCGCCGATCTTGCGTTTTTCGGCGTGATGGATATGGCCACAAACCACGCCATCCACCTTGCGTTTGGCGGCTTCGTGGGCGACGGCATTTTCAAAGTTGCAGATGAACTGAACAGCGTTCTTCACCCGGTTCTTAAGATAGGCCGAAAGCGACCAGTATCCGTAACCAAGGCGGCGTCGAACGCCGTTGAAATAGCGGTTGAGCGTAATGGCGAGGTTGTAGGCGGTGTCACCGAGATAGGCCAGCCATTTGGCGTATTTGACGACCCCGTCAAATTCGTCGCCATGGATGACCAAAAGGCGCTTGCCATCGGCGGTTACGTGGATATCGTTCATTTTAACGTCGACATGGCCAAAGGTCATATCGACAAACTCGCGGGCGAATTCATCATGGTTCCCGGGGACGAAGATGACTTTGGCGCCATTCTTTGCCTTTTCCATGATTGTCGTGATCACGGCATGATGACTTTCCGGCCAGTACCAGCTTTTCTTAAGGCGCCAGCCGTCAATAATGTCACCCACCAGATAATAGGTGTCTGCCGTCACTTCATTGAGGAAATCCAATAGAAGGTCTGCCTGACATCCACGTGTCCCCAGATGGACGTCTGAAATCCAGACCGTGCGGTAATGCGGTTGCAGCGTCATCGCTGTCATTGCCGCTCCTCCGTATCCTGCCAAAAGGATGGCTGGAATTCGACAGTTTGTCTTGCCGAATACTGTTCCAAGCCAGTATCGGTTTAAAACAAATCGTTCGATTATATAACCCGTTCACAGAAATTTCGCAGTTCTGTAAAGCAACTGTTACATGTTTTATTTCATATGGTAGGTGCTGTGAAAAATTTATTTCATTTTTATTTCGGAAGTGGGTCCAAATGACCGATGCGGACGTGACTGTCATCTTCAATCCACGTGCCGGTGGCAATAAACAGCGGTTTTTATCCCAGATATTGCAACATGCCGGCATCAAGGTGGAGTTGCTGCAAACCACCCATCCCGGTCACGCCCGCGAACTGGCCCGCAAGGTCCGTGCCCATCAACGTTTGTTTGTTGCCGGGGGCGACGGGTCGCTTAACGAGGCATTAAATGGATTGCTTGATGCCCAGATCGACGGGCACGAGGTCCCGCCACTTGGCATCATCCCGCTTGGAACGGCCAATGTGCTGGCGGTCGAGGTCGGGCTTGAAATCCGGGCACGCGCGATTGCCGATTATATCAATAACCCCGGCATGGTCTGGGTCCGTCCGGGGCTGGTCAATGGCCGGGCGTTCTTTTTGATGGTCGGCATGGGGGCCGATGCCGATACGGTCGCCAATGTTTCGCTGCGCCTCAAACGCCTGATTGGCAAGGGGGCCTATGTTCTGGAAGGCCTTCGCAACATCTTTTTCCCGCGCCATCGTGATTTTGAAGTCAGTATCGGTCGGGAAAACTACCGGGTGTCGGGCGTGGTTGTGACCCATGCGCAACATTATGGCGGGGCATTTGTCATTTCGCCCGAAGCCAGCCTGACGGCCAACAGCCTTGATGTGGTGCTGATGCCGGGCAACGGTATCGGGGCCTTGTCACGTTATGGTCTGGCACTGACGCTTAATCGGTTGCATGCCCAAAGCGACGTTTCGGTGGTCCGGGCAGAGCGCATCACGATCACCAGTCATTGCGGCCCGGCGCCGCTTCAGATTGATGGGGAAAGTGCCGGAAAACTGCCATGCGAGATCAGCTTGTCCCCCTATCCTGTGCGATTGATGGTACCGCCGGCTTATGCCGAATTGTCATCCAAAACCGATACAACGTCGCCTGAGTTGCTTCGGATTGCGGCAGACTAAGAAAATATAGGCTGAAACTACCCTTCAAGACTTACCCCCCAGATCCTGCAAAACATGCAGATTTGAAGGGTTTTTTCTATGCTCAGTGCAAAAAATGCATGGATCCTTGAAGTTGAACTTCTTTTTGCCAATTTAATTACAAGGGGATAAGTGCGTGCCCCCTCCCCATTTGAGGATATTCGGCACGTGGAAAATTCCGCTAGATCGCATCGGTGAGCGTAGATGGATGTCTTCGCCTTGCAAGGAGTTTGACGATGGTTTCGGGGTCCTCTGCTTTGGTTCTCAACTCAGGTGTGTTGGCTAACATGCGAATAAAATCAAAAATTCTGGCTGGTTTTACCGTGGTGCTGGCAATTCTGATTGCCGCACTTGGTTTCGCTTATTTCACCTTCGTTGCGGTGTCACATGATGTGGATGAGTACGCCCATTATGTCGAAGAGGCATCATTGATCGGCGAGATCGAGACGCAGTTCCTGCGCTTTAACAATCATGCGCGTGAATTTGCCAATACGGCTCATCCGGAAGACGCCGACGCCGTCTTTACCTATGCCAAGCAGCTTGAACTGATGCTTAAAGACGCGCAGTCGCAATTCATGGTCGAAGAACATCGCAATCGCATCGAACAGATTGCGCATGAGCTTGATGTTTACCTTGAAAGTTTCACCGCGGCCAAAAGCCTGAGCGACGAATACCATTCCCTGATCCTGGATCGCCTTGAGCCGGACGGGATCAAGATCGTTGCTGATCTCGACAAGCTTGTCGCCCATGCGCAGGACACCGGCGATCTTGAACTCCTCAAACGTTCAGTCGCGGCACGTGAACATGCGCTTCTGGCAAGGTTGTATGCCAATATCCTGATTGGTCGTCAGGATGACAGCTTTGGCGCGAAATCCGCCGATGAATTTGCAAAGCTTGAAGCCGCATTGGGGCAAATCGGCAATCAGCCGCTTACGGGTGACCTGAAAGCTGTGCTGGATGATGCCAAGAACCTGTTTGCTGATTACCGTGAAGTATTCGACAAGATCCGTGCCGATGAACTGGAAATTGTCGCCACTGTCCACGGGACCATGCGTGAAGCATCCGAGGGTATCATTGCCGACGCCGAGGCCCTGAAACAGGAACTGGCGGTGGCAGAGCACAACATCTTTGAAAAGGTCGTCGCCGAAATCATTCTGGCAGAAAAGGAAATCCTGATCGCATCAATTGGTGGTGCCCTTCTTGGGATGGTTCTGGCCTGGGTCATGGGGGATCGTTTGTCGCGTCCGATCACTGCGATTACGACCATCATGCGCAGGCTGGCCGATCATGATCTGGGCGTTGAAATTCCCGGACAGACCCGCAAGGACGAAATCGGCCAGATGGCGCAAGCGGTTCAGGTGTTTAAAACCAATGCCATCCGCAACGACGAACTCGAAGCTGAAGCCCGTGCGCAGGAAGAACGGACCAAGGAAGAACAGCGGCGGTTCATGAACCAGACGGCGGACAGCTTTACCAACAGTGTGGGCAGCATCATCGAAGCCGTTGCCGCCGCCGCGGTTGAACTTCAGGCAACCGCAACCGGTATGTCGCGTATTGCCACTGCCGCGTCCGAACAGACAACGGCAGTTGCATCCGCCAGTGAACAGGCCAGTGGCAATGTCGATTCTGTTGCCTCTGCGACCGAGGAGCTCAACAGCTCAATCGAAGAGATTAACCGACAGGTGATCTTCTCGACCGAGGTTGCCAAAAGAGCAGTTGATCAGGCCCGCGAAACCATGCGCGGTATTCAGGAACTGGTCGAGGCATCCAACAATATCGATCATGTTCTCAAACTGATTGCCGATATTTCCGATCAGACCAACATGCTGGCCCTGAATGCGACGATTGAAGCATCGCGTGCGGGGGATGCGGGCAAGGGATTTGCAGTTGTCGCCAACGAAGTCAAAACCCTGTCGGCCCAGACTGCCAAGGCCACTGAGGAAATCCGAGAACAGGTCAACAATGTTCAAAGCCGAACCGGCTTTGCCGCCAACCAGATTGATCTGATCAGCAAAACCATCAGCGAAATGGAAGGCATTGTTGCCTCGATTTCCTCGGCCGTTGAGCAACAGTCGGCTGCAACCCGCGAGATCGCCTTTAACATCGAACAAGCCGCAACCGGTGCAACGGTTGTGAGCTCCAATATCGTTACGGTTTCTCAGGCCGTAACCGAGGCTGGCTCTGCGTCCAGTGACGTCTTGTCAGCTGTTAGCACCTTGTCTGAGAACTTCACTACCCTGAAAGGTGCCACTGACAGTTTTGTCAGTACCATTCGGGCTGCCTGAGCACCCGGATACCCGAAGTACCCAAACTTAAAACGCCCGGTCAAATCGACCGGGCGTTCTTTTTTTGATTTGGCAATAGCGAAGGTCGGTTACTGCCCGGCCAGCGTCATGCCATCAATGCGAAGGGTCGGGGCATTGGTGCCGTATTTGAATGTCAGGTCATTGGCCGGAATAACGGTCTTGAACATGTCTTTGAGGTTGCCCGCCACCGTGATTTCGGACACCGGATAGGCCAGTTCGCCATTTTCAATCCAATACCCCGACGCACCGCGTGAATAATCGCCCGTCACGCCATTTACGCTGCTGCCGATCATCTCGGTGATGTAAAGGCCCGACTTGATGTCCTTGATCATGTCTTCGGGCGAAATGGTGCCCGGTTCCATATAAAGGTTGGTGGTCGACGGCCCAGGCAGGCTTCCGGCCCCGCGTGACGCGTTGCCGGTGGATTTCAGGCCAAGCTGACGGGCCGAACGCAGATCCATGATCCAGGTTTTCAGAACACCGTTTTCGATCAGATGGCGTTTCTGGTTTGCCACACCTTCGGCATCAAACGGTTTGGAGCGCAGGCCACGTTTGCGATGCGGATCATCAATGATGTTGATATGGGGCGCGAAGATTTCGCTGCCCATGGCATCCAGAAGGAAGCTGGTGCCGCGTGCGATGCCAGAACCGTTGATCGCCGATGAAAGGTGCCCGACGATAGATGCGGAAACGCGCGGATCATAGATCACCGGAACTTGCGTGCTTTTGACCTTGCGCGGGTTCAGACGACGCAGGGTTTTTTCGGCGGCCTTTTTGCCGATATCGACCGGATCGCGCAGATCAGTCGAAAACACTGCACTGTCATAATCGTAATCGCGTTCCATGCCTGTACCGGTGCCCGCCAATACGGAAACCGAGATATGGCTGCCCGACCCGGCATAGGAATTGGCAAAGCCGTTGGTCGCGGCCAGTGTAATCTGATGGCGGCCCCAACCAGCTTCTGATCCTTCGGAATTGGTGATGCCCTCGACCGAACGCGCGGCCTCTTCGCAGGCACTGGCCCATTCGATCAGTTTGTCCTGATCAACTTCGCCCGGCTCGCACAGTTCAAGTGCTTCGACATTGAAACTTTCGGCAAGTTCACTTGGGTCGGCAATACCGCAATAGGGATCTTCCGGGGCATTTTTGGCCATCGCAACCGCACGTTCGATCAGCTCGGCAAGGGCCGCGTCGCTGGTATCAGATGACGATACAACTGCCTGTTTCTTGCCTATCAGAACCCGCAGGCCAAGATCGGCCCCCTCGGAACGTTCAAGCTTTTCCATCTTGCCCAGACGCTGGGCAACCGAAAGCGATGTGCCTTCGACATAAACGGCATCGGCATCGTCTGCACCGGCCTTTTTTGCCTGTGTCAGAAGGTCATTGATGCGATCAAGTGTCATGTCGGTCTTGGGCATGGAGGCTCCCTTGTATCGGAATGTGTTTCTTACGTTATAGGGGGCACGAACGTTTTCGCATAGACCCGAAACAAAAAGCTGGTTTTGGCCTAAAATTCCTGCCTTGTTTCAGAGGTGGCAGGACGAGGGCCGAATGGCAAGGCCCGGTCAATGACAGATTTCAAACGGCTTTCTGTTATAGTCAGACAAACAAGTGCTACTGGCGCCAGATAAACGGGAACGCGATGAACAAGCAGAAAATTCTTTCCGGGCTTAGTGTGGCTTGCCTGATCGGATTGGTCAGCCCTGCATTCGCGGATGACAGCAAGACTGTGATGAAAGGCTGGGATGAAAATGGTGTTTGGGAGCTGAATGCGAATGGTGAAACCGATCCGGTTTCAAGCGCACAGTTCTATTACGAAATGCGCTGGCAAGGGGGGCAATATGCCCGAAACTACCGCCATCAGATGCTGACCGGTGATTTTACCTGTGACGGCGTGCTTGATCGCATCGCCGGTTGGGTTGACCTTGATAACCCTGACGGTCCGTTTTTCGCACTGTTGTTTGTCACCAACCATGGTGCCAAAGATCGCAGTGAAATCCGGTACATTCCGTTCAAGCAGTCCGAGCAGTTTGCGCTCTGTGTCTTTGATGAAACGGCACCGCCGGTGCTGAGCTGGCAGGAAAACAGTACTGAATACATGGCCGAAGTTATGGGCGATGCGGATATGTGCAATTTCGCCATCCGCGTTGATGATTTCATGTGTGATGCGCCGCAGTTTTTCTATTCCGAAAAGCCAGATGAAAATGGCGATCACTGGATGTTCTTCAGAAATTGAGCTTCGCTTCGTTTGCTGATAATATATGCGCATAAATATGCACATGGAGCTTGCGTAAATGACCGCAGATGTCAAAGCCAAGCAGCGCAAGCCGACAAATGTCAGTCTTGATGCTGAATTGTTGCAAGAGGCCAAAAAACTCGGGATCAACATTTCGCGCTCAGCCGAGTCAGGTTTGCGCGATGCGATTTCGATGAAACGGGCGGAGCTCTGGAAAGAGCAAAACAAGACAGCCCTTGCGGCGAGTAACAGCTATGTCGCGAAAAACGGCATACCTTTGGCCAAACATCGGAAGTTCTGATGGCCAAGGGGGATATTTGCCGTTTCGAGGATGGCTATGTCGTCGATGTGCAGTCGGATCTGCTTTCTGATTTGCAGACACGGGTTGTCGTGCCCCTGAAACCAATTGCCGAATATGCCTTGCCAGCCGAGCGGTTAAATCCTGTGGTTCGGATAAGCGGCGATAACTGGGTTTTGCTGCCGCAGTTTATCGCGACTGTTGGTCTGGCGGAAATTGGTGAGAAAGTTGGTGAGTTCGAAGATAGTTTCGCCCTCACCAACGCACTCGATATGGTCTTTCACGGCTTTTAGCGATCAGTCCCGCCAAATCTTCTTGCCCGTTCCGGGCAGGCCATAGCGTTCCCATTTCTGATCCACACGGTCGATGATGTCATCATCCATATAGATCTTTTCGCCCCATTCGCGGTTGGTTTCGCCAGGCAGCTTGTTGGTGGCATCAAGGCCAAGCTTGCCGCCAAGGCCCGAAACCGGGGACGCGAAATCAAGGTAATCAATCGGGGTGTCGGTGACGGTGGTAATATCGCGTACCGGGTCCATCCGGGTTGAGATGGCCCACATGACATCTTTCCAGTCACGGACATCAATATCGTCATCCACGACAATGACGAATTTGGTGTACATGAACTGGCGCAGGAACGACCAGACGCCCATCATCACGCGCTTGGCGTGACCGGCATAGGCCTTCTTCATCGAAACAACCGCAATGCGATAGCTGCATCCCTCTGGCGGCAGCCAGAAATCGACGATTTCCGGGAATTGTTGCTGCAAAAGCGGCACGAACACGTCGTTCAGTGCTTCGCCCAGAACCGACGGTTCATCTGGCGGACGGCCGGTGAAGGTCGACAGATAGATCGGCTTTTTGCGCATGGTGATGGCGGTCACGGTAAAGACCGGGAAATCTTCGACCGAGTTATAATAACCGGTGTGATCGCCATACGGCCCCTCGGGCGCGTACTCATCAAGCGATACATAGCCTTCAAGAATGATCTCGGCCGTGGCCGGGACCTTAAGCGGGACGGTTTTGCAATCAACCAGTTCGACCTTTTCACCGCGCAGAAGGCCAGCAAACTGATATTCCGACAGGGTATCAGGGACCGGGGTGACCGCGGCAAGGATCGTGCCCGGATCCGCGCCCAGAACGATGGCAGCTGGCAGCGGTTCACGCTTTTCCTGTTTCCAGCGCGCATGATGCTGCGCACCGCCGCGGTGTTTCAGCCAGCGCATGATGGTTTTGTTTTTGCCCAACACCTGCATGCGATAGATGCCAAGGTTAAACACATCGCGCTTGTCACCACCCTTGGTGCCAGCACTTGGCCCCTGGGTCACGACCAGCGGCCAGGTGATCAGCGGGGCGGGTTCGCCGGGCCAGCAGGATTGAACCGGAATTTTCGAAAGATCGATGTCATCGCCCTGAAGGACCACTTCCTGACACGGGGCTTTCGAAACAGTTTTTGGTTTCATCGCCATCACGGTTTTGGCAAGCGGCAGCATCGAAAAAGCTTCGCGGATGCTGGCGGGTGGTTCGGGCTGTTTGAGGAATGCCAGCGTTTCGCCGACTTCGCGCAGTTCTTCGGGTTTCCGGTTCATGCCCGCCGCCACGCGGTCCACGGTGCCAAACAGGTTGACCAGAACCGGCATGTCATATTTTTTGCCATCATCACCGACAACATTTTCAAACAGAACAGCCGGGCCACCTTCGGCGAGAAGGCGGGTCTGGATTTCTGTCATTTCAAGATTGGGGGAGACCGGTTCAGTGACACGGACAAGACGGCCGGTTTTTTCCAGCGCATCCATGAAGTCACGAAGGGATTGATAGGGCATGGCACCTGTCATCTGCAAAGCTTTGAAACCTGATTGTCTTCATACGCCGCGGAGCGGAACGGGACAACCTTGCTGTTGTCAAATACGTCATTTGTAACCGCATCGATCCATCCCTACATGATCTGACAATGCTGCGTTGCAGGGCGATGCATAATTTTGCGGTTTTGGTCAGCGCATCATTTGGTTATACATGGGCAAGGAAAAGAGTCGCGTGACCCACAGCACGCGACCTGGCAACTCACCAAAAGCATGAAGGACGCACAGATGGCCAAGTACTGGGTTATCGGGGGCACCTATCAGGATACCGGTTTCGACAAGCCAATTGGCGAAGAAACCAAAGTTGGTCCGTTTGGCAGCTTCGAAGACGCCGAAAAGGAATGGTCGAAAATGGCCTGGCAGTCGGTTGATGACGCGAATTCGCGTTATCGTATCGAACGCCTTGAAGAATACTGGGTTGTCGGTGGCGAATATGAAAGCACCGACTTTGAAACCCCGGTTGGCGGGGAAGAAGAACGTCATGGCCCGTTTGCCACGTTTGGCGATGCAGAAAAGGCATGGTCGAAACTGGCATGGCAGCATGTTGACGACTGCAACTATCGCTATCGCGTCGTCGAAGGCTAAGCCGGACGACCAATATGTTTTCGATATCTGATGCGCATATGATCACGGATCCCGTGTTGCGCGACCAGATCGAACAGCATCCACGCGCGCAGGACCTCCTGCGCGCGTTTTTGTATCCGTATCCTGCGCCGGATCACGATTTTCTTTTTCGTGGTGGTGACGTAGTTGCGATGGAGCCATCAGACGTCTCGGCTGCGACAAAGGGCAGGACGCCGGTTCTGGCCGTCGGGTCCAATCGTGCGCCGGTTCAACTGACCCGAAAATTCACCCATCAGAACCTTTCAGATGAAATCCCGGTGACCCATGGCTGGTTGGCGCATCATGATATTGTCTATTCAACTCACATAACCGGATACGGCGCAGTTCCGGCAACGCTGGCGCCATCACCGGGTACGCGCGTCCGTGTTTCGGTGACCTGGCTCACCCCGACACAACTTGCCCATATGCATGTCACGGAATCCGTTCCGGCGCACTACACGTATCAGCAACTACAGGGCCGCGATCTTGAGCTTGATTGCGGGGTTCGTTCAGATCACGTCGGCATGTACCAGTCGGTGCGCGGCCATGTTTTCGATCAAGGGCGTATTTACGCCTTATCGGCAATCGATGCCGATAACAGGCGTTTTCCAGCCAGAACCCAATGGGAAATGATGGCCCTTTTCGCCAAGCGTGCCGGGCAGGTTTTGCAGCCGGAATTCGTGCTTCTTCTGATTGATGATGAAGAACTCCGGCGCAATTTATCCGGGTAATTTGCCGCAAATCCGATAACCCCCTTTTTATCCTTTTCCCAGATACCATATGTATATCGCCAAATACACTGATGTGCTTATTAACGTATTGATGTATATGGATTAGTTTTGAGTTTCCTGGATTTTGCGGGTATTTCACGGCTGATTAAAGCTTCGGTTTTTTGATCGTGGTCAAGCCAAGATCAGTCAAACAGAAATCCCGTTGGTGCATGTGGGTTCACAACGCGCAGAAATTGGTGACGCTCCCTTAAATGTGCGCGCTTGCGCAGCGTGTTCACGCTTAAGTTTGGCCTGCGTGTTCAGGTTTTTTGCAATGGGAGGGGGAAGGCGATGCTCGGCTTCCAGTCCGACGACAAAAACGTCATCAATGCGATCAAGAGATCGCTTGCAACAATCGAGTTCAAGCCTGATGGCACGATCATTGATGCAAATCCGAATTTCCTCAAGCTGATGGGATATGAACTTTCCGAGGTTCTCGGAAAACACCACAGTATTTTTGTCGATCCGGATAATGCCAAATCCGAAGACTACCAGAAATTCTGGCAGAATATGGAGGCCGGGGCCTATTTCACGGCCGAGTATCAGCGCTTTGGCAAGGGGGGCAAGGAAGTCTGGATTCAGGCCACCTATAACTCGGTCGTGAACAAGGCGGGTAAGACTTACAAGGTTATCAAGATCGCAAGTGATATTACGGCCCGTAAGCTTCAGGCCGCAGACTATGCAGGCCAGGTCGATGCCATCGGCAAATCGCAGGCAGTTATCGAGTTCGACCTGCAGGGGAATATTCTTCATGCGAATGCAAACTTCCTGAATGCGATGGGCTATACGCAGAAAGAAGTTGTTGGCAAACATCACAGCATGTTTGTCACACCCCAGTATGCAAAAAGTCAGGAATATCAGGATTTCTGGGCGCACCTACGCGCTGGCGAACATCTGGCCAGTGAATTTCAGCGCTTTGGCAAGGACGGCAAGGAAGTCTGGATCCAGGCAAGCTACAACCCGATTTTTGATATGTCCGGCCGACCGTTCAAGGTGGTGAAATATGCCACCGATATCACGACAGAAAAATTGCGGGCCGCCGATCATGCCGGCCAGATTGATGCGATCCATAAGGCGCAGGCTGTGATTTCGTTTGATATGGATGGCCGGATCCGAAATGCGAATGAAAACTTCCTCAAGACCATGGGCTATACGCTTTCGGAGATACAGGGAAAGCACCACAGCATTTTTGTGACACCGGAATATGCCAAGAGCCCCGAATACGCAGCATTCTGGGATGAGCTTCGGCGTGGCAACTACAAGGTTGCCGATTTCCAGCGTGTCGGCAAAGGCGGGCGCGAAGTCTGGATTCAGGCAAGCTACAACCCGGTAATGGATATGGCTGGACGCCCGTTCAAGGTCGTCAAGTTTGCCACCGACATCACCAAGCAGGTTCTGGCACGTCGTAAGGCAAAAGACCTTTCGGAAACGTCAAGCAGCAGCGCAGAGGCGGTGGCAAGCGCTTCCGAAGAAATGCTGGCAGCTATTCAGGAAATCAGCGAAAGCATGCAGCGTTCGCAAGCCGCAATGAATGATATCGTTGCCAAAACCAGCGAAGCCAACGAAGTCAAGCAAGACCTTGAAACCACGTCAGAATCGATGGCCGGGGTCGTGCAGATCATTCGTGATCTTGCCGAACAGGTGAACCTTCTTGCCCTGAACGCGACGATCGAGGCGGCCCGCGCGGGCGAGGCCGGCAAAGGTTTTGCGGTTGTGGCGGGTGAGGTCAAAAACCTTGCCAATCAGACGGCACGCGCAACCGACGAAATTGAAACCCAGATCCATGCGATGATGGACATTACACACCGCGTCGTGGCCTCTACCGAGGGGATATCGTCGACGGCGGAAACCGTCAGTGACTATGTCAATTCGATCGCCTCAGCCGTCGAAGAACAAACCAGCGTGACGCAGGATATTTCGAAAAACATTCAGTATGTCTTTAACGGCATTTCCGAACTGAACAATTGCGTCAAAACGATCGCCGAGTAGGGATTGTTACCTGACACAAAAAAGCCCGGCAGATCAAAAAGGTCTGCCGGGCTTTTTTGATTGCATTAGATTTCAGTCACGGTCGGGTAAAAGCTGCCAGATGCGGGTGAATTTGGTGTCGGTATCTTCGACCGCGACATCGACCGGCACGTCATAGGTTTCAAGTTCGTCGATGTTATGCGTTGGCGCATAGGTCCGGCCGGGGTCGGCCAGGATAACCTTGGTGCCAAGGCGGGCCTCGGCCATCAGCCACTGCAAAACGGCATTCGCCATATCCTGCTGATAACATACGTCGCCGGCAAAAATCACATCCCAACGTTTATCCGGGGTCGATGTGCCAACCAGATTTTCGGTCGTCGTCGGGATTTCAACACCATTGTGTTTGGCATTCAGCCTTGTGGCGGTAATCGCCACCGGGTCGATGTCATTGGCAAGGATTTCAGCGGCATCTGAACGGACGCAGGCAATCGCCTGCATGCCGCCGCCACAGGCAAAATCAAGCACCCGCTTGCCGCGCACCAGTTCCGGGTGATCAAGGATATAGCGCGTGATTGCCTGCCCGCCCGGCCAGGCAAAGGCCCAATAGGGTGGCGGGATATCAAGCACACCCAGAATATCCTCGGTCGCCTGCCAAAGCGGGGTGATGTGGGTCGCCAGATACATCTCGATTTCCGGTGCCAGTGGCACCCGGGCCGGTACGGTGAATGTTTCGATCAGATCGGCAAATTGTGGATCGTCGACATCGGGCACCAGTGCGTCGGCGAAGACATTCTCGCTCATTGGCGGTTTACCTTGAAAAGGGGTATCGGGTTATGCGTTCGCAATCAGATGCGAAAGCACGATGGCAGCAAGTACCAGTAATCCGTAATCGCGGTTGGATTTAAACCGCTTCAGACAATTGGCCGCATCATCAAGCTTGACGGTGGCAACCTGCCAGCCAAGGTGAATGCCCGCCAACCCCAGCAAGACAAAATAGGACCAGTGCAAACCGGCCAGCATGCCCGAAACGCCGAGCAAAAGCGTGGTCATGGTATAGAACCCCTTGGCCCATTTTGGTGTCGCATCGCCCAAACGCAGTGCCAGGGATTTCAGGCCGATCTTGGCATCATCATCCTTGTCCTGATGGGCATAGATGGTGTCATAGCCAAGCGTCCAGAAAAATCCCGCCGCATACATGGCAATAGCAGCCGGTTCGACCGTGCCGGTCACTGCCGCCCAGCCGACCAGCGCGCCCCAGTTAAAGGCAAGGCCAAGGCAGGCCTGCGGCCAATAGGTGATCCGCTTCATGAATGGATAGGTGATGATGATCGGGATCGAACAGATGCCGACAATGATCGCCTCGATGCGGAATTGCACCAGAATGCCAAGTCCAAGTAGCATCATGAAGCCAAGGAACAGCAAAGCCTGCCAGACCTTGACCTGACCACTGGGGAGCGGGCGGGTGGTCGTGCGTTCGACCTTGCCATCAAAATTGCGGTCGGCCAGATCATTGATCACGCAACCGGCCCCGCGCATGATCACGGCACCCACCCCGAACAGGACCATCATGATGACGATCTGTTTGGTGGTGACGGCATCGGTTAACCCGCCTGCCATGGCAGAGGACCACCAGCAGGGCAAAAGCAAAAGCCAGGTGCCAATCGGACGATCAAGGCGCAGCAGTTTCAGATAGGGCCGCACAGCTTCGGGCATGAAACGATCGATCCAGCCATCCTGTGGCATATCGTTCTTGCTGGTCTGTATTGGCTGGTTGACCTGTGTCATAATTGGCCTATCTGATAAAAAACCATTTCAAGATGCCGTAAAACGGCTTTGGGGACCTTTATGACTGCTGATGCCACGCGCGCCCGCCAACGCCTTTTCGTTCGGGATCCTATCACGGCTGATAGTGAAATCGAACTTGCTCCCGAACAGTCTCATTACCTCGAACATGTCATGCGCCTCAAGCCCGGAACACCGGTAAAAATTTTTAATGGCCTTGACGGGGAGTGGCTGGGCACGATCAGCGAGCTTCGCAAAAAGAAGGGCAGCGTCACCGCGGAACGCCAATTGCGTGCGCAGGGCAATGAAGTTGGTCCGACTCTTGTTTTTGCACCGATCAAAAAGCAACGGCTTGATTTCCTGATTGAAAAGGCGGTCGAGCTTGGGGTTCAAAGTTTGCAACCGGTCATCACCCAACATGGCATCACCGACAAGGTCCGCCTTGATCGTTTGCAGGCACAGGTTGTTGAGGCAGCCGAACAGTGTGAACGCCTGACTGTGCCTGAGGTTTGCGAACCTGTGCGTCTTTTGGACTGGGTCGCAAATCTGCCGGAAAATCACCATCTGCTATTTTGTGATGAAACAGGATCGGGGTCACCAATTGGTGAAGTACTAAGTCAGCTATTGGCAAAGGGCGCTGGCTCGTTTATCGACAATATCAATGTTGTTAACCATGCAATCGTGATTGGACCCGAGGGCGGCTTTAGCGCCGACGAACTTGAACGTATCCGCAAACAGCCTTTTGCAACGCCTGTAAGCCTCGGTCCGCGTATTCTGCGTGCCGAAACGGCCGCAATTGCAGCTTTGACCGTATTTCAGGATCGTATCGGCGATTGGTCGCACCGACCCGTTGCGAGAGATTAGGGGAAGCCCTTATGACTGTCAGCGCCTCCACTGGTGATAGCCCGGTAATTGAAAGCCGGCGCCAGCTTGTCGAATGGTTCGAGTCCGGCTGTACGCCGAAAAAAGACTGGGCCATCGGCACCGAACACGAAAAATTCGCCTTCACCCGCGATGATCTTCGCCCCATCCCCTATGAGGGGGAACGCGGGGTCAAAATGTTGCTCAATGCCCTTGCCGAACATTATGATTGGGAACCGATCATTGAGAACGGCAATGTCATTGCACTGACCAAGGACAAATGTTCCGTCTCGCTCGAGCCGGGCGGGCAGATTGAACTTTCCGGTGCGCCGCTTAAAAACATTCACCAGACCTGTGGTGAAGTGCACACCCACCTTCACGAAGTCCGCGAGATTTGCGACGGGCTTGGCATTGATATGCTGGGTGTCGGCCATAATCCGAAATGGAAACGTGAAGACATCCCGTGGATGCCCAAGGGCCGCTACGAGATCATGAAAAATTACATGCCCAAGGTCGGAAGCCTTGGTCTGGACATGATGCTCAGGACCTCGACCATTCAGGTTAATCTGGATTTCAGCTCCGAAGCCGACATGGTCAAGAAATTCCGGACCTCTTTGGCGCTTCAGCCGGTGGCAACCGCCCTGTTTGCGGCGTCCCCGTTTGTTGATGGCAAGCCAAGCGGCTTCTTGTCCGCACGATCAAACGTCTGGACCGATACCGACCCGGATCGTTGTGGCATGCTGCCATTCGTGTTCGAGGACGGTTTTGGCTTTGAACGTTATGTCGACTACATGCTCGATGTGCCGATGTATTTCGTTTATCGCGACGGCAAATACATTGATGCGGCGGGCAAGTCGTTCCGTGATTTCATGGATGGCAAACTTGATGTTTTGCCGGGTGAACGCCCGACCATGAATGACTGGTCTGATCACATGACCACGGCCTTCCCGGAAGTGCGTCTTAAGAAGTTCCTTGAAATGCGCGGGGCTGATGGTGGCCCGTGGAAACGCATCTGTGCGCTTCCCGCCCTTTGGGTTGGTTTGCTGTATGATGACGCAGCCCTTGATGCTGCATGGGATCTGGTCAAGGACCTGTCGGTTGCTGAGCGCGAAGCGCTTCGCAACGATGTTCCGCGCACTGCCCTTGCCACCCCGTTCAAAAACGGCACGGTTCAGGATCTGTCAAAAGACGTTCTGGCGATTTCCCGTCAGGGCCTTAAAAACCGTGGTCGCATGGACAGCTACGGCGACGATGAAGGCCATTTCCTTGACAGCCTTGATGATGTCGCACAAAGCGGCCGCACCCTGGCTGAGGAATTCCTTGATAAGTATGAAACCGAATGGAACGGCTCGGTCGATCCGTTGTTCAAGGAATACGCCTACTAAGGCCAACGAATACGCAATAAAAAAAAGGGCAGTGATTTCACTGCCCTTTTTTGATGTTTGCAGGTTGCTCGTTTTGAGGGTTACTGCGCAGCCCGATCAAGCCGGGTTTGGGCGGCAAACCATTTTTCGATGGCATCGACCTGATCAGGCTGCATCCCGAGGCCAAGTTTGGTCCTGCGCCATAGAACATCTTCTGCGCGACACGCCCATTCATTGGCCATCAGGTAGTGGAGTTCCGTTTCGTAAAGGTTCGGCGCGACTTCCGGGCCCAAATCGCCAAGCGATGTTGCTGTACCAATGATTTTGCGGATTGCCGTGCCGTAGCTTCGCACCAGCCGATACAGCAATGCGCTTGGCAACCAGTTATAGGTTGCCTTGGCCTTGGCAAGGAATGCATCAAAATCGCCGTCTGGCATGTCGCCACCGGGAAGGATTGCATTTGCCGTCCAGTCCTTGGCATCGTTGCCCAGAACCGGGGCCAGTTTCTGCATCGCATGTTCGGCAAGCTTGCGATAAGTGGTGATCTTGCCGCCATAGATCGACAGGATCGGTGCAGCGCTTCCGCTATCGCCGGTATCAAGATCAAACACGTAGTCGCGGGTGACTGCCGATGCATTGTCGTTCTTGTCATCATAAAGCGGTCGCACACCGGAATAGTCCCAAACCACGTCCTTGCGGCTCAGTGGTTTGGCGAGATAGCCATTCACCAGATCCAGCAGATAGTCGATTTCCTGATCGCTGATTTTGACCTGGGCCGGATCGCCGTTATAGGCAACATCGGTGGTGCCGATCAGGGTGTAGTCCTGCTGATAGGGGATGGCAAAGGCAATGCGGCCATCACCATTCTGGAAGATATAGCAATGATCATGGTCATGAATGCGCGGAACCACAATGTGGCTGCCCTTGACCAGTCGAAGACCGGCGGCCTTTTTGCCAAGTCCGGCATTTTCGACCATCTCGGTGACCCATGGCCCTGCGGCATTGACCACGGACTTGGCACTGACCGATTGCGGGGTGCCATCGGGCCCGATCAGTTCGGCATTCCAGTGATCGTGACGACGCACCAGTGACGCACATCTGGTGCGGGTTCGGATTTCAGCACCGCGTGCCTGTGCATCCTGTGCATTGAGAACCACAAGCCTGGCATCATCCACCCAGCAATCGGAATAGGAAAAACCGCCCGCGAAATCGGATTTCAACGGTTGGCCTTCCGGCGTGCCGTTAAAGGAAATCGCACGCGATCCGGGCAGGCGTTTGCGCTTTGCCAGATGGTCATAAAGAAACAATCCGGCGCGCAGCATCCATTTCGGACGCAAGCCCCGGTGATGGGGCAAAACGAATGTCAAAGGCCAGATAATATGTGGGGCAGCAGCCAAAAGAACTTCGCGTTCCTGAAGTGCTTCGCGCACCAGGCGGAACTCGTAATGTTCAAGATATCGAAGACCGCCATGAATGAGTTTGGTCGAAGAAGAAGAGGTGGCCGAGGCAAGGTCGCGCTGTTCGACCAAAAGAACAGAAAGCCCGCGACCGGCGGCATCACGGGCAATACCAGCCCCGTTGATGCCGCCGCCAACGACCAGAAGGTCGTAAGTTCCGGTCACGTTAGATCACCTTTTTACGCAGGTAAGCTGAAATGGCTTCGCCAATAATGACCAGACCAATGATTGCCAGAAGGATCGTGGCAACCGTTTGCCATGCAAAGGTATCAATCGCCCCCTGAAGGATGATGCCGATCCCGCCAGCCCCGACCAGACCCAGAACCGTACTTTCACGCAGGTTGATGTCCCAGCGCAGAATGGATACGGCAAAGAAGGTCGGCATGACTTGCGGAATGACGCCATAGACCAGAATCTTGAAGCGCGACGCGCCAACAGATTCCAGTGCCTCGATCGGGGCACGGTCGATTTCCTCGATCGCTTCGCCCAGCAATTTGCCAAGGAAGCCAAGGGACCGGAAAATGATCGCCAGAATACCGGCCAGAACACCCGGTCCGAACACAGCGACAAACAGCAGCGCCCAGATGATGGTGTTGACCGAACGCGACGACACCAGAATGAACCGGCCAAGCCACAGCGTGAAACGGTTCGGCGTGGTGTTCTGGGCTGCGATCAGTGCAATCGGCAGGGACAGGAACACGGCAAAGAAGGTCGCAATGGTTGCGATATTGACGGTTTCCAAAAGTGTCCAGCCGATTTCCTGCCAGCCTTCAAGCGATGGCGGGAACATGCGGGCAAACAGATCACCCATCTGTTCCGGCGCATCCCAAAGCCATGGCCAGATGATGTTGATCGTCGACAAGGACCAGACAACAGCCAGTGCGACCAGTGCGGTCAGGCCATAACGCCGCCAGCGTTCCTTGGTGGTGTAGCGGGACCATTCGCGATTGGCGATTGCTTCCGGTCCGGTAGGTTGGGTGGTGGCTACCATAGGTTCCTCCTGATCCGGCCGCTGATGGCCTCGCTGACAAGGATCACACCGATGATGCAAAGGGTAATCGCCAGCGCAAAGTCGTAGTCGTAACGCCCAAAGGCATTAAGAAGGGTCGATCCGATACCGCCCGCACCAACGATGCCAACAATGGCAGAGGCGCGCAGGTTACTATCAAGCTGATAGATCGAAAGACCGATCTGACGGGGCATGATTTGCGGGATCACGGCATAAAGAAGGGTGACAAATGTCGCCCCGCCGGCAGCACGGATCGCCTCGACCTGACCCCAGTCGATTTCCTCGATCCGTTCGGCCAGCATTTTGGCAACGAACCCGATGGAATAGACCGTAAGCGTCAGAATGCCTGCCAGCGGGCCAAAGCCGACAGCTTTGACAAACAGGATGGCGACAATGACCGGGTGGAAGGAACGGGCAACGATGATCACGCCACGCCCGATGGTATAAAGCCATTTCGGTGCGATGTTTGACGCCGATGCAAAGGCAATCGGAACGCTGAGTGCCAGACCAAGCAGGGTCGACACAATCGCGATCTTGATGCTTTCCATAAAGCCGTCAAACAGTAACTCGCCACGGATGAAGCTTGGCGGGAAGGCGCCCTTGAAGATGCGGATCGCACGCGGGACACCGTCCTGGATGCGCTCCCAGTCGAATGGCAGGGTTGTGATGGCCCACCAGACATAGGCAACAACAGCAATCAGAAGTCCCCAGCGCAACATCGGGTTGGCAATAAAGGGGGGCTTCTTCCATGTGCGGCCCGTTTTTTGAACGGTGCTGCTCATCGTGCGGCGACCTCACGCAGGTGGGTGCTGCTTTCGGCGTCGCCGCGTTCTTCGGCGGGCACACCGGCATAGATATCGTCCATGGCGTCATTGGTCAGGTCGACCGGCTCGCCATCGAAAATGATGCGGCCAAAGCGCATGCCAACGATCCGCTGGGTATATTCCTTGGCTTCGTTGACGTTATGGATGTTGATCAGAACCGGCAGGTGCAGCTCGGATGCGAGCGCGCGCAGCAGTTCCATGATCTGACGGGATGTTTTCGGATCAAGCGATGCGGTCGGTTCATCGGCCAGCAGGATTTCAGGTTCCTGCATCAGGGCGCGGACCACACCGACACGCTGGCGTTCACCGCCGGAAAGTTCATCGGCACGTTTGTCGGCATAATGGGCGATCCCGACGCGTTCCATCAGATGAAAGGCGCGATCAATGTCTTCCTGCGGATATTTGCGCGTCACTGCGCGCCATGCCGGAAGATAGCCCAGCCGTCCTGATTGCACGTTTTCCATCACCGTCAAACGGTCAATCAGGTTGAAGCCCTGAAACACCATGCCGATGCGGCGGCGTGCCAGACGCAGTGCCTTGCCTTCAAGCTTGGTCAGTTCCGTGCCATTGAGTTCGATGGAGCCCGAAGACGGTTCGACAAGGCGGTTGATACAACGCAGCAGGGTACTTTTACCCGCACCCGACGCGCCAATGATGGAAACAACACTTTCGCCCGGCACTTCAAGGTTCAGGTTCTTCAACACTGCCTTTTCTTCGCCATAGCGTTTTACAAGTTCTTTGATACGCAGCATTGCGTTACCCCGAATGAAATGGGTGGCACAGGGCCTGCCAAGGCAGGCCCTGCAAAGTTCGGATCGATTGGAAAATCAGGAATTACTTCAGGTTGTCCGGGGTGTATTTCACACCGTTGGCGGCCTGAATTTCGCGGATAACCGCCCAGTCTTCCTGATAGGTGATCGGCAGGAACTTCGACACACCCTTGAATTCTTCACCAAGGGCGGTGCCCTTCATGTCAAAGGTAAAGAAGGCTTCCTTGATCTTTTCGACCAGTTCCGGCTTCAGGTTGTAGGCATAGTTGAACGAAGTGGTCGGGAAAGGCTTGCTTTCATAGATGATTTTGACTTCGTTCGGATCATAGAGATCGCGCTGGGCCATACGTTCGACAACTTCAGACGCGACCGGGGCTGCGTCATAGTCACCGGCAACAACGCCCAGGATCGACTGATCGTGCGAACCGGAATAGACAACTTCGTAATCCTGTTCCGGAACGATGCCCTGACCCGGAAGCAGTGCACGCGGTGCAAGGTTGCCCGAGTTCGAGGTCGGCGAGGTATGGGCAACGCGTTTGCCCTTAAGATCAGCCGGGGTATCAATGCCGCTGTCTACACGGGTGTAGAGCTGAAGCGTATAACCAAAACGACCATCATCCGCACCCATCAGGGCAAACGGAACCGCACCGGCAAGGTTGACGGCAAACGGGGTCGGGCCGGTTGAGAAGCCGGCAACGTGCAGGCGGCCTGAACGCATGGCTTCGACTTCTGCCGAGTTCGACTGAACGGCAAAGAAGTGAACGTCTTTGCCGGTTACTTCTTCAAGATGCTGCAGGAACGGGTCCCAGATATCGGCATAAACCGCCGGGTCTTCGACCGGGGTATATGCAAAAACAAGGGTGTCCGGATCGACCTGCTGGTCTGCGGGCGGGGCATCGGCAACAAGGTCGCCGTCCATGTCGCAATACATCGGGTCAAGATCGCCGCGTGCGATGCAGTCATCTGCCGCGGCGGCCGGGGTGGATGCCATGCCGACCATGCCGATTGCGGCAAGGAGGGTGGTGAGCTTTAAACTGTCGGTTTTTTTCGGAATTGAAAACACTGTTTTCGAACCTTTCTTCCCTGTGAATGACGGCTTTCCGCCGTTTTTGAATGTGGTTTTGTTGTTTTTATTGTTGCTTTAATCAACATTATGAATTTGAAAAAGTTGGAAAATCAACACAAAACTGTAACAAAAGGTTTCGCTCAGGATTGCTAAGATGCCTGCTATTGGCACAAAACCGGCCATAATTGAGGGGGATGTGGCTTTGCGTTTGGGAAAAAAAGAGCGGCAGCGTCGTATTCTGCAAGAGTTACAGGTTCACCCTCATGTGAGAGTTGCCACACTTGCAGAGCGATTCGATGTTGCAACCGAAACCATCCGTCGTGATCTTGACGCACTGAGCGGTGATGGATTGATCAAACGCGAGTTCGGTGGCGCATCGGCCCGGCCCATGGGCCATCAGCCCGATCTGGCAGAACGCCAGCTATCGGCTGTGGCCGGGTTTGAACGGATTGGCATGCTGGCGGCTGACATGGTGCGGTCCGGCGATGTGGCAATGATTGATGCCGGTTCAACCGTGGCCCAGATTGCGCCGTTTCTGGCAGCCCGCACGACAAAACTGCCGCGTACGTTTCTGACCAACTGCTATGCGGTGGTGCATGGCATGGCCGAACTTGCCGATCATGACGATGTTTTGATGTGCCCTGGCCAGTTCGATCGTCGGGAAAACGCGGTCTATGGCAACGATACCGTTGAATATCTGCGCCGTTTTCATGCCAACATTGCCTTTATCGGGGCGTCGGGAATTTCGCGGCAGGGCTTTAGTGACGTTAACCGCCGGGCGGTGGCCGTTAAACGCGCAATGATGGAACGATCAGACGAAACCTGGCTGATGGTTGATCATACGAAGTTTGATCAACGCTATCTGGAAAATGTTGCCCCGCTTGAAGCGCTTACCGGCATCATCACGGATCGCAGACCCGAACCGGAATTCGCATCCCAGCTTGAACGGGCGGGAATACGGCTTTTGGCGTGGTGTGATGAAAAACATGGTCTGGCATGAACCGACTGGCCTGAACCGATAAATAGATCGGTCAAACCGTAATTTGGTCGCAGTTGAGTTTGCGTTCGTCCTGATTCCAAACCATATTTCCCGGCACAGCGCGTTATTGCGTTGAATGCCGGGTTCCCGCCCCGGTCAGTTTGTTTCTGACACGGAGGATTATGATCGTGACCAATCCAGTGACCACCCGTACCGAACAGGACACCATGGGCGAAATTGATGTGCCTTCTGATCGGTATTGGGGGGCGCAAACCCAGCGATCCAGACAGAATTTCCGCATTGGCGGTGAACGCATGCCAGATGCCCTGATCAAGGCGTTCGGGGTTCAAAAACTGGCGGCTGCGCGCGCCAATGCCGCCCTTGATAATCTTGATCCGGAACTGGCCAAGGCGATTGAGGCCGCCGCATCCGAAGTGGCCGAAGGCAAGCTTTTGGATCACTTCCCATTGGTCGTCTGGCAGACCGGATCGGGTACCCAGACCAACATGAATACCAATGAAGTCATCGCCAACCGGGCGTGCGAGATTTTGGGCAAGCCGATGGGCAAGCGCGAACCGGTCCATCCCAATGACCACGTCAATCGCGGGCAGTCATCCAATGACAGCTTTCCGGCCGCCATGCATATCGCCGCCGTGGTCGAGATCGAGGAAAAGCTGAAACCCGCCCTTAAGCACCTGCGCACGACCCTTGACGCCAAGGTCGAAGCATTTGGCGATATCGTCAAAATCGGCCGCACCCATATGCAGGATGCGGTTCCCCTGACCCTGGGGCAGGAATTTTCCGGTTATGCCGCGCAAATCGCGCTGGGGCTGGATCGGATCGACGATGCGCTTAAGCGCCTGCGCAAACTGGCACAGGGGGGCACGGCGCTTGGTACCGGGCTGAATGCGCCGGATGGCTTTGACGTCGAGTTTGCCAAACAGGTGTCAAAGATCACCGGCCTTGAGTTCGAAACGGCGGAAAACAAGTTCGAAGCCCTGGCCGCCCATGATGCCTGTGTCGAGATGTCGGGTGTCATGAATGTGCTGGCGACGTCCTTGATGAAAATCGGCAACGATATTCGTCTGCTTGGGTCAGGGCCGCGTTGTGGTCTGGGTGAGCTTGTTCTGCCCGCCAATGAACCTGGATCGTCGATCATGCCGGGCAAGGTCAATCCGACCCAGGCCGAGGCATTGACGATGGTCTGCGCACAGGTGATGGGTAATCATGTTGCTGTCACGGTTGGTGGTTCGAACGGTCATCTGGACCTTAACGTGTTCAAGCCGGTGATTATTTATAACCTGCTGCAATCCATTCGCCTGATTGCCGATGCATCGGTCAGCTTTGCCGATAACTGTATTGCCGGGCTTGAGGCCGATCAGGAAAAGATCGCGCACTATGTCGAACAAAGCCTGATGCTGGTGACCGCCTTGGCACCGCATATTGGCTATGACAATGCGGCGGCCGTGGCCAAAAAGGCGCACAAGGAACGCAGCAGCCTGAAGGAAGCCTGCATCGCCCTTGGTTTCCTCGATGGGGATCGCTTTGATGAGCTGGTTCAGGCCCGCGACATGATCTGATGTGATGTTTTAAAGCATCGAAAGACAAGGCCGGGTATCGCACCCGGCCTTATGTTTCCGCATCATGAAAAGTATGAGGACGTCAGGGCGAAACAGACCCCGTGCAATGATCAATGTCATTGCAGGTGTGGTTTAAATCGGGCATATCCAACCCATGATCACGTGCAAACGCCATAACCGCCGTTCGGGCGGAATTTCCCTGCGCCGTGTCGTTCAGACATGGCTGGTGGCGTTTGTTATCCTGTTTGCGGGCGTCACCCAGTCCGGACTTGTGCCGGCATTGCTCAGCGGGCAGGCCACCGGTATTGCAACCGCATCCGCGGCGGAAATCGCGCCGGGTGGTGATTACGTCCTGATTTGTACCCCGGCTGGTATCAAGCTTGTATCTGTTGATACGCTTGACGGGGTCGTGGCATCGACTGCGTCCGGTCAGGCCGACGAAATGCCGGCCCATGCGTTTTGCCCGCTTTGTGCGAACCATCACGGGGCGATGGCGGCGATTGATTTGCCCTACGTCGCGCCGGTGCCGGTCATTCATGATGTCAGCTATGCCAAGGCGATTGCCTTTGTCGCGGTTAATGACATCCCGCGCGGTCGCCATTCCCGGGCACCCCCGGTTTCCATCTGATTTCACAGACTGATCAAAACACGATTACTGAAATCGCAGACCTGCGGATGCAGGCTGCTTATTGGATGGAATATCATGAAAAAGCTTTTTGCAATTGTTGCGACCGTGGCGTCGCTGTTTATCGTCACCAACGCCTTTGCCGCCGATATCGAAGTCAAGGATGCCTGGGCCAAGGCATCCAAGGGCATGGTGCGCAATGGTGCGGCCTTCTTTGATGTTGTGAATACCGGGGCCGCGGACCGCATTGTTAGCGTGCGCAGTGACCTTGCAGAACGCACCGAACTTCACACCCATATCATGGAAAACAATGTCATGAAGATGCGTCAAGTGCAGGGTGGCGTCGAAGTGCCGATGCATGGTTCTGTGCAGTTCAAACCGGGCAGCTATCACGTCATGTTCATTGGTCTGAACAAGCCGCTTGAAGAAGGCGAGAAAATCGACATCACACTCGAATTCGAGAAGGCCGGTGATGTGCCTGTGACCATTGATGTTCTTAACACCATGGCGATGGGGCCGAACGGTGGTGCCGGCATGGGGCATGGTCATGGCAAGATGAAAATGAACAGCAACTAAGGTTGCGCGGCAACTGAATATTCAAAGGGGGAAGGTTTGCGCCGCCCCCCTTTTTTCGTCATGATGGGGCAACCAAAACGGTCGGTTACAGGGAGCCCATCATGTCTGACGACATCACTATTGACGATCTGATCGCCAAGCTTGGCCTGCAACCCCATCCGGAGGGTGGCTATTACGCCGAGACCTTCAGGGCGTTTGAAACCTGTAATCCCGGCAATCGGTATCTGGGTGTGCGCAGCACGGGAACGGCGATCTATTACCTTCTGACGCCCGATACTTTTTCAGGCATGCATATCCTGACCAGTGACGAGATTTTCCACCACTATATCGGGGATGCCGTCGAACAGCTTCAGCTGTTTGAGGACGGCACGCACAAGCGGGTCGAGATCGGCAAGGATTTGCTGGCCGGGCAGAAACCGCAAATGGTGGTGCCGAAAAATGTCTGGCAGGGGGCGCGGCTTAAGCCCGGTGGCAAGTTTGCGCTTTTGGGCTGCACCGTTGCGCCAGGGTTTGATTTTGCCGATTTCTCCATGGGTAAACGCGCGGCATTGACGGTGAAATGGCCCGCCGCGTCGGAGCTGATTGCGGCATTGACGCGCGACTGAATTTCAGGCGAAAGTACGACGTCACCAACTTGGGGTTGTTTGGCGTGGCCTCCAACCCCGGAATACAGGAATAGCCCCATGCAGCTCGACACCTGGCTTCTTTTTGCCGGGGCGGCAATCGCGTTGGCGATGGCGCCCGGCCCCAATAACCTTCTCGCGATGTTTAATGGCGCGCGGTATGGCGTATCGTCTGCTGCCGTGGGCGGGATTGGTCGTATTGTTGCCTTTGCCCTGATGATTGTGGTGACCGCAGCCGGGCTTGGTGTGGTGCTTGCCGCCAGTGAAACCGCCTTCCTTGTGATCAAGTGGGGTGGGGCGGTTTATCTGGTCTGGCTTGGTCTTAAAAGCTGGTTTGCCAAGGTCAATGACAGTGATGAAACGACTGGCCCGGTCGAGCTTATGGTGAATCCGGGGCCATTTAATCTGGCCAAGACCGAGTTCCTGACCGCGATTGGCAATCCCAAGGCGATCCTGATCTTTACGGCCTTCTTCCCGCAATTCCTTGATCCGGCGGTGGCATACGGACCGCAATTCACCGTGATGGGCGTGACATTCATTGCCATGGAAACCAGCGTTTTGCTGGGCTATGGATTGTTGGGCGGGCAGGTTAAGGGCCTGATCAAGTCAGCCCGTCATATGCGGATGCTTAACCGTGTTTCGGGCACGCTTCTGGTCGGGGCGGGAGTGTTGCTGGCACTCACCGAGCGGTCACGCACGACGGCCTAGTTCAGGCAAGATATCCTCAGAAATGCGCAGGGGCGCAGCTTTGTTAAAAGCGCGCCCCCTTGCTCCCTTGTCTACCTGGATAGCTGTTAGGCTTTCCGGGCGATCGCCTGTTGTCAGGCGATTTCTTCGACCCGATGACACGCCACTTCACGACCCTCGAAATTGCGCAGTTCCGGGCGAACTTTTGCGCATTCCTCAGTCGCAAACGGGCAGCGTTTATGGAACGCACAGCCCGATGGCGGGTTGATCGGTGATGGCAACTCGCCGGTCAGCGGTTCTGCCTTCACACGTTGTGTCGGGTCGATCTTTGGTGCCGACGCCAAAAGCGCCCGTGTGTAGGGGTGCAGCGGCTTGGCAAAGATTTCGTCAGTCGGTCCCTTTTCAGCGACGCGACCGAGATACATCACCATGACGTCATCTGCAATATGTCTGACGACAGAAAGATCATGCGAGATGAAAACATAGGCGACATTCATCTCTTCCTGCAGGTCCATCATCAAGTTCAGGACTTGTGCCTGCACCGATACATCAAGGGCCGAAACCGGCTCGTCCGCGACGATAACTTTCGGCTCAAGGATCAGGGCACGGGCAATCGCGATACGCTGACGCTGACCACCGGAAAACATATGCGGATAACGCTGATAGAATTCCGGACGCAGGCCAACCTTTGCCATGGTGGCATGGACGCGTTCTTCTCGTTCCTTGCGCCCAAGGTTATCCATGTTCAAAAGAACCGGCTCGGCCAGGATCTGGCCAACCTTTTTGCGTGGGTTCAGCGACCCATACGGGTTCTGGAAGATCATCTGAACGGTACGGCGGAACTGTTTGGCTTCCTTGTCAGACAGGTTGCCAACGGCATTGCCGTTCAGTTTCAGCGCGCCCGAGGTCGGCTTTTCGATCAGGGTCAATTGACGGCCAAGCGTCGATTTGCCACAGCCGGATTCACCGACCACCGCAAGGGTCTTTTGCGATTCAAGCGTAAAGGAAACACCATCAAGCGCCTTGACCATGGCACTGGGTTTGCCAAAGCCACGATTGACCTCGTAGTGACGGACAAGATCATCGGATTCCAGAAGCGGAACACCGGGTTTGGTATCCAGAAAACTCATTACACAGTCTCCCCGGTGGTCGTATCAGCGGTCAGGCCGGTCGGCTGGCCCTGATCATTTAGCGGATAGAAGCAACGCACATCGCGGCCATTGAAGTCGGAAACTTCCGGGCGCGCTTTCACGCAGTGTTCATTGGCATAACGGCAACGCGGTGCCAGCAGGCAGCCCTGCGGGCGGTCGTACTGACCGGGGACCACGCCGGGGATGGTACGAAGACGGTCATGGCCCTCGGAACGTTCCGGCAGCGCTTCGAGCAGTGCCTGCGTATAGGGATGGCGCGGTGCGGCAAAGATGCTGTCAGCCGGGCCACTTTCAAACAGCTGACCGGCATACATCACCTGAATGCGGTTTGCGGCCTCCGACACCAGTGCCAGATCGTGGGTGATCAGGATCAGGCCCATGTCGCTGTCTTCTTGCAGTTTCAGCAACAGGTCGATGATCTGGGCCTGAATCGTCACATCAAGGGCCGTGGTCGGCTCGTCGGCAATCAGAAGGCGCGGGTTACACGCAATCGCCATGGCAATGACGATACGCTGGCTCATGCCGCCTGACAGCTGATGCGGGTAGGCGGTCATGCGCGACTTCGGATCGGGAATGCCGACCTGGTTTAAAAGATCAAGCGTGCGTTCGCGGCGTTGCTTCTTGTTGCCGCCCTCATGGACCTTAAGGGCCTCCATGATCTGGGCTTCGACCGTGAAGCACGGATTAAGGGCCGACATCGGATCCTGAAAGATCATGGCAATGTCTTTGCCGGTGATCTCGCGGCGGCGTTTTGCCGGCATGGTGATCAGGTCCTGACCATCAAAGGTCAGCGCATCCGCCGAAACGCGACCGGGAAAATCGATCAGACCCATCACGGCAAGCGATGAAACCGATTTACCCGAACCGGATTCCCCGACGATGCCAAGGACTTCGCCACGATCAACAGAATAGCTTACGGAATCAACAGCGCGAAACGGCTTGTCTTCGGAGCCGAACTCGACTGTCAGGTTTTTTACTTCGAGAAGAGCCATGACTTACCGTTTCATCTTGGGATCAAGGGCATCGCGCAGGCCATCACCCATCAGGTTGAAGGCAAGCACGGTGACAAGGATGCAAAGGCCGGGGAAGGTGATTACCCACCAAGCAGAGCCCACAAATTCACGGGCCTCAGAAAGCATGGTGCCCCATTCCGGCAGCGGCGGCTGCGCGCCAAGGCCAAGGAAGCCAAGGGCAGCAGCGTCAAGGATCGCACTTGAAATACCAAGCGTGCCCTGCACGATCAGCGGTGCCATGCAGTTCGGCAGAATATTGACGAACATCTGGCGGACATGACCGGCACCGGCAATCTGCGATGCGATGACATATTCCTTGTTAAGTTCCGATACGACCGATGCACGTGTCAGGCGCACATAGTGCGGCAACTGGACGATGGCGATGGCCAGCATCGCGTTTTCAAGCCCCGGGCCGAGGATGGCGACAATTGCAAGCGCCATCACCAGGCTGGGCAGCGCCAGCATGATGTCCATCAGACGCATGACAGCGACTTCAACCCAGCCACGGAAGTAACCGGCCACCATGCCAAGCACGATGCCAGAAACCATTGACAGGATGACAACAAACACGCCGATTGAAACCGACAATTGCGCGCCGTGGATCAGGCGCGACAGGATGTCACGGCCAACCGCATCGGTGCCAAGAATGTAGCGGGGATCGGCACCTTCCATCCAGATTGGCGGTTTCAGAAACGCAGCACGGTCCTGTGCAATCGGATCATAGGGCGCAACCCATTGCGCAGTCAGGGCCAGAAACAGAATGATCGCAATCACGATCAAACCGACATAGGCACCACGGTTCTTTCTGAAATAGTCCCAAGTTTCGCGCAGCGGGCTCGGCGGAGCTCCGACGGGCTCAACGGCTGCTGCGGACGGGGTGGTGTTCTCGCTCATCTCACAGCTCTCCCTAGCGCTTGTAACGGATACGGGGGTTAATAATCCCGTACAGCAGGTCGACGATCAGGTTCACGGCCATCACGAGGAAGGCAATCATCAGAATGCCGCCCTGAATGGTCGGATAGTCGCGACGGTTCATAGCTTCGATGATCCATTTGCCGATACCGGGCCAAGAGAAAATCGTCTCCGTCAGGATTGCACCGGCCAGTAGCACGCCGACCTGAAGGCCGATCACCGTGATCACCGGGATCAGGGCATTGCGCAGCGCATGCACCATGATTACCCGCATCGGTGCCAGACCTTTGGCGCGTGCAACGCGGATATATTCTTCGCCCAGAACTTCCAGCATCGAGGAGCGCGTCATACGCGCAATCACCGCCATCGGGATCGTCCCCAAGGCCACGGTTGGTAGGATCAGGTGACTGAATGCGCTGGCAAAAGCGCCTTTCTCACCACTCAGAAGGCTATCGATCAACATGAAACCGGTGACCGGTTCAAAGAAGTACATGACCGAGATACGCCCCGAAATCGGTGTCCAGCCCAAGGTGGTCGAGAAGAACATGATCAGAAGCAGCGCCCACCAGAAAATCGGCATCGAATAGCCAGTTAGGGACAACGACATCGTCAGGTGGTCGATCCACTTGCCGCGATGGATCGCGGCCAAAACCCCGAATGGAATCCCGAATATCACCGCGAACAGAATGCCCATGGTGGCAAGTTCGACTGTTGCCGGGAACAGAGTCAGGAATTCGTCAATGACAGGTTTTTTGGTGACGAAGGATTTGCCCAGATCGCCTTGGAATACGCCTATCAAATAATCGAAATACTGGACAATAACCGGCTGATCAAAACCGTATTGTGCCTTTAGTTCTGCGTATCTGACTGCATCTACGCCACGTTCGCCGGCCATCATCAGAATGGGATCGCCGGGAATGAGGCGGATCAGGAAAAATACCAGAAGGGTGACACCGAAGAAGGTCGGGATGATGTCCCCCAAACGGCGAAACAGGAATCCTAGCATGCCATCGGGCCTTTTTATCTCCGGGCGGTTTGTCCGTCCGGACGTCTCTCTCATTTACGAAATTGCAAAGAGGCCCGGAAAACCGGGCCTCTCTGATTAGGTTTTGATACGCTTATTCAGCGAGGTCTACACCGTAGAAGATGTGGCCACCGAACGGATCGATTTTGTAGTCAACAACTTCGTTACGGATCGGCTCAAACACGATCGAGTGTGCAATGGTTGCCCACGGTGCTTCGCGTTTGAAGACGACCTGTGCTTCTTCATACAGACGGGTACGCTCGAGAACGTCCGAGGTGGTTTTCGCCTGCTGAATCAGGTTGTCGAACTCTTCGTTGCACCACTGTGCACGGTTCGAACCGCCAACAGCGTCACAACCCAGAAGGACTGCGAGGAAGTTGTCGGGGTCGCCGTTATCACCGGTCCAACCGAGCATGAAGGTACCCTGTTCACCTTTTTTGGTGCGCTCAAGGTATTCACCCCACTCGTAGGATACGATCTCGGCGTTCACACCAATTGCAGCCCAGTCAGCCTGAACGAGTTCAGCCATACGGCGTGCGTTCGGGTTGTAAGGACGCTGAACCGGCATTGCCCAGATGTCAGTGGTGAAGCCGTCCGGATAACCAGCTTCTGCCAGCATGGCTTTGGCTGCTTCCGGATCATACGGGTCATCAACAGTGTCGTTGTTGTAAGACCAGATGGTCGGCGGGATCGGGTTTTTCGCAGCCGAACCGGCACCCTGATAAACACCTTCGATGATGGCATCTTTGTTGATTGCCATGTTCAGTGCTTTACGGACTTTCGGGTCGGTGAACGGCTCTTTCGCGGTGTTGTAACCGAGATAACCGACGTTCAGACCTTCCTGGCTCATCAGGTTGATGTCTGCATCTGCTTCCATCGCTTCCAGATCAGCCGGGTTCGGATACGGCATGACATGGCATTCGCCAGCTTTCAGCTTCTGATAGCGAACGGTGCTGTCCGGGGTAATGGCGAAGATCAGGTTATCGATTGCTGCTTTGCCTTCCCAGTATTCCGGGAATGCTTTGTAACGGATAACCGCATCTTTCTGATAGGCAACGAGCTGGAACGGACCAGTGCCGACCGGGTTCAGGTCAACAGCTTCCGGGGTGCCAGCTTCCATCATCTTGTCAGCATATTCAGCCGACAGAACAGAAGCAAAATCCATGGCCATGTTGGCAATGAACGGAGCTTCCGGACGGTTCAGCACGAACTTGACGGTGTAATCGTCAACTTTGACGATGTCCTTGACCAGGTCCGGCATGGACATGGCGTTGAAGTACTCGTAAGAGCCACCGGAAACGCCATGATACGGATGATCTTTGTCAAACTGACGCATGAAGGTGAAGACCACGTCATCCGCATTGAAATCACGGGTCGGGGTGAAATCTTCGGTGGTGTGGAATTTCACGCCTTCACGCAGATTGAAGGTGTATTCCAGACCATCAGCCGAAACGTCCCAGCTGGTCGCAAGACCCGGAACGATGGTGGTGGTACCGCGCTTGAACTGTACGAGGCGGTTGAAGACCTGACGAGAAGACGCATCGAAGGTCGTGCCTGCGGTGTAAAGCGACGGGTTGAAGCCTTCCGGGCTACCTTCCGAGCAATATACCAGGGTTTTTGCCGAAGCGGCGGTCGGAGCAGCAAGTGCGGTGGCTGCAAGCAGGCCTGCACCAAGTGCCACTTTGACGAAATTCGCTTTCATTAAATGCCTCCCTCAAGGCTGGTCCGAGCAAATCAATGCTGTCCGCGTGACATTTGATCCGGTCACGTTTGACAGCATATTTTGCAACGGACGAGGTTTACCCGATCCAACAGGTATGAATGTTGGCAATCGACGAGGGAAAGTAATCAGGGTTTCTGCGTATCGTCAACGGTTCCTGCGGGATTTTACGTAGTGCGACCGCAGGTTCGAATGATGAATTTAAGTCAAGTATTTGTTATTTTTATGAAATTCACTGTCCGGTTTCATCATTGCAGCAGTGCATTTTTTTCAAGGCTCGGCGGGTGAAATCGGTAAATCACGTGTTTAAAATGTGCTTTTGAACGATTCATATCTTATTGAATCATAATGATTCGTTTGATTTCACCCGGCCTTTTTGCCTCAATTTCTACCCTAGAGTGGTATTGAGTTTGGTGATTTGCACGATATCCGCGTTCCACGCCGCAACAAATCGATAAACATCGGCGCCAAGCGACGGCCAACCGTGGAACATAAGACCGGCATCACGCAGTTTTCTGGCAAGATCCGGAGACATTTTGACAAACAGCTCATTGCCCTCTGCCGCATGCGTAAGTGACGCGCCCTGTTTGATCAGGACGTCGGCAAGGGCCTGCGCTGCTGCGTTGGCATGGCCGGCATTTTTCAGCCAGACATCATCCTTGATATAGGCCAGAAGCTGGGTCGCCAGATAGCGGTGCTTGGAATGCAGATGGCCACTGCGTTTGCGCGCCTGCTCGATCCGGGGTTTCAGGCTGGTGTCAAAAAGAACAATCGCATCAACCGCCATGGCACCATTTTTGGTCGCGCCAAAGCTGATGGCGTCGACGCCGGCCTTCCAGGTGACATCAGCTGGATGGCATTTGAGATGTGCCATCGCGTTGGCAAAGCGCGCCCCGTCCATAAACAGGCGCAAGTCATGCTTGCGGCAGACCTCACCAATCGCCTTGACGTCATCAACTGTGTAAACCGCACCAAGTTCAGTCGCCTGTGTGATCGCCACACATTCAGGCGACACCGAATGCACACCGCGATCAACCAGACCGCTGACAAAACCATCAAGGTCATCTGCTTCAAGCTTTGCCGCCGGGCCATCCATCGGCAAAAGTTTTGCGCCGCCCGTGAAGAAGGCAACGCCGGTGCTTTCATCCTCGTTGATATGCGCTTCGTGGTGGCAAACCACCCCGCCATAGGGCGAAACCAGCGCAGACAGGCTGATACAGTTTGCCGCAGTGCCGGTTGCCACTGGAATGACGGCAACTTCCTTGTCAAACAGCTCGGAAAAGGCAGCATCGAGTTGCTGGCTGAGCGCGTCGCCGCCATAGGCTGGCGCATTGACAGACGCGTCCTTTGTCAGGGCTTCCAGAATTTCCGGGCAAAAGGGCGATACATTGTCCGAGGCAAAATTCATCTTAAATCTCGTTATTTTTCGGTGGCATTTGGGCGGTGATATCACACGTAACCGCGCAATGTTGCAAGGTGGGGCTAACCACCAATGGTGTCTGGCAGGGCCTTGATCATTTCAATCGGGCTGTTCCAGGCACAGACAAATCGATAGGCATCCGGGCCAAGCGAAGGCCATGGACGAAATACGATACCTGCGTCGCGCAGCATTGCAGCCAGTCGATCTTCCATGTGAATAAACAGCTCATTCCCCTCGGGGACAAAGGCGGGCTTTGCGCCCATGGTTGAAAGGGATTTGGCGAGTGCTTGTGCGGCCGCGTTGGCATGACGGGCATTGCGCAGCCACAGATCACCTTCAAGATAGGCCAGAAGCTGTGCCGCAAGATAGCGGTGCTTGGAAAACAGATGGCCGCCGCGCTTGCGGTTCTGTTCCGTTTTGCGCCGGAGTTCCGGATCAAACAAAATAATCGCATCAACGGCCAACGCACCGTTCTTTGTCGCGCCAAAGCTCAGGACATCAAAACCGGCTTTCCATGTGATTTCAGATGGGTGGCAATCAAGGGCGGCGACCGCATTGGCAAAACGCGCCCCATCCATGAAAAGCCGCATATCATGTTTTTGGCAAACCGACCCAATCGCCTGAATTTCGTCGACGCTGTAAACGGTTCCGAACTCGGTACTTTGCGTGATCGCAACACATTCCGGGTCAACCGAATGCATGCCGTTTGAAACATGGTTGTTCAAATAGGCATCCAGTGCGTCGGCTTCGATCTTTGCCGACGGCCCGTCAATCCCCAGCAGCTTCGCCCCGCCGCCGTAAAAGGCAACACCTGTGGATTCCGTGACATTGATATGGGCGTGGTGATGACAGACCACGCCGCCAAATGGCGACACCAGCCCAGAAAGCCCAATGACGTTGGCCGCCGTTCCGGTTGCAACCGGCACGACGGATACATCACGCCCGAACAATCCTGAAAAAGCTGCATCAAGCATTTGGCTTTTGTCATCCGCGCCATAGGGCAGGGCGCTGGCATCGCTTTCGGCGGCGATGGCCGCAAGTATTTCCGGACAGATCGGGGTGACATTGTCAGATGAAAAGTTCATTGGGGCCTCAAAGGGATGACGTAAAAAGGCGCACAGTTCGGCAAGGCAATGCTGTTTGGTGGTTGGTCAAGATTGTGTGGATTTTGCGTGCTTGGCAAGTCAGCTATTTGCTGGTCGCGACAAACACCCCATCCCAATCGGCAGGTGGTGGCGTTTCTCTGAACAAAGCGATGCGGCTGGTGTAAAGATCATAAAGGTCGCCAAGCTTCGCAAAATCGTGTGATGCCTGCTGGCTTTCTGCGATCAAATTTTCGGCCTCATCCCAGTTTCGGGCGCGATAGGCCTTCAGCATGGCTGCGTGCAGATCGGCAAAGATTTTGAACTGCGCTGATCCCGCCATGTCCTTATCGCCCAGCAGGGTAAAGACATGCAGTGCTTCGCTTTTGCCCTTAACGGTGATCAGGTCGAGTTCGATCAGTGCGAAGTCATCACCAACCCGTTTGGCAACATCCTCGCCCAGAACGACATCGACGCCATAGTTCTTTGATTGTCCCTCAAGCCGGGATGCAAGGTTGACCGCATCGCCCAGCACCGAATAATCAAAGCGCTGATCCGATCCCATGTTACCAACAAGACAATCACCGCAATTGATCCCGATGCCGACATTGAGCGGCAGGAAGGGCTCATTGGCCTGTTCTGCTTCCTGTTTGCGTTCGTCATTGAGCTTTCTAAGCGCACGTCGCATCGCAAGCGCGCTGTCACAGGCATTATGGACATGGTTTTCAACATCAAGTGGCGCATTCCAGAACGCCATGATGCAGTCGCCCATGTATTTATCAATCGTGCCCTCACGGTTCAGGATGCATTCGGTCAGTGGTGTGAGAAGCCGGTTGATCAGGCGCGTCAGGCCTTGCGGATTGGATTTAAAACCTTCCGAGATGGCGGTAAATCCGCGGACATCGCAGAACATCAAGGTCATATCACGGGTTTCCCCGCCCAGTTTCAGACGTTCGGGATGTTCGGCCAGTTGCGCCACCAATGCCGGTGACAGATAGTTGGCAAAGGCTGCGCGCACCTGCCGGCGTTCGCCCTCAGTCCGCATGAAACCAAGCGAACTGGTCGCAAGATAGACGGCTGCCAAACCGACAATCGGATAAAGCGGATCGATCAGCACGAGTTTATCTGAATAGGCCCACCAGGAAATGCCAATTGCGCTGGTGGCAATCGCCAGACCAATCGCCGCCGGCCACACCGCACCAAGGCGTGGGACTGCCAGAATAAAAAACATGCCGACGATCAGAAGGACCAGCATTTCGACTTCCGCCGCCCAATAGGGACGGGTCAGGAAATGTTCAAGCAGCATCTGTTCAAGCATCTCGGCATGGACTTCGACCCCCGGGATCACGCGATCAAGCGGGGTGGAGCGCAAATCAAGCAACCCGGCCGCACTCGTCCCCAGCAGGACCATTTTATTTTGCAGGATGTCGGTTCCGACCGTTCCGTTGAGGATATCTGTCGCCGACAGATACCGGTCTTTCTGATGGCCGGTGAAATGCACCCACATATACCCGGCGCGATCCGTGGGGATGGTCAGGGCACCAACGCGAACGGACGCGATGCCTTCCGAGTTGGTCCAGCGCGTACTGCCGCTCGCCCCGGACATCCGTACCAGCATGGTCTTGGGGGCATTCTGTAAAACGCGCAGCATCTCAAGGCTGAGCGTCGGGTAAACTGGCTTGCCAATCCCTGGCTGTTCATGATCGATGGCAGCCATCAACGGCACACGGCGCACAATTCCGTCCTGACCTGGCGAGACGTTGACCAATGCATTGCCGGTGGCAGCCGACTCAATAATATCAAGGTTTCTGGCTGCACTTGGCAAGACCGGAACAAAATCTGAAAGCGCGCGACCTGCTTCGCCAGCTGCACTGAAATTCCCGACCTGGCGGGGAAGGGCATCAAACTCGCCATTACGGAGCTGAACCGCAGTGACCACGTTGCCAGTACCCTTGATGAACTGGGCAAATAGCTGGTCGTGGTCGGGCAAGGCCTTTGCCATTTCCGCGATACGATCACGTTCGGTGCTTTGCGGCCAATCCTCGATCACACGTGATGGTGATGTACGATCAGGTTCGGCAAAAACCATATCAAAGCCAACGACAAGCGCCCCATTGGCGCGCACGCGATAAAGCAGTTCCGAAAGCTTGGTGCGCGGCCAAGGCCATTGGCCCTCGCTTGCCAAGCTGCGCTCATCAATATCGACAATCCGCACGCCGACATCTTCATAAGCGCGCGGTGCAATTTGTTGATAAAGGTCGAAAACCGTTAAACGCAGCTGATCAATCACTGGCACATTCTGCCAGCGCAAAACGATGCAGGTGAAGAGTATGGCCAGCGGAACCAAATACTGGAGCCCTGTCAGTAGGCTAGATTTGCTCACACGCATGATTTCTTCGTGTTGACGTGCTGTGAATATAGGCTGCACTAATTCAATGTCGCTGATGAGCCCTGAGCTTCGGATACGTTGTTAGTGCCGAGTTTAAAGTCGACATTCGTTGCGTCTTTAAAAGTGGCTGACGGGGTACAACTGATACTCGATACTTCGCAACCGCTGGAAAGCGTAAAGTCACTTGTGCCAAAGGTGACGCTTCCCGAACTACTCGAATAATCGAAATTTGAGAAAGATGCCTGCCCAGCACTGACATTCCCATCATTGATGTTGCTAAATGCAATGCTGATGGTGCGAGAAGCATAATTCACTGTTGTGCTGAAATTGTACGAGATGCCCGTTCCAGAAAAACTGACCGAACCGGTGGTGGCGCTGCCACTCATTACCTGACGAAGCCCGTCATAGGTAAACGGACCAGAAGAGCCTCCCGAACTGCTAGTGTTGTCGACCAGATTATTATTTAGGATTGTTGTGGTCTCAGAGACATTTTGGGCGCTGTTGACTGTTCCGATTTGTGCCATGGCGACGTCAACGGCTTGTGCGCTGGTTGCGCCGGTCTGGTATTGCGCCTGTCCGGTTTGCTGGCTCGTGACAACGGGCTGCTGTGTGGCTGATGAGGTCGAGCTTGCATCTGACCCGGAATCCGAGCCACCACCAAGTGATGCGGTACGGACAACATTTGCCGAAAAATCAAACGTCGCGGCACTGGTCGGGAAACGTGTGGGCGTGGTGACATTGCTGTTTGAAACAAAGACGCCAAAGTTTTCGCCGGTCACACTTTGTGAATTGCCACTCTGGTTAAAGGCGGCAAAGGCGCCGGGCCGTGATGTCGTGTCATTGCGCGAAAGGCCGGGGCCTTGGTTCACCGCCATGAAAACCAGTTGGTTTGCGGTGTTTGCGTCGGTGGTATCAAAACTGCCCGGCACGATCTCGTTTGCCTGTTCGGCGGTCATGGAGCGGATCAGGCCAATGGTGCCGCGAATACCGATCGAGCCGACCGGCAGGTTCACATCCATGCTTGATGGATTGTTGAGCGGGATTTTGCCGGTGACAAAGCGCATCACGCCCTTGGCCATATCGGCGACAATGCGTCCGTCGCCGGTGGCCGGGTCATAGACGAACTCGTCAATCGCGACGTCGCTGTTCGGGCCGATGGTAAAGACCGTTTCGTCAAGCAACAGCACCTGCATGCCCGAGTTGGCCGATGTAACGATCCGATCCCCCAGATAGACCGGCATGCCGCTTTCAACCAGAATGCCGACTTCGCCGGTGACCTTGGAAAGTGTGATTTCACCGGTTACAGCGGCCGAGACGCCGGCCATTTCGGCTTCAAGTTCTGCATTGGCGGGTTTGGGTGCCATCAAGATTGTTGCGGCAATCAAAGGTGCGCAAAGCAGCGTTGCGCCGGCAAGTCGACGAATTGTCGCAGTCGATTTCAGGGGCGAATATTTGGCAATTTGCATCACTAGAACTCCCAGCGGCGTGTCAGAAATACCTGTGCACGTGCGTTATGGTATTCGTAGTTGGGAATGTTTGATTTTGTGTTCAGATACTCACCGGTGACCGACCAGTTGATCGGTGCCAGAAAGCCAAGTATCTGATTTGCCGTCTCGCTATCCCCAAACAAGTCGGTCGGCAATATCGTCGAAAGCGGTGCACCATATGTCAGGCGGGTCCGAGTACTGCGATCCGTGCGATGTCGCGGCGAATTGCCGGTCGTCAAAAAATCCGGATCCCGGTACTGGTCCATGCCATAGCGGATGCTTCCGCTGATGTAACTTCCCCCGCCAAACAGATAAGCATGGATCAGCTCACCGCTCAAGCTATTGTAACTGTAATAGTTTCTGGCAGCATCCTTCATCCCGGCCGCAAAATTCAGCGTCGTGCGATGATTTGGCGACCAATTGTAGTTGCCCCCGATCCGTGCGCCATAGCGCTGACCCGAATGCAGGCGAAGCGCACTGGATTCAGATGTGTTCTGGTATCGTTCATCAGAATAGCTGACATCCCCGTTCAGATTAAAGAACGGGCGCAGGTTCCAGTCCAGCCGCAGGCGACCGGTTCTGGCGGTCAGGTACTTCTCGCGCGAAAGCGACTGTGCGGTCTGGCTGAGTGTCGGGGTCAGCATCCAGTATCCGCCGCGAATACGTGTGCCGATTTCTGCCGAAAAGGATCCAAGGTCCAGCGCGTCAAGCTGAACCTGGTCACTGCCATAGCCGGTTAAACTTGCAAAAACCTCGTGGCCTTCCTGATAGCCAAGGTCATAGCTGACGTCATAGCGAAGCGCCCCGATATAGGCGATGTCATTATTGGGTTTGTCGCCACTTGCGGTGATGGTCGTCGGTGTGCCGGTCAGAAGCTGGACCTTATCGTTCGGGGCCGCATTTCGGTTGCTGTCAATCTGGCTTCCCAGTGTCAGGGTCAGGCTTTGTGACAGCCGCTTGCGGCGGCGCTCGATGGCGCTGACATACTGACGGATATTGGCTTCGACATCTGGCGAGATATCCATTTGCAACAGGCGATCAAACTGGCTGCGGGCCTCGTCCAGGCTATCAAGGCGATAAAGAACAATCGCGTAATAAAGGCGTACCGGTGCCAGATCCGGGTCCAGAACAAGAATGCGTTCAAGGGTTGCCGATGCCCCGCGGACGTCACCGCGCGCCAGCTGGGCTTTGGCCCAGCGGAAGTTGAGGACGATGTCATCGGGATTTGCAAGGATGTCGGAATAGGTGATGTCACCGCCATCATCAGTGCTCAGCAGAAAGTTCGCCCGTGCGGTTACGTCGGAGAGTCGCTCGAAATCTTCAGAAAACTGGCGTGCTTCGTCTGTACGCACATCAATGCTTTGCTGTGCGCTTACCCCGGTTGTTCCGATTGCAAGCGACGTTAGACCCGCTGCAATCAGCGCGGTAACGTACTGCCATCTGCCTGTCGTCAAACTGCTTTCCTACCATTGGCAGGTCAGGACTGTCATCGGGTACACGTAATGTCAGCAGAAAGTTTGGCGACGAAACCCGAATGGCGACCATAACCTGTTTGGAAACGATCAAATCAGATTATGGTCTTTGAAAAGACAGGGATAGCCATTCGGCAGGTTGGTGTTGCCATGTGTGGGTGGATAGTATTTCGCACCTTGCGTATAGTAAATGTATCGGAAGGTGGTTTTGCTCCTATCCATAGGTCACTCAGGGTTATACTGCGGTCCCGCCGACGGTCAGACCATCAATGCGGAGCGTCGGTTGTCCGACACCAACAGGAACACCTTGTCCATCCTTGCCACAGGTGCCGATGCCGTCATCAAGCGCCATGTCATTGCCGATCATGGAAACCTTGGTCAGGCTGTCCGGGCCGTTACCGATCAGGGTCGCACCCTTGACCGGTGCGCCAAGTTTGCCATCCTCGATCAGATAGGCCTCGGAGGCCGAGAACACGAACTTGCCCGACGTGATGTCCACCTGACCGCCGCCAAAGTTGACGGCATAGATACCCTTTTTGACCGAGGCCAGAATTTCTTCCGGCTCCTTGTCGCCACCAAGCATGTAGGTGTTGGTCATGCGCGGCATCGGGGCATGGGCATAGGACTGACGACGCCCGTTACCGGTGGATTTGACGCCGGTCAGGCGCGCGTTCAGGCGATCCTGCATAAAGCCCTTGAGGATGCCGTCCTCGATCAGGACCGTTTTCTGGGTTGGTGTGCCTTCATCATCAATCGAAAGCGACCCGCGGCGGTCATGGATGGTGCCATCATCAACCACCGTCACACCCGGCGATGCGATCCGCTGTCCCAGAAGCCCCGCAAAGGCAGAGGTGCCCTTGCGGTTAAAATCACCTTCAAGGCCGTGACCGATGGCTTCGTGCAGCAAAATGCCCGGCCAACCCGGGCCAAGCACCACGGTCATTTCGCCTGCGGGGGCGGCGACCGAGTCAAGGTTCACAATCGCCTGACGAAGCGATTCATCAACCGCCTTTTTCCAAGTTTTTTCATCAAAGAACCCGTCATAACCAATACGGCCACCTTCGCCGTGCGATCCGGTTTCCATGCGATCGCCCTGTTTGACAACGACCGAGACGTTAAAACGCACAAGCGGACGAATATCGCCAATACGCTGTCCGCCGGAACGCCAGATTTGCACAGCCTGCCAGTTGCCTGAGATTGAGGCCGAAACCTGCACCACACGCGGGTCACGCGACCGGGCATAGGCATCAATCTGGGCCAAAAGATCGACCTTGGCCTCAAATGTGGCCTCACCCAGCGGGTTCACGTCGGAATAAAGCGATACGTTCGTGCCAATTGATCCCAGATCAACCTTGCCCGAGCGGCCCGATCCAACCGCCTTGACGGTTTCGGCGGCACGCGCAACCGCGTCATTGGACAGTTCATTGGAATGCGAAAAGGCAGTCGCCTCGTCGGCAACAGCACGCAGGCCAAAGCCCTGTGCGGTATCAAAGTTCGCACTGCGCAGGCGGCCATCATCCCAGACAAGGCTTTCGGATTGGCGATATTCAAGGAAGAGTTCCCCGTCTTCGGCAGCGCTGAGTGCATCATTGACCTGTGTTTCAAGCCGGTCGCGATCAAGATCACCCTTGGCGAAAAACAGATTGTCGGTGGTGCGAAGATCGGTCATGGAACCTCCTTGGGGCCGCGATAGCACGGCCAGAGAAAATGTCTTTCCCTGTACGATAATTCAGTTGAGGCAGTATTATCCCTTACTCAATTTAGGGTTTCTGATGCCTTCGACTTTCATCTATACAGGTACTTGTTCGGGCAAAGGACAAAGCCATGGCCCGAGTGGTTTATATAGACTGCAATAACCAATTATGAAAGCCCGTGGCAATGTTTGTCGAACATCCCCAGCGTGTCGCCCTTCATAATGAAATCCATGCCCGACCGTTTGGTGGTGTGACCAGCCCGGCGCGGTGTTCCTGCCTTGCCTTTCAAACGGGTGAAGACCTTGATGACGCGGTGCGCGACCATTTCACCGCCTTTTGTCACCGCTATAGCCTGACGCCACCGGCCGCAGATCAAAAATATTTCGAAGCCGCCTGTGATGGGTTTTCCGTTATCTGGGAACGGCACGCGGAATTCACGGTCTATGTCTTCAAACGTACCGAGCCATTTGATAACCCGTTCGAAGATCCGGTGATCAATCTTGTGCCGCGCGACTGGCTTGATGAAACACCGGGACAATTGCTGGTGGGCTTGCACATCGTCGTCGACAAGGCTGAGCGGAGTGACGATGAACTGTCCCGGCTGTTTGATCATAATGGCCTGACCGGCAGCCGCATATTGGGCGGCACCGCACAGGTCTGGACGGACTTTCGCCTGCATGGCGACGGGTTTGGGCGTATCCTGATCAAGGATTGCGGCCTCGAACACCTTCAGGCCGGGCGTCTGGTGCAGCGGCTCAAGGAAATTGAAGTCTATCGCATGATGGCGCTGCTGGCCTTTCCGTTGGCGCATACGGCGACACCCAAGGTTTCGGAAATCGATACCCGCCTGTCGGAAATTACCGCCGAAATGGCGAGTAAAACCCAAACCAACGATGAAGAAACACTCGCCAAACTGACCGACCTTGCCGCCCAGACCGAGGAAATGGCTGCCTCGCTGAATTACCGGTTCAGTGCGGCGCGCGCCTATTACCGCATCGTGCAGGCCCGCCTTGGTGAACTGCGTGAAGAACGCATCGAAGGCATGCAAACCATTGCGGAATTCCTTGAGCGTCGCTTGGCCCCGGCGATGCGGACCTGTCAGAATATCGGCGATCGGTTGGAAGTTTTGTCAAAGCGTGTCGCACGGGCCAACAACCTGCTGCGCACCCGCGTTGACATCCTGCTTGAGGCGCAAAACCGCGACCTTCTGGCCAGCATGGACCGGCGTGTGAAATTGCAGCTGCGCCTGCAACAAACCGTCGAAGGTTTGTCGGTGGCCGCCATCACCTATTATGCGGTCGGGCTTCTGGGCTATCTGTTCAAGGCGATCAAGGATACCGGCGTTCCGATCAATGACCGGGTTGCCACGGGGGTTGCCGTACCAGTGGTGCTGGGCGCGATCTGGTTTTCGATGCACCGCATCCGCAAGGCGCTGCATCGTGCCGATGACTAATGACGCGGTTGTGAGCTAAGACGCATTGCGCAGCTTGTAGGCGGCGTAGGTCGTCGCCCCAACCAGAACAACCGCACCGGCCTGATGGGCAACACCCAGCGGTAGCCACACGACAGTCAGAAGGGTTGTGATGCCAAGCGTGACCTGCAGACAGGCCGCAAGCAGAACCAGATGGGTGGCAAAGCGTTGATTGGGGGTAAGGTCCCATTTGCCAGCACGCCACCAGAACACCAGCACCATCACGAATGTCAGTTTCGCCAGCCAGCGATGATCCCACTGCACGGTCATATGGTCCTCGAATGGCGCCAGCCAGGCCGGATCAAACACGAACAGGCCATCGGGGATCAATTGCCCATCCATCAGCGGGAAGGTGTTGTATATGTGCCCGGCATTAAGACCGGCAACAAAGCCGCCCGACAGGGCGGTAAACACGATCAGACACAGCAACTGCAAGGCGCGGGTTGACGATGTGGTGGTTGTCACACGCGGGCTCAGCTGTTGCAGAGCAACCCAAAGCAGGGCGATGAAGATCACGAGTGCCAGACCAAAGTGCGCCGTCAAGCGATACTGGCTGACATCGGGGCGATCGACCAGACCGCTCATCACCATGTACCAGCCCATCAGGCCCTGCAGACCGCCAAGGATGAAAAGCCCCCAGAGCTTCCACTTGGTTGCGCGATCAATTGATTTCTTGGCCAGGAACCAGACAAACGGGATGAAGAACACGATCCCGATCAACCGTCCCCACAGGCGATGGATGAATTCGAGCCAGAAGATCGATTTGAAATCTTCGACCGACATCCAGGCGTTGATTTTCTGAAACTCGGGATACTGGCTGTATTTTTCATAAAGCGTCTGCCAGTCGGCTTCATTCATCGGCGGGATGATGCCAGTGAAGGGCCGCCATTCCACAATCGAAAGCCCTGATTCAGTCAGGCGCGTCAAGCCGCCGATCACCACCATGATGAACACCATCGCCGCACAGGAAAACAGCCAGATGGCGACGTTTTTGTTGGCTTGTGGTTGCGCAAGGTTGACTTCGGACAGGGCAGGGGAGGCACTGCTGGACATCTGGACGCTCTCTTGAAGGTATCTTCTGGCGGACGGGTTTTGAAATTTGGCCCAATATAGGGCGATTTTGCAAGAATTGCAGGAAAAGCTTTACGGAAAAATCGGGTCTGATGGATCAGTCAGTTCGCAACTATTAAGTACCAATATTTAGTGTTAATTATATATAAAACACATAAAAAATGTATTGAATAATTCGCTATCCACACTCATAGTCATGGGCAATAGAGAGAAACCCGCATTAGAGGATCGACGATGTTTCCCATCAATCTGGACCTGACGCGACTTTCGGTCGCTTTGGTCGGCAACGGTCAGGCCACCCTGAACCGTTTGCGCCAGTTTGACGGTGATGGGGCAAAATACGTTACCGTCTATTCTGAAGACCCGATACCCGAACTGGCCGAACAGGCCGGTGACCGGTTGCAGCGCTATTTGCCAAACTCGGCGGATGTGAACGCTGCTTCCATCATGTTTATCATCGACCTTGACCTTAAAAAGGCAGCCGAGCTGGCCTCCATTGCCAAGGCGGTTGGCACAATTGCGAATGTCGAGGACGTCAAACAATATTGTGATTTTTCGTCGCCCGCGCGCATTCAGCGCGGTGATCTGATGATCACGGTTTCGACCAATGGACACAGCCCGCGGCTTGCCGGTCGTATTCGCCGCGCGCTTGAAAAATGGCTGGTGCCAAGCTGGGAACAGCGCCTGCACGAACTGTCCAAACAGCGCGAAAAATGGAAGGCCGACGGGGCCGACATGCAGACCCTGTTGCGCAAGACCGATGAATATATCGATCAGCGGAGGTGGCTGCCATGAACGTGATGCGTGAAGAAGATATCGTCACCGGCGGCTCCATGTCTGTTGAGGAGGCCACGGATCGTGCCGCCCGTTTGATGGATCAGTATGGGCACCTTCAGGGTGTGTCACTGATCGAACCGATGGTGCATGAAGAATTCAACGGCCGCATCACCATGACCTCATCCTTCGGGACAGAGGCCGCCGCCCTTCTGGCACTGGTGGCCGAGGTCGACCGCGATCTGCCGGTGATCTTCCTTGATACCCGCAAGCTGTTTGGTGAAACGCATACCTATCGCGAAAAGCTGGTTGATCATTTGGGCCTGACCAATATCAAGATCATGCGCCCGGACGAGGAAAAGCTGAAGGCCGAGGACCCCAACGGCATGCTGTTCGCCTCGGACGTGGCGAAATGCTGCTACCTGCGCAAGGTGGAGCCGCTTCAGCGTGCGCTTGAGGGCTATGACGCCTGGCTGACCGGTCGCAAACGCTTTCACGGTGGCGAACGTGATGCTTTGCCGGTGATTGAACCGGCGGGGTCGCGGATCAAGATCAATCCGCTGGCGGGGTATAAGCGCGAAGATATCGAAGACATCTTTGAACATCGCGCGTTGCCGCGTCATCCGCTTGAGGCTGAAGGCTTCCTGTCGATTGGCTGCATGCCCTGCACCGAACGTGTTGACCCCAACACGACCGATGTCCGTGCCGGACGCTGGGCCGGGCAGGACAAGACCGAGTGCGGCATTCATTACATCATCTAAGCCTGATCAGGCTTCCATGAAAAACCCGGCCAGATGGCCGGGTTTTTTGTTAGATGGTGATGCCCTGAAGCTTTCGGAACAGTGTCACCGCATAACGATCCGTCATGCCGGAAATGTAATCCATCACCCGCATCAGGCGGCTATAGAGGTCGGGGGCTGCCATCAGCTTGCCCGACAAAAGCTTATCAATGCGATCCGCCTGTGGTGGCAGTCGTTTGCCATGGTTTTTATGCTCGTCAATGTCGATGGCGGCCCGGACAAAACTATCCAGCAAACCATTGATGACCTCAAACCCGGCCATTTCAATCGGCAGGACATGTGGCGCGTTATAGATCTTTTGCACGGCCAGCTTCTTGCACGCCTTGGCATAGGGGCCAAGCGGGGTGTTGGCCAAAAGATCACCTTCGATGGTGCCGGCAAGCAATGCGTCTTCATGTTCGATGAAGGCATCAACAGCCGCCTTGACCAGATTGCCAATCGCCTTGCCGCGCAGGAAACCAATCCGGTCATCTTCGGATTTCTCGGCATACCAGCCTTCCGAACGCAGGTCTTTCCAGCGTTGTTCGGCATCGCCGTCATATTTTTCCGGATGGCGGGCAATCGGGGCCAGCGCACGTTCGACTTCCTCGAAACTGACACAGCCCAGTTCCCAGCCATCTTCAAGATCGACCACGGAATAACAAATGTCATCGGCCGCCTCGACCAGATAGACCAGCGGATGACGCCGCCATGCGCCGTCAAATCCTTCAAGCGGGGACAGGCCGCAAACCTTTGCAATCGCCTGCGCTATGTTTCGTTCGGCCTGATAATAGCCGGGCTTTTTAAGGCCGGTATATTCCTTGCGGCGGGCGTCAGGGACCGACGTGCTGCGCGGATATTTGATGAAACTACCCAGCGTGCCGTAGGTCAGGTTAAGCCCACCGTCAAAGCGCTTCATTTCAAGCTGGCTGATGATGCGTAACCCTTGGGCGTTGCCTTCGAAGTGACGCAGGTCTTCAAGTTCCGGCCCCGAAAGGCGCGATGTCAGCTCATCCTTGGCAAGGCGCGATGTTGTGAACCATTCATTGATGGCGTCCTCGCCAGAATGCCCGAATGGCGGGTTACCGATATCATGGGCCAGGCACGCGGCCTGCACCATATACCCGATATCGGCCACGGTGGTTTCCGATCCCTTGGGCAGGTTTTTGACGATATGCGCGCCCGCCATCAGGCCCAATGATTGCCCGACCGACCCGACCTCGATCGTGTGGGTCAGGCGGGTATGGACATGATCATTTTCGGATAAGGGGTGAACCTGCGTCTTGTTTTGCAGACGCCGGAACGAGGATGAAAAAATCACCCGGTCGACATCGATCTGAAACGGGCTTCGGCCATCGGGTGTCGGATAGGGGGCACCTTCGGGCAGGCGAATTTTGCCATCCTTGAATTCAAGCCGATGAGAAGAAAGAAGATCTTCCCAGCGCATTTTATCGCCGGAACCCTGTACAGACGACGCCACTTTTTACCCCTGTCCAAATCAAATGTTATTATCGGGCAACTTTAACGGGCCGGGGAGTCCGGTGCAATCGGACAAACAGTCTTTGACCCGATTGCACCGCGTTTATGGGCGATCAGCCAAAGAACCAGCTTTGCGGGTTATCAATCGGGCGGCCATTCAACGCACGCAGAAGGCCGATTACATTACGCCCGATAAACCAGGCGGTGGTGTAAAGCGCCATCAACCCGACAATAGCCCAGCCCAGAAGTGGGATCCAGCCAATCACGAAGGTGAAGAAGCCAAGAATGATGGCATAAAGGATGCTGATCCAGAATGTCCGGATGACAAACGTGTAGTGGCTGTTGGTCCAGTGATTGTCGTCTTCGCGCGCGACATAGGACACAATCAGCGCAATCAAACCGGTGGCAAAGGCCGTAAACAGGGTTGCGATCATCAGCCCGTAACAGACCGCGGCCGTATTCCCGCCGCGCTCGTCAGTATAGCGCGGTGCATTGTCAAAAGACGCATCCTGACCGTGGATATGGTCGTTCATGGATAAAATCCTGTCAAAGTTGTCGCAATCCCCATCGCGTCTGTCAGATCATATAACCCAAAAGTTTAAAAATGCTATCCCATCGCGGCATCTTGCGTCTTTGCGGGCACATTGGGCCCCTTTCACGCGGATTTTACGCCCGGTTTACCGTGTTTTACCTCGACTCTTTGCAAATTCGCCCTACATTTGGCGCCATGTTGTCAATTGACCAAAAACAGGAATTTCCGCATGTCGGACTATGATTTTGATTTGTTTGTTGTTGGTGCCGGTTCGGGTGGTGTGCGCGCCGCCCGCGTGGCATCGGGATATGGTGCCAAGGTTGCCATCGCCGAAGAAAGCCAGGTTGGCGGTACCTGCGTGATCCGTGGCTGTGTACCGAAAAAACTGCTGGTCTACGGCGCACACTTTGCCGAGGATTTCGAAGATGCCTCTGCCTATGGCTGGACCCTTCCGGGCGAGCCGAGCTTTAGCTGGAAGACCCTGATCGAAAACAAGGATACCGAGATCAATCGTCTCAATGGCATCTATAAAAGCCTTCTGAAGGGATCGAATGTCGAGCTGTTTGAAAGCCGTGCGGTCCTGAAAGATGCCCATACCCTTGAGGTCGGCGACAAAACGGTGACCGCCGAACGCATTCTGATTGCTGTGGGTGGGACGCCGGTGATGCCTGATATCCCGGGTATTGAACATGCCATTTCATCCAATCAGGCCTTCCACCTTGAAGACCTGCCCGAACGCATCGCCGTTGTTGGCGGCGGTTACATTGCCGTTGAATTTGCCGGTATCTTTGCCGGACTTGGCGCAAACGTGACCCAGTTCTATCGCGGTGATCAGATCCTGCGCGGCTTTGATAACGATATCCGTAACCATCTGGCCGCCGAAATCGTCAAAAAGGGCATTGATCTGCGCCTGGACACCAATGTCACGGCGATTGAAAAGAATGACGACGGCTCGCTCAGCCTGACGCTGACCGGTGGTGGTCATCAGGAAGTCGATGCCATCATGTTTGCCACGGGGCGTGAACCGAAAACCCATGGTCTGGGTCTTGAACAGGCCGGGGTGGAATTGAACGACCGCGGGGCGATCAAAACCAATGCCGGTTTGCAGACCAGCGTTCCAAACATCTATGCCGTTGGCGATGTCCGCGATCACGTGCAACTGACCCCGGTCGCGATCAAGGAAGGCATGTCATTTGCCGATACGGTTTATGGCGGCAAGCCTTGGTCAATGTCCTATCAGGCCATCCCGACCGCTGTCTTCAGCCAGCCACCGGTTGGCACCGTCGGCCTTTCCGAAGAAGAAGCGCGCGATAAGGGCAAGGACATCGAAATCTATAAATCGACCTTCAAGCCGATGCGCCACACCCTGTCGGGACGTGATGAAAAAACGCTGATGAAGCTGGTGGTCGACAAAACCACCGATGTGGTGCTTGGCGCGCATATGGTCGGCCCGGATGCGGCTGAAATCATTCAGGGCATCGGCATTGCGGTTCGCATGGGCGCAACCAAAGCCCAGTTCGATCAGACCGTTGCGGTTCATCCGTCTGCGGCGGAAGAATTTGTCACCATGCGCTTCCCTGTCGCGAACTAGGCAATCTGTTTTAACGAAAAAAGGCGGGACCTGATTGGTCCCGCCTTTTTTATTGTTCTTGTTTGGTGTCTTAGCCCCCGGCAAGGCCCGGGAAGATGATCAGAAGTGCGACTGCCAAAATCTGCAGGCAGATAAAGGGCAGAAGCGACTTGAAGATATCGCCAAGCGATATGTCGGGTGGGGCGACCGATTTCAGGTAAAAGGCCGCGGGCCCGAATGGCGGCGACAGGAAGCTTACCTGCATGTTCATGGCAAACAGCACGCCAAACCAGACCGGGTCGTAGCCGAGCTCTTTTACGATCGGCACAAAGATCGGCATGGTCAGAAGCGCAATACCGACCCAGTCAAGGAACATGCCCAGCACAAACAGGATCAGCATCATGAACAGGATGATGATGGTCGGATCATCGGAAATGCCGGTGATCAGGGTTGAGACAAACTTGATCCCGCCCATCAGGTTGAATACGCCGACAAGGGCCGATGCACCGATGCCGATCCAGACAATCATGCCGCAGGTCGAAAGCGTTTGAAGTGCTGCCGCCTTAAGCATCGGAAGCGAAAATTCCCGCCGCAGGACGGTCGAGGCGATCACACCGGCCACACCGACGGCCGAGGCCTCGGTCACGGATGCGATGCCACCATAGATCGACCCCAGAACGCAGAACACGACCAGAATGGGCAGGAAAAGGCCCTTGAGCAGGCGGATCTTTTCTTCGCGCGGGATTTTTTCGGTCTGCGGCGGCGGGGCGATGTTGTTGCCAGTATAAGAGCGGAACAACACATAGGCGACATAGAAGCCCGCTAGCATGAAGCCCGGCAAAAAGGCCGAGGTGAACAGATCGCCAATCGATACGTTCGCCGTCAGGCCATAAATGATCAAAACAATCGAAGGCGGCACCATGGTGCCCAGCGACCCACCAGCACAAACAACGCCGATGGCAAGGTTCTTGTCATAGCCCTGACGCAGCATCTGGGGCAGGGCGATCAGGCCGAGCAGAACAATTTCGCCGCCGATGATGCCGCTCATGGCAGCCAGGATCACGGCAACAAAGATCGTCTGAACCGCAACGCCACCTTTAAGGCGTCCGCCAAACAGGCGCATGGCATCAAACAAATCGCGCGCAATACCGGATCGGTCAAGGATCGCCGCCATCAGGACGAACATCGGCACCGAGACGAAAACAAAGGATGAAACGAATGAATAGACCCGGCTTGTGATCAGCGGCACCGCCATCGGGCCAAACCAGCCAAGGGTAAAGATCAAGGCAATCAACAGCGTGACAAATGCCAACGGCATGCCGGTCACAAGGAAACCAAGCAGCATGACAAACATGGCAAGTGTGCCGAATTCGATGCCAAGGGACTGTAAATCAAACATTTAAATGTATCCTGTTGCGCTGCTTGGCATGGCCGTGCGAAGACGCATCAATTGATTGGGCACGAGGCGCTGATTATTCGGTCGAGGTGTGGGATGCCGGCATGATTGGTGCCTTGCGGGCATAATTGAAGGCCTGAACCAGGAACTGAACCATCAATACAATCAGGACCACCAACAAAAACACCTTAAGCACGCCCGGATAAGGCGCATTGAACGCACTGCCGGTTGTTTCAAGGTGGATGTCACCAGTGGGCGTAAAGACAGCACGTTCGACCATCAGCCAGGCGGCCCAGGCAAAGAAGCCCGATGCGATCATACAGACCAGCGAAATACAGATATCAAGCGTCTTGCGCATTTTCGGTCCGGCAATGTCATAAAGCAGGACAACACGAATATGCTTGTCGCGCGCGGCACAATAAAGGCCGCCAAACACAAAGCCGACAGCACAGATAAAGGTCGTGGTTTCATGCGCCCACAAGGTCGGACTGCCAAAAACGTGACGTGCCACGATTTCATAAATCAACGTTGCCATGGAAAGCAGAAATCCAATGGCGAACACGCTGGAAACCTTCGTAATCATCTGGCCCAGAAGACCGGACACCTCAGTTGCCTGATCGGTGCTTTCTTCAAGTTCGGGAAGTTCGGGCAACGGTGAGTGTTGCGGGGTGTCAGACATTTCTGCGTTCCTTGCATCAACAGGAAATACAATCCGGCAAGGAGGGAGGCCTTCAGTCCCGATACGTCTCGGATCACGGAACCAGCCGGATTGTATCCCAGCAGTTTGCCGGCAGCAACACGGTGCGTTGCTGCCGGCGAAAAAGCTGTTCTGTCTTAGATCATACCCTGTGACTTAAGGTAGTCTACAAGGGTGTCGTATACACGCTGTGCATCTTCGGAACGTGCCGCGACTTTTTCCCACTGGCTGGTGGCAATCTGACGGAATTTCGCACGCTCTTCAGCCGACCAGTTGTGGATGGTGACGCCACCTTCCGAACGGGCCTTGGCAACAGCTTCCATGTCTTTCATCGCCAGACGTGCATCCATGTCATGGGCCAGATCACGGACCGACATTTCAAGGATCGCCTGGATATCAGCCGGCATGGAATCCCACTTGGTCTTGTTGATCGAGACTTCAAGCATCGGCATGGAGTGGAAGCCCGGATAGACCGGATGTTTTGCAACATCATGCAGACCCATGGCCTGGTTGGTCGAGAACACGGTCGCATCCGCAGCATCGATCACTTTTTTATCAAGCGAGGTGAATACTTCGGACTGCGGGATGTTCACCGGCGATGCGCCGGCTGCTGCGAAGACCTGCTGAACCATGCCTTCCGGGGCACGCATTTTCAGGCCTTTGAGATCGGCAACGCCATCAAGCGGGACAGAGGAAACAAATGCTTCCAGGCCCGGGGTAACGGCACCGACGAACTGCAAACCACGCGGGTTCAGAAGGCTGTTCATCAGTTCCTTGCCGCCGCCATATTCAACAAAGCGCAGCATTTCGGACGGTGCCGACCATGCGCCAACCGGGTTGGCGATCAGGCCGAAGGCCGGATCTTTACCGGTGAAATAGCTGGTGTCGGTGATGTGACCGTCAAGAATGCCAGCGGCAATGGCGTCCTGGGTTTCGGCATGTTCGACAATCGAGTTAACCGGCAGCATTTCCACGGAAACGCGGCCACCGGTCATGACGCCGACACGTTCGGCCCATTCCTGTTCCAGCTCAAAGTTAGGCACGCCAGCAGCATCGCTCGACTGCATCTTGAGGGTAAATTCCTGTGCATTGGCGGCAAACGGCGCCGTTGCAATCAGGGTTGCGATAAAGCCTGCACCTGCAAGCGATTTAAGAGTCTTGGTCATTCGTCTTCTCCCTAAAATGCCTTATTTTCCGGCAGTATTCTCTTTGACAAAGGAAAAACTGCCGTCTTCACGCTCCGCCAGTCGGTCAAGGACCGTGGCAACAACAGTTTCAAGCGGGGCATCGATAAAGACAGTCACGCAATTCTCGTCCGGCCCCGGCGGCTCGAGAGCTGTAAACTGGCTGTCTAAAAGTGCGGATGGCATGAAATGACCGACGCGGCGTTCGAGCCGGGTCTGGATCACTTCGCGCGTGCCATCCAGAAAAACAAAGGTGATCGGGTCGAGGTGCATGCGCAACACATCGCGATAGCGACGTTTAAGCGCAGAACAGGCGATGAAAATGGCCTGACCGGACTTTGCGCTTCCCTCTGAACTGGCAACTGAACCAGCCTGCGTGCGGGCCGCTGCTGCGACCGCATCAAGCCAAGGCCAACGCATGTCGTCATTGAGCGGAAGACCACGGCGCATGTGTTCGACATTCGTGCTTGGATGGTGATCGTCGGCGTCCAGATACATGGTATCTGTCATGCTTGCCAGACGACGCGCGACCTCGGTTTTGCCCGATCCGCTCACACCCATGACAACGACATACTGCGTTTGCCGGTTCATTGAATTCGATGCACTCACTGATTTTCAGGGCGGGTTTTACTCTTGGACTGCCCTGTTGTGTTATAATGTTAGCGCTAACATAATGTTAGCGCTAACATTGAGTCAACAGCCGAATTTCCGGTGTTTGCTTTACCGTCACAAGGTGCTTGTCGGTTTGGAAAAGACGTAATAAATGTAAGGTTATGAGGAAGCGCAAAGGGGCCGGACGGCCAACAATATCCGATGTTGCCGAACGGGCTGGCGTCAGCACCATTACGGTCTCACGCGCGTTGCGCGATCCGTCAAAGGTGTCTGATCATCTGCGACGAAAAATCAACGATGCGGTGCGCAAGCTTAATTATGTGCCCCATTCGCATGCCAGCGCGCTGGCCTCGACCCGATCAAATGTGATCGGTGTGATCGTTCCCTCCCTGACCAACAACGTGTTCGCCGATACGCTGCGTGCCATTTATGACGAGCTCTATCAGGGGCCGTTTCAGGTGCAGCTTGGCAACTCGCGCTATGTTGCCAAGGACGAGGAACGCCTTGTGCGCACCTTCCTGGGCCAGGGCCCGTCAGCCATGATTGTGGCCGGGGTTGATCAGACCGATGCAACCCGCGAACTTCTTGAAAATGCCGAATGTCCGGTGGTTCAGATCATGGATATCAGTGACGACCCGATCGACATGATGGTCGGGTTTTCGCATTTCGAAGGCGGGCGGGCCGCCGGGGTGCATCTGGTGCAGAAGGGCTATAAACGCATCGGGTTTCTTGGCGCGCGCATGGATCCGCGCTCGCACCGCCGTATGGAAGGTTTCAAGGAGGCCTTGCGCTCAGGCGGGCGATATGACCCGGACCTGATGATGACGACGACCGATTCATCAAGCGTTTCGCTTGGCGGGCATTTGATCGAACAATTGCGCAAACGTCGTTCGGACCTTGACGCGGTGTTCTGCAACAATGATGACATGGCGCTTGGCGCGCTGTTTGGCTGTCAAAAGGCCGGTATCTCGGTCCCTGATGAAATGGGGATCATCGGCTTTAACGATCTTGAAATGATGGCGGCAAGCTACCCGTCACTGACGTCCATCCGAACCGACCGGTATCAGATCGGCAAACGGGCCGTGCAGATGATCAAAAGCGTACTGGACGGCGAAACCCCGGAACAAAAAATCATCGATCTCGGTTTTGAGCTTCAATGCCGTGAAAGCACCATGCGCCCGAAGTCAAAGGCGCGCTAATAACTCTCATTCAGGCATTGGAAACTGAACGCTAAGCTCTGCCAGGCGTTCACGTGGTCCGGTGATTTTTATGCGTGTTCCGTCGGTATCAAACTGACGATCCAGGATGGTGATGCCGTCCTCTGCGCAGGCCTGTTCCAGCGTTCCGGCATCGGAAAAACCGGCAAATAGTTCTGCCTCGCCCTGCGGGATGTATTCGATGATCTCGGCAACGTCGCAAACCGCATTGGCCGCCCCGCTATAGGCGCGCACCAACCCGCCGGTGCCAAGCTTCGTGCCGCCGAAATAGCGGGTTACGATGACAGCCACATTGATCAGATCCCGTCCCTGAAGGACTTTGAGGCACGGAATGCCCGATGTGCCGGATGGCTCCCCGTCATCCTTGCCGTGTTCAATCAGCTGGCCTTCGTCATTAAGATAGCGATAGGCGTTCACATGATGATTGGCCTTGGGATGGAGGACGCGCAATTCATCAATCCGCTTGGCCAGATCGTCATGAAAAACGAGTTCGGCCAGAAAGCGGGACTTCTTTTCTTCGGTTTCGGCAAAGGCAGGGCGGGCGATGGTTTTCATGGCGATGTGCTATCAGAAATGCCCGGGTTGTGCCAGATGACATCTCCGACCCGCGTGGGCGTTTGACCGTTAAGACGCAAACAGTTTGCCGACCAGAATGACGCCAAAAATGATCAGCATGATCAAAACAACCTTGCGGAAGGTTTCGGCATCCATGCGATCCCGCACCTGTGTGCCCAGCTTGGTGCCAAGATACACTGGCACCAACCCGGCCAGCGATATCCACAGCGTTTCAATCGTCATCAGCCCCAACCGCGCAAGACCAAGTGCCATGACGATGCTTGAAAGACTGAACGAGATATTGATGGCTGTCAGGAAGCGTTTGGGTTCAAGCCGCATGGAAAGCAGGAACGGCAATACCGGCATGACCTGTGATCCTGTGATGCCGTTGATAAGACCCGTGGCAAAGCCGGATATCGGGGCCAGTCGCCGCGCAAGCTTGTCAGATAGCGGCTTGCCATGACGAAACAGGGTAATCGCCCCGTAATTCATCAACACCAACCCCAAAACCGCCCCGGCCAGAATGCTATCGACCATTTCAAGCACAGCAAGCCCGATCAGAATGCCCGGAATGGTCGCCAGAAACATCGGCCAGAACCGGCTGATCGTTTCACGAAAGTGACCCGCCTGCGCCATGATGATGGAATTGCTGACAAGCGATGGAATGATCACCAGCGGCATACCCGCCTTAAGCCCCAACCCAAGGGCCAGGATCGGCAAGGCCGATGTCGAAAAGCCAAGCCCGGTTGCCCCTTTGACGAAGGCGGCAACGAAATAGGCACAGGCAATTATCGCAAGTGTTTCAAGGGGCATTGGGGATCCGGCTGAACGGTGGCGCTGCTGGTGGTGGTAGGCGCTGGCAGTGTGCCCGCAAATCATGAACTGTGCAATTGGTCTGATGATTGCGCGGTGCCGGATTCGCACTACCTTGTTTGGTATGACGAATTGCCATTCACCGGTGCCACATGCATGAATTCACGGTTATGGGTGGAATTTTGCGTGGTTTTTGGGTCGGTTGGCAAAAAATTGCGGGATTTTATTGTCCATACGTCGAGAAGGGGTGGAAATGCGTTGGCAAAACCCGTATCAAGTTTGGCCCGGTTGCATGACCGGATGCCAAGGCGGAAAACCGCCGGACAACTGGATTTGTGTTATAATGGCGGCATGATGATGAACATGCCGGATTGAGAGGAAGCAAATGAGCAAGAGCTGGAGCATTGAAAGCTGGCGTAACCTGCCGATCAAGCAGGTGCCGACTTATCCTGATGCACAGGCCGTAAAGGCCGTAGAGCAAGAGCTCGGCAGCTATCCTCCTTTGGTGTTTGCTGGCGAGGCGCGTGCGCTTAAGGAAAAGCTTGGTGACGTCGCAGAAGGCAATGCCTTCCTGCTGCAGGGCGGCGACTGTGCCGAAAGCTTTAAGGAATTCCACCCGAACAACATTCGCGACACCTTTAAGGTGATGCTGCAGATGGCGGTGGTTCTGACCTATGGCGCGGCATGCCCGGTGGTTAAGGTTGGCCGTATGGCCGGCCAGTTTGCCAAGCCGCGCTCATCAGACACCGAAACCATCAATGGTGTCGAACTGCCAAGCTATCGCGGTGATGTTGTCAACGGGATCGAGTTCACCGAAGAAGCCCGTATTCCCGACCCGCAGCGCCAGATCCGCGCCTATAACCAGTCGGCTGCGACGTTGAACCTGCTGCGTGCCTTTGCGCAGGGCGGTTTTGCCGATCTGACCAAAATCCATCGCTGGAACCTGTCATTTGTTGATGGCAGCCCGGCTGGTGAGCGTTACAGCAAGCTGACCACCCAGATCGATGAGGCGGTTGCTTTCATGGAAGCGTGCGGCATCACGGCCGAAAGCGCGCCGCAGCTGCGTGAAACCGATTTCTATACCTCGCACGAGGCACTTCTGCTGGGCTATGAGCAGGCACTGACCCGTCAGGACAGTCTGACCGGTGAATGGTATGATTGTTCGGCCCACATGCTGTGGATCGGCGACCGTACCCGTCAGGCCGATCATGCACATGTTGAATTCCTGCGCGGGGTGAAAAACCCGATCGGCATGAAATGCGGCCCGACCATGGATGAGGATGATCTGATCCGTCTGATCGATATCCTTAACCCGCAAAACGAAGCCGGTCGTCTGACCCTGATCGCACGTATGGGAGCGGACAATGTGTTTGATAACCTGCCGCGTCTGGTCAAACGTGTGAAGGCCGAAGGCCGCAAGGTCGTCTGGTCCTGCGATCCGATGCACGGCAACACGATCAAGGCATCAAGCGGATATAAAACCCGTCCGTTCGATGCGATCCTGTCGGAAGTCAAAAACTTCTTTGACGTGCACAAGGCCGAAGGCACCCATGCCGGTGGCGTTCATTTCGAGATGACCGGTACGGATGTCACCGAATGCATCGGTGGTGCACGCGAAGTGACCGAAGACGCGCTTTCGGATCGTTACCACACCCATTGTGACCCGCGCCTTAATGGCGGACAGGCCCTTGAGCTTGCCTTCCTGATGGCGGAAATGATCAAAAAGGAACGCGACACCGTGCGCGCCGAACAGATGGCTGCTTCTGCTTGATTTGATCTTTCGCGATATATCTTGATTAAAAAGGTGCCCGGCGATCTGTCGGGCACCTTTTATTTATCCGGTTATTTATCCGGTTATTTGTCCGGAATGTTCGCAGAATGCGTTTGCTAAATTAGATTTCAGAAAATTTTGTTGCGCAATCGGCATGAATTCATAAAAAACATCTACCAATGGCCAGTAAATATTCTTAAGTATGGGTAATTGCAGGGTGTTCCTGACAGACGATTAAGGGCGAGGGGTCGCAACGGGTATGATGGACGACGCTGAATTCAGCGCATGGCAAAAGAAGGTGGAGGGAACCAACATTTCCTCGACCACGCTTTTGGCGACCGACTATCTGAACCATTTCAACGAGATCGTCATGCTGCTCGAAATGGTGCCCGACATGCCTGACATGATCGAGGACTGCAAGGAATGGGCGCCGAAAAGCTATCAGGAGCATTTCCGCGACAGTGCCTTTTCCGACAAGGAACTGGCGATTGAGGCCTATGAACATGTCCCGCCGAAATTCCGTCGGCCGTTTGAGGAAACCATCGAGCACCTCAATACAATCGTTGCACACGCGGTTTCGCAGCTTGAAACCATCATCGAGACGGGGGATGAAGACCTGCTGCGCGTGACGGCCAGCGCAGTGACGACGTCGCTTCAGAAATTCATGGATGTCGCCAGTGGCATTATCCATGGTTCCGCCAAAACCATGAGCCAGGACGAGATCGACGCGGCCCTGGCACTTTAATCCTTGCCGACACTTTCATGTATGCGGATACAAAAAACCGGGACTGCGAACAGCCCCGGTTTTGTTTTTTGTCTGGTCGAGACGTTAATCGCGATCAATCCGTCATTTTGGCGAGTTCACCATCAAGACGTTGAATTTCGGACTGCAACAACGGCAGGACATCAGCACGGGCGGTGGCGACAATTTCCTGCATGTTTTCAAGGGCATGTTTGGCCATACCGTTGGCATTTTGCTGCATGAACATGATCGTCATCTGCGCTTCGATATCGGAATAAAATCGACGTACACCGGTGATAATTGCCGGATCGACTTCAAAGGTGCGCTGGGAATAGCGCATGGTTTCCCAAACCATATCGTCAAGCTTGTGACGTTCGCGCGGGGCGAGATTTGCCGCATGCCAGGTCATCGGCCCTTCCGGATAGTCGGTAATCCAGGTTTCGACCTTTTCAATGTTATCGACAAACTCCGCCTCAAGCGATCGTTCGAGGTTATAGACATCAGACGTACTTTGATAACGGTCGAAATCAACGGCAATTTCAAAACCGGCAAAGCTTGCCAGATACACACCCAGAACGGTTGATGCCAGAATGATGCACTGGGTAAGCCAGAACTCGGTATTGGGCTGGCCACTTACGCTCAGAAAGCGAAACGGGGCGAAAAGTCCGCGCATGGGCTAGTGTCCTGTATTGGTAAGATTGAATTGGTGGCGGTCTTCAAGCGCGCTTGCCGGGATTTCACCGGTCCGCACCAGAAAATTCTCAAAGGCGATTTGAAGATCAACCGGTTCGCCGATCGGAAGACCCTGTTCGCGTGCCATATCCTCAAGCCGTTCCACCCGGTCACGTGGATGGGGATGGGTTGAAAGATAATCCAGCAAACTGCGGTCGCCTTGAAGCTGTCCCAGCTTTGCAAAGGTGGTGGATGCTTCTGCGACATGGCCGTATTTGGCCATCAGGATACGCAGGCTCCAGTCATCGGCATCGAGTTCCTGACTTCGGGAATAGTCCCGATCAGCCAAAAGTTTCGGCCAGCTTGCCGCCCAGGTGGTCAGAACCGCATCGGTCTGAAACATCATGGCCGAAAGTGCGACACCAACGACTTCGCGGCCAATGCCTTCAAGGTGATCGCGCCCGTTATAGTGACCGATTTCATGGCCAAGGATCGACAGCAGCTCGTTCTCGGTATCGACCAGTTCAAGCATCCCGGTATGAACAAGCATCAGGCCACCGGGCAATGCCGCGGCATTGGGACTGTCATCGGGGATGATCAGAACGTCAAAGTCATAATCCTTTGCCGGGCCAATGGCCTCCTTGGGGATGGAATTGACCAGATCGAGAAGATAGCGTTCCGGCAGGCTGCGTTCATAATCTTCGCGATGTTCTGCGATCAGTCCGGGTTCAAGCTCCGACCAGATGGCAACTTCTTCCTGAACCGAAATGCTGTTTGCCGCCCATTCAACCGCGAGACCGCTTGCCGTATAAATCCCCCAGCAAATCAGAAGGAAAGCGATACTGCCCGACGCAAATTCGGCCAGAAGATTGCGATGGGAAATATTCACCCCGTCATCGGGAAGGGCAGATGGCCGACCACCCGTCGGGCGATGATCGGTGTAAAGGGCGGTACCGGAAACGATCACCTCGATCATGCCGCGTCCGAGTTCGGCAGAATCAAAGCGCAGACCGATAATGTGGCTTGCACCCTTGGCATTGGTTCGAAGCCGCAATATAGCCTCGCGCTTGGCCCTTGTGACGGTGGCTTCGTGTGCGGCCAGTCGACCGCCGACGAAAATGCGCAGGCGCGCCAGAAGATTGCGAAAACGGTCTTCGGCAATGACGACCTTGCCGGTCACCAGTTTGCTGTCATGCAACGTGATGTCATCGGGAACTGCATCCCCGGAATCAAGATATTGATGGGGCAGCAATGCTTCGTCGCGTCTGAGCGCGCGTTCATGTGCCCCATCGGCCAAACGGCCGGTTATATAAGCGATTCCGATCAGGATGGTCAGGGCAATTCCCGGAAGAAACAGATCTTCCATGGTACTGTGCCTGCCCTGTTATTTCAGTCGTACGGCTGTGCCGTATGCGAAAATCTCAGCCGCCTTGTAGGCCACCTGCGACGTTGCGAAATGGACATCCACAACTGCGTCGGCATCCAATTTTTGGGCTTGGGCAATCAGGCGGCTGGTGGCTTCCTGCTGGGCGTCTTCCAGAAGCCGGGTGTAGGAACGTACTTCACCCCCGAACAGGTTTTTCAGCATCGCAAAAATATCAAAAAGGAAGTTGCGGCTGCGCACGGAACTGCCAAAAACAATACCAAGGTTTTCAGTGATTTCGCGGCCTGGAATATGGGAAATGGTTACCGCCGCCATTTCGGCGGCCGCATTGGGGCTGTGGGTCATGTTGTTTGCTCGTATTTTAATTTGTGTTTATTGCCGTGTTTTCACGGTCGCGTGCAATAGATCGGGACGAAGCCGATTTTGCAAGTCATTATCAACACGCTAAGTCGTTGATAAGAATAAAATCACGCTGAAGACCAAGGTGCTTGCAGGTTTCAAAGATTTGCATTTCTGCCATGCAAGAATGGTGATCTTGTCTGAAACATGGGATATTGCGCATTCCGCAATTGACAGCGCGCAGGGGCGATCCTATTCCAACATCATGACAAAGAAGCTTGCCATTGCGATTGCCCAACTCAACCCGATTGTCGGTGATGTCACCGGGAACCGGGACAAGGTTGTGGCTGCCTGGGAAACTGCTGCCGATCAGGCTGCGGACGTGGTTCTGTATTCTGAACTGGTCCTGTCGGGCTATCCGCCCGAGGATCTGGTAATGAAGCCGGCCTTCATGCGCCATCTGCATGACGCGGTCGAATTCATCTGCGAACACACAGCCAAACGCAAAGATGGTCCGGCCTTGCTGTTGACCACGCCATGGGAAGTCGATGGCACACGTCATAATGCGGTGTTGCTGATTGATCAGGGCAAGATCGTTGATGTGCGCGCCAAGAATGATTTGCCCAATTATGGCGTGTTTGATGAAAAACGCGTCTTTGCCGCAGGCCCGATGCCGACCCCGATTTCATTCAAGGGTGTGAAGCTTGGTGTGCCGATCTGCGAAGATGTCTGGACGCCGCATGTTGTTGCCCATCTGGCCGATGCAGGGGCAGAAATCTTCCTCGTGCCGAACGGGTCACCGTTTGAAGCCGACAAGGATGATTTGCGCCGCAAGCTGATCGAGGATCGGGTGCGCGAAAGCGGCAAGCCGATGATTTACTGCAACGAAGTCGGCGGTCAGGATGAACTGGTCTTTGACGGCGGATCATTTGGCCTGAACGGCGATGAATCGCTTGCAGTGGCTCTGCCGGCCTTTGTCGAGGATGTGGTGCTGACCACCTGGCAACAGGATGAAAACGGTCAATGGCGTTGCGCAGATGACGCGCCGAAGGTTGCGTATCCCACGGGGCTTGATGCGATCTATCAGGCGCTGGTTCTGGGCTTGCGCGATTATGTGAATAAAAACGGTTTCCCCGGTGTTGTGATCGGCATGTCGGGCGGGATCGACAGTGCGCTTTCGGCCGCGGTTGCGGTGGATGCGCTGGGTTCTGATCGTGTGCGTCTGGTGATGATGCCATCCCCTTATACCTCGGCCGAGAGCCTTGAGGATGCTGAGCTTTGCGCAGGCATGCTCAAGACCGGGATCGAGAGTATTAATATCGGTCCGGCCATGGCCGCGTTCGAACAGATGCTCGCCCCCGCATTCGAAGGCCGCGATGCCGACATTACCGAAGAAAACATTCAGGCCCGTTCGCGCGGGATTATCCTGATGGGGCTTTCAAACAAGTTTGGCCATATGGTCCTGACCACCGGCAACAAGTCGGAAATGTCGGTTGGCTATGCGACGCTTTATGGCGATATGTGTGGTGGCTATTCGGTTCTGAAAGACCTTTATAAAACGACCGTGTTTAATCTGTGCCACTGGCGCAATGAACACAAACCGGTCGGGGCTGTTGGCCCGGATGGCATGGTGATCCTCGAACGGATTATCACCAAGCCGCCATCGGCCGAGCTTCGCCCGGATCAGAAAGACGAAGATAGTCTGCCGCCTTATGATGTTTTGGATGATATCCTGCATCAGATGATTGAAGGTGAGCGGTCTGTTCGCGATATCGTGGATAGCGGTCACGATGAGGCAACAGTACGCCGGGTCTGGCGATTGCTGGATCGGGCGGAATATAAACGCCGCCAGGCACCCCCGGGGGTCAAGATTACCCCGCGTGCCTTTGGCCGTGACCGTCGCTATCCGATTACCAATGGTTTCACGAACCTTGTTACGTGATTGAAAAGTTTGAAATGACAAAACCTGTTCTGCGATTTGCCCCCAGCCCGACCGGGCTTCTTCACGTCGGTAACGCCCGTGTGGCGCTGATGAACTGGCTTTATGCCCGGAAATCAGGCGGGAAATTCATCCTGCGCTTTGACGATACCGATCCGGTACGCTCCAAAGACGAATATGTCGATGCGATCCGTGAAGACCTTGCATGGCTTGGCATCGACTGGGATCAGGAAGAACGTCAAAGTCTGCGTCAGCATAAATATGACGCGGCGATTGACGACCTGAAAAAGCGTGAATTGCTTTATCCGTGCTACGAAACCGAAGGCGAGCTCAACTGGAAACGCAAGGCTGCCCGCCAGCGGCACCAGCCGTTCATCTATGATCGCAAGGCTTTAACGCTGTCTGATGAAGAAATTGCCGCTCTTGAGGCCGAAGGCCGCAAGCCGCATTGGCGTTTCCTTCTGACCGACGGCATGGTCGAATGGGATGACCTGACGCGCGGGATTTGCTCGTTTGATACCGAACATGTGTCTGACCCGGTCCTGATCCGTGAAGATGGCTCGTTGCTTTATATGCTGGGTTCGGTTGTGGATGACCTCGAAATGGGTGTTACCCACATCATCCGCGGCGAAGACCATGTGACCAACACCGTGTCGCAGATCCTGTTGTATCTCGCCCTTGGCGGGAAGCCGGGCGCGCTTGAATTTGCCCATATGCCGCTTTTGGCCGGGCCGGGTGGCTCGCAGCTTTCAAAGCGCCTTGGCAGTCTTTCACTGCGTGAATTGCGCAATGACGGGTTTGAGGTCGAGGCCCTTGTTGGTCTTCTGACCGGCCTTGGCGCATCGGACAAGATTGAGCCGGCGAACCTTTCCCAGGTGCTTGAGAAATTCGATCTTGATCATTATGGCCGTTCGACCCCGAAATTCGATCCGGCCGAACTGGCAAGCCTCAATGAAAAAGTCATTCACGACATGTCGTTTGAGGCGGCCAAGCCAAAGCTTGAGGCCGCTGGCATGGCAGATGCCGACGAGATGTTCTGGAATGCGGTGCGCGGCAATTGCTGGCGCGTGGCCGAGGCACTGGAATGGTGGGATGTGATCCACAAAAACGTCATTCCGGAAATCGATGCCGAGGATGCCGAGTTCCTCAAACAGGCCGCCGATATGCTGCCCGAAGGTGAGCTTGACGGCACCAGTTGGAAAACCTGGACCACGGCGCTTAAGGAAGAAACCGGGCGCAAGGGCAAGCAGCTTTTCATGCCGCTGCGCAAGGCGCTGACCGCGCGTGAACATGGTCCGGAAATGTCGACGATGCTGGTTCTGATCGGGGCTGAAAAGGCGCGGGATCGGTTGTGTGGGAAGGCGGTCTAAGCATCTGCTTTGATCGCCGGAAAATGCACGCATTTGACCCGATAACACAGCCAAATGGACGTTTGAAATGACCAAAACCCTTCGCATCTTTGATACGCTCACCCGCGAAAAGCAGGTGTTTAAGCCGATTGATCCCGATCACGTGCGGCTTTATGTCTGCGGCCCGACGGTTTATGACTATGCCCATGTCGGCAATGCCCGCCCGGTGGTGGTGTTTGATACGCTGGTGCGCGTGCTGCGCCATATCTATCCCAAGGTAACCTATGTGCGGAATGTCACGGACGTTGATGACAAGATCAACGCACGTGCCAAGGAAAGCGGCGAGCCGATTTCCGAAATCACCAAACGCACCCATCAGGCGTATCTGGAAGATATGGGCGCGCTTAATGCCGCCAAGCCCGATATCGAACCGCGTGCGACCGAGCATATTGCTGAAATGATCGCCATGTGCGAAAGCCTGATCGAGCAGGGCTTTGCCTATGCCGCCGAAGGCCATGTGCTGTTCTCGGTCGAGGCGTTTGATGACTATGGCAAGCTGTCGCGTCGAGATCGCAAGGAAATGATTGCCGGTGCCAGGGTGGAAGTCGCCCCTTATAAAAAAGACCCGGCTGATTTCGTTCTGTGGAAACCGTCGAGTGATGATATTCCGGGATGGGATAGTCCGTGGGGCCGTGGTCGTCCGGGCTGGCATATTGAATGCTCTGCCATGTCGACGCGTTATCTCGGTGAAAACTTTGACATCCATGGCGGTGGTTCGGATCTGGTGTTCCCGCACCATGAAAACGAACTGGCGCAAAGCTGCTGCGCGAATAAGGGGTCAAGCTACGCCAAATACTGGATGCATAACGGCCATCTGATGGTTGAAGGCGAAAAGATGTCCAAGTCATTGGGCAACTTCGTCACCGTGCATGAGCTGCTTGAAAAATGGCCGGGTGAGGCGATCCGTCTGGCGATGATGGGAACCCATTATCATCAGCCGATCAACTGGACCGAAGAAAACCTGCGTCAGGCCAAAGAGGCGCTTGATCGTTTCTATACAGCCTTGCGCCAAAGTTCTGACGTTACCCCGGAAAATATGCCGGTACCGCGTGCGGTACTTGATGCGCTGTGTGATGACCTCAATACGCCGCTTGCGATTTCGGAATTCCATAACCTTGTGACCAAGTTCAACAAGGCGGAAAAGAAGTTCGAACGGGCTGAAGCCAAGGGTGAAATCCTTGCCGCAGCCAAGCTTCTGGGCATTCTTGAAGCGGATCCCGAGGCCTGGTTTACCGGATCGGCCGATGAAGGCGAGGCTGCCGAAATCGAAGGCCTGATTGCACAGCGTGCGGACGCCAAGAAGAACAAGGATTTCGCAACCGCCGATAAAATCCGTGACGACCTTCTGGCACGCGGCATCATCCTTGAAGACTTCAAGGAAGGTACCAGCTGGAAGCGTGTCTAAGCGCGAAGCGATAATCGAGATTAGAAAGGGCCGCAGTTCAAAGCTGCGGCCCTTTTTCTTTTGTGTGTTCGGGACTTAACCCTGATTGGCATCAAGTTCTTCAAAAACGTCGCGCGCGGCATTGAGGCCATTGATCGCGGCGGGCAGCCCGCCATAGACGGCCATTTGCCAGACGGCTTCGATGATTTCGGTACGCGAGGCACCTGCTGCCAGAGTGTGGTGAATATTGATTTTAAGCTGTGGGGCTGTCTGACCACCAAGCACCGTCAACGCAGATATCGTGCAAAGCTGGCGGGTTTTAAGATCAAGATCCGGTCGGGCGTAATGACGACCATAGGCCCATTCGACAAGGCTTTCGGCGAAGTCCGGAACCAGATCGTCATATTTTTCGGCAAGTTGTGCCTCAAGCGGCGGGTTAAGCTGGGCAACAATAGCACGGCCTTTTTCAAGGGCGCTGGCTCGGGTGGTGGTGACGGGATTGCTCATCGGGATGCTCCATTGCATTTGGCAGCCGTCTCGTAAGTGGTGATTTTGGCGTCAAGGACATCAAGTGTTTCACTGAGACTGGCCACACGTTTGGCCACGTCATCGCGGTAGGTCTGGAGTAATTCCCGACGTTCGGAAATCGTGCTGTCGCCAAGTGCACGCATCTCGGCATATCGCACCCGGTCGCGGATCGGCATGCCGATTTGTTTGAGGCGTTCGACAAATTCAAGCCAGACCAGAACATCCGGGCCATAAACCCGTCGACCACCGGCATCACGCAAGGTTTCCGGCAACAGGCCGATCTTTTCGTAATACCGAAGCGTATGAACACTAAAGCCGGTCTTTTCAGCCACTTCACCAATCATCATGACGGTCACCATCATTTGGAAGGGGTATGCAGTCCCGAAGGAAGCTAGGTGATAGAGCGCACTCTAGGTCAAGCATTAATCCACCGATCCCGAACAGGGGCAAAGAGGTGTTGGTCATTAAATTGCATTGCCGCAAACAGGTGGGCAGATTTTTGCCAAATTCCTGATTGAAGATGGTCAGTGAACCACAAGGATTGAACGAACCATGTCAGATCTTGATCGTCGGAAGTTCCTGAAATCGGCAGGGGCAGTTGCTGCCCTTGGTGGGCTTGGCGTGTTTGGGGCGGGTACGAACAGGCCTGCCTTTGCTCAATCCAGTACCAAAAGCGATCTTCCGGATATTATTCAGAAAGCAATCCCGTCGACGGGTGAAACGATTCCGGCAGTCGGGCTTGGCAGCTGGATCACGTTTAATGTCGGGAATGACATGGAATTGCGCGATCAGTGTGCGGATGTGATGTCGGCCTTTTTCAAGGCGGGCGGGCGCATGATTGACAGTTCACCGATGTATGGTTCGGCTCAGGATGTGATTGGTTATGGGCTTGATGCGCTTGGCGCGCACGACAAGGTGTTTTCGACCGACAAGGTCTGGACATCGGGTGACGGGGCCGGGCAGATCGCCGAAACGTCGGATCGCTGGAAGGTTGAGCAGTTTGATCTTTTGCAGGTTCATAACCTGCTGGGCATCAATGACAATTTACCCCTTCTGTTTCGCATGAAGGATGCCGGGCAGTTGCGCTATGTCGGTGTCACGACGTCGCATGGCCGACGCACTGATGACCTGATGGCCGTGATGAAGAATGAACGGCTTGATTTCGTCCAGGTGACGTATAACCCGATTGACCGCAAGGTTGAGGATTATCTTTTGCCACTGGCATATGATCGCGGGATTGCGGTGATTGTGAACCGGCCGTTTCGTGGCGGCAGCCTGACGGAGCGTCTGGAAGGCCAGCCCTTGCCGGAATTTGCCGCCGAACTTGAAGCCAAAAGTTGGGCGCAGCTTATTTTGAAATATCTGATCGCCCATCCGGCGGTGACGTGCCCGATCCCGGCAACCACCAAACCGGCCCATGCGGCGGAAAACATGGCGGCCGCAACAGGGCCATTGCCCGATGAAAAAATGCGCGAACAGATCGCCGCCGTCATTGGCGTTCTGGTGTGATCAGGGCAATCGGGGGCAGACAGTATGACTGAATGGTGGGATTACGGACTGGCGGATTTGTTGCTGTTTTCGCCGCGCGTCTATTACCGGCTGTTTGAAACCATGAACACCACCTGGTGGCTGGTGGTTGCCAGTGCGCTGATTGCCGGGGTGATTGCATCGGGTCTTGCCCTGCGTCACGGTTTTCGCGGCAACCGGGTTATTCTGGTGTTGTTGGCACTGGTCTGGGCCTGGTCGGGCTATGGCTTCCTTTGGCAATATTATCAGCCGATCAATTGGGCGGTGCCTTATCTGCTGCCGGCCTTTGCCCTGCAGGTGGTTTTGTTTGCCATCTTTGCTGCGCGTCCGTTGCCGCTTCGTTTTGGCTGGCGCGGGGATTTGTCGTGTTATGTCGGGGCGTCTCTGGTTGCCTTTGCGCTGATTTTCTATCCGTTTATTGGCCTGCTTGAAGGGCGCGACTTGGTGCAGGCCGAAATTTTCGGCAGTGCCGCTGATCCAACCGCCCTTGGCACGTTGGGTTTTGTTTTGCTGTCACGCGGAACCTGGCGGTGGGTTTTGTTGCCAGTTCCCCTGGCGTGGTGCGTGATATCAGCCGGTACGCTTTGGGTGATGGATCAGTATGTCGCGTATTTGATGCTCGCCGCCGTCTGGGTGACTGTTTTTTGCGGCTGGCTTGATCTTAAAAACGGGGTCACCACCAAACGCCTGACCGAGGCAGAGATCAGAGACCCGGCTGCTTAGCCCAAAAAATCCCCTTCATACCGAAAAAAGTCTGGAAACTGAATGTGATCAGTGGTTTCGTACTTTTCGCTGAGACTTGTCATTTGTCTGAACCAACACGACATCAGACCAAGGCGCGCTGAGCTCACAGACAGTCCGGTAATCCCCAAAGTGCGAAAGGGCGATTCATGATCCAGGTTTTAACCAGTGTCTGGGCACTTCTTATTGGAGTTGTCCTGATCATGCTGGGCAATGGCATGCATTTCACCCTGATCGGTTTGCGCGGCGGGATTGAGGGTTTTTCCTCGGCCGAACTGGCAATTGTCACATCGGGTTACTTTGCCGGTTTCCTGTCTGGCGCACGCATCACACCGCGCATGATCAAGCGGGTTGGCCATGTACGCGTCTTTGCCGCACTCGGAAGCTTTACCTCGGCCGGGTTAATTGCCTTTCCGCTGATTGCCGAGCCATGGGCATGGACGGCGTTGCGCGTGATTTTGGGCTTTTGCATGTCGGGGATTTATGTCACGGCGGAAAGCTGGCTTAATGATGCCTCGACCAACGAAACCCGGGGCAAGGTTCTTTCGGCTTATATGATTGCGCAGACGCTTGGCATTATCGGGGCGCAGGGGCTTTTGACGCTTGGCGATGCCGCGAACTCGGCCCTGTTTATTGTTGCGTCCATTCTGGTCTCGATTTCCTTTGCGCCGATCCTGCTGTCGGCATCGTCAGTGCCAGTGACCGAGGCGGCCCGTCCGATGGGGCTTAAGGAACTTTTTGCGGGATCGCCGCTTAGTACCGTGGGCATCTTCCTGTTGGGCTGTGTTTATGCCACCCAGACCGGTATGGCGGCAGTTTATGGCACCCAGATCGAAATGACGACCGTGCAGATCGCGACCTTTGTGGCGATGCTGTTTGCCGGTGCGTTGGTATTCCAATACCCGATTGGCTGGTTGTCGGACCGCATGGATCGCCGCAAGCTGATTTTTGGTGCGGCGGCAGTTGCCATGTCGGCCTGTATGCTTGGCTGGCTTTCGGGTAACCAGTTGGTCTTTATGATGTGTGCAGCCTTTGTCGCAGGCGGCATGACCACGCCGCTTTATGCGCTGTTTCTGGCCTACACCAATGATTTCCTGTCACTCGAAGAAATGCCGGCCGCATCGGGTGGTCTGGTTCTGACCTTCGGGGTGGGTGCAATTCTTGGCCCGTTGATTGCCGGTTGGTCGATGGAACATCTTGGCCCGCAGTCGTTCTGGCTGGTGCTTGCCGGGACCTTTGCGGTGATTGCGCTTTATGCGCTTTATCGCATGACGCGCCGTGAAGCCCTGCCGGTTGAAGAAACCGAAAGCTATGTCAGCGTTCTGCCGACGGCATCCCCGATGGCGGTTGAAACCGCCGGGGTTTGGGCGGCCGAGCAGGCCGAGGCCGCCGCAGAAGAGGCTGCGGCTGAGGAGGCTGCTGCCGAGGAAGCAGCAGCTGAGGAAGCCGAAGCAGAAAAGACCGAGTCTTCCGAAGACAAGACGCCCAAGGCATAGCCTTTCGCTGACAGCTTAGCGGTTGAACAACAACCGCAGTCCGACGGCAGCAAAGAACACACCAAGCAATCCGTTGATCCATCCGGCTGCCCGGCGATAAATCGAAATCGCCGGGGCGGTGGAGAAGGCGGTGGCATAAAGCAAATGAATGCTGGTTGAAATCAGGCCACAGCCAATCACAATCGCCGCCCCAACCCAAAGCGGCGCGCCTTCGTGAAAGCCGATTGAAATGATGGCGATCCATGTCAGGATGGCCTTGGGATTGGTCAGATGAAGTCCCAGTCCACGGAAGTAATAGCCGCGTCCCGATATCTTTCGGGCGTCAACGGCGTCGGCAATATCTGATGTGGTGGGTGGTTTGCGAAATGCCGTGCGAAACGCCCGATAGGACATCCACAGCAAATAAAGCCCGCCAAAAATCCGGATGGCCGTCATCGCATCGGCATAGGTGGCAAGAACAGCCGACAGCCCCGTCAGGGTCAGAAGTCCGATCGAAAACGATCCGGTTCCAATGCCAAGGGCAAAATGTTGACCAGCACGACGGCCTTGATCAAGTGACACGCCCATCAAACCCAAAAGGGCTGGACCGGGGCTAATCAGGCCGACAAGCAAGGCTGCATAAGACAGCAATATTCCAGGCAGATATTGCCCAAACTCGGCAAGGCTGATCATGGGGCGTTTCCTTGTGTGGTGGCAAGATCAGCCTAGATCGGTATTTGAGTTCTGTCGAGGGCCACGAAAAAGCCCGATCCAATGGACCGGGCTTTGTTCATCTGTCTGCACTTGGGCCTAATCAGGCGTCGTTTTGCGCTTCGGCAAGGATTTCGTCACCCTGGCGGGCGATCTCCGAAAGGGCCTGTTCGAATACTTCTGGCGGGTGGCCGCCGGAAATGGCGAATTTGCCATTGACCACATAGGTCGGTACCGAACTGATGCCGGCATCGCCGAACTCATCTTCCTCGGCGCGGACTTCCTTGGCGAATTCGTCGCTGGCAAGGATTTCGGCGGCGCGTTCCGGTGAAAGACCAACTTCCTCGACCGCGCGTTTCAAAACACCATGGTCGGCGGTGTTGTCACCACCCTGGAAGTAGGCGGCAAACAGATTGAGTTTAAGCGCGGTCTGCTGACCGTATTCGCCTTCCTTGCCCGCCCAGTAGAGCAAACGGTGGGCGTCAAAGGTGTTATATATGCGTGCATCTGACCCGAAATGGATCGGGAAGCCGACATTTTCGCCCATCATGGTGATGCGTGCGCGGTTATCGGCACTTTGATCGGCAGTCAGGCCGTATTTTTCGCTGATATGTTCCGAAAGGTCCTGGCCCTCGGGCGGCATATCGCGGTTCAGTTCGAACGGGTGCCAGCGCAGGGTGACGTCAATTTCGCCGTCCAGACGGCTGATGGCATCTTCAAGGTTCTTGTAACCGATGATGCACCACGGACAGACAACGTCCGAAACAATGTCGATCTGCATGGGAATGGCTTTGGTCATTGGATTAGGCTTGCCTTGGATTATGTAACGTTGTGCTACCCCAACACATAATCGACATGGCGTCAAACGCAAGGAAAAGCCGGGTTGGACGCCTATTTGAGGGTCGATTTATTAGTTGTATCTGATTTTGCGGGCGTGGCTACCCGCCTGATCGTCAGGATGATTGCCGCCGGGCGTTATCGACCATGTATTCGGCAAATGTTTCAAGGATCGGGCAAGACCAATCCGCACGGGTCAGTTCCCCGTCCCGTTCCCAGTCGCCATACCAACGTTCATCGATGTCACGGAATATGATGTAGCGGGCAAAACGGTCTGATGCAGTCCAGCAATTGCGACCGGTACGTTCCCACGTCAGGCCGGCAAGCATCATGATATCAACGCTGGTGGGGGCGTCATTTGCCATTTTTATTGTCCTTGGACGTCGCGCGATCATTAGCTTTGTTCTACATGTGCAGGGTTTTGATCAAGCGTACTACAACCTAGGATAAAGGTAATCATCGCATAGTGGTGGTTGCAACCATTCAAGGGGACAGGTCAGCTATCCTAAAGATGGGTAATTTGTTGAAATAGAGCAGAAATTGTCGTCGGGATGGCAATTTGAGTAATGCTGTTGCGCTGCTGTCTGTTTTGCGGCAATTTGCCAGACCCGCAAAAGACATGAAATCATGAGCTTTGCGAACAGAATAGCGGCGGCCAAAAAAAACGGCCGCAGCACCCGAGACGATCGATCAGTTGGAATGAAAATGTCAGACAAGCGCGTCTATCTCTATGACAGTACCTTGCGCGATGGGCAGCAGACCCAGGGCGTGGATTTTTCGGCCGCGGACAAGACCGCGATTGCCAAGGCACTGGACGAACTGTCGATTGACTATATTGAAGGCGGCTGGCCGGGGGCAAACCCGACGGATGATGCATTCTTTGCCAATCCGCCCAAACTCAAGAATTCCAAACTGACCGCCTTTGGCATGACCCGCCGTGCCGGGCGTTCGGCCTCAAACGATCCGGGACTTACCAGCCTGGCGCAGAATGCGCCGATTGTTTGCATGGTCGGCAAAAGCTGGGATTTTCAGGTGACCGAGGCACTCGGGATCGAGCTTGATGAAAATCTGGCGATGATTTCGGATTCAATTGCCCATCTGAAAACCAAGGTTTCCGAAGTCATGTTCGATGCCGAGCATTTCTTTGATGGTTACAAGGCCAACCGGGACTATGCGCTTGCCGCGATCAAGTCGGCCTATGAGGCCGGTGCGCGCTGGGTCGTTTTGTGTGACACCAATGGCGGTACACTACCCGACGAGATTTTTGACATTGTCACCGATGTCTGCAGCCAGATCCCCGGCAGCCATGTGGGCATCCATTGCCACAATGATACCGAAAATGCGGTCGCGAACTCTTTGGCCGCGGTGCGCGCCGGTGCGCGGCAAGTGCAAGGCACGTTGAATGGTTTGGGTGAGCGGTGCGGCAATGCCAATCTGATTTCGATCATCCCGACGCTGATGCTGAAAATGGGTTATGACGTTGGCATTTCCCATGACCAGCTGACCCATCTGCGGCGCATTTCGCACATCCTTGATGAGCGGCTGAACCGTGAACCGCTGCGGCAGGCGGCCTATGTCGGCGACAGTGCCTTTGCCCACAAGGGCGGCTTGCATGTTTCAGCGGTTGAAAAGAACCCGACCTGCTACGAACATATCGAACCGCATCTGGTCGGCAACCAGCGCCATATCCTTGTTTCGGATCAGGCGGGGCGGTCGAACATCCTTGCCCGTTTCCGCGAGATCGGCGTTGAGGTTGATCCCAAATCCGAGGCCGTCGGCAAACTGGTTGAAACCGTCAAGCGCCGTGAGTTCGACGGTTATGCCTATGACGGGGCCGAGGCCAGCTTTGAACTGCTGGCGCGCAAGGCCATGGGCGAGCTTGATCGTTATTTCCGGGTGACGTCTTTCCGTGTGATTGACGAACGCCGCTGGGTTGATGAGCAGGACGAACAGGTCATCACCATGAGTGAGGCCACCGTCAAGGTCGTGGTCGGTGATGATCAATTCATGTCGGTGGCCGAAGGCAACGGCCCGGTTAACGCCCTTGATGCGGCCCTTCGTAAGGTCCTTTTGACCGTACCCGAATACCGTGATGCGGTCGAACAGATCGAGCTTATCGACTATAAGGTCCGCATCATAACCCGCGGCGATGGCACGCGTGCAGTGACCCGCGTCATGATCGAAAGCCGTGATGCCGAAGGCAATAACTGGGCAACGGTGGGCGTTTCGACCAACATTATCGAGGCGTCCTATAACGCGCTTCGTGATTCCATCACCTATAAACTGTTCAAATCCGGTGTGCGGAGCCAGCACGCCTGATGATGTGATCGGATATCCGTCAAATACATGCAGCCGGGCCATATCAAGGTCCGGCTGTTTTCGTTTCAGTCCGGAGAGTTAAATCTGGAGACTGGCGCGAACGGTTGGCTTTTGCTAAGTAAGCGCCAATATGGACGGGGACGCCCGAAAAACAGCTTCTATGCCTTCCTTTGACGACCGGAGAATACCGCGATGAGCGAGCCCATCGGCAGTGCCAAGCCTGAAACAGGCGGGATTGCCAATCCGCCCGTAATCATTCTGATTGAGCCGCAGCTTGGCGATAATATCGGCAAGGCCGCGCGCGCGATGCTCAATTGTGGTCTGGTGGATTTGCGTTTGGTGCGGCCGCGCGATGGCTGGCCAAATGAGCGGGCAACCGCCAATGCATCGGGTGCCGATATCGTCATCGACAACACCAAGGTGTTTGAGCGCGAAGAAGATGCACTGGCCGATCTGAACCGTGTTTACGTCACCACCGCACGTACCCGTGATGCCATCAAGCCGGTCTTTACCCCCAAGGGGCTGGCACCGGAAATGCGTGCTGTGATCGGGCGTGGAGAAAAGGTCGGCGTGATGTTTGGTCCGGAACGCACCGGCGTTCGCAACGAACATATCGCCATGGGTGATGCGGTGGTGACCGTGCCGCTTAATCCCGGTTTTACGTCGCTTAACCTGGCCCAGGCGGTTTTGTTGATCGGCTATGAATGGTGGCAGGCGGGCGTTGATGTGCCTGACTATCAATTGATGATGGCTGACACCTTCCCGGCGACCAAGGATGATATGGAACGCCTGTTCCTTCATCTTGAAAGCGAACTTGATGAGTCGGGGTTCTTTCGGGTGGCGGAAAAGCGCCCCGGCATGGCGCGCAATATTCGCAACATCTTTAACCGTGCAAATCTGACCCATCAGGAAGTCCAGACGCTGCGCGGGATGATCGTTGCCATGCGCGGCGGCAAGCACAAGCCAAAGGACTGATTTTCCACCCGATTGCCAAGTGCGGGGCAGGTGGGGTGCCATTCAAGCGGAACTCGGCAGAAATGCAGGGCTTCCATGCGGGATGGCGGGCGCGATTAATGTTTGACTCTTGATCAATCATCTCTATATTGCGCCTCACTTCCGAGAAAGTGGGTCGAAACATGTGGTTTCGTCCCCGTTCCGCATGCTCAGGTTTGGGCGGCTGGAAACTATCGGGACAATAAGTGATCTTTAAAAAAAAGAGAGTTACAAAATGTCGAAACGTATTGCTGCAAAGCATAAGATTGACCGCCGCCTTGGTGTGAACCTTTGGGGCCGTGCAAAATCGCCGCTGAACAAGCGCGAATATGCACCGGGCATGCACGGCGCAACCCGCCGTAAGAAGCCGACCGACTATGGTACCCAGCTGTTTGCGAAACAGCAGCTCAAAGGCTACTACGGCTCGATCTCTGAAAAACAGTTCCTGCGCTACTACAAAGAAGCATCCCGTCGTCCGGGTGATACCTCCGAAACCCTCGTTGGTATTCTTGAGCAGCGCCTTGATGCGGTTATCTACCGCATGAAATTCGTTCCGACCGTGTTTGCTGCACGTCAGTTCGTGAACCACGGCCACATTCTTGTTAACGGCAAGAAAGTAACCATCCCGTCCTACCTGGTTCAGGAAGGTGACGTTGTCGAAGTGAAACCTGCTTCGCGCGAAATCCCGATGGTTATGGAAGCTGCCAACCTGAACGAACGTGACGTTCCGGAATATCTCGACGTTGACGCGAAGGCCTTCAAAGGTACCTTCGTTCGCGTTCCGAAATTCGCAGAAATTCCGTACCCGGTTCAGATGCAGCCGAACCTGGTCATCGAATTCTACTCGCGTTAATCCTTACGGATTTCGCGACGAACCGGTACGAAAACGCCCGCTGGAAACAGCGGGCGTTTTTGTTTGTCTGCGTTTTGGACAACGTCCTCAGGCGGGCGGTTTGTTCAGTTGCTCGGACGCCTGTTGGGCGGCGGCGGCAACCGCTTCCTGTTTTTGTTCAGGTGTTGCATCGGGCGGTACATCGACCTTGACGTTGCGCGAGGCCATCTGGATGCCGTTTTCCTTGAACATCGCCAGAACCCGTTGATAGACGGTCTTGCGGATGGTGAATTGTTCGCCGGGTTTTGAGGTGTATTTCAGCCCGATCACCATGTTGAATTCCTCCATCCGGCGCACGCCCTGGGATTTCAACGGTTCGATGAAGCTGTCGCCAATCAGCGGGTCTTCCAGAAGTTCTGCCGCCAGTTTCTTGACCAGTTTCTTGATCTTGTTGACGTCGGTTTCAAACGGCACTCGGAATTCGAGTTTGACGATCACCCAATCGCGGCTGTGGTTGACGATCGATTTAATCTCGCCAAACGGGACGGTCTGAAGCGGGCCACGATGATGGCGCAGCTGCATGGACCGGATGGAGATGTTTTCGACCCGCCCACGCAGATTGTCGACTTCGATATATTCGCCAAGCCGAAACGCATCATCAAGCAGGAAGAACACACCGGCCACCACATCGCGCACCAGCGCCTGACTGCCAAAGCCAAGGGCAAGGCCGACAACACCGGCACCGGCAATCAGCGGTCCGATATCAACGCCCAATGATGAAAGGGTCACCATCGCGACCATGATGACAATCACGGTCAGCGCAAAGTTTTTCAAAAGCGGCAAAAGGGTTTCGACCCGCGAAAGCCCGGTGCCACCGCCTTCATCGCCGGCATTGCCCGTTGCTGATGCGCTCATGCGTTCATCAAGGAACGTCTTGATCAGCGACCAGATCAGATCGGCGATCAGAAGGATCATGATGATTTCGGTTGAGCTATCAATGATCCGGGCAATGATCCCGGCATCATCGGCCTGGGCCAACCGGTCGAAGCCCCAGATGCGCCAGATACTTGCCAGCACAAACACCAGTGCCAGAAGCCGCACACCGCGTTTAAGCACCTTGGTAAAAACAGGTGCCTTGGGCTTTATTGGTTCAAACACTTCGTCATGTTCATGCGCAGCCGCCTCTGCCCGGGCATTGTGTTCGGCGGCTTCCTGTTCGGCGACTTGCAGTTTCTTGCGATGCTGGCTTTCGATGATGTTGCGAAACACCACGTCAAACAAACAGGCAAGCCCGATGGCAAGCAGTGCCTTAAGGATGCGTTCGGCCCCAATGATTGCAACCCCGCCCACCAGAATGAACCAGCCACAGACAATCATCGGCCACAGACGGGCGATGGATGTTGGCAGGGCCATTTTCTCGACCTCGGCACTTGCCGCATGATTGGCAAAGAACCGGCCAATTGAAAGCGTGACCACGCAAAAAGTGACGACTGAAATCACCACTGCGGCATCAAACAGGATGATATCGCCGGCAACCATGGTCGGCGCGGCACCAAACACATTGGCCAAGGCAAAGGCAAACAATGATATCCCCGCAGCCCAGGTCAGGCGTTTGGTCAGAACGGTGGCGGCCTGCGGATCGACATTGATCATGCGAAGGCCTTCTGCCTTGGGCGCAAACAGGAATTGCAACACGATGATCAGGACACGCAGGGCAAAGAACGCCATCAGAAGCGACATCACGGCCGATTTCATGATGGGCGGCCAGTCAAACATCATAAACGCGCCAAGCGATCCGATGGCAAAGACAAGCAGCGAAAACAGCGAAAGCACGCAAAGCCCAACCATGTGTTTAAGGCGTTCCGAAAACTTCCGGGGGCTTTGCGATTCAAGATAGGCACATGCCGGTGCCGAAAGCCGGCGATAAATCACCTCGGCTGCGATACCGACACCAACGAAAATGACGGTAAAAAGCAAAATGCGCATCAGGCCGGTCTGGCCAAAATCGGTCGACAGCAAGGCGCGTGTGGCATCGAGTTCTGCAGGAAATGCATCAAGGCCGGACATGGTTTCGGCAATGCGGGCCTGGGTGCGGGTGACACCTTCTTCAAGGAAGCTATAATAGCTGAAGGTTTCGGCAATCACGCCGTCTTCGGGAAGTTCTGTGGCGGGGGCTGATCCGTCTTCTGAGCCGCCCTCTGAGCCACTTAGGGCTGTAACGGCCGCCATCTGTGCTGCTGTGGGCGGGATGGGCAAGGCAAACCAGATTGCAAACAGCCAGATCGCAAAACATGCCATTGTTTTGATTGCCGGTTTCATGCCCTTAACCTTCCCCTGTGGCGTAAGCTAAAGATGGGGAATGGTGGCTAAATCATCAAGAAATAGTTTTATGTTGCTTGGAATATGATCGCATTTGGCGAGTTTTGCGGTGCTCTTGGTACAAAAAACGCGCTGGCAGATAACCTGCACAGCGCGTTTTGATTGGACTTGTTTGTCGCGCCTTAGGCGGCAACGGCAACGCCCTTGTCTTTAAGGTGCTGGGACAGCTCGCCGCTGGCAGCCATTTCACGCACGATGTCGCAACCACCAAGGAACTCGCCCTTGACGTAAAGCTGCGGAATGGTCGGCCAGTTGGAGAAGTCCTTGATGCCCTGACGGATCGCCGGGTCGACCAGAACGTTGATATCCTTGAACTGAACGCCAAGCTCGGCCAGGACCTGAACAACAGCGGCAGAGAAGCCGCACTGCGGGAACATTGCGGTACCCTTCATGAACAGGACGACGTCATTGTCATTGACGTCTTTCTGGATGCGTTCGAATACCGGATTGTCGGTCATGATGATTGTCCTTGGCTTGGGGGCCCTGTTCGGGCCGCGAATTCAGGTTAAACTTTTATGGGCGAAGATATGGCTGGAACCTGCGGTTCTGTCAACTCTTGGCGCGATTTTGCCGCGCGGTACGCAGGTTATCCCAGGTGAAAATACCCAGACCGAACCACACCAGCGCATAGGTGATCATGTGGGCTTCGGTAAATATCTCGCCGAAAATCAGAACCGCGACAAAGAACTGGATGGTCGGATTAAGATATTGCATCAATCCAAGGGCCGAGAATTTCATGTTGCGCGCCGCAAAGGCAAACAACACAAGCGGGGCTGTCGTGCAAACGCCAAGCCCGATCAAAAGCGCATCTTCGACCCGCCCGATATGCCCAAACGTCATATCCCCCTGATAGGTCAGCCAGCCAAGATAGCCCAAGGCAAACGGGGTCAGAAGAATACATTCAACAAAAAGACCTGCAATCGGGTCAGCCGGGACGAATTTGCGAATCACACCGTAAAAGCCAAACAAGGTCGAAAGTCCGACGGCCACCCAGGGCATATTGCCATAAAAAACCAGAAGGTTCAGAACCCCGGCCGTACAGATCAAAACGGAAATGATCTGAATGCGGTTGAGCTTTTCGGCAAAGAAAATGCGACCGAGGATCAGCATGATCAGCGGCATGATGTAATAGCCAAGGCTTGCTTCCAGGGCATGCGCATTATTGACCGCCCAGATGTAAAGCAACCAGTTCCCGGCGACCAGAAGGCTTGAAAGAAACAAAAGCCCGACGGTGCGTGCTGATGAAATCAGTTCAAGCAGTTTCTTGCGCCGCCCCAGAACAAACACCAGCAGAAGTGTGAGAAGTGCTGACCACACAATGCGGTGCGACAGGATTTCAAGCGGGGTGGCAAAAGCGACCTGTTTGAAATACAGGCCGAAAAACCCCCAGAAGATGAAGGCGCCAAGCCCGGCGAGGGGGCCGGGGCCGATCAGTGCCGGTTTTTCTTGAGAAGACATAATTTCAAGCCGTGGTCAGTGAATGGGGCTGTGACCGGCCGCTTAAGTCTTCGGACCAGCTCAGTTCGATCGGAAAGGCAACAGGGGCCGAAGGCAAACGGCCCCTGAGTTTGGTCTGGCGAAGCGGTTCGTGGTGGCGAGGTGCTTTGCCAAAGTTTTATCTTGGGGGACCTTATTCCGGTGCCGAGGTCTGCAGGGCCAGCGCATGCAGATCGCCGCCCATTTTGCCCTTAAGGGCGGAATAGACCATCTGGTGCTGAACCACACGGGTTTTGCCGCGGAACTGTTCGGAGACGACAATCGCTGCATAATGATCGCCATCGCCGCGCAAATCCTCGATGCGGACCTGTGCATCGGGAAGGGCTTCCTTGATCATGCTTTCGATTTCATAGGCTTCCATGGCCATGGCGCATATTCCTTATGGTTGATCGGCGCATATTCGGGACCGCCGATATGACGTGTTTTCACTGGTATATGTTGTTGTCACGGGGGCTGTCAATTTTTGAGAAAGGCGCGCCATCCGCCGATGTCAGGCGATAACCGCGCAATATCAGGCAATGCGAAAACCTTGTTTTTAGGCCAAGATTGGGCTAACACGCCTTTTACGGGGTGCGCACCCCTGCCGTCCGCAAGGTTTATGCCTTTGGTAAAGTGCGTGGAATGAATTTTTCGGACCCGTTTCCCGATCAGGATACGGCCCGGCAATGCGGACCCCCGGCCTCCTGCGTGGAGACGATTTATGACTTCCAATACGCTCAATATCAGCCGTGCCGACATTGAAACCGACGCGACCGAGCAATTCAAGGCACAGGCCAAACGCCTGCGCAAAGCCTTGGCGGCGCGTGATGTCTCGATCTCGCATACCGGTTCGCTCGAACTGCTGGCGCAAAGCCATGGTTTTCGTGACTGGAACACCGCCGTTGCCATGGCACGGCGCAATATCCCGACCAATGTGTCCGATCTTGGCATCGGCAAACGGTTTGCCGGCTCCTACCTTGGCCATGCCGTAACCGGATTGATCCGAAGCGTCACGGCGACCCCGACACCGGGTGTGTTCCGGGTCGAGGTGCATCTCGATGAACCGGTCGATGTCGTGGAATCAAAACGCTTTAGCGGCTTTCGCCAACGCATTGGCGCGCGCATCAACGAACATTGTGAACCGGTGCTGACCAACGGCATGGCAGGACCGGGACTTTCGATTGATTTGCTGTTGCGAGAGTCTCCGGACGCGTGAGCACGTTTTTCCCAGAGATCAATGACCAAACCCTCCGGCAGCTTCCCAAAGTTGCCGGAGCCTACGTTCTGGTGATCGAGCTCGAAACTGACCTGCCGCTTCAAAACAAACGTTTCGCCGGGATCACCCTTGCCAAAGGAACCTATCTTTATTGCGGCTCTGCCAACGGCCCGGGCGGCATCGCCGCCCGCGTCAAGCGCCACTGCAAGCGGGGCAAGAAACCCCATTGGCATGTCGATGAACTGACCTCAAACGGGGCCGGGCGGGTTGTGTCGGTGCTGGTGCTGCCGGGTGGGGATGAGTGTGAACTGCGTGCTGGATTACAGGACCAAAGCAAACCCGTTCCGCTGCCGGGATTTGGCAGCAGTGATTGCACCAAATGTGCGTCACATCTGATCAGTACAGGCGTTAGGAATCATATGATGGTTCTGAGAAGTCTTGCCGGGGTTGCTTAGCCGCCGGTCATGCTCATATGCCGACCGACCGCCGGTTTCTGGCCTTTGCGGTCGATGACAAAATCATGGCCCTTGGGTTTGAGGTCCATGGCGGCATCCAGCATCTGATCAAGGGCACGCGGGTCGCCGGTGCGCAGGGCCGCGCGCAGATCAACGTGGTCTTCCTGGCCCAGGCACATGTAAAGCGTGCCGGTACAGGTCACGCGCACGCGGTTGCAACCTTCGCAGAAATTATGGGTCAGCGGCGTGATGAAGCCAAGACGTCCGCCGGTTTCAGCCACGGTGGTATAGCGGGCCGGGCCCGGTGTGACATATTCGGACGGGATCAGGGTGTATTCCTGCTCCAGCCGTTCACGCACCGCGGTCAGCGGCAGGTATTGGTCGGTCCGGTCACCATCAATGTCGCCAAGCGGCATGGTTTCGATCAGGCAAAGATCAAAGCCCTCCTTACCGCACCAGGCGACAAGGCGTGACATTTCGTCTTCGTTGAAATTGCGCAATGCGACGGTATTGATCTTGATCGAAATACCGGCCTGCTTGGCGGCCTCAAGTCCGGCCAGCACCTGTTCAAGGCGGCCGCGACGGGTAATTTCAGTGAATTTCTGGGAATCCAGACTATCAAGCGAGATGTTAAGGCGCTTCACACCCAGGCGCGCCAGATCATCGGCATAGGTCGCCAACTGGCTGCCATTGGTGGTCATGGTCAGTTCGTCGAGCGCGCCGGTTTTAAGATGGCGCGACAGATTGGCGATCAGATCCATGATGCCCCGACGGACCAGCGGTTCGCCGCCGGTCAGGCGCAATTTGCGCACGCCACGCGTAATGAAAGCCGTGCAAAGCTGATCGAGTTCTTCAAGCGATAGAACATCGGATTTCGGAAGGAAGGTCATGTTTTCCGCCATGCAATAGGTGCAGCGGAAATCGCAGCGATCGGTTACCGAAACGCGCAGGTAAGAGACATGTCTGCCATATTTGTCGATCAGCGGTTTGGTCATGGTGGCGTTTCAACGGTGTTGTTGAGTTTGCGGGCTTTTTGCAATCGTTGTGAGCCGACTGTGGCACAGCAGACGGGGTTTTGACCAGTCTGTTTCGGTCTGTGGTGTTCACCTTTCCGTCAGGTGAAAACGATATGAGCCACGATCCCAAAACAGATCGCAGCTCATATATTCGTTCGTTAAGGGTAACCGTCAGGTAACGGGTGCCCGCAGGTCGACGATCACTTTGATAATTTAGCGACGTCGGCATCAATGCATTTGACCACTTCGCGCAGGGTGGCGACGTTTTCGCGGCCCATCCGTGCGACCAGTTCGGCGGAATGTTCCGGCACGGCAAGCGTTTTGCGCACATCGGCAAACAGCGCATCAAGCAGGCGGATGCAATGGGTTTCGGTGAATTCCCAACGTTCTTCGCCGTGGACCATGTTGTCATTGACGAGCTGGATCAGCCATTTCTTGCGGTGTTCATAATTGCTGAAATGCAGTGCCATGCGGGCAAACACCAGATTGATCCGCGACCGGACTTCCGGGGTTTTGGCCAGATGATCCCAGTATTCGGAAGGATTGCGCAACTCGTCATCATCATTGGCGTGGGCTTCGATGATTTCATGAATTTCACGATCGATTTCCTGAAGCATGTCCATGCCGACCATCATGCGGATGACCTTGAAGAAAGGCTGCAGGATGGTGCGGGACAGAGCGCCATGTTCGATGTCGCCGGCTGCATTGCCTTCAAGCAGATGATCAAAGCGCGAGACCAGCAGACGCCCGAACGGATCGTGACGCAGGGCTGCATGTTCGCGGGTCTTGATCGCTTCGAGGTCGCTTTCAAGGATCGCCCATGCATTGTCGAACAAATCTTCGTTGTCGCGCAGGCTATTGAGCGATTTCAGGATCTGTTCTTCGGTAACGGAACCGCCATGGTTGCGGGCAACATGCACAAGACCCTGGGCAAATTGTTCCAGCACGGTAAAGGCCGCGACGTGGTGGCGCTGTTTAAAGCTGTCACGCGGTGGTTTATTGGCTGCGATCATGGGCTTCGAAACCTTCTTAAGACTGTTGTGCTCGTGTCAGGTTCATCTATCGAGTGTATGATAGAGTCCATCTTTATGGTGAATTGATTAACAATTCGATCCGAGCAATCCATGTGCCAAGCGTTGCCTTCAAGGACCGGTTGCAGGAAGGGCGCTTATTCGTAGCCCGCCGCGGCTTCGACAATTTCCAGAACGACATAGCGCTGGCGGATGATCTGGCGACCGGCCTCTTCGAAATTGACAGCGATTCGATCTCCGTCAACGGCCTGAATGCGGCCCAGTCCCCAGTCCGGTTGATTGGGATGACGCACGATGGCGCCTGGCGTCAGCAAGAAATCCATTGGGTGCTCTGTATCCTGTGTTGCTCGCTTCAATATAGGTCGTTTGCCGAGGTCGCGCAATTTGCGGCTGCGTGTTGCGGACCGGATATCGGGGCCGATATCGCACAGCGGCAAAATTTGCCGGGTCGGAAAAGCCTGATTTTCGAGCGTGCTAAATAAGCTCTTAATATATCGGCGGCAATCTTGTGGCTTCTGCGAGTGACCTGTTTGATCAGAACAGACCATTCGGGAAGCGCATCGTGTCTTGGGGCATGATGTTGTGACGATACGCAAAGACCTTGGAGAGCCCGCGCTATGGAAGAGGATGCCACCCTTGAACTGACCTTGATCGAACTGATCAGTTCGCGGATCTGTCATGATCTTGTCGGTCCGGTCGGGGCGGTCAATGCCGGGGCAGAACTGATGGGGGAAGACGGGGTTAGCGACGATGAGGCGCTGGCACTCATGCGCAAAAGCGGTCTTGAGGCCGCACGTCGTTTGCAACTGTTCCGGTTGGCCTTCGGCCGTGCGGGCAGCAGTGCCGATACCGCCGCGATGCGTGAAGCGGCAAAACAGACTTATGCCGCCGAGGGGAAGGTCGCACTTGATTGGCCGGATCTTCCGATTGATCCATCTCACGGGCGAATCGTATTGAACATGGTTATGCTTGCCCGTGAAGCTTTGCCGTTCGGTGGAACGCTTTCGGTTATGCGCGACTCCGGTAAAGTAACGGTTCTGGGCGAAGGCAAACGCGCTGCCTTGCGCCCTGAAATCATGAATGTATTGGAAAAAGAAGTTTCTACTGATGCACTCGATCCGCGCAATGTTCAGGCGTTTTTCTTGCGGAAACTGGCTAAACTCGGGGGTGGAGTGCTTTCGGTCTTGCAACAGGACGGAAATATTGCATTGATCTATGGATAAAAATTTTACCGGCAGGTCTGGTAATGGCGTGCAATAGCTTCTACCTAAGATACCGAAGTATAGTGTAATTGTACCAATTGGCGTTTTAATGGGAGTTCCAGTTCCGACAAGCTATTGATTGTTGGAGATTTGGAGGGGGTATATGGACGATCTTTTAAGTGAATTTCTGACCGAGACTTCTGAAAGCCTGTCGACGCTTGACGTCGAACTGGTGAAGCTGGAACAGAACCCGAATGATCCGGACATCTTGTCCAATATTTTCCGCTTGGTTCACACCATTAAGGGCACTTGCGGCTTTCTTGGCCTGCCGCGCCTTGAGGCTGTTGCCCACGCTGGCGAGAACGTGCTCGGTAAAATCCGTGACGGCGAACTGGTGGTGACACCTGATGCCGTGACGCTTGTTCTTGAGTCGATTGATACCATTAAGTATCTGCTGGGCGAGCTCGAACAGAATGAAGCAGAGCCGGACGGAAATGATGCTGACCTGATTGGTCGTCTGAACCACTTTGCCGATACCGGCCAAATTCCGGGTGGTGCGCCGGCTGCTGCAGCAGCCCCGGCAGCAGAGGAAGCCGACGAAGAAGTTCCGATGACGGACGACGAAAAACTGCAGGCTGCTTTTGACGCCGCAGAATACGATCCCGATTTCGAAGTTCCTGACGAACCGGCGGCCGCCGCTGAACCGGAGCCGGAAGCACCGGCAAAACCGGCTGCTCCGCCCGCCGCTGCGAAATCCCAGGAAGTTGCGCCGGCCAAAAAGGCTGCAGAAAAGCCAAAGGCAGAGGCGCCGCGCGCGGAAGCCAAGGAAAGCTCGGTTGCAGCCCAGACCATTCGTGTGAATGTCGAGCTGCTTGAAAACCTGATGACGCTGGTTTCCGAACTCGTCCTGACCCGTAACCAGCTTCTGCAGATGGTTCGCGGCAAGGATGACAGTGAATTCACCGTGCCGTTGCAGCGCCTGTCGCACATCACGACCGACCTTCAGGAAGGCGTGATGAAGACCCGTATGCAGCCGATCGGCAACGCATGGGCAAAACTGCCGCGTATTGTTCGCGACCTTGCCCTTGAGATGAACAAGAAAATCGATCTGCAAATGATCGGTGCCGACACCGAACTGGATCGTCAGGTTCTTGAACTGATCAAGGACCCGCTGACCCACATGGTGCGTAACTCTGCCGACCATGGTCTGGAAGATATTCCGGGCCGCCGCGATGCGGGCAAGCCTGAAACCGGTACGGTCACGCTGAATGCGTATCATGAAGGCGGTCATATCATCATCGAGATTTCCGATGACGGTCGTGGTCTGAACCTTGAGCGCATTAAAGCCAAAGCCATTGCCAACGGCCTTGCGACCGAAAGCGAGCTTGAAGGCATGGGTGAACAGCAGATCCAGCAGTTCATCTTCAAAGCCGGTTTCTCGACCGCTGAAAAAGTGACATCGGTTTCCGGTCGTGGTGTGGGTATGGACGTTGTGCGTACCAACATCGAAAAGATCGGTGGTACGGTCGAACTGAAATCGGTCGAAGGCCGTGGGTCGACCTTCATCATCAAGATCCCGCTGACGCTGGCGATTGTGTCGGCCCTGATCGTGGAAAGTGGCGGCGAACGCTTTGCCATTCCGCAGATCAGTGTTCTGGAACTTGTTCGTGCATCGAACAACTCCGAACATTCCATCGAACGCATTCACGATACGCCGGTCCTGCGCCTGCGTAACCGTCTGCTGCCGCTGGTCACGCTCAAGAAAATTCTTGGTCTTGATACCACTCAGGAAAGCGACGATGCCGTCGATGAAGAAGCATTCATCGTGGTTGCACAGGTTGGTACCTATTCGTTCGGTATCATCGTTGACCGCGTGTTCGACACCGAGGAAATCGTTGTTAAACCGGTGGCCCCGATCCTGCGCGATCTGTCGCTGTTCTCGGGTAACACCATCCTTGGCGACGGTAGCGTGATCATGATCCTTGATCCGAACGGCATTGCAACCCGCACCGGCGAAATCACCGTTGGTGGTTCGCAGGGTGTCGAAGGCAAGGCCAAGGCCGATGCATCGGATCGCGAAACCACATCCATGCTGGTCTTCCGGGCCGGTGGCAGCGAAGTGCGCGCGGTTCCGCTGGCACTGGTTGCCCGCCTTGAAGAAATTGATGTCGAGAATATCGAACATTCGAATGGCCGTCCGCTGGTCCAGTACCGCGGCAAGCTTATGCCTCTTGTCTTTATCGACGGTAGCTACCAGATGAAGGCAGAAGGCCGTCAGCCGACCCTTGTGTTCCAGGATCGTGAACGCACCATGGGTCTGGTTGTCGACGAGATCGTCGATATTGTTGATGACGTGCTGAATGTTGAACTGACCGCGGATCAGGATGGTCTGGTCGGTTCGGCCGTGATTGATGGCAAGGCGACCGACCTTATTGATGCAGGCTACTATCTTGAACTGGCGTTCAGCGACTGGTTCGGCACCGAAGATAACGGCGGCGAGAAGAAGCGTGTTCTTCTGATCGATGACAGCCCGTTCTTCCGTAACCTGCTGACGCCGATGCTGTCGGTTGCCGGTTTCAATGTGACTGCGGTTGAAAATGCAGAACAGGCCATGGACCTTAAAAACCGTGGTGTTCTGTTTGACGCGATCATCAGTGACATCGAGATGCCGGGCATGAACGGCTTTGAATTTGCCGAAGCGCTTCAGGATGATGCAGAATGGGGTGAAATTCCGATTATTGCCCTGTCTTCGCACACCAAAGAGGAAGACTTCGAACGCGGCCGTCAGGTCGGTTTCAGCGACTATGTGGCCAAATTTGATCGCGATGCGCTTGTCTCGACCCTGATCCAGACACTGAGCAGCATGTAAGCGGGAGAACAGTCCTATGAGCGATAAAAACGCACTCGTCCCGAGCCAGGAAAAAGGCGGCGCCCTTGAACTTGGTGGTGACAGCCAGGATTTCGTGACCGCGAATATTGGCAAGCAGCTTTTCGGTATCCCTGTCCTGACCGTTCAGGATGTCCTGGGGCCGCAACGCATTACCCGTATCCCGCTTTCACCGCCGGAAGTGGCCGGATCGTTGAACCTTCGTGGTCGTATCGTGACCGCGATTGATGTCCGCAAACGTCTTGGTCTGCGTGACCGCGAAGACGATGAACCGGGCATGAGCATCGTTGTCGATGAAGGTGGCGAGCTTTACAGCCTGATGGTCGATCAGGTGGGTGAGGTTCTGAGCGTTCCGAAAAAGGCGTTTGAACAGAACCCGGCAACGCTTGATCCGCGCTGGCGCGAGTTTTCGGACGGTATTTTCCGTCTCGACAAGAAGCTTCTGGTGATTCTCGACGTGACCCGTCTGCTTGATTTCACGTCTTCGATCAAGCAGGCCGGTTAACCTGATTTCCCATGCCGGGCACGCAATGTGCCCGGTTCCTGCCATTGTGGCTTAACGACCTAAGTAAGCGAGAAGGAAGTCGATGAAGAGTTGTCTCGTCGTCGATGATTCGAAAGTCATCCGGATGGTAGCAAGACGCATTCTCGAGGAAATCGGGTTTGCGGTTGTGGAGGCAGTGGACGGTCAGGAGGCACTTGATAAGTGCCTTGAGTCCATGCCCGACGCGGTTCTGCTTGATTGGAACATGCCCGTCAAAAGTGGGATCGAGTTCCTGCGTGAACTGCGTGCAACGCCTGGTGGCGATGATCCTGTTGTTGTGTTCTGTACAACTGAAAACGACCTTGAACACATTCAGGAAGCCATCACCGCTGGCGCGAACGAATACATCATGAAGCCGTTCGATAGCGAGATCATCCAGGCCAAGTTCGAGCAGGTCGGCCTGATCTAGGCCGGGGTGCTCACGAACCTGTAAGCCTTCAAGATCCGATCTCCATCATCAAGCGGGGACGCTACCACGTGGAAGAAACGCCCATCCATTCGCCATACAAAGTCCTGATCGTGGATGATTCCGCCATCGTGCGCGGACTTGTTACACGTATGATGACCGAAGACGCCGAAATCGAAGTCGTCGGATCGGTCAGCAATGGCGAAGAAGCACTGGCAGTCATGGAAAAAGGCGGCATCGAAGCCGTTGTTCTTGATATCGAAATGCCGGTGATGGATGGTTTGACGGCCTTGCCGAAACTGTTGGAGATTGATCCGACAGTCCGCGTGATCATGGCGTCCACACTCACCAAACGAAATGCCGATATCAGTTTCCAGGCAATGACGCTGGGGGCTGTGGATTACATCCCCAAGCCCAGCTCGTCAAAAGACCTGAATGTCGGCGAGGGGTTCCGCGAAGAACTTCTCGACAAGGTGAAAGCCTGGGCTGAACAGCGTCGCAAGATGCTTGAGGTCGAAGAAGCTGCCGCGGCAGAAGCGGCTGCTGCCCAAGCCGCCCCCGAACCGGAACCAGAGGAAAAATCAGCTGCGCCCGATGCCGAGGCATCTGAGCCGGATGACGCAGCTTCTGGCGGCAAGGCGGCTGCTTTCCGAGCGGAAATGTCGGTCGAACATCAGCAGCTTCACAAACAAGGCCGGATCCAGCGCAAACGATTTACCGCCGAATTGCGCCCCCGCCCGATGCAGCAACACCGCCCGCAACCAACCCAGATGCGCCAGACGCCGATGCCGCAGCAACCGGCACCAAAGCCGCAACCGGCCGCACCGGCATCGTCGGAGGCCGCAACGCAGGCCGCAAAACCGGCTACCAACCCGGCTGGTGGTGCGGCAGCGCGTTCGACGACACCGTCACGCGATCCGGGCAGACTTATTCGCGATGCGGCCATTGCCGCCGGCGGGCAGGGCAAAACCGTGCCCAAAATGCCGGAACGCCCCGCCACAGCTGCACCCAGCGCAAGAACGGCACCGCCGGCCAAACGACCAACCGCACCCGCGCCGCAAAAAAGTGCGCGCGCCCAACAGGCCCGTTCGGCAAGTGCACCCGCCCCTGCAAAACGCCAGTCCGCGCGCGGTGGTGTCACGCTGCTTCCGGAAAAACGCATCAATGTCGAAGCCATCGCGATTGGCAGCTCGACCGGTGGGCCGCAGGCCTTGTTTGAAGTGTTGCGCGGCCTGAATGGCGTGCGTCAGCCGATCTTCATTACCCAGCATATGCCAGCCACCTTTACCACCATACTGGCAGAGCACATCACCCGTCTGACCGGGCTTAAATGTCAGGAAGCACAAAACAATATGCCAATTGTTGGTGGACAGGTTTATCTTGCCCCCGGTGATTACCACATGACTGTAGAGGGGCGTGGTGCCAGCCGGCATCTGAAACTGAATCAGAACCCGCCCGAGAATTTCTGTCGTCCGTCGGTCGATCCGATGTTGCGCAGTCTGGTCGCGAGTTACGGAGGAAACATTCTGACTGCAATACTTACCGGAATGGGGCAGGATGGTATGCTTGGTGGACGTGACGTGGTCAATGCGGGGGGCATGGTCGTGGCACAGGACGAGCAGAGTAGCGTTGTATGGGGGATGCCGGGCGCTGCGGCGCATGCCGGTATCTGTTCTGCGGTTTTGCCGGTGGGTGGGATTGCGGCCTATATCAAAAAATTCGCGGGGGGTCGTTAACCCACAATGATGAAGCCGGATGACTTCGAGTTTGTAAGCAGATTGATCAAGTCAAAGTCCGGGCTCGTGTTGAGCCAGGATAAGACTTATCTGCTCGAAAGCCGGTTGATGCCGATTGCACGCAAACGGGGTCTCAAGGACCTGACGGAGCTGATCGGTACGCTGCGCGGTGGCGACCGCAATCTGGTCGAAGAAGTCGTTGATGCGATGACGACCAATGAGAGTTTCTTCTTCCGCGATACCAAACCGTTTGACCAGTTCCGCCATGTTGTTCTGCCACACATGATCAAGACACGTGCGTCGAAAAAACATCTGCGCATCTGGTGTGCTGCGGCGTCTTCCGGGCAGGAACCCTATTCGCTGGCGATGATCCTGGATGAATTCAAGTCGCAGCTCGCTGGCTGGCGGATCGATATCGTCGGGACTGATATCTCGCGCGAGATCCTGACCAAGGCGCGCGCAGGCCTGTATTCGCAGTTCGAAGTCCAAAGGGGCCTTCCGATCGGTCTTCTGGTCAAGTACTTCCAAAAGAAGGAAGACCAGTGGCAAATCTCGGCCGATATCCGGTCCAAGGTGCAGTACAAGGAATTCAACCTTCTGGAAGATTTCCGTCCGCTTGGGCAGTTTGACGTCGTCTATTGCCGTAACGTGCTGATCTATTTCGATCAACCGACCAAAAGCGACGTCCTTTCGCGTGTTTCCGCCTTGATGCCAGATGACGGTTTCCTGTTCCTTGGCGGAGCAGAGACGGTTCTGGGCATTTCCGACAAGTTCAAACCGCTTGCGCGTCAACGTGGCATTTATCAGCTTAACCGTCCGGGGGCACCGGAAGTCGATCTGACCGCGCTTGAAAAGGTGCAGGCGGGGGCCGCCAGTGCGGCCGGTGCTGCTGCACCCGGGGGCTTGGCCTTCCAGAAGCCCAAACACATGCAAACCGGTGCCGCGACCACGACCGGCACAACGGCCCGCCCAGCAGTCGGAACAACAGGAACAACCGGAACAGCAGGGACGGCAACAACCCGCCCCGCAGGTTCAGGTTTTGGCGCGACGTCGACCCAGCGCCCGCTTGGCACCACCCCGTCAACCACCCGCCCGGGAACCACCGGAACCGGCAGCACGGGATCGGGCACAACTGGCAGCGCGTTCAGCAGACCGTCAGGTTCGACTGGTACAGGTTCAACCACACGTCCGGGAACAACGGATACCACGGGTTCGACCTATCGCCGCCCGCTTGGCACCGGAACCGGTGCAGGTGCAGGTGCAGGTGGTACGACGCAACGACCGGGGACAGGCAGCAGCAATACAAGCGGTTCCAGCGGAACCACGCGCCCGTCCACGACCTTTGATCGGTCCCGCTTTGGCAAACCGGACGACAAGAAGTAGCTGACAGTTGGTTTCTTGCCGACTGTTCTGTTGAACTGAAAGTCGGGAAGGCCAATGACCTCAAATCCATCAAACACGATCGCCTCACCGCGTCAGGACCTTCGCCGTGTCCAGCGCCGTCGCAAGCTTGCCATTGCAGGTATTGCGCTGTTGGTGCTGTGTGCGCTGCCGCTTATGCAGTCGCTGGCACAGGTGGAGATGTTTACCCATGAAACGGTCGAGACCGGCGGGATTGTCCTGATCCTGATGGCCATTTTCGGGCGGGCCTGGTGCACGCTCTATATCGGCGGGCGCAAGGCGCGCGATCTGACCGATACCGGCCCCTATTCCATCAGTCGCAATCCGCTTTATATGTTCAGCTTCATCGGCGCAGTCGGCATTGGCGCGCAAACCGGTAGCCTTTTGATTGCCCTGTTGTTCGGGGTGGCGGCGTTTGGTGTGTTCTTGCCGGTGATCCTGCGCGAAGAAAGGGCGCTCGAGACACTTTTTGGTGCATCGTTTGAAGATTACAAGACGCGCGTGCCGCGCTTTGGTCCCCGGTTTGGCGCCTGGCGCGATGCCGAGATCCTTGAAGTTCGCCCACATCTTTTGTGGCGCACATTGCGCGACGGGCTGGTCTTTCTGATGGTGATCCCGATTTTCGAACTGATTGATCGGTTGCAGATCAGCGGCCTTGTTGATCCGCTTATCTATTTGCCGTGATCGGAAACGAAAAACGCCCCGGATATGAACCGGGGCGTTTTTCGTATAGCGGCAACTGTTGGGGCGGCATCAGGCATGCCTGATACCAAGTTCCCGAAAATCAGGCCGCAGCGCTGTTGGTGTCGGGATCGCGCAGGACATAGCCCCGGCCCCAAACCGTATGGATGTAATTGTCGCCCTTGGTCGCAGACTGGATTTTCTTGCGCAGTTTGCAGACAAAGACGTCAATGATCTTGAGTTCCGGCTCGTCCATACCGCCATAAAGGTGGTTGAGGAACATTTCCTTGGTCAGTGTCGTGCCCTTGCGCAGCGACAGCAGTTCCAAGATGCCATATTCCTTGCCGGTCAGATGCAGCGGTTTGCCATCGACATCGACGGTGCGTGCGTCCAGGTTGACGTTGAGCTTACCGGTCGAAATCATCGACTGGGCATGACCGCGTGAACGGCGAACAATTGCCTGCACACGTGCCAGAAGTTCGGTTTTCTCGAAAGGCTTGGTCAGATAATCATCTGCGCCAAAGCCAAGGCCTTTGACCTTGTCTTCGGTTTCGGTCAGACCCGACAGGATCAGGACCGGTGTTTCGACGCGTGCGTCGCGCAAACGTCTCAGGACCTCGTAGCCGTCAATATCTGGCAGCATAAGGTCCAGAAGAATAATGTCATAATCGTAAAGCTTGCCGATCTCGAGACCATCTTCCCCAAGGTCGGTAGTGTCAATCACCATGCCCTCAGACTTAAGCATCAATTCGATGCTGTCAGCATAGGTGTTGTCATCCTCAACAAGCAGCACCCGCATGTCTCTGCTCCGTTACCGTGTTCCGCAATAAGTCCGTGTTGATCCGGTAGATCGACAAGCGCCCCAACGATTGCCGGCCTTTGGGAAATTTTCCCCATTCGGTTAACGATACGTTGCTTTGCGACTCGTGGCAAGCAGGCGAGTCGCAACTTGTTAACTTTTTTTCGTTCAAAGAAGCGACTCGGGGACGGAACGCAAGTTTTCCCAACGGTTTGCGGTGTTAATTCCAAAAGCCTTATGCAACGAAAAAAAATCGATTTAATCGTCTACACGGCTTTTTAATACCGATTATGACTATATATTTGGTACGACGCGGTACGGTTTGCTACCCCTGTAACCGTTCGGCGGGGCAAATTTCCGTGTTACAAGAGTTGTTTGTACCATTTTCGCTGAAAAGAACCGCCCGTGTTTCAGATTGGCCGCAATATCGTCGCAGAACTCCGCCGTATTCCCGACTATCGCGTGGTTGGCCGGGTGACAGCCGTTTTGGGCCTTCTGGTCGAGATTGGCGGGGTTGAAGGTGCGTTGTCGGTTGGTGACCGGTGCAAGGTCAAACGGCGCGATGGCAAAACCGTGATTTGCGAGGTTGTTGGTTTTCGCAATGAACGCGGCCTTTTGATGCCGTTTGGTATTCTGGACGGGATCGGGATCGGCTGCGAAGTCGAACTTGGCGATACCCAACCGCAAGTCTATCCCGATGAAAGCTGGCTGGGCCGTGTGGTCAATGCCTTTGGCGAGCCGGTTGATGGCAAAGGCCCGCTGTCTGAGGGCAACCGACCTTATCCGATCCGCAACATGCCGCCATCGGCCCATTCGCGCCAGCGCGTTGCGGGCAAGATCGACCTTGGTGTGCGGGCGATGAACACGTTTCTGACCTGCTGTCGCGGACAACGTATGGGCATCTTTGCCGGGTCGGGTGTTGGTAAATCAAGTTTGCTATCGATGATGACGCGCCATACGACATCGGATGTGTCGGTGGTGGGGCTGATTGGCGAACGTGGCCGTGAAGCGCGCGAATTCATCGAAGATGATCTGGGCGAGGAAGGCCTGCGTCGTTCGGTCGTCGTCGTGGCGACATCGGATGAACCACCGCTGATGCGCCGCCAGGCGGCCTATATGACCATGGCGCTTTCGGAATATTTCCGCGATGTCGGGCGCGATGTCTTGTGCATGATGGATTCCGTGACCCGCTTTGCCATGGCGCAACGTGAAATCAGCCTGTCGGTGGGCGAGCCGCCGGCATCAAAGGGCTATACGCCGACTGTGTTTGCCGAATTGCCGCGTCTTTTGGAACGTGCCGGTCCCGGCGGGCCGGGGCAGGGATCGATCACCGGGCTGTTTACGGTTCTGGTTGATGGCGATGATCATAACGAACCGATTTCGGACGCGGTGCGCGGTATTCTGGATGGCCACGTGGTTCTGGACCGTGCGATTGCCGAGCAAGGCCGTTATCCGGCGATCAATATCCTGCGCAGCGTGTCGCGTACCATGCCGGGCTGTAATAACGAGGAAGAAAATCAGATCGTTGCCCGCGCGCGCCAGCTTTTGGCGACTTACGATGATATGGCGGAACTGATCCGTCTTGGCGCCTATCGCAAGGGAACTGATCCCAAGGTCGACGAAGCCATTCATTACTTCCCGCTGATCGAGGAATTCCTTAAACAGCGCAAGACAGAATGCACGCGCCTCAATGAGGGATATCTGGAATTGGCAAGGCGTCTGGACATGCTGGCCGAGCAACCCGACCAGCCTGCCCCTGCCCAAGGACAACCGGGGGGACAGGCGCGGCAAGCGGGAAGTGCCAAGCCGCAACAGCCCGCAGGAGGGCCGGAAATGCCAGCCCCCCGCCCGGCACCACCGCCGTCAATCGGGCCCAAGATCAATCGCGGACCCAAGGTCAATAGCCGGTCACAGCGTGACGGACAGGACCTGAACGCGGCCAAGCGGGCGCTGAGCGAAGGCGGGAATGACGGATCAGGGAATGGATCGTAATGATCGCGGATGCTAGGGGGTAACCCATGGCCAAGGATTTCAAAACGCTGGTGCGCATGCGCAAATGGGCGCTTGATGAAAAGCAGCGCCAATTGGGCGAGATGCTTGGGGTTTTGGGTAATCTTGAGGCGGAAAAAGAAGCCCTCGAACAGGCGGTGCTGGCCGAACAAAAGATCGCGGCCGAAAATCCGGAACTTGCCGGCTTTGCCTATGGCGGGTTTGCCACCGCGGTGATCGCCGAGCGTGAGGCAATCGAAAAAATGATTGCCGAACAGGAAGAAAAGATCGACGTCTTTCGCGATGAAGTTGCTGACGCCTTCAAGGAATTTAAAACTGCCGAAATTGCCGAACGTAATCGGCTTGAGGCCGAACGCGCCGAAGAAGACAAGAAAGAACAAGACGAACTTGACGAAATCGGCATGCGTTCGGCGACACGCGATGACGGGCTTATTTAAGCGCTACGTTCTCGCCTGACATTTCAGGCGAAACGGCGATGACGCGTTCAATGAAGGCGGCGATATTGTTCTTTGCGGAACCTTCGTTTGCCAGTCGCAGACGTTGGATCGCAAACGGAGAATCGCCAAAGGTCGCGGTATGGGTTGCCGGAATTTCTTCACTGAAAACAGTTTTGTCGCTGTCCTTTTCGATGATTTCGTAACGAACACGGGTTTTGACTGTCAGGTCCAGGCCAAACAGGGGCTGGTCAACCTCGAGCAACGTGACACGCAAACGATATGGCGCATTTTCATCAAGCTTTGCCAACAGCTGCGCGTTTTCAAGTGATGCGATCAAAGCCTTTTCAAAAGCCTGACTGCTGATTTCAGACGTCCACATCGGATTGGTTTCTTCGCCGCCATCGACCGATTTCACGACAATGCTGTCTTTGAAAGCCGAATTTTGCGTCGCGGCAGTGTCGATGCCTTCGGTCACCACCATGTTCTGGAACTCGGCCGGTGATGCGCAGGCGCTCAAAAGTGCCAAGCCCAGAATTGCTGCAGCTTTTTGGATGGCGGTCTTCATCTGTTTGATACTCCAGTAGAAATCAGAACCTCTGTCCGATTCAGGAATATCTCTTCAGATTGTTTTTGTGAATAGAAAACAATCTGAAATAGAACAGTTTTAACCGCGTTGGTGTTCTCAGACGGCGATATTAACGCCGGTTTCGATACCGGTTACGCGCTTGAGGTCGCTGGTTTTAAGCTCAAACACTGTTTTCGGCGTCCCGGCGGCAAGCCAGATGGATTTCTTTGCCAACAGCTTTTTGTCAATCAGCGTTTCCACGGGCTTGGCGTGGCCAAAGGGTGGAACGCCACCAATGGCGTAGCCTGTATGTTCGCGGACTTCGGCTGCATCGGCCTTGCGGACGGATAAACGCAGCAGGGCGGCGACCTTGTCGAGATCGACCTGATCGGCACCATTCATGATGATCAGGACCGGGCGGGATGCCTCGGTCATGAAGACCAGTGATTTTCCAATGTCGCTGATATCGCAGCCAATGGCGTTTGCAGCGTCAGCAGCTGTGCGTGTGCCTTCGGGAAACTCAAATACGTCGACGTTTTCAAGTTCGCGTTCCATGAAGGCGTTTGCCAGACATAGCGGCGGATCAACTTTTTTCATCAGCCATTCTCTTGCGCACGACGTTTGAGTTTACGTTTGTGGTTCAGAAGATTGAGCGTCTCGACCGACAGGCTAAAGGCCATTGCAAAATAGATGTAGCCTTTCGGTACGTGTATTTCGACCCCGTCAAGCAGCAACACAAACCCTACCAGAATAAGGAATGATAGCGCTAACATTTTGACAGAGGGATTTTGTTCGACAAAGTCGCCAATGGTCTTGGCCGCCATCAGCATCACCAGTACCGATGCGATGACCGCGATCACCATGATCGAGATATGATCGACCAGGCCAACTGCTGTAATGACGCTATCAAGCGAGAAAATCATATCAAGCAACATGATCTGCACGATGGTCATGGCAAAGCTTGACATGATTTTGCCCGGGCCGTGTTCTTCGGGCTCGTCAATGGTGTGATGAATTTCCTTGGACGCCTTGGCAATCAGGAACAGACCACCAACGATCAGAATCAGGTCACGCCCGCTGATATCGTGCCCGAAGGCGGAAAAGAGCGGTGCGGTCAGTTGCATGACCCATGTGATCCCGGCCAGCAACGTTAGCCGCATCCCCATCGCCGCCAAAAGGCCGATACGGCGTGCCGATGCCTGTTGGTTTTGCGGAAGTTTCGAGACAATCACCGACAGGAAAACGATGTTGTCGATGCCCAGCACAATTTCGAGCGCGGTCAGGGTGGCAAGGCCCATCCACATGTTGGGATCACTCATCCATTCAAACATCGAAAACTTCCTCAACAGGGGCGCAAAAAGCGAACAACTTGTTGCAGACAAAGTGTGTTTGATAGGCCCCTAACGCAAGCGTGAATTGATTTTATGTGCCGTCTGTTGAAAAACTGACGGGTATAAAACCAATCAACCAGTCACACCCGGCATGCGGGAAGGGCTTTGGGTCATCAGGTAAAAGGATTGTCCGAGATGCGATCAAAAATGCGCACTTTCGTTTCTGCTTTGGCGCTGGCAGTGGGGATTGCGACGACGACGTTGTCGACGCCTGCCTTTGCAGACCCGGCACCGGATGTCGGAAACTGGCAATCGGTTCTGGATCAGGCCCGTGGCCAGACCGTTTATTGGCATGCCTGGGGCGGGGAGCCGCGCATTAATGATTACATCGCCTGGGCGGGTGAACAGGTGCGCGAACGCTATGGCGTTGAGGTGGTACAGGTCAAACTGACCGACACCGCCGATGCCGTTACCCGCGTTCTGTCGGAAAAGACCGCCGGTGTCGATGATGGCGGTGCGGTCGACATGATCTGGATTAACGGTGAAAACTTTGCGGCGATGAAGCGCAATGATCTTTTGTTTGGTCCGTGGGCAGAACAGACGCCAAACTTTGCCTATGTCGATGTTGAAGGCAAACCAACCGTGATCAATGACTTCACGGTTCCGACCGACGGGCTTGAAGCCCCATGGGGGATGGCGCAGGTCAGTTTCTATTACGATACCGCCAAGCTTGATACCGTCCCGAAATCCGCCCAGCAATTGCTGGAATGGTTGGTGAAACATCCGGGGCGGTTTACCTATCCGCAGCCGCCGAACTATATGGGCTCGACCTTCCTTAAACAGATACTGACCGAACTGGTCAAAGACCCGAAAGTTTTGCAACAGCCCGCCGATGAAACCGATGCCGAGGCAACCCTGGCACCGCTTTGGGGTTATCTTGAAGATTTGCAGCCGCTTCTGTGGCGCGATGGTCAGGCCTATCCGCAGAACGGGGCATCGATGCGTACGCTTCTGGCGGATAACGAGGTCGATATCGCCTTTTCATTCAGTTCTGGCGAAGTGTCATCCGCGATCGAGGCGTTCGAGCTTCCCGACACCGTGCGTTCCTATGTCTTTGAGAACGGCACCCTTGGCAATACCAACTTCGTCGCCATCCCCTATAACGCATCGGCCAAGGCCGGCGCGGTTGTTCTGGCAGACTTCCTGATGTCACCCGAAGCGCAACTGCGCAAGCAGGACCCGCAATATTGGGGCGCGGATACGGTTCTGGCGATGGATAAACTTCCCCAAGATATGCAGGAAGCCTTTGCCAATCTTGATCTGGGCATCGCATCGCTTGCGCCCGCTGAGCGCGGCACCGTCTTGCCCGAACCACATCCAAGCTGGATGTCGCTTGTCGAAACAGAATGGCAGAAGCGTTACGGCGTTGTGCAATAATCGCGCATGCTGCGATTTATCCCGATCCTGACAATTGTTCTGATGATTGGCCCGGTTTCTGCCGGGCTGATCGGAACAATCTTGCCTGCGTTCGGGATATTGCCAGCCCTTGGCGGCACGACGCCCAGCCTTGAACCCTGGCAGGCTTTGGTGGCGCAGCCGGGCTTGGGCGCCTCGATCCGGCTTTCATTGGTCAATGGATTGATCGCAACCTTTGTCTCGGTTGCGATTGTCATGCTGTTTTGTGCCGCATGGCAGGGCACGCGCACTTTTCACGCCTTGCAACGGATCCTCTCGCCGATCCTGTCGGTACCGCACGCGACGGCGGCGTTTGGTCTGGCATTTTTGATTGCGCCATCGGGCTGGTTTGTTCGGGTGGTGGCGCAATTTACAGGTTGGGATCGGCCCCCGGATGTTGCGATCATCCATGACCCGTGGGGCATCGCCCTGATTGCAGGGCTGGTTGCCAAGGAAATCCCGTTTCTTTTTCTGATGACGCTTTCAGCCTTGCCACAGGCGGATACGGATCGCACGGCACAGGTCACGGCAAGTCTTGGCTATGGCAGGGTTGCCGGATGGTTCAAGGCAACATTGCCACGCATCTATCCACAGATCCGTTTGCCGGTTCTGGCGGTTCTGGCCTATTCGACGTCGGTTGTTGATGTGGCGATCATTCTGGCCCCGACAACACCGGCTCCGCTTGCGGTGCGCATTCTGGGATGGTTGTCCGATCCCGATCTTGCCTTGCGGTTCATGGCATCAAGTGCAGCCGTGCTGCAATTGCTGATCGTGATCGCGGCCATGGCAATCTGGATTGCGGGTGAGCGACTTGTCGCCGTGATTGGTGCCCGTTGGGCCATTGATGGCCAACGGTTCAAGCAAGATGGTGCTGTGCGCGGGGTGTCAGCAGTGATGGCGCTGGTGGCGGCCGGGACGGTGGTTCTTGGGCTTGTGGTTTTGCTGGTCTGGAGTGTCGCCGGGTTCTGGGCATTTCCCGATCTGTTGCCGCGTGGTTTTTCGCTGCGTCTTTGGGCGCGGGAACTTGATGCGATTGGCAATAGCCTGACCACCACCCTTCTGATCGGTATTCCGGCGGTTGTGATTGCCGCAACACTGGTTCTGGCCTGTCTTGAGAACGAAGTTCGCACCGGCAAGCCAGCCGGGCGCCGGGCGATGTTTTTAATTTACTTGCCGCTTCTGGTACCGCAAATCAGCTTCATGTTTGGTTTGCAGGTATTCTTTAGCCTGCTTGGGCTGGAACGTACCTTGGTGTCGGTTGTTCTTGGGCATCTGGTATTTGTCGCACCCTATGTGTTCTTATCGCTGTCTGAACCGTTTCGTGCCCTTGATCCGCGTTATGGGCAAACGGCCCTTTGTCTTGGCGCGTCGCCCACGCGGGTATTTTGGCAGGTGCGCTTGCCGCTATTGACCCGTGCGGTTTTAACCGCCGCCGCCGTCGGGCTTGCCGTGACGGTCGGGCAGTATTTGCCGACACTTCTGATCGGGGCAGGGCGCTTTGCCACCGTCACCACCGAGGCCGTAGCCTTGGCCTCGGGCGGGGATCGTCGGATGATCGGGATTTATGGCCTGTTTCAGATGGTTTTGCCGTTTGCCGGTTTTGCCCTGGCCTTGCTGATCCCGGCGGTTTTATTCCGTCACCGGCGCGGCATGGGCACCCAGAACAAAGGATGATAAGGATGCTACATGCCTGAAGTAGCCAAAAACGGTCTGGAATTACATGACGTGCGGGTGCGCCTTGACGGGCGTGAACTGGTTGCGGTCGATCTGACCATTGCGCCGGGCGAGATCGTGACCCTGATGGGGCCCAGCGGATCGGGGAAATCCAGTTTGCTTGGGCATATCTGTGGAACCTTGCCCGATGCGTTTGAGGTGACCGGCCAGGTGGTTCTTGATGGCAGGGTGCTTGATGGCTTGGCACCACAAGATCGTCATGTCGGCATTCTGTTTCAGGATGATTTGTTGTTTCCCCATCTTTCGGTGGGCGGAAATCTGGCCTTTGCCCTGCCCGCGCATATCAAGGGGCGTGCGGCCCGGCGGGCGCGGGTTGAGGCGGCACTTGGCAGTGCCGAGATGGACGGGTTTTATGATCGTGATTCGGCAACATTATCAGGTGGGCAGCGCGCGCGAGTGGCCCTGATGCGGGTTCTGTTGTCCGAACCTTGTGCCTTGTTACTCGACGAACCATTTTCAAAACTCGATAGCGGTCTTCGATCCCAGATCAGGTCGTTTGTGTTTGACCTGTGCCGCAAGAACAGCCTGGCGACCCTGATGGTAACCCATGACCCCGAAGACGGTGCGGCCGCGGGTGGGCGGGTCATTGAACTGCGCGGCTAGATACACGAACATGGATCGGTGACATGTTTTGAATTTTCTGGTATCGCGCGATGATTGGTCTTAAGAGCATCTTGTCGCAAAGAATGATCTTGGGCCCCGGACGTTAAATCAAAAGGCCCGTGCGGCCTGGAGAGTGTCGTAAATGTTCCCTGAAGAAATGTTTGCAATTGTCCCGGATGCGCTTGATCCGGCGACCTGTGACCGCCTGATCAATGGCTTTGCCCACGAGATGGATGAAGGCGGCCTCGTACAGGGGCAGGCCGCGACCCATATTCGCCGATCCAAAATCACCTGGTTTAACGAAGAACAGGAACCGGTTGTCTGTCGACGGATTGTCGATCTGGTTGCCGAGGTCAATCGCAACGTCTTTGACTTTTCCCTGACCGAGTTCGCCGAGGACGCCCAGATTGCTTGTTATGCCGGGGATTTGCGCGGCCATTATGACTGGCACAGTGATGTTGGTGCGTCAGACGTTGCGCGCCGTCGCAAACTGACCATGGTGATCCAGCTATCCGAGCCTGATCAGTATGAAGGCGGGCAATTACAACTTAACCCGGCCGGGCATTTTATCGATGCACCGATGGCGCGGGGATCCGCGATCTTCTTTCCGAGCTTTGTCTTGCACCGCGTAGCGCCGACCACGGCGGGGCTTCGTTATTCCCTGACCCAGTGGGTGCACGGGAACCCGTTCCGCTGATTGCTCAGTAACGTTCCAGACGATCCAGAAGACGCGGGTTGCCCCATTTCGGCTGGCGGTCTTCAAGGGCGGTTTCGTGGTGGAAGACCTGATCGTTATCGGCTGTCTGTTTGTCCAGACGCAGGCTGATCCAGCGCGGGACGAGTTCGTTGTTGAAGTCATCCATCAACAGAACGGCGGCGGCTTCGAAATTTTCAAACTCGATACTGGCGATTTCTGCGTAATATTCCGCGAGATTGCTGGTTTTAAGAATCAGGCGGTCGGGCACATAACGCAGTGTCAGGCGCGCCGGAAAGACATCCTTGGCACCGGTCAGATTGCTTTGCAGGGTAACGACATAATCAATCCTTGTGCCCGGGTTCGGCTCTGTCTGGATCAGATTACGGCGCTGATAAATCTCAAGCATGGCTTCCAACCGTTGTCATAAGAAGTAAATTCAAGGATACGTCCGCGCCCAAGGCAGGAAAAGCATTCATTTCAGAATGATGATGCTTATGCCTCGATCCCGTGGTGGGAATGCGGGTCCTTGCCATCGGGCACCGGACCAATTTCGACAAAACGCGACCCATCCTGAAACAGGATATGGCCGGTGTAACCGGCAATTTGAAGGGCCTCTCGGAAGATGCCGCGAATGTCATCGCGATTATGGGACTGCAGCGGGTTTTCGGTGCGGACAATCAGATCAAACTTGCTGTCCTCGCCCTTCACCAACCCATCAAGCTGCGTGTGACCCACCACACTGAAAGACAGATCCAGCAGGAAACGCGTGCCCTGATCATCGGGTTTGTCGGGATCATTTTCACGATCGGCATGCCGCCAACCCAGTTGAAGCTGTTCGATCTTGTCGCCCATATTGAACGGCATCGCCATCACGCGCCAGCCATCCGGACGTTCTTCGGTTGCCATCGCACGCAACTGGGCAAAATCACCTTCAAGCCGTTTAAGCCCGCCACCGTCTGTATCGGACAGTGTGGCCAGGCTGGTCGCGGCGCGATCGCCCAGCCAGCCACGCAAACTGCCGCCCTGACCTGTCATGGCAGCAAAGAAGAACATCATGGTGGTGGTCAGTTTGGGGCCAGCCTGGGGAATGTTGTTTAGCATGCTGAGTGCCGCACCCGGATCATGTTGCTGAAGGGCACTAACCGCCCTGTGCAGACTGTCCCAGTCATGGGTAAGGGCGGCGGCCTGACCGCGCGCGATTAATTGCGCCTCGGTCATCGGGATGGATGTCGATATCTTGGCACCGCCCGATGGATCAACGTTAAATGACAGGGTTGCGCCCGTGGGCGCGGGAACCGGCAATTTGATGCCAACAATCCCGGCAGAGGTGCGAAGGGCGGTGAAACCCTGTGGCAGCAGGCGGGCCTCGGCACTGTCAGGGGGCAAGACTGTCCCGGTCAGCATCAAGGTGCCAGCGGGGGCCTGCCCGGCGGCTGTTTGTGCGGCAATGGTTGGTCCCATTCCGGCAGCCATGCCGCCCGTGCCTGCGCCACCTGCCATACCCGCCGAACCAGCAGAACCGGCCTGGGCAGCAGACGCCATTGCATTGGCTGCTTGCTGTGCGGTTACCGTGCCCTGACCAAGGAAGATGACCTGTGTCTGGCTTCCGGCGGGCAACTGGGTGCCATTGGGCATGGTCAGGATGGATGTCGTCACTGCACCAAATGTCTGGCCGGGTGTCAGGCTGCTGCCCGCGATATTTCCGTTGGCAAGGGCACCGGTCACCCCGGATCCCCCCGGTGACAGGGTTTGCGGCAGAAGTTGCAGACGCATGCCATCGGCAGGGTTGCCGCCCGTTGTGGATTGGCCGGTGCCGGGATTTGTTGTCGGAATGCGGGCCCACAAAAGATCGCCGAGATTACTCGGAAGCGGGGTGGGGATCCTGACCGTGACCGAACCAAGGGCGGTGGCAAGGGTCAGTTGATTGCCCGATTGTGATTGAACCGAGGCCTGCAACAACGTTTCGACCGGGAGCTTTGCCAGTGCGGCAGCGACCTGTTGCGGGGTGGCGGTTGTGACGGTTGCATTGATTTGTGCCGGAACCGAACCCTGATTGGCCTGCCCGGCAGTGCCACCCGCCGAAGCATGTCCACCGACGGCAGGGCCGGGCGATATTGCTTGTGGCGGGAGCGTCATGACAACCTACTCCTCAAGAAGGGTTTGGGCGATTGCCTCTATATCCTGGGCGGCATCGCAGTTCGGATGACGGGTCAGAAGCGGCGTCTGGTTGCGGATGCATTCCGATACCTTGGAATCCGCACGAATAACGCCAAGCAACGGCGGCGAAATCTTCAAGAAGCCCTCGCACGCCTTGAGAAGCTTGTTGTAGATCGCCTGACCTTCTTTCTTGTCCTTGGCCATGTTGACCACCACCCGGATATCGGTTTTCGGGCGGGCCATATGGGTGATCTTGATAAAGGCATAGGCGTCGGTCAAAGACGTCGGATCACCGTTGGTAATCACAATTACCGTATTGGCAAGGCCGGTCATCTGGCGCACGCCCTGATCAACACCGGCACCAAGATCAATCAGTACCTTATCATATTCCTTGCCGGTCTGGAGCAATTCGTCCGACAGCGCCTGAAGCCGGGTGGCCGGAAGGTTGGCAAGGCTGCCCGATCCGCTGCGCCCGGCAATGATATCAAAATCACCGTCCGGGAAGTGGGTTACCGCGTCTTTCAGGCTGATCCGCCCGGCAATCACGCCGCCCAGATCATATTTCGGCATCAGGCCAAGCTGAATGTCGATGTTGGCCAAGCCAAGGTCACCGTCAAACAAAAGGGTCTTGTGGCCTTCGAGAACCATCGCATGGGTCAGGGTAATGGAAAACCAGGTCTTGCCAACGCCGCCTTTGCCAGATGCAACTGCAAGGACATTGCGGCCTTTGGCCCGCGGGGCAGATTTGGGTGATGCATCAGACTTGGTAGTCATTTCACGACCTCGGAGAAGCTCGGTTTCGCGGTATCAGCGCGATGGGACGGTATCAGAAGTTTTGCCAAGGCAAGGGGACTAAGGGCGGTGAGGCCGTCCGCAACCTGGGCCGTCATACTGACATTACAAAGGGAAAGATTTCCTGAATCGGCTCCATATAGCGCACCGCCAAGTCGGGCGGCAACATCAAGTCGCGAGATCACGACACGTGTTGCGCCACCATCGGCAAAGGCATTGGCAATGTCAGCCGCCTCATAGGCATCAATCCCCGCAGGGTTCACCAGTACCGGTTCACTCGGCACCGCTTTCATGAATTCACGAAGCGTGCCAATTTCGGTTTCAAGATAGGGGTTGCAGCTTGCCGTATCGATCAGGATGACATCGGCTTCGCGGATTTCGCCAAAGCGCGCCTTGAGGTCGTCCGGTGATTTCGCCGCAAGCAGATCAATCTTGAGAATTCTCGTAAAGGCCTCAAGCTGGGCCATGCCACCGGCACGTTTGTAATCGGTTGAAAGAACAGCAACTTTGCGTTTTTTCATCACCGCACGTGCCGCGGTTTTGGCAACCGCCAGTGTTTTACCTGATCCGGGCGGGCCAACGAAGGCCAGCGCGCGCGGCGTGTTCTTTTCCGGAAGGGGCGAGAAATCAAAGATTTCATCAAGCGCACCGGCCAGCAATTGTTGCTCGGATGCAGCAGCCGTTTCGCGCCCCATCAAATCGCACAGGCGAATACGAAGCCGTTCCGGCAAATTATGCCGCGTCAGGGCGGCTTCCACCGCATCAAGCTGTTCCTGAAGTGCCGGGGCCGGACCGTCGTCATCGCCATAGTCGGGATCACGATCAAGGGCGGCCGTCAGGCGCACACCACTGCCGGGAATATCCTGTGTGGAGACGATGATGGCATCGGTGCCCATGTGCTCTTTAACGAGCCCCATCGCCTCTGTCATGGTGGGGGCGGTGAAGGTCTTAAGACGCATTCAGTTCCCCCCGGTTTTTCATTTCCGCAAGCAGGGCGGTTTGCTTGATCATCGCCATCACACCTGCCCCAGCGTTTTCAGCTGTGCCTTGGGGTGGATTTCGTTTTGCGACATCACCACGGTGCTTGGGCGGAAACGCTCTACGATGGATCGCACATAGGGCCGGATGCCCGGGCTGGTCAGAAGAACCGGGCTTTCGCCCATCATGCCAAGGCGCTCGAACGTCGTTCTGACCTTGTTGATGAATTCCTGAAGCTGGCTTGGCGGAATGGAAAGCTGCTTTTCCTCGCCCTGACCAACCAGGCTTTCGGCAAAGATCTGTTCCCACTGCGGCGACATGGTGACCAGCGGAATGACACCATCCTGATTGGTATTCACATCCGACAACTGACGCGCCAGTCGTGATCGCACATGTTCGGTCATGAAGGTCGGGTTGCGGGTAAAGGCAGTTGATTCGGCAATGCCTTCAAGGATGGTCGGCAGATCGCGGATGGAAACGCGTTCGGTCAAAAGGTTTTGCAATACGCGCTGAACACCGCCAACCGAAACCTGACCCGGAACGATATCCTCGACCAGTTTTTTCTGGTCTTCATCAAGTTCATCAAGCAACTTTTGCGTTTCGGCATAAGACAGCAGTTCGGGCATGTGATCCTTGATCACTTCGGTGATGTGGGTCGTGATCACGGTTTGCGGATCAACCACCGTATAGCCACGGAACATCGCCTCTTCCTTCATGCCCTGTTCGATCCACATGGCCGGCAGGTTGAAGGTCGGCTCCATCGTCTTTTCGCCCGACAGGGTAATTTCCTCGCCGCGCGGATCCATCACAAGCAACATGTTCGGGCGCAGATCACCGCGGCCTGCCTCGATCTCCTTGACGCGGAGCACATAGGTGTTGGCGGGCAGTTGCATGTTGTCCTGAATGCGCACCGACGGCATGACAAAGCCCATATCACCGGCAAGTTGGCGACGGAGCGCCTTGATCTGATCGGTCAGTTTCTGGCCGCGTTCGGTACTGATCAGCGACAGCAACCCATAGCCCAGTTCAAGACGCACATAGTCCATACGAAGCGCATTGGCGATGGGTTCTTCCGGCGGTGGGCCAGCGGCATCGGCCGCGGCCTGGGTTTCTTTCATCTGTTCTTCGGCAACGGCTGCGTTCTGGCGTTTGCTCATGTAGTAGGCGAGATACCCCAACCCGATCGCCAATCCGAGGAACCAGATCATCGGAATGCCCGGCAGAAGGGACATGCCCCCCATCAGGGCGGCAGCAACGCCAAGGGCCGCCGGATAGTTACTGACCTGCCCGAAAACGGCCTTTTCGGTTGCGCCATCAAGGCCACCCTTGGTGACCAGAAGGCCTGCTGCGGTCGAAACGATCAGGGCCGGGATCTGGGACACCAGACCATCGCCAACGGTCAGGATCGTGTAGGTTTCGGTTGCCTCGGCAAGGGAAAGGCCCATCTGGGCGGTGCCGATGATGATGCCGCCAATCACGTTGATAAACGTAATCAGAATACCGGCAACTGCATCGCCACGGACAAACTTCGATGCACCATCCATCGACCCGAAGAAGGAACTTTCATCTTCAAGTTCCTTACGGCGGGCCTTTGCCTGTTCTTCATTGATCAGGCCCGATGACAGGTCGGCGTCAATCGCCATCTGTTTGCCGGGCATCGCATCAAGGGTAAAGCGTGCCGCGACCTCGGCAATACGGCCGGAACCCTTGGTGATGACGACAAAGTTGATGATGACAAGGATGGCAAAGACGATAATCCCGATGACGAAATTGCCCGAAATCAGGAAGCTGCCAAACGCCTCGATCACGGCACCGGCGGCATGGGTACCTTCGTGCCCATAACCAAGGATCAGTCGGGTTGTCGCAATGTTCAGCGCAAGTCTGAGCGACGTCGCCACCAGCAGGATCGTCGGGAAAGAGTTGAATTCAAGCGGTTTCTGGATGAACAGCGATGTCATCAGGATCAGCACAGAGAAGCTGATCGAAAGGGCCAGCATGAAATCAAGCAGCCAGGGCGGCATCGGGAACATCATGACCACAAGGATCATGATAAAGCCGAGCGCCATGGCGATATCGCCACGTTTCATGGCCGAGGCGACACGCGACTGAATGGCGCCGAGATTTAACCCGCCCGGCGCACCGCCGCCGGGGCCGTCAGAGCCGCCGGAACCAGTCGGTGTGATGTCTTGACCTTCGGCCATTGTCTTTGCTTGTTATCCTGTTGCTTGCTCGATGTTCGTTGCGCCTTTACCTGCCTTGAAGATGGGGACAGCGCGCCGAAATTTCATGTTCAGTCGTGACCGTCGCCCGGAGCCGGTACAGCAAGTCCTTCGTCGGTATACTGACGCAGCTTGTTGCGCAGGGTCCGGATGGAAATGCCAAGAATGTTGGCCGCATGGGTGCGGTTGCCAAAGCAATGCTTGAGCGTATCAATGATCAGATCACGTTCGACATCAGCAACAGTGCGCCCGACAAGCGCCGAGGTCACAGAACCGTTTCCAGCCGTGCTTTCATCAGACGCACCATCATCGCCGCTGTCTGCGTCATCATCGCGAGAAGGGGCCTCATTCGCCGGTGCGGATGGGGCAGGTGCAGGTGCAGGTGCACTGGGGTGATAGGCCGATGATGCCGCGCCATAGGCGGCATTTGCACTGGCATAGGCCGAACTGGCGCGTGCCGTCGTAGATGGGGCCGGTGCAGACGCAGATGGTGCAGGGGCCTGTGATACCGGCGCTGCGGCTGCCGGGGCCGGTGCGTTGCTTTCGCCAGAAAGCATGATGGCTTCTGGCCCGATTTCATCGGGACCGGCGATCAGAACCGCGCGATGCATGGTGTTTTCAAGTTCGCGCACATTGCCCCGCCAGTGGTGAGACAGCAGGCGCTGGATCGCAAGCGGGCTGATCGGGCGGATGGGAACATCATTGGCATCAGAGTATTTTTTGACAAAGAACTCGGCCAGAACCGGGATGTCATCGGGACGTTCGCGCAGTGACGGAATGTCCAGATTGACCACGTTCAGGCGGAAATACAAATCTTCGCGGAAGTTGCCGGCATTGACTTCGGCCTCAAGATTGCGGTTCGAGGTCGCAAGAATGCGGACATCGACCTTGACCGGGCTTTTGCCGCCAAGCCGGTCAATTTCCTTTTCCTGAATCGCACGCAGAAGCTTTGCCTGAAGACGCACATCCATTTCGCTGATTTCATCAAGCAAAAGGGTGCCGCCATTGGCTTCTTCGAACTTGCCGATACGTCGTGCCTGGGCACCGGTAAAGGCACCCTTTTCATGGCCAAACAATTCGGATTCAAGAAGGTTATCGGGGATTGCCGCACAGTTGACCGCAACGAACGGCTTGTCTGATCGGTTGGACTTGCGGTGCACATAGCGCGAAATGATTTCCTTACCGGTGCCGCTTTCGCCCGTGATCAGGATGGATGCCGAACTGTTGGCCACCTGACTTGCCAGTCGGAGCGTCTCGGCCATGCGCGCATCGCGATGGATCAGGGCGTGGCTTTCTTCGGTGACGGCTTCGAAAATTGCGGCAATCAGATCGGCTTCTGGGGGCAGGGGGATGAATTCCTGGGCACCTGCCTTAATCGCATTGACTGCACCATTGACGTCATTGCCGATGCCACACGCGACCACCGGTGTCGTGATGCGTTCAGCAACCATGCCTTCAATCAAGGCGGCGACATCAAGGGTGATATCAGCCATAACCAGATCAATCCGGTTGCCCGCCCGCAGGATGTTAAGCGCAGTCGTGACACTTTCGGCCAACTGGACCGAAGCGCCGCGCGCCATTGCGATCTTGCTGGCTGCGCCTATCTGTCCGCCCAGTCCACCAACGATCAGTACCTGCATCGTATCATCTCTTTCCGATCAGTTTCGGGGACCCGGCGCATCAAAAAAAGCGTTGATGCGCCAGAACCACCATATTCACATTCACGATCAATCGAAGTAGCTGACGCGTTTTGACGGCGGCAGGATCGAGTTGATCAGCATTTCCAGACGACGGGGGTTTTCCTGTCGACCGATGGAAACAGCACCAACCATGTAGACCGAATTCAAAAGTTCCTCGTCGCTGGAGTTGCGTTCAAGCTTCCCGGCAAGCGGCATGAACACCATGTTGGCCAGAACCGCGCCATAGAAGGTCGTCAAAAGCGCAACAGCCATCGACGGACCAATCGATGACGGATCATCAAGGTTGCCAAGCATCTGCACCAGACCGATCAGCGTCCCGATCAAGCCCATTGCCGGTGCAACGTCACCGGCCTTTTTCATGATGTTGGCACCTTTCTGGTGGCGGCCGATGGTGGCGTTCATGTCCTTGCGCATGATGGCTTCGACTTCCTCGGGCGGGGTGCCGTCAACGACAAGCGACAAGCCTTTCCAGAGGTATTCTTCGCTTTGCAGGCTATCAAGATGCCCCTGAAGGGACAGCACGCCACCTTTGCGGGCGATTTCGGCAAGCTGAAGAATTTGAAGTGCCGCATCCGCCGGATTGCGCGATTTGTGGAAAATCGTGCGCATCAGCACTTTGCCAGAGCCGAGAAACTCGCCCAGCGCAAAGCTGACAGCCGTGATGGCTGCTGTACCGCCGATAACAATCAGGACAGAGGGGATATCGATAAACGCACCCGGCGATCCACCAAAGATGATTGCAGCAATCACCAACGCAAAGCCAATGGCCAGTCCCCCGACTGTCGCAATGTCAAACGACGTTTTAGTCCCCCCTTCGGCCATAGTCGGATATCCTCTCTTACGTTAGCTTTTCTCGGATTTGATGATTTCCGTCATGGTCACACCAAGCCGGTCTTCCACGACCACCACCTCGCCGCGTGCGACGAGACGGTTGTTCACATAGATATCAATAGCTTCACCAACTTTACGGTCAAGCTCTACCACGGCACCACGACCAAGTTTCAGCAATTGGCTGACTTGCATGGTTGCTTTGCCAAGAACTGCCGAAACCTGAACGGGAATATCGTACACGGCTTCGAGATCCTTGGAAGTCTTCATCTGCTCGCTGCCGGCTTCGGCCGCAGCAAGAAGTTCGGTCCCTTCGCCCTCGAGTTCGATGTTATCGTCGTCGAGCTCCGAGAGTTCTAGATCGTCATCATCAGCCATTTTCGTCTCCTGCGTCTTTGGTCGGTTGCTTCACAGCAGCCGTTTCATCGGCTGTGGTCGTCGGGTCTTCCTGCGCAGCCGTCTGTTCGGTTTTCGGGCCGGTCGCTGGGCCGGAATTTCCCGGCTGTGCAGGGCCTTGCGCTGTCGCCGTTGTCTGGTCTTTTTGTGGTTCAGGCTTGTTTTCCGCCTGATCTGTAATGTTTGGTTCCGGTGTCGGCTGTGGCGACGGTGTGGTGTCCGTTTCTGGTCCGTGCATCGCGCCATCGGTGGTTGCCGATTCAGCCTTCGTATCTTCTTGCAATGTTTGCATATTCCGCGCCGCGGTGCCATCGCCTTCTTGCGTATCAGAGCCGGGCTCAGCGGGTTCTTCGGCGGATGGCATCTCGGGTGTGACCTGATTTACGGTTTCGACCTGATCCGGTGCTGGTTCGGTCGATTGAACAGGTGCAGAAGGCTGTGCCGGGACCTTCACCTCGGGGGCGAGGCGGCTTTCCTGAATTTCGGGATCGCCCATATCGCTTTCGGGCAGATCATGGTCGTTGGCATGCAGGGTCAGTGCGTTGTCGATGATGGCGTTGATTTCCGACCATATCCGCGCACTGTCGCGAACAGCCGTGCCATCGCCCCAGGATACCTGACAATCACCCATTGCGACGTCCGGTTCGCCAACCACAACAACCTTGCCGGAAAAGCCCCGGGAGTCTGCAATGCGCTGGGCGGCGGCACCGACTTCTGTCTCAAGCTCGGGATTAACCTTGATCATGACTTTCGGCGCTTCAAACAGGTTGGCAAGACATTGCCGGACGATGTCTTCGATTTCGGTCATCTGGTACTGTTTGGACCAGGCCGGGGCCAGCTTGCGAATGACACCAAGGGCAACGTGAATGGCGTCTTCGTTGATTTTGGCGTTGGCGCGCTTTTGCCGCTCGTCAATCTGGGCGAGCTTTTCGGCAATTTCGGATTCCACATCGCCAACCGCCTTTTCAAGCGACGCCATGATTTGCTGATGGGCTTCGTCAAAGCCTTGTTTGTGACCTTCGGCAAAACCCTGTTCGTGGCCGCGCTTTTCGGCATCGGCGACCATCTGTGCGCCCTGTTCCTCGGTATAGACAGGCGGCGGGGGCGGCGGGGCTTCTTCTTCTTTCTTTTTCTTCTTTTTGGTGCCCAGTTCGTAATGCTCATCCTCTTTGCCTGCCGAACGGATTACGTTGTCGGCATCGTCGAAGCTGAGTGAGAATGTGAACTTTTCAATGGCCGTCATATCGAACTGCTAAAACGCCTTGAGCAACAAAAGGAAGGCAGCCCTGCGGCTGCCAGTGAGCCGATAACTGTCAGGAGAATTAGCTCTCCTGATACAGCCAGTTGCGAATGATCGAGAGAGCTTCTTCCGGGTGTTTCTCCACGATCTCGCCAATCTTCTTGACCGAGGATGCTTTCACGCGACCTTCAACCTGCGACAGGTTGATCAGTTCTTCGCCGTCATCCATGCCAGGTGCCATCGGAACGGGTGCCGGACCTTCAAGGGCCGGCGTGCCATCGGCGGTCATGTCATCGGCAAGAAGCTGACGCTGTGCCATATCTGCCGCACTCGGCAGAGTTTCGAACGCACGGGTCAGAAGCGGGCGTACCACCAGCAGGATGACGAGGATGGCAACAATCGCCAGCACCAGCATCTCGGCGATGCGGAAGATCTCAGCCTTATCAAGGCCAAGGAACGTCTCGATCTCTTCATCCGGGAACAGGTCGGCAGTATCAGCGAACTGCATGTTGATGACCTCGACCTGATCGCTGCGTTGCGGGTCATAGCCGATGGCGCTGCGCACGAGTGCTGCGATCTTTTCAAGGTCTTCCGGGGAGCGTTCCTGATACAGGCGCTCGCCATTTTCGTCGGTGGTGTAGGTGCCATCAACAAGGACGGCAACCGTCACACGCGAAATCTCGCCGATTTCCTTGATCTGTGTGGTGGTTGTTTTGGAAATCTCGTAATTGACCGTTTCTTCGGTACGGCTTTCCTGACTTTGGGTTCCTGCACCGTTGGCGGCATCAAAGTTGGCATCCGGCAGATTGTTCTGCAGCGTTACCGGATCGGTGCCCTCGGTCTCGGAATTGGTCGCGTTTTCTTCAATCGTCTGACTGGAACGGATTACGCGCTCATCCGGATTAAACCGCTCATTGGCGGTCGTAATCTTGTTGAAGTCCATTTCGACCGAAACTTCGGCGCGGACTTCGCCGTAACCAAGGGAGCGCGACAGAAGATCTTCGATGGTATTGCGCAGGCGGCTTTCGGTGCGAATGCGCATTTCATCAGCGGTCTGGGTCAGGAATGTCGACGACTGCTGTTCGCCATCACCGCGCGCCAGCAACCGGCCGCGTTCATCAATGATCGATACCTTGCCCGGATCAAGCTGGGGCACCGCGGCAGCCACAAGATGCTGAATTGCGACAACCTGTTCAGGTTTCAGTTCGCCACCGGCCATCTTGACCGCGATAGAGGCGCTGGCTTCCTGGGTTTCACGCGAGAACATTTGACGTTTTGGCAGAACCAGATGAACGCGTGCCTGCTGGATCGCCTGAATGGATGCGATTGTGCGGGCCAGCTCGCCTTCAAGGGCGCGAACATGGTTGATGTTCTGTTCGAAACTGGTGGCGCCAAAGCCGTCGGAATTGTCAAATACTTCGTACCCGACAGAGCCGCCGGTCGGCAGGCCGCTTTCGGCCATGGTCAGACGCATGCGGTTGACCTGATCGGCCGGGACAAGAATTTCGGTACCATTGTTCAGCAACTGGTACTGAACCTGCTGGTCTTCGAGGCGATTGACGATCTGGCTGGCGTCTGCCGGATCCAGATCGCGATAGAGCAGTTCCATATTCGGGGCTGAAACACGCATGATCAGGAATGCAAAGAAGACAAGCAACAGCACGCCCACGCCACTGATTGCCATCAGCCGCGTTGGTCCCAGACCCTTGAGTGTTTGTAACAAGCCGCCCACGTTCGACTGCTCCGAAACGAAAATTTACCACTGTCCCCATGCGGATCGATCCGTGCGGAATACGACCAGCATTAACAACGAATAGTTCTCCATGCTGAAGAACAGGTTAACAACCGGCAATTTTTGCCCAGTCATCGGATTCAAATTTATCAGTGATTTGAATCGCTTGGATATTTGATGACCGAATTGTTCTGCCCTTAATGTAGTGAGTCAATCGGGCAAAAAGAAGCCCGGCAATTGTGCCGGGCGAGTCTCTATTGGTGCAATATGTTTCAGGGCGGGCTAACGCCCTGAAACAGATGTCAATTACCGTTTGATACGGATCAGCTCGTCGAGCATTTCATCGGTCGTGGTGATCGTCTTGGTGTTCGCGGAGTAGGCGCGCTGAGTAACGATCATGTTGGTGAATTCCTCACCAAGATCGACGTTGGACCCTTCAAGTGCCGATGCCACAACGTTACCGGCACCGTTCAGGCCCGGTTCACGCAGCAGGTAATCACCCGACTCACGTGTCTGGCGATAAACGTTACCAGTGTGGTTTTCCATTTCATCAGGGGCTTCGAACGTTGCGATCGCCAGTTTATAGACCGGACGTTTCACACCGTTTGCGAATTCCACCTGCAGGAAGCCTTCCTCGGTGAATGCATAATTCACCATGGTACCAGCCTGCGCACCGTTCTGGTTGATGAAGTGGGTGGTGTATTCAACAAGGTTGCCGTTTGCATCCGATCCGGCGGCGAACTGGGTAATGCCGTTGCCAAGGCCGATGGTACCGAAATCAAGGGTGAATTCGCTGGTGTCGGAACCATTGGTCCATTCAGCCGAGATATCAGTGTCGACCAGACTGCCGTTTACACCGACGGTTGTGGCACCGATGGTCGCCTGAACACCCGTAAAGCTCTGAAGGTTACCAGAGCCGTCGAATGTGATCGTACCGGCCTGGATCAAACCGTTCGGGTGGTCAGTTGTATCAAGTTCACCGGCCGTGGTGTTGCCGATAAGTTCGAAGCCCCAACGGTTCTGGCCCAGCTTGACAACCTGAAGGTTCACAGTGTGCGCCGAACCAAGGGAATCATAGATCGTGACAGGCATTGAGTTGTCCTCGGCAACCGTTCCGGTTGCAAGGTTACCTGCGGTATAGGTCGGCGCGAGGGTGCCTGGAACACCAGGAACCGTAATGCCCGTTGCACTAAATGGTGTGCCGGTGACGTTGGCAAAGGTCACTCCTTGATCGGCAAAAGCAGCAGTGAGTGTCAATGTGTCGTTCGTGCCAGTTGTGGTGGTGCTGGCATTGATGCCGGTCACCGCACTGATGGCAGTTGCCAGATCTTCGAGTGTATCACCGGTATTGATGGTGATGGTCGTCGTTGTGCCGTTGTGGGTGATACTGAACTGGTCGCCGTTGTTGATGCCGGCCAGCGTCGTCAGATCAGTCGTATCATAATCGAGACCCGTGGTGGTCGAGGTTGCCGTGCCACCGGTAACAGCCGTTTCGTCCGAGTTCAGGTTGGCGCCAAATTCGATAGTAGTGGTAGAAGCAGCTGCCGTCAGGATCGAGTTGATATCAAGAACCTGAAGATCGGTGACAGCTGAACTGTTTGAAGTCGTGGCGTTACCGTTCGCATCAAGAAGGCCACCTTCGCGGTCAGTCGCCCAACCCTGAACATAGTAGCCAGCGGTGTTGCGCAGATAGCCGTCATCATCCGGCTTGAAGTCGCCAGCACGGGTGAAGAACAGTTCGTCATTGGTACCCGGCGATGCGGTACCGCGAACGATGAAGAAACCATCGCCAGAAATTGCGGCGGCCGTGGTTGACGAGGTTGCTTGCAAAAGACCCTGCTTGCTGATCAGTGCGGTCGGATGGAACCGAACGCCACCAGGCGTGTAGCGGGTATCTGTGGCAGATTCAGTTACAAGGGTCGAGAAACGACCGATGGTTCCCTTGTAACCGATCGTGTTTAGGTTCGAGATGTTGTCCGAGATGACGCCCAGGTTCTGAGACTGGGCATTCAGGCCGGAAACACCGGAAATCATTGCACCAAAAAGGCTCATTTTTCTTCTCCTGTTTCACAGGGTGTTGATCAAATCCGGATGAATGCCCTAGGCGGCTTCTTCCTGCTGTTCAGATCCGGAGTTGTCCCCGGTATTATCAGTATTATCGGTATTGTCAGTACCAGTATCCGTGCTGTTCGCGCCCAACTTGACATTGGTAAGCGTCGAGAACGGCACAGAGACATCGCCAAGACGGAGATAGATGTCTGTATCGTCGATATCGACACTGTCGACAGTACCGATGATCCCAATCGCGACAGAAGCCGGTCTGCCTTTGTCATCCTTGAAGGTGTCACCGTTTGCGGCCATCGGTTGAACAACCAGCGTGTAGGCACCTGCGTCCTGTTCAACACCGTTGTTGTTTTTGCCATCCCAGGTAAAGGTCTGGAGGCCAGAAACATCGGTGAGTTCTTCGGAGTAGATCGTTTTCCCGCTCTGATCCTGAATTTGCAGTTTCATACGGGGAACTTCCGGCGCGACATTGTATTTGTAGGTGAGCTCTTCGCCTTCGTCGCGCCAGTTGGTGTCACCAACTGCCTCGATTTGCGCACCGACATAGGACAGTGCAGAGAGCTGACGCTGCTGCCCCTGCATTGCGAGCAGGTCTTCGAGGTTCTTGTTACTCTGAATGCCTTGCTCAACCTGGGCGAACTGGCTCAGCTGGTCGGTGAATTTGTCACTTTCCATCGGCGAGGTCGGATCCTGATTCTTGAGCTGCGTAGTCAGCAAGGTCAGAAACGTATCAAAGTTTTGCGCTAGCTGACTGGCAGAGCTGCTTGAACCGGCATTAGTGTTGGTCTGAGAAAGGCCAACGTTTGTCAGGGATGAAACGGTCATGGGATGTGCCCTCTACCTTTTCTATATCCGGATATCGACAAGGCCGTTGGGATTAATCCCGTAGCCAATGGCGACATGTTCGGCGAGTTCGGTTCCACTCATGACGTCACCTTCATCCGGGCTGCTGCCCTGATCGGCGGTCATACGAGATTGGCCGTTGCCTTCCTGACTCTGGCCACCTTCATTCCTGTGTTCGAAGGTGAAGCTTTGACTGTCTGCATTCAGACCGGCGTCTTTCAGCGCTTGCTGCAAGGCACGGGAGTCCTGACGCAACATGTCGAGTGTTTCGCGTGTGTCAGCCTGAATCACGCCCTGGATTCGGCCATCCTGACCGATTTCCATTTTGACATCGACGCGCCCAAGATGTTCCGGTCGAAGCTGAACAGAAATCTTGTCAACGCCTTCGCTGGCTGCATTGCGGATCGAAACGGCGACTTGCTGCTGAACCTGTTGCGACGGGGCCTGACGTGCGGTGTGCGCGGTCTGACCACCCGTGTTGGTCTGATGCAAACTGTTGGCACTTCCCGGTTGGCCGTTGGCTGTTGCTGTGGCCTCAGTGCCGCCAGTTGCGGTAACCGCACTGCTGGTTGACGCATTCTGCGCGGCGGTCGGGTTGTTTTGCGCGTTCGGTCCGGCTGCTGCGGCCATTGCCTGCTGCGTTGCCTGGGCAGTTTGTGCCGGGTTGGCTGCGGAAGCCTGTTGGGTGCCGTTATTGGTCTGGCCAGTGGTTGCCGCATTAGTGGTGCCGGTGGCATCGGTTTTACCTTTGCCGTCACCGGTCATTGAATCGACAACCCGCGAAAGGAACTTGTCCGAGGACATTTCATCACCGGCCCCTGCATCCGCACCATTCAGAGCCATCTTGGCAGAGGACGCTGCGGCAGGCTGCGACAAGGCAGTTGAATTCATCAAGCCGTCTGTCGTGCTATCCGCAGTGGCGTTACCATTGGCGGCACCGGTTGCAGCCTGACCATTTGCCAGGGCTGCATTCTGGGCATTTGCTGCACCATTAGCACCAGCAGCCTTCATTTTAGCGGCTTCTGCCTTGGCCAATTCAATGGCTTCGGGGGATCCGGGAAGCGGAACGGCTTGTGTCGGCTGGTTTGGATCGACCATGCCCGTGTCGACCGTCAGGGGGCTGTCGCCATCTGACTTGGTATCATCTGATTCTGCTGATGTGGTTTCGTCGGATGCGGAAGCAGTGTTTTCCCCGTCCTGGGGTGCAGCTTCGTTATCGTTTGAACGATCACCACCATCGGCAGTTTCCATGTCCTCGCCAGCGCGATCATCTTCCGAGTTGGCTTCCACGTCGCGCGGTTCATCGGATTTTGGATCATCGATTTTGGCATGATCATCATGATCTTCGTAGTCATCATGTGATGCGCGGATAGGGTCGTCTTCGCGGCGATCTTCGGAACGCGCATCATTGATGCTGCGTTCGTCGCGTGCGGATCTTTCGGCATCCATATCTGAGCGCCGATCATCGAAATTCTTCTGGGCAGATTTTGCCGCGTCGTATTTGACCTGATGACTTTGCTCAGACCAGTTGTCTGTGATTGATGCCATGACATCCCCAAAGCCCGATCCCTTGCGTTCGCTAGGGTTTGTGCCGGGAATGGAGACAGTTGGCATCACGCTGTTTGTAATCGCAGAGCTGTTCATGACCTTGGTCCTTATGGAAGCAGTGTCAGAACATTTGCAAGTGGTGGGCCAGTTTTGATTGTTAACGTTTTCTACATAGTTTCAGCAGGTTAGCAGTGCCTTGGCAGAAAGGGCAGATTTTGCCTTCCACGGGGTTTGGCCGATGCCGGGCAAAAATGAACCTGTGATTTAGCGGCCCGGTCAAAAGCAGGCCAAAAACAAAAAAGACCTCCGAAAATTTCGGAGGTCTTTAATCCGGTGCGGGATACCTGGTGTTTGGGATCAGGCAGAAATTGACAGGCCGGTTTTCGCCGGTGCCTGTGGTTCTGTTTCTTCGCTTGCAGATGCCGTTTCGTTGGTAAGCGCCGGGCGTGCTTGTTGCGCGGTCAAAACTGCCTGACGCAGTTCACCTTCGCTTTTCTCAGAAAGCTCGGCCCATGAATCCCGAAGTGGTGTCAGAAGCTTGATCACTTCTGCTGCGGCGTTGGGATCATTTTTCCGATCCACATCCATCAGACGGAGCATGCAGTGGGTATAGAGCCGTTCCAGATTTGCGGCGATTTCGCCGCCCTGTTCCATATCCAAAGTGTTCGAAAGATGGGCAATCAGTTCCTGTGCACTGCAGTTCGCATTGCAACGGCCCTGAATGTCATTCCGCTCAATCGCGTGTTGCGCCTCCTGCAAGCGCGACAAGGTCTTTTCAAACAGCATGAACACCATCTTTGCCGGTGTGGCTGTATTGACCTGTTGTTGCTTGTATGTGTGGGCGGCGTGTTCGTTCATGCGACACTCCTTGGTATGCTAAGCGTGAGTTCAGTGTGCATGTATGGCAGACAAAAGTTAACCACTATCTTTTCCAGCAGCCATCAATTCGTCGAGAGAACTCTGAATGTTCTTCATGCGTGCAAGGGCCGATTCCATTGCAATGAACTGATCCATAAGGACTTCTCGCTGCCGGGTAAGACGTTCGTCAATACGGTCAACTTTTTCTTCGTAGGAAGTGGTCTGGACTTCCAGATCGGAGATGGCCTGGGTCAAACTACCGTCTTCTTCGTCCAGAATAGAATCCAGTTCGAAGTAGAATTGCGCACCGATCCCGATGCTGGTGGTTACAGTCGCTGTATCGGATGCATTTGCATCCCCACCGTAAAACAGGCGCAAACCATCGGCCGTGCGGATGCTGTTGCCCGATACAACGGCGTTCTTGCCGGTCGTTGTCACGCCATTGACGGTGATATCGTAGGTGACGCTGTTGATCGTACCGCCGGATGCATCAATGTTGAACTCGTAGGTTGCAGCATTGGTTTTGCCATCAAAACCGGTCATGGTGACATCAGAATTGTCAGACTTCCCGCGGAACAGGAACAGTTCCATCACTTCTTGCGGTTCGTTGAGCAACGCCTCGTTCAGGGCTGCCTCGTCAAGATCGATGGTTTTGCTTAGCATCGGGTCTTCGTTCGCGCCATAGGCTACGAAATCCAGGCCAATTTCTGCCAGGACCGAATAATCGTCCTTGTCGGGTCTGTCGGTTACGCCGTTCGCAAAGGAGCCTGCAATCTGTTGCAGGGCAGATTCAATGCCTTTGACAGACGTATTGCCGAGCAACACCGCATCTTCCGATGACTCGCCCGTGGTCGGGTCAACAAAAGTCTTTTCGTTGATGAATGTCTGAACAGCATTATAGGCTTCGACAAAATTGAGGATTGCCGTTTTCGCCTGATTAAGGTCCTGTTCGATTTCAATCGTGATCTCTGTGCCTGGTTCAGCGTCATAGAGGCTGATGCTCAGGCCATCAATAAGATCAGAGAATTCGTTGGATCCGCGCGTAACAGTGATGCCATCAAGCGTAATGCTGGCATTGTTGCCATCATCAATAACGTTGGCAGCATTGATTGTCGTCGGGTCTGTCAGAACACCGAGGTTTTGCAAAACACTGCCGGTGTCGTCACTGAACGACATGCGATTGGCTTCGCCTTCCTCGACCGAGGTCAGGATCAGTGTACTTTCGGTTTCAGACACTTTCACGACCGAAGCCTGAATGCCGGTCGTATCCTTGACGGTGTTGATCTTGTCACGGATGTCCTGAAGCGTATCACCGGCCGCGACGGTGACGCTTGAGCTGCCAGTGCCACCGGTTATCGTAAATGTGCCAGTGCCCGTAAGTCCGGTGACGTCAGCGCTTGCCGCGACAGACTGGGTGTTACTTGAAAGCTTGTGTTTGCTTGCGACCTGGTTGATTTCGAACTTGTAGCTTCCGGTCTCGGCGGCGTTTGAGGCGACAACACCTATTAAAGATCCTGCTTCGGTGGTGTTATTCGTGGAAGCAAAAATCTGTTTGGATTCAAAGATGTTGCGCGAGTTGTCAAAGCTGGTCGCACCATACAGGTTCGCCATTGAGTCCTTAAGGGTACCAACAAGCGTCTGCAGCTCTTTTAGAGCAGCAATTTTCTCGTCGTTTGCTTCAATCCGTTTTTCAAGATTGTCAGCAGGAATACGACGGGCAGCAATCATCTTGTCGACAGTGTCGACGAAATCGATGTTGGAGGAGCCGCCAGACAACTGGACACGACCGTTATCGCCAACATAGATGTTATTTAAATTCAGACTGCTCATTGGTGTAGCTCCTTGGGTGCTCCCGGCTGATTTTGCCTGCTAGCGGTATGTTTTGTCAAACCGAACTGCAAGAACCGTGCCTATGTGCGCCCACTCGCTGTGTTAAATTTCTTCGTCGACAAAGCTGCCGAGGTACTCGCGCATTTGCGAGAACAGTTGCTGCAGTTCCTTAGACGGCAGTTCGCGCAGGACTTCACCGCTGGTCCGGTCGGTAACCTTTGCTACGACGCGGCCGGTGTCCTGGTTGAAGTTCAGCTCAACCCGTGCCGTGCCATCGGCAAGGTCGGGCAGATCCATACTTGCAAGTGCATCCTGCATTTTCTGCGGAACTGCAGAAGGTTTGTTTTCCGGTTTTGCCACCGGTGAAGAAACCGCACTGGCTTTGGCCGTTGCGACTTCCGGTACGCTCGCAGCAGCATGGGGGATGCCCCCAGAGCCACTCGACGTACTATAGTTTTTTACGACTTCCATTTTTCAGCTCCTTAAAGCCGCCATCCTGTAACAGCAGGATGAAACTTGAAAAAGACGATTGCCGGCAATCAGTGCCGAGGGACGAGAGTTAGGTTACTGTAACAGACGCAGCAAGTTTTGCGGCATCTGGTTTGCCTGTGCCAACATTGCGACACCCGACTGAACCAGGATCTGCTTGGAGGTGAAGGCGGTCATTTCGGCGGCAACATCAAGATCAAGCAGGGTCGAGCGTGCAGACTCTGTGTTTTCCTGCGTGGTCGCCAAGTTTTGTCCGGCGAAGTCCAAGCGGTTTTGATAGGTACCGATATTGGCACGTGCACGCTGCAGATCGTCAATTGCGCGACCTACAACTTCTACAGCCTCCTGTGCACCGGCAGCCGTATCAATCGCGTTTGCCCCAAGATCAGCGATGGAAACTTCTGTGCCAAGGGCGCCGGCACCTAAGGTATCGGAGTCTACTGACGAAAACTCAATCGACATTCGATCGTTTGCAGTATTTCCTGCTCCGACTTGGAAATCAACGCTCTGCTGGAGAGCCTGACCGTTGTCAGCGGCCATGTTAACGACATTCAACGAAGAGTTGTTACCGGCAACGCCGTTGAAGGTGGTGTCTGAGCCGAAGTTCGATGCACCAGTGTTGTCTGCGGCAATCGATGATACAGATGCCGAGAAGTTGGTGTTCACCGTGAAGCTCAGGCCAAGCTCATCGAAGTTCAGGGTCGCATTTTCACCAGCCCCAATTGCGGTGGTGCCGCCCGAAGCATAGTCCGTCACGTCGATTGACTGCGAACGGTTGTCGCCGTCAACCGTGGCATTCACCGTCATGATGACCTGGCCACCGGCAGCGTAATCGATATCAACTTCAAAGTTGTTATCGGTGATGTCGCTATCGGTATCGGTTGCCCAGTAGTTGTTATCGGTGATGGCAAAGTTGTCGAAGCCGTTGACCGGACTCAGGGCCGCGCCGCTTCCGCCGGCCGCGAGATCGTCGAAGTTCAATGCAACGTCACCACCATCGCCGAGAAGTTGAATGCCGTTGAAGTTGGTCGATGAAGCAATACGGTCGATTTCTTCGCGCAGCTGAACGAATTCGTCATTGAGGAACCCGCGTTCAGTGTCGGACAAGTTGCCCGAGGATGCCTGAACAGCAAGTGTCTTCATGCGCACTAGGATATTATCGATGGTTGCCATACCGCCATCGGCGATCTGGAGCATCGAGTTGGCCTGACCAACGTTCACCGAAGCTGTTTTGAGAGACTCTGTCGTTGCATTCAAACGCGCGCCAATCGCCATCGAGGCAGCGTCATCTCGCGCAGAAACGACGCGTGTACCTGACGACAATTTAGATAGGGAGCGGGTCGCTGCTGTGTCTGACGCAGTCAAGTTGCGATGTGCAACATTGGCAGCATAGTTCGAAATAATGTTAAGAGCCATAACGCATCTCCTACATGGATAGCTCTGGGCAACATCTTGTTGTCCGTGATCCGGCACATTTGCCAGAAAATTTTCAGCCCAGACGTAGGGATGAAAACGGTAATACATATAGGGTGAAATATACTTTTAGGTTAGATTTGTGTCCAGTGAAAAAAGATTCCTCGCTTTTTTCAGTAAAAACAAATGGTTGCGTAGAGGTCAAAGCACTTGCCGTGCTGGGCTTGTTAATGATTTGTAAACGAATCCGACTCCAAGCCACTCGATCTAATGCTGGCTGGGCAATTATCCTGATGTATATATTTTGTGCTGATCTCTAAATGGATGTGGTCATGATGAAGCACGCCACTTGGGCTTTAATTACTGCAGTTGCGACGCGAAAAGGGGCGGCCCGAAGGCTGCCCCTTTTGTAAGACGTGTTTTGCTTTGCAGATTACTGCAGCAGACGCAGCAGGTTCTGCGGCATCTGGTTTGCCTGTGCCAGCATGGCAACACCGGACTGAACCAGGATCTGTTTTGAGGTGAAGGCCGTCATTTCGGCT